>Ga0233420_10000133_pt1 | contig 33646 bp, 28 predicted proteins | sample Watercolumn_Mata_4_FD_183009 | JGI IMG/M metagenome (GOLD analysis project Ga0233420, IMG submission 183009) | Freshwater microbial communities from Lake Matano, South Sulawesi, Indonesia - Watercolumn_Matano_2014_102_MG | ecosystem: Environmental > Aquatic > Freshwater > Lake | place...
GCAGCAATATCAGAAAGAGCTATTCCGGCCCCAACTCCAGCGCCAGCCCCGGCCCCAGCCCCGGCCCCAGCGCCAGCCCCGGCAGTACCAGAAAATCCTGCAAAAACTACTGCGCTCGAGAATATTAGACAAATACACGCAGAATGGGTTACAAAAACTGAAAGATTAGCTGAATTAGAAGGGAAAGTAGGCACACCTGACGAAGATTCTGATCTACAGAATCAAGTTCTTCAAGTACAAAGAGAAAGCTTAGCCCTTGAAGACCGTCTTACTCAGGCTGAAGAAGAAGCTTTAAGAGCAGGAGCTACTCAACAAGAAATAGAAGCCGCAAAAGCTACTACATCAGCGCCAGCCCCGGCCCCATCCCCATCACCTGAACCTCTAAACCCTGCCGCTCTATAATTGGCTGGAAAATTTAAACTAATTTAAAAAAGACGGAGACGTAAAACTCTCCGTTTTTTATTAAATATTTTTCTCCGTCGTTCTTCCCCCTCTACATCACCACCGCATTCGCTCTTTTATTTTCCTTCACCCTGTCGATAAACAAAATTGCATTCAAGTGATCTATCTCGTGCTGTACCACGCGCGCGTTTAATCCGTCAAGTTTCAAGGCGTGATTTTCGCCTTCCATGTCAGTAAATTCCACCATAACTTTAGAAGCTCTTTCCACATTTTTATAAACTCCTGGCAAACTCAGGCACCCTTCTTCCGCTACATCAGTCTCATCACTATGAGACAAAATTTCAGGATTAATCATCGTGGTGACGCTCGCTGTTTTTGAACCATAATTCAAAGTCACGATAACCACTCTAATATTTTCACCGACTTGCGGAGCGGCAAGTCCAAGTCCATCTGTATGGATCATTGTATCTTTCATCTCTTTCGCAAACTTTTTCAAAACAGCATCCACTTTTTTCACGCGAACAGACTTAGTTCTTAGTATCGGATTATTTTCTCCAGTTTGAATTTCCAGTAATTTTGCCATGAGTAAACTTAAATTATTTTCGGCTTAACTATGCTCTATCTTCTTGTTTTTTTCAATTCCGCCTCAATAAAACCATCAAGTGCTCCATCAAAAACCGCTTCAGGATTATGTTCTTCATAGCCACTTCTATGATCTTTCACCATTTTATACGGATGAATTACGTAAGACCTGATTTGGCTTCCCCAGGTCACTTCTCGTTTCTCCGCTCGTAGCTCCCCTATTTCTTTAGCTTGTTGTTTTCCATTAAGTCCATCAATCTTGAATGCAAGACTTTCATCGCCTGTTCTTTATTTTGCAACTGACTTCTTTCATTCTGGCAAATGACTACGGTGCCTGTCGGAATATGAGTGATACGAACAGCGGAATCAGTTTTGTTTACATTTTGACCGCCATGCCCGCCGGCTCGGAAAGTATCAATTCTCAAATCATCTGAGGCGATTTCCACTTCTTGTGATTTATCAATTTCCGGCAAAACTTCCACTAAAGCAAAAGAAGTTTCGCGCGTACTACCGGAATTAAATGGAGAAAGTCTAACCAATCTATGTACTCCACTTTCCCCCTTCAAATAACCATAGGCAAACTGTCCTTTGATCATTACCGTACAGCTTTTTATCCCCGCCTCTTCTCCGTCGGACTTTTCCAAAATTTGTGATTCAAATTCCTGACGCTCCGCGTACCTCAAATACATTCGCAGCAACATTCCTACAAAATCTTGCGCATCAGTTCCACCGGTTCCCGCATGTACTGTCAAAATTACATTATTTTCATCATAAGGTCCGCTCAAAAAAGTAGAAATTTCTAGTTTTTTCCATTTATCCTCAAGAGCCAAAACCATATTGGTAAATTCTTCTGCCGCTTTTGGATCTTTTTCCGGATGAATTTCCGGAACAAGTCCAATTAGCTCATCTGCTTCTGCTCGCATTCCTTCCCAAGTCTCAATCAATTTTGCTAAATGTGCCGCCTTTTGGGTTACTTCTTGAGCATAATCGCGATTTTCCCAAAGTCCGGGATCTTCCACTTCTTTATTTAATTTGGCGAGAGCCTCTTTCTTGGTTGGAAGATCAATATTTTTCAGTCCGACGTCGATTAATGCCGAGACTTCCTCAAGTTTTGACTTTATTTCATGCATAAAAAAATGTAAATTAGCTCCCGCAGTATATCAAATAAAGAGCCTATGTCCATCGCTCGAAAAATTCTCTCAAACACAGCCGCACAACTTGTAGGCAAAGCATTTATGGCTTTACTAGGCATCGCAGTTGTGAAAATCTGCACAAATTATCTTTCTGTAAAAGATTACGGAGAGTATGTCATGATCTATGAATTTTTAGCTTTCTTTGGAATAGCTGCCGATCTTGGTTTATTTACGATCGCGGTAAAAGAGATGTCGAAAGACGAATCCCAAACTGAAAAAATTATTGGAAATGTCTTATCCCTCAGAACGATTTTAGTTTTAATTACAATGATTGCGGCGGTTATTGCCGTGTTTTTGATTCCAAGTTACGAAAACACTCACATTCCATTTGGAGTTGCAATTGCTTCGGTCACAATTTTTTTGACGATAGTAAATGGTACGATTTCTAGCGTTTTACAATCTCGTTTAAAAATGGAATATGCTTCTGTAGCTATGGTTGCCGGTAAAGCGACTTCTGTAGCTGTTATGTTGTATGTAGTAATTTGGGGATTTCCAAATAACAAAGAAGCAGGTTTTTTAATGCTTATTGGTGCCGGTATAGTTGGAAATCTAGTTATGACTTTGATCACCAATCATTATGTTAAAAAAATCACCACGCTTAAATATCGTTTTGATTTTGATGTTTGGAAAAATGTTTTCATTCAAGCGCTTCCCTATGGAATTGCTTTAATTTTAAATACTGTTTATTTTCGCGTGAATTCAATGTTTATTTCTTTTATCCGTGGACAAGAAGAGGTTGGAGTTTATGCTGTTGCAATGAGGATGTTAGAACAGCTCACGGTTCTTCCACTCTACTTTATGAATTCGGTTTTGCCGGTTTTGACCAGATCTCTCGAGGCAAAAAATGATAAATATAAATCAATTATTAAATATTCTTTCGACTTCTTGGCGGCAATGGCTGTCCCGATGGCCATCGGCGGAATAGTTTTATCAACTCAAATAATTCGAGTAGTCAGCAGTCCCGAATATCTCACTAGAGAGGGATTTTATGGCTCAGACATCGCCTTAAAAATTCTGGTATTAGCCGTGTTATTTCAGTTTTTAAATATTCTTTTTGGGTTTGTCTTAGTTGCCTTAACAAAACAAATTAAACTTCTTTATATCAATGGAGCCTGTGTGCTCTTTAATATTTTAGTGAACTTTATCACGGTACCTTTATATGGGTTTAGAGGCGCAGCAGCCACAAGCGTTTTGAGCGAATTATTTATTCTTATTGGAACATACATTGTTGCTAAGAGATACCTAGATTTTTCTATCAGTTTCAAGAACTTAGGAAAAATAATCTTCTCCGCAGCGACCATGGGCTTAGTAATTTATTTACTAGAACCACTTTCTGATCATTATTTAGGACATTTGGGAGTTCTACTTTTAATTCCAACAGGAATGGTTGTTTACACCATCATGCTCTTTGCTACTAAAACAGTTAGCAAAGAAATGTTGGCATTATTAAAAAAGACCCCGATTCATCCGCCTCAGGTTACAATCCAATAAAAATTACAAAAAGTAAATAGTGGCAAAATGCTTATCTAAAGCCTAGGGTTTAAAATTGCCCCTAGATTAAAATTGTGACAATTTCTCTAAATTTTTCTCCTCTTTCTTTGTAGTTTTTGAACATGTCAAAGCTCGCCGCAGCGGGAGACATTACTACTACCCATCCAGGCTGAGCCTCCGCACATGCTTCAAGGATAGCTTCTGCCAAGTCCCCTTTTCTTAGAATTTTAGTGTGAACAACTTTTCCAATATTTTTCTCTGCAATCATCAAGGCGTTTTCCATAATATTAGCGGTTGCCCCGATCAAAATCACACTTTTTAGACTCTTTTTGGTTAGAATTTTTTCAGCCCATTTTTCATAATTCAAATTTTTATCAGAACCTCCCGCGATCAAGATTGTTGGCTCTTCAAAGCTATCCACGGCCGCCATAGAAGTTTCAGTGTTGGTTGAAAAAGAATCGTTATAATATTTTACTCCACTAACTTCTCTCACAAATTCTAACCTATGAGGCAATCCTTTAAATTCTTTTATAACTTTTACTATTTTAGAATCTTCCACCGCAAATTCTTTTGCAATTGAAATTGCCGGCATTACATTTTCTAAATTATGAGAACCAATTAATCCAACTTCAGAAGTTTTAATAATCTCCGAGCATGCACCCGCTCGACAATAAAAAATTGTTCCATCTTTTTCATAAGCCCCATCCTCTACAGCTTCTTTTCGGCTTACCCATAACAATTTTCCGGTCACAATGGATTTATAATAATCAGCATACTCATAATCCTTATTCATCACTACTATTCCATTAGCGGGTTGATTTGCAATCAATCCTTCTTTTGCCTCCATATATTCTTCTTGATCTATATGGTAATCCAAATGATCGGCAGTAGTATTAAGCAAAATTGCATATTTCGGACTTACGCCCAAATCTTGTAATTGAAAGCTGGATAATTCCAAGACGGCTACATCATTTGGCTTAACCTCATCCAAAAATGTAATTGGAGGTTCCCCGATATTTCCTCCAAGGTGAGAAGTATATCCACCTTCTTGCAACATTTTGTGAATTAAAGTAGAAGTCGTCCCTTTTCCTTTAGTGCCACTAACTCCTACAACTGGACACGGACAATTTTCAATAAAATATTTGATACAACTAGTAATTTTCACTCCTTTCAAAATCGCCAATTGAATTTGCGGAGTCAAAAATTTAATCCCGGGAGTTCTGAAAATAACCTCAAATTTATCCAAATCATTCAGGTAAACATCTTCACCCAGTTGCGAAGAAACACCAGACGGCAAAGACGCCGCGATATTAACATTTTTATCACACACCGTAATATTCAAAAAATTATGCTTTATCAAATATTCCAGCATAGCCTTCCCCTCCACCCCCAACCCCAAAATAGCAATTTTAGTTTGTTTGTTCATAGCCCAGATTATCCACACATATTCCCCTTTTAGCAATAGTGGAATCTTGTGAATAATCAAGAAATCTGTTATTATGTACATGGTAAGCGGTCATTAGATTAATATTTAGTAAAAAACAAAATGGACAAAATCGATGAATGGATGAATAGAGCTTTCGATGGAAATGTAGCGCCGATGAAGAGTCAACAAAACCCTCCTCGCAACACAACCCCTGCAAAGTTTCAAAACAGTAATCCGAATCAAAAACAAAGAAATTTTAACAAATTTCAAAAACAACAAATTCGACCACAAGGTCAACCACAGTCTCGTCCTGTGCAACAAGCTAGGCCTGTTCAAACGCGTCCGCAACAGGTTACAAAGCCAGTTCAACCACAGAGATCTCCCCAGTCCCATAGGCACAAAAATAGAGGTCCTCAAAAACCTCGCCCGCAAACACCGCGAGATCACCAAGGCAAACAGGGCCAGCCACAAAACAAACAATCTCAACCTAAAAAGGATCAATCTATAAAATCCAGATCTCCTTATCAGCCTTTGCAATCTATTAAGATTAAAGCAAAGTCCGAAAAAAAATCACCAATTTTACCGGGGAAATTAAAAATCATTCCACTTGGAGGATTAAATGAAGTTGGTAAAAACATGATGGTTTACGAATACGAAGAAGATATCATAGTCATTGATATGGGTTTGGAATTTCCAAATGATGATATGTTAGGAATAGATTATGTTATTCCGGACGTTAGTTATTTGGAAGAAAATAGAAAAAGAATTAAGGGAATTATCATCACTCATGGACACTTGGACCATATCGGAGGAATTCCTTACATCCTACCTAGATTAGATTTTCCTCCGGTTTATTCTACTCGCTTAACGAATGGGTTAATTCAAAAAAGAGTTGAAGAATTTAATCAAGAAAAACAAGCGACTCTAAGAATTATTGATCCGGATCAAGCGTTAAGATTAGGTAAATTTTTATTCACATTTTTCAGAGTAGCTCACTCTATTCCGGATTCAGTCGGAGTTGTTATTGATACGCCGGTCGGCAAAATAGTTCACACCGGTGACTTTAAATTTGATGAATCTCTTGCGGGAAATCAAAAGCCTCAAGAATTGAACAAAATAAAAGCTTTAGGTAATCAAAATGTACTCGCTTTGCTCTCTGACTCTACTAATGCTTTAAAGCCCGGCCACACGATGTCTGAATCAGAAGTGGGTAAGACCCTCGAGAATGTAATAAAAACAACCAAGGGACGTCTTATCATAGCATCCTTCTCTTCTCTTATAGGAAGAATGCAGCAGATCATTGATTATGCTCAAAAATACAACCGTAAAATTTTCGTTAGCGGACGTAGCATGAGCGAAAATATCAAAATTGCGGTTCAATTAGGATTTCTGAAATTTCCAAATGGCACGATTCAAGATATTAAAAAATATCAGGGCAAAGTTGAAGATAGCAAAATATTGCTTTTAACAACCGGCTCACAAGGAGAATCAATTTCCGCATTAACCAGAATCGCAAACAACGAACATCCTCATATTAAAATTAAAAAAGGAGACACGGTTGTGCTTTCTTCATCGCCAATTATCGGCAATGAGAGGTCGATATTCAGCGTTGTAAATAATCTATGTCTGCTCGGAGCGGATGTTATTCATAATCAAATTATGGATGTACATACTTCTGGACATGGTTACCAAGAGGAATTAAAAGAAATGATTAAGATGGTTAAGCCTAAATATTTCATTCCTGTTCATGGAGAATATTTTATGCGTAAATCACATGGTAATTTAGCCAAGGACGAATGCGGAGTATTAGAGGAAAACGTCATCATGCTTCAAAATGGAAATATTTTATTAGCTGAAAAAAATAAACTTACAGTTTCCAATTCCACCATTGAAACAAAATATATTTTGATTGATGGACTAGGAGAAGGACATGTTGGATCTCAGGTTCAAATCGATCGCCAAATTATGTCACAAAACGGAGCCTTAATAGTTTTGGTAAATATCAATAAAAAAACAAAGCGTCTTACCAAAGTGCCAGACATAGTCTCAAGAGGATTTGTCTATATGCACGAAACCGATGAAGTTGCTCAACAAATTGCCAAAGTAGCTGGTGAAGCCTACGAGAACATTGTAAAAAAACATAAAGGCGCAAATCGCCAAGATATCAAGCAATATATCAAGCAAACTGTTGATCGATATACTCACTCGAAATTAGAAAGAAGACCTCTTATAGTACCGTTGATTATTGAGAACTAATAAGATAGAGTTGGCCCATGTGGAAATTAATAATCTCATCTCTCTATTTAATTTTACCGGCATATCTAGGAAATATGGCTCCAATTATTGCCGGCAAATTAAAATTACCTTTTGGGACTCCAATTAGCACAAAACATTTCGGCATCCATAAAACTTATAGAGGATTTTATTCAGGCTATTTCGGAGCATTAGGATGTCTTTTAGGGCAACTTTTTCTGCAAAAAAATGGCTATTTTAATGAATATGTAATTTTGGATTATCAAAACATAAATTTATTTTTATATGACTTTGTCTTCGGAATAGGAGCATTGACCGGAGATTTAATAAAGTCATATTTCAAAAGAAAAATAGGGAAAAAAGAAGGAGATTGTTGGTTTCCAGCCGATCAAATTGATTTAATTTTAGGAGCATCATTATTTTTGGCTCCATTTGGAGTAATGACATGGGAAAACTTCATAACTATCATTATTCTCACTCCTTTGCTACATTTTTTAACAAACGTTTCTGCCTACTTTCTTGGTATCAAAAAAGTTTGGTGGTAAATTTAGATTATGAAAATAAAAGTCGACTATCATTTTCATCCAAATCTCCCTCTCTTTTTGCCCTTCTTTAAAGCATATTTAAGTAATAAAAGAGCCCGCGCGATTTGGAATGAATTCACAAAACATAAATTAGACGCAGTTCTAATTTCCGAACATGCCTATAAAAATCCTCGAAAAACATTTGAAATATTAGAAAAAAATAAGCCGAAAAATGCAAAAACTCAAATAATTCCAGCAATAGAAGTTCTAACAAAAGAAAGTACTGACGTGATTGTATTCGCAAAGAACAAAAAAGATATTTATTACTACCCGGAATTACTAACGCCGCGAGGTTTATCGATGAAAGAATTGGTCAGCTTAATAAATAAAGATCCGCTTCTGTACGGAATAGTCGTCCATCCATACACTCCCGGAGCTACCAGTATAGTTTTTAACAATGGAATGAAAGAAACAAAAAGGACTATCAAAAAATTAGGATTTATAGAAGGATATAATTGTTCTTTCACAGCCCTCATCAAATTAATTAATTTTTTGAAACTAAATAATATTATCAAAGGGCGTTACGAAAGAGCGGTTAAAACAGCTATTACTCCGGATAAATTAAAAAAAGAAGCAAAGGTAATTACCGGAGGAAGCGATGCCCATCATCCATGGGAAATAGGAGATTGTATGGAAATAACTATAGTTAAAGGCAAAGATTTATTTAAAGCCGTTACGAGAGGCTCAGGGAAAATGATAATTCTGGATAAAAAAATAAGAACTTTAATAAGGAATTTTTTTACAGTAAGTCGCGAATGGCTAATGAAAAAAACTCATTTATATACAATAGATAAGCCTTTATGACTCCAAAAAATTTAAATTATTTTTCAGAAAAAGAAGTTAAATCAGTTCAAAAGTTCACAGATTTTAGAACTAATTTAGCAAAACCGTTATTAAGATTATTTGATTACATACACATAACTCCAAACATTCTAAGTTTTGTCAGTTTCTTAATGATTTTTGGATTTGTTTATTTTGCCAATACAAACATTTACTACGCAGTTTTATTCATAGTTCTTCACGTGTTATTTGATAGTCTAGACGGTTCTCTTGCTCGCTATCAAAAAATCACTTCAAATCAGGGGGCATTTGTAGATATTTTTGTAGATCAGTCAGCCATTATCATAGGAGTGCTAACCATGATTTATCACTCTTTAATCAATCCATTTTGGGGCGCTTTATACGGAATATTTTACGTGATAATGATCATGTTAATGGTAATTCTTAATTATAAAGAGCATTCAATAAAATTTATTCTTAGAACAAAATATTTTTTCTTTATAATCCTTTTAATAGATACTTATTTTAAAATTCAAATCATCAATTATTTTTTGATGATTATTGGAATTTACATGGTGCTAGTATCGACCTACATGTTCAATAAGCTAAGAAAATTGCTTTAATATCTAATCAGCTTATCAGCAAGCCATTGACAAGCTTATTCTGGCACTCTATAATCGAGAGTGCTAATCCAGTTATATAATCAATATTCATATGCAACTAGGACAAAATTTTACACTGAAGACTCAAGAACTTCTGGCTGCCGCTAGCCAACTTGCTGCTAAAAGAGATCATCAAGCTATCGATGTCGAACATGTTTTTTATGAAATGTTGAATCAAGACGAAACTTTGATCATTCCTCTATTCAAAAAAATAAATATTAGCGTCGATGATTTAAAGAAAGAAACTGAAAAATTATTATCAAAAATTCCTACAGTCGATGATCAGAGTCAATATGTTTCAGAAACTTTAAAAAGAATCCTCTTAAAAGCCTCTAAAGAAGCGCAAAATTTCAAAGATGAATATACTTCGGTCGAGCACGTTTTATTAGGAATTTTAGAATTTACAACTCCAGTTAGTGATTTATTAAAATCTTTTAATATAACTAAAGGAAAAGTTTTAGAAATTTTAAAAGAACTTCGTGGAAATGAAAGAGTTACTGATGAAAATCCTGAAGGAAAATTTCAAGCACTCGAAAAATACACTCAAAATTTTACCGAGCGTGCACGTAAAGGAAAACTCGATCCCGTAATCGGAAGAACTGATGAAATTAGAAGATTAATGCAGATTTTGGCTCGTAGAACGAAAAACAACCCAGTACTTATTGGCGAACCCGGAACCGGTAAAACGGCAATTGTAGAAGGTTTAGCTAATAGAATTGTAGCCGGGGATGTTCCGGACTCTTTAAAAAATAAAGAAGTTTTAGTTTTGGATTTGGGAGCGATGATTGCCGGAACAAAATTCAGAGGGGAGTTTGAAGAAAGATTAAAAGCGGTTTTAAAACAGTTAACAGAAAAAGAAGGAAAAGTAATTTTGTTTATTGATGAATTACATACATTAGTTGGCGCAGGGGCTGCTGAAGGATCAATGGATGCCTCAAACATGCTAAAACCGGCATTAGCTCGCGGAGAAATCCATATGATTGGAGCTACAACTTTAAAAGAATATCAAAAATATATTGAAAAAGATGCGGCACTTGAAAGAAGATTTCAACCAATTTATGTAGATGAACCTTCAGTCGAAGAAACAATTGCAATCCTTCGTGGCATTAAAGAAAAATATGAATTATTCCATGGAGTAAAAATTTTAGATGAAGCAATCATTGCTGCAGCAACTCTTTCCAATAGATACATCACCGACCGTTTTCTGCCTGACAAAGCCGTAGATTTGATAGACGAAGCTACTGCGGTTTTGAAAATTGATCTCGAAAGTTCACCGGCGGAAATTGATGAGCTCGAAAGAAATATCATGCAATTGGAAATTGAACGTGAAGCATTGAAGAAAGAAAAAAATGAAAAAGAAAAATTAAACAAGATTGAAAAAGAGATCGCCGATTACAAAGAAAAATTAAATTCACTCAAACTTATTTGGCAAAATGAAAAAACAGTAATAGAGGAAATTCATCAACTAAAAGCCAAAATCGACGCTTTAAATATTGAAGCTTCAAAATATGAAAGAGAATCAAAATTAGATAAAGTTGCTGAAATAATTTACGGAAAAATTCCTGAATTAAATAAAAAAATAGAATCATTAGAAAAAAAATTAAAAGACATTCAAGGTGGTGACAGAATGTTGAAAGAAGAAGTAACCGAAGAAGATATTGCAAGAATTGTTTCCAAATGGACAGGAATTCCTGTAAATAAATTACACGCATCAGAAAGCCAAAAATTGCTACATCTTGAACAAGAGCTTTCCAGGAAAGTTGTTGGCCAAGAAACTGCCATCGACGCAGTAAGCAATGTCATCAGAAGATCAAAAGCAAACATCTCGGAAGAAAATAAACCAATCGGATCATTTTTATTTTTAGGACCAACAGGTGTCGGGAAAACCGAACTCGCAAAAACGATTGCAGAATTTTTATTTAACGATGAAAAATCACTCATTAGACTCGACATGAGCGAGTATATGGAAGCTCATAGCGTATCCAAGATTATTGGCTCTCCTCCTGGCTATATTGGCTATGACGAAGGTGGACAATTAACAGAAAAAATCAGAAAAAGACCATATAGCGTTGTGCTATTTGATGAGATTGAAAAAGCACATCCGCAAGTGTTCAATATTCTTCTTCAAATTTTAGATGAAGGACATATCACCGATGCAAAAGGAAGAAAAGTTAATTTCAAAAATACAATTATTATTTTAACTTCAAACATTGGAAGCCAAGAAATTTTAGAATTCAAAGGAGAGAAGACTGCGTTAGATGTTCGAATAAATGGCTTATTAAAGAGCTTTTTCAAGCCAGAGTTTTTAAACAGAATTGATAATGTAATTATTTTTAACAAACTTGAACAAAAAGAAATTAAAAAAATTGCAAAAATTCAAATCGAAAATCTTGCACGCAGACTTGAAAAACAAAATATTAAATTAGATGTCACGGAAAAAGCGTACGAATATATTTCTGAAAAAGGATATGATAAATTATTTGGAGCGAGACCTTTAAAAAGGCTTATACAAGAGGAAATAGAGAATTCACTTGCAATTAAAATCATCAATAATGAAATTGAAGAAGGAGCAAAAATAAAAATTGATGCAACTAAAAATGGCTTAAAAATCAGCTAATACGTTGACAGTAATTTTTACTAAGAATAAAGTGAACTTGCATTAGATATCTAACCAACGTCTAACATGCCAGCAAAGAAAAAAGCAAAAAAAGTTGCAAAGAAGCCAGTAAAGAAGGTGGCAAAGAAGGCTGTAAAGAAGACAGCAAAGAAAAAGACAGCAAAAAAACGCAAATAGTTTTTTGCAGTTTTTGCAACTCTATAAAAACGCAGTGTTTATATTAAGCACTGTGTTTTTTTAATGTCGTCGCCAAAAAATAATTATGATAGAATTTTAATGTCATCGGGGTGTGGCGCAGTTGGCTAGCGCGCAAGGCTGGGGGTCTTGAGGCCGCGGGTTCAAGTCCCGCCACTCCGACCATTAATTTCTGACTAAAATATTATGGATAATCCAAAAGTGACTCCTTATGAATCAGTAGGGACTTCACCAATCCCTTATTATTTAGTTTTAACAGGGGTGATTATTGCGGTTATATATTTTTACGGCATAACCTTTGATGATTACACGGAGACAGAACTGGTAAGATTTTCATACTATTTCGTTCCAGCGTTTGCGTTCTCAATTGTCGGATTAATTACCAGAAAAAGCGAGAAATCATTGCTGTATGCTGTAATTTCAGCAGTAATATCGGGTATTTTTTTATTTGGATTTTTTGAAGGTATTTGGCCCTTATTATAAAAAATAAATAAAACTATTTAATATAATCTGGTTCCCAAACATACACATCTAAAAAAGCTTTGTGTATGGCCACGAGTTCTCTAAATTTAAACAGAGCATCTTTAACATATGGTTGCAGAGTTGCAGAAAATCCAATGCTATCAATTCCAAAAGATTTACAGAGGAAAAGAGCTCTAAACAAATGATATTCTTGCGTTATCAATATGGCATTATCTATTTGAAAAACATTTTTAGCTCTAACGCAGGTGTCATAAGTTCTTCTCCCTGCATAATCCACAACAATATTTTTTTCTTCAATACCAAGTACATCAACTAAATAATTTTTCATTACATCTGGTTCATTATAATTTTCGAACCTGTTATCCCCCGAAACTAAGATTCTCACAATTTTTCCCCCTCTATAAAGGTCGTTAGCGGTCCTTAATCTATCTTTTAAGACATCAGATGGCTCACCATTTTTAGTGAGTCCGGCGCCAAAAACAACACCATAGTCATAAACTTTTTCAATCTTCGACATCTCGTGAAAAATATCTGATTTATTTAATTCAGATATTAAAATTGGAATAAAAAAAATATAAAAAATAAACAAAACTGTAAAAATAAAAATAAATATTTTTTTACTAAAATTATTTTTGTTTTCAAAATAATCCATACAAATTTATTTTAAATTTTTCATAATAGTTTCACTTACGACTTTCCCGGAAATTGCCGCAAAGCTGATATTGTAGCCACCACAAAGCCCGTTAACATCTAAAACTTCTCCAGCAAAATAGAGATTTTTATGTAAACGCGATTCCAGAGTCGCAACATTTATTTCATTCAAAGTAATTCCTCCTTTTGTCGTCCATGCAAATTGATAATTTGCCAATTCCACATTATTGAGTTCATAGTGAAATAAATCTTTTTGCATTTTTTTAAATGATTCTTTGCTTATAGTAGCTATTTTGGCATCGAAATTAATGCCGTTTTTCTGCATCAGGAAATCACAAACCCTATTTGGCAAAAATTTATGAATAAAACTTTTTACAGTCTCTCGACTCTCTCTTAATTTCTGAAATTCTTTTTGAAAATTTTCTTCATTCAAATTTTCAATAAAACATAATTCAATTTTTTTACCCTTAATCATCGAAGAAAAATCCAAAACTGCCGGCCCGGAAATACCAACGTGTGTAATTAAAATATCTCCTTCAATAAATGCTCTGTTTTCAGGACAAAATAGTTTTCCTTTAAACGAAACTCCGGATAGCATTATAAATGGATTGTGTGGCACTATGATGGGACAAAGCGACGGTTCCAATTCTGTAATAGTATGTCCCAATTCCAAAGGAATTTTATACAATTTTTTACTGTCGCCCATTCTTTTTATTCTAAACATTCCACCATTGGCAATAATTACGGCATCAAAAATTTCTTCTTTATTAAAATCATCATTCCCAAAATTAACGACAAATTTATTTTCAGATTTTTTCACGCTAACAACCTCACATTTAGTAAAAATTTTCAAATTTTTCTGTTTTTCGAGCAAATTAGTTAATCTTTCCACTTCGTTAAGCGCGCTTTCGCTAGCCAAAATAGCCCTATCCCCTTCCCATTTATATTCAATACCCAATTCTTTGAATAATTCTTCGCGATTTTTAATCCACGGACTCTTAAATAAATTTTTCAATAAATTTTTACTCGAAGAAGAAAATTCTTCCACGGAAAATTTTTTATTAGTTACGTTCATTTTCCCTCCACCGGTTAGTTTCAATTTCTCTCCTATATATCTGTTTTGTTCAAATAAATAAACTTCTCCATCAAAATTTCTCAAAAAGTAACTTGTAAAAATTCCTGCCGGTCCTGCTCCAATAATTGCGATTTTCATGGTCACAGTATAAATTGTTCGCATGCAGAAAGACAAAGTAAAAATAGCTTGGTTCGGAAAACACTTCGGAGAAGAACCTCCTTTGGTTGGAAATAAAGACCAAGGAGCAGGAGGTATTTTTTTCTCGGGATGTCATTTAAAATGCGTTTTTTGTCAGAATCATCAGATTTCTCATCAAAATATTGGCAAAGAATATTCCATCAAGGAGCTCTCGGAAATAATGCTCGATTTGCAAAAACAAAACGCTATAAACATCGATTTGGTTACTCCGACCAGCTGGAGTAGACAAATAAAAGAAGCAGCTGAAATAGCCAAAGAAAAAGGCTTAAAGATCCCAATAGTTTGGAACAGTAACGCCTATGAATCCCCTGCCATGATCAAAGATTTAGAAGGAATTGTCGATATTTATTTGCCTGATTTTAAATATGGTCTCGCTGAGATCGGCGAAAAATATTCAGGCATAAAAAAATATCCGGAAATTGCTGAAAAGGCGATCAGAGAAATGCTCCATCAAGTCGGTCATCTCAAAATTCATGACAACATAGCTTATAGAGGAATTATTGTTCGTCACCTTGTTCTCCCCAATAATTTGGAAAATAGTAAAAAAGTCTTAGATATTCTTGCAAATATAGATAATCGCCTGTTTTTAGGCTTGATGAGCCAATATTCGCCTATGTATGATTCAAAAGATTTCTCTGAAATCAACCGCCAACTTACCCAAAAAGAATGGCAAGAGATCACAAAATATCTAGAAAAGCTTGAATTTACGAATGGTTGGATACAAGATCTTACAAGCTCGGAGATTTTTATTCCCGATTTTACCAAGAAAGATCCATTTAAATTCGAACATAATGAAAAATAAAATAGGAGTAATCACCTTAGGATGTCCCAAAAATACAGCAGACACAGAGTCGCTACTTGCTGAACTGCCAGCCAATTTTGAGATTGCTAACGTGGAAGATTCAAAACTGGTTTTATTAAATACTTGTGCTTTTTTGAAATCTTCTCGCGCGGAAGTTTTTAAAAATTTAGATTCTTTAAAAGATAAAAAAGTAATTTTGGTAGGTTGTTTGTCAGGAGAATTGCGTCAGGAAATTTTTAAACAATACCCACAACTTTGCGCAGTAGTAAGCGGGAAACATTACGATTCAATTGCCCAAATTATTAAAGATGTAAATAAAGGCAAAAAAATCTATGCAGTTTCCAAAGAGCCGATGCAGTATCTCGATATGCCGGGAAAAATGCTGATTACTCCCAGAAGTTATGCTTATGTAAAAATTGCTGAAGGATGTGATAATAGATGCAGTTTTTGTCTTATTCCAAAGCTAAAAGGTCGCTATCGCAGCCGTCCGATGCTCTCAATCGTTACGGAGATAAAAGAACTTTTAAATTTAGGTGTTAAAGAAATTATTTTGGTAGCTCAAGATTGTGGATATTACGGAATGGATTTGTATGGCAAAAAATCTTTGGTCGAACTCCTAAGAAAAATTACGGCAATTAATCAAGATTTTTGGTTGAGAGTTTTATACGTTTATCCGGAAAGAATTGATGATGAACTTTTGAATTTGATGGCTAAAAATACCAAAATTTGCAAATATCTCGATATCCCTTTGCAGCATGGTGATGCCGAAATTCTCAAAAACATGAAAAGGCCTTATATAGTTGAAAAAACCATCGAGAAAATTAATCACATCAGAAAAATTATTCCAAATATTACTTTTAGAACAAGTCTTATTGTTGGCTTCCCCGGAGAAACCGAAAAGTCATTCAAAAATTTAGAAAAATTTGTAAAACAAATCAGTTTTGATCACGTAGGAGCATTTGAATATTCTCAAGAAGAAAATACGGAAGCGGGAATCATGACAGATCAGCTTTCATTAAAGGTAAAGAAAGAAAGACGCAAGAAATTAATGATTCTTCAGCAGAAAATCTCTTATGCTAATGCCAAAAAAATAATTGGCAAACAAATCAAAGTTTTGGTTGAAAATTACGACCCGAAAAAGAAAATTTACATCGGCAGAAGTCAGAGATTTTCTCCGGAGATCGACGGGAATATTCTCCTAAAATCAAAACAGCCACTCGAATTAAATAGCTTCTATAAAGCAAAAATCACAAAAGCTTTGCCTTACGATCTAGAGGGCGAGATAATATAAAAAAATCGGGGTGTAGCTCAGTTGGCTAGAGCGCGCGTCTCGGGGGCGTGAGGCCGGAGGTTCAAGTCCTCTCACCCCGACCAGGTAATTGCGAGGACAGCGATCCAAAGTGAAGAGAGTTTGAGCTCCGCGAAAACGATCGAAACGCAGGAACACTTTCAAAGAATTTGTAAGCGAACAGCGAAACAAATTCTGTAGAAAGTTTAGCTGGCCCCTATTGAAGTAATAACTCCAAATATAATTTTTACTACATCACTTAAAATCAGCTCCAACAAAATGGAAATGATCTAAAGTTGTGCCTGTTTTTGGCAATATCTGCACGATTTTCACATCATTTCCAAATAATCCATCTATCAATTTTCCGGCAACAAGATCTTCAAGTTTGAAAATATCAGCTTTAATCATCATTTTGGCTTCGCCTTGCCCCACGTATACGGGCAAATATTGTTTGCCATTGATTTCAACAGAGCCAAAATTATCCATAGTCAAAATATCTTTGTACTTAGATGGGATTTTTCCATCTTCAACAATATAGAAATATTTCAAAATTCCTAAGTCATCAATTACTTTTAAATCGGCAACATTTGTAATTTTTAAAGACGTGGCCGTATTCACTATATGATATTCATCCAGCATAGTTCCTGTTTTATCCAAAATTCCCACTACTTTCATTTCAGGGACTCCAAAGAAATCTTTTAACGTATCTCCAGGGCCGGAAATCAGTTTTTCATTGATCATCATTTTGGCTTCGGCATAACCTAAAATCATCTCATCTTCTTTCAGCTCAACAGTCCCCTTCAAAACTCCCACTTCATTCAAATCAAACTTTTCAACTCCCAAAAATAATTTAGGAACATCACCCAAGAAATTAATTTTAGTATTATTTCCAGCTACGAATTTAGTTATGTTTGTACTCAATTCCTCATTTATAGCAATAGGAGAGCTGATATCCTCCATCCCCGAACTCAATTTTCCAAATTGAATAAATACAAAAGTAAAAATTACCGCCATCAAAATTGGCGCAATCATCGAAAGATAATTTTTCTTTCTCGGCTTGAAATTTTTTAGTAATAAAGAATTTGAAACAACCGAAATCGAACTAAAAGCCATCGCCAGTCCCGCCAACTCCGGACGTAAAACTATTCCCAATCCGGTAAAAAGTCTGGCTGCAATCGGAATGCCGATAACATTGTAAAACAAGGCAAAAAACATATTCTGTCTGATTTTGCCAATCGTTTCGCGACCCAAGTCAAAAGCAGTCAATAAATCTCTCAAATCATCTTTAATTATCACAATTCCGCCGGTCTCCATTGCTACATCTGTGCCGCTTCCCATAGCAATCCCCAGATCAGCCTGTGCCAAGGCTGGTGAATCATTTATGCCATCTCCTACCATGGCCACTTTTAAACCTTTTGCCTGCAATTTTTTTATCTTCTCAGCTTTATCTTCCGGCAAAACTTCAGCCAACACATTTTCTATGCCGGCCTGTTTTGCAATTGCACGAGCCGTTCTCTCGTTGTCGCCGGTAATCATATAAATTTCAAAACCTCTTTTGATTAACTCTTTAACAGTATGAACAGAACTTTCTTTCAATGTGTCAGCCACCGCAATCAGTCCGAAAACTTTTCCATCACCGGCCAAAATCATTACAGTTTTTCCTTGTTCTTCCAATTCTGAAATACGTTTTTCAACGGAATCGGTTTCAACTTTCGCAAAATCATTAATCATTTTCCTATTCCCCAAAAAATATTTTGTATCACCGATTTTTCCCTCTACTCCATGACCGGCAATCGCTTTAAAAGAATCTGGATCTTTCAATTTAATCCCTTCATTATCAGCATAATTTACAATCGCTTCAGCCAAAGGATGCTCTGATAATTGTTCCAAACTTGCCGCTATGGCAACAATTTTTTTCAAATCCAATCTTTCCAATACTACTACGTCAGTAAGCTCAGGTTTTCCTTTAGTCAAAGTTCCGGTTTTATCAAAAACAATGGTATTTATTTCATAAGCGGCCTCCAAAGGCTCTCCCCCTTTAATCAAAACTCCATATTCAGCGCCCTTCCCTGTTCCTACCATAATTGCAGTAGGAGTAGCGAGCCCCAAAGCGCAAGGACAAGCAATCACAATCACGGAAGTAAATGCCATCAAACTAAAGGTCAAACTTACTCCCATCACAAAAAACCAAATTACAAAGGTCAGGGCCGCAATAATCAAAACAACCGGCACAAATTTTGCCGAAACTTTATCCGCAAAAGCTTGAATTGGAGCTTTAGATCCTTGGGCATCCTCAATCAATTTGATGATTTGTGCCAGAGCCGTGTCGCTGCCAACTTTTGTAGCTTTAAATTCAAAACTGCCATGTTTATTTACAGATGCGCCTACAACATTATCTCCGATATTTTTTTCAACCGGGATGCTTTCTCCGGTCAACATTGATTCATCAACTGCCGAATTTCCTTTTGTAATAACTCCATCAACCGGAATTTTTTCACCGGGACGGACAATTACAATATCCTCAACTTTCACCTCTTCGATCGGAATGTCCAAACTTTTTCCGCCTCTGATCACTCGTGCAGTTTTGGCTTGTAATCCCATTAATTTCTTAATTGCTTCGGAAGTTTTTCCTTTAGCTTTCATTTCCAACCACTTTCCCAAAGTTACAAAAGTTATCAAAAATGCAGCTGTTTCAAAATACAAATCCGGAATTTTTTCGCCACCAATTCCCAAAACACTGCCATAATTCACAAAATAATCGGCAATTCTCCACAGACTATAAAAAAAAGCCGTACTTGTTCCAATAGCGATCAGACTATCCATATTAAAAGTCTTCATCCGTAAACTACTCCACATTCCCTTATAAAATCCGGCTCCCAAAATAAATTGTACAGGCACAGTTAAAATCAAAGAAATAATCCCTACATAAGGCGAAATAAAAATTTTCCCCGGAAGGAAATCGAAAAACTTAAAATCTTGAAGCATGAAATACAGCATTGGCAAGCTCAAAATAAGCCCAATCAAAAATTTATTTCTTAATCCGGAAATCTCTTTCTCTTTTTCTTTAGCTTCATCATTTTTTTTGCTGTCGTCAAAAATGGTGGCACCATACCCGGCTTTTTTTACGGAACCAATTAGAGACTCAGGTCCGACAGAGTCTTCAACAGTAACAAAGGCTTTTTCAGCTAATAGATTTACTTTTGCGGCCTTTACTCCCTTCTCTTTTTTTAAAGACATTTCGACCAAAGATGAACAAGACGCGCAATGCATCCCCGATATTTTAAGAACGATTTTTTTCGCCATATACAAATTGGTTAAATTTTAATTTGTTACTTCGATTACCCCGGAAACCATTCCCATCCAGCAGCTGAATTTATAAGTTCCCGGATTTTGAGGAGTAAATTCTTTTATAGAAGTTTGTCCGGGAGTCAAAGCTATTTCTCCATCAAAAAGCCCTTGAGCAATTACTGCATTCGTACATCCACTGGTTCCGGTATCGGTGATTTCCCATCTCACCGGAACGCCAACTTTAACTTTAAAATAATTAGGACTATATCCTCTGGAAGAAGCATTCATTTTCATAATTTGAACTCCATCTACAATGTTTTGGCCAGAATTATCGGACTGATCCGCGGAATTATTATTAGTTCTTCCCAAGTCGCTAAAACTTTTCCATCCCAAAACGTTCATTTGGCTGTTGATATTAAATAGAGCAAAAAATAAAACCAAAATTCCAGCCACTTTTGCAAATCGATAAGAAAGATGCGGTTCCTTGGACATTTTTACACTCGAAAATCCAATCAATAATAGAGTTGGTAAAGTTCCCAAAGCAAAGAACAGCATAATCAAAGCTCCTTGCAGAGGGCTGCCTGAAATCAAAGCGATCCCTTGAGCCGTCAAAGTAAATCCACAAGGCAAAAAGAACGTCAAAGCTCCCATCACAAACGGCAAATATTTTCCTTTGAAATTTGATTCATCGGCAATATTTCTCAGGATAAATCGCGGAGCTGTAATTTGAAATTTTTGTAACCAAGAAATTCCTAACATTTGTAATCCCAAAATCACCATCATTATCGAAACGATAATCACTAAAATAGAAGTGAAAGTTGTCGAGAATTGCAATTTTTCACCAATAAATCCAAGAATCGCGCCAAAAGCGGCATAGGAAATAAGCCTCCCAATATTAAAAGTAAAATGAGGAATCATTTTTTTGGAAGAAGAACTTTCTTGAGGATAAATCTCAGCCCATTGTTTCGAAATAGATAAAATTAATCCTCCCACTAAAGCCGCACAGCTTGATAAACCAGCCATAATTCCAAAAATAAAAAATGCCGGCAAAGAAGAAGCCGAATCTATGTTGGTCGCATTGGCAATCCCCAATTTATTCAACAGGAAAAACAAGCTGATGATTAATCCGGAAGTGCTGATTATCAAGGCATAATCCAAAACATTAAGAGTGGATTTTGTCTCAATCGGAGTATTTGAAAAAATATATTTCAGTTTCTTAAAAATCTGATTTAGTTTCTCTATATTTGGATATTTTCCGGCATATTCAATAGTTACAATTCCTCTACTTGTAGAAGCGTCCACGGATTTTACTCCGTCGATTTCCAGCATGTTTTTTTCAATCAAAAGTTCGCAAGCACTACAGTGCATTCCTTTTACATAATATGTGTGGCTTTTTGTTTGAGCATTCATGATAATTATTTATTTGATAATTTGGTGACCTTTAATATTTCTTGAATCATTTCTTGTTTTCTTTTTTCGTTGTTTGTAGCCATTGCATTTTTAAAACAGGTATTCAAATGTCTTTCTAGTAAAGCCTGGTGAGCGGATTTTAATAATCCTACGACTGCCAAATTTTGCTGCATGACGTCGATGCAATAGCTCCCCTCCTCAATCATCTTGATAATTTTGGAAGTTAAACTATTGGCTTTCTTCAGGCTGATTAGAATCTTTTCAGTTTGTTGAGTCATGATTTAATAGTTAAATTATTTTCTGTATACCTATACCTAGGGTACAGGTACATAATACTCCGCTAAAAAATCCAAGTCAATAAAATAACCCAAATTATTTCTTAGACACAGCCTTCCAAATAATTTATAATCGACCAGAAACATAACTCATTCATTCTATGGCTCATGGCTCCCCTCTAGCCTTGCCGAAAAAAGCTGCTGGGAAATTAATGACTACAAAAGTTCCTGTAATTACTATTGGGGCAACGATTGCCGATACAGAAAAACTTTTATTAAAAGATTCTCAGAAATATGAAACTATCAATTACATTTATGTAATTAATACTAAAGGTAAATTAGTTGGAGTTTGTTCAGTAAAAGAGCTTTTTACCAATTCAAAATCTGCAAAAATTACCGATATAATGGAGAAACATCCGGTCTCTGTTCATGTCCATACTCATCAAGAAAGAGTGGCTTATGAAGCCCTAAAATACAATATTAAAGCTATGCCGGTAACGGATAAAAAAGGGAATTTTTTAGGAGTGGTGGACAGTGACGATATCTTGTCTACTCTTTATGAAGAAATGCAGGAAGACCTTTTCCGTTCAGCTGGTGTGCGTAGGCATGGGACTTCTGAAAATGTGCTTACAATGTCTGTTTGGAAATCTATAAAGAACAGATTGCCATGGTTAATAATTGGATTGCTGGGAGGGCTTTTGGCTGCAAAAGTAGTAGGATCTTTTGAGGCCACTTTAGAGAAACACATTATCTTGGCGGCTTTTATTCCGTTGATTGTTTATATGGCTGATGCTGCAAAAACACAAATGGAGATTTTTATAATTAGAGATTTCGCGACGAATCCAGATATTCAATTTGGCAAGTATTTTCTAAAGCAATTAACCGTAATTTTATTTTTAGCCGTTATTACAAGTATAGTTTTATTTGTTGCAGGAAAAATCCTATATCAAGATTTGAAAATAAGCATGATTTTGGGAATAGGACTTTTTAGCGTCTTTATTTCTTCAGTTTTTCCGGGACTTCTCATCCCCTATTTCTTTACAAAAATAAAACTTGATCCGGCCAATGCCAGTGGCCCGGTATCTACAATAATTCAAGATATTTTCAGTATCATCATCTATTTCTGCATCGCTATCTGGTTGCTATAAACATCACAATTTCCCTTTATTTCAATAGATTCGGAAGCATTCTTCTGGCCTTTTAAAGGTAAACGATTAATATACAATTACTTTTACCATCTAACTTTTGCCTCTATGGTTACAGAAAAACCAAAGTTCGAGGTCTCAGGGCGCATGTTTATCATGCTGCTAGTAGCTCTTGTTGGGCTAATGGCATTTTGGGGCTTCAGAATGTACGAAATTTACAATAACGCCAACGGCAACTATTCCAGAGAAATTTCTGTGGAAGCTGAAGGAAAGGCTTATGTCACTCCAGACGTAGCTACTCTAAGTCTTGGGGTTCACACCAAAGCTGCTACAGCCGCAAAAGCTGTAGAAGAAAATACTACTCAGATGAACAAAATCATCGAGGAGTTGATCAAGGCCGGAGTTGAAAAGAAAGACATTCAGACATCAAGTTATTATTTGAATCCTGATTACAAATGGACCGCTGATAATGCTAGCGTTCCTGATGGTTATGTTCTGGATCAGTCAGTTACAGTAAAGATCAGAGATTTTGCCAAAATCGGTTCAATCATGGCTAGTGCTACAACTGCAGGAGCAAACACAATTGGCAATATCCAATTCACAATTGATGACAGAGAGAAGGCAAAAGAGAAAGCTAGAGAAGAAGCTATCGCTAAAGCAAGATCAAAAGCTGAAGGAATTGCCGAGCAAACCGGTTTGAAACTTAGCAGAGTAGTAAATTATTACGAATATGAAGATTATTATTCTGGAGATATGTATGGTGGCCCATATATGGCAATGGCTGAGGGTGGCGGTGGCGGAATGCCAGCTCCAGACGTTCAATCTGGACAGCAGGAGATCAAGCTAAAAGTCACTTTGACTTACAAGCTAAGATAATTGAATTGATTTGAAAAAACAGACGGCGGGCATCATGATTATGTATGCTCGCCGTTTTTAAAAATTCACACAAATGCACAGAGGTATAGCAACATTTACGCTCGATTACGGGAAATGCCCGCCTTGGCTATTCGAAAGGATGGTCAAACTTGGACGTGAAATGATGCAAGTAATCATTGCCGAATATGGTCCGGATGAATTCATCAAAAGAATAGCCGATCCGGTTTGGTTCCAAACTTTGGGAACAGTTTTGGCTTTTGATTGGAATGCCAGCGGTCTCACCACTATTCTTACAGCAGCTCTAAAAGAAGCCATTTTTGGGCTCGAAAGAGAATTGGGAATTTTTATCTGCGGAGGCAAAGGAAAAACTTCTCTAAAAACTCCTGAACAAATCAAAACTTGGGCAAATAGATTAAGTCTTCCCGATCACAATGCAAAGAATCTTATCTACAATTCCAAAATGAGCGCCAAGGTAGACAGCTCTTTAGTCCAAGATGGCTATGATTTATATCACCACGCTTTCTTCTTTTCCAAAAACGGAGCCTGGGCGGTTGTTCAGCAAGGGATGAACAAAGTGAAGCAAACCGCCAGAAGATATCATTGGTATTCTAACAATGTAAAAGACCTGATCGAAGAACCTCATAGCGGTATAATTTCTGACCAAATTAAGAGTAGACAAGTACTAGACATGACAGCAGTAGACAGTCGACAAAACCGTAGTTTATCAGTCGAATTGGTAGACAGTGGCTATAGAACCCTCATGAAAGACGTCGAACTTTTGCGTAGACATTCCTCGTCATTATCAAAGATGGCCAGTTTCAAAGTTAATGAAGATCAGCTCACTCTCCTGGAACTTGCCGATACCGAATTTCACACCCATCCGGTGATCAACGAAGATTTTTCAAAATCTAAATATCTCGACAAAATTTTATGGACCATCTGTGACCAAAAACCCAAAAGTTATGAAGAATTTCTGAGCATGAAAGGAGTTGGCCCAAAAACAGTTAGAGCACTATCTTTGGTCTCAGAAGTCATCTATGGCGCAAAAGCTTCTTATATGGACCCTGCCAGATACAGTTTCGCCCATGGAGGCAAAGACGCGACTCCCTACCCTGTTGACACCAAAACCTACGATCAAACTATCGAAATGATCAAAAAAGCGGTTCTAAAAACTCGAATCAACACAACTGACAAAAATAAAATTGTTAACAGGCTTGATTTCTCCCCTACAGACCAATTTTATCGAGATAACACTTTTTAAGCTGCTCTTAAAAATTCAGAAAATCCACCTCCAAGCTCAGTATATTTTTTTGAAGCACTCGCAGCGCCACTTTCTACGTCACTATAATTTTCTATGAAATTGTTAAGTTTAACCAAGAAATTTGGACTTGATCCAAATTTCGCATCTATAGCAGCTTTTAATTTTTTCCAAGCGGCAAGTCTCTCTTCTTTTGGAGCATCCGGATCATACTCTTCGAAATACGCATCAACAAAGAGCTTGAAATCAATATCCTTAGACAACAAATCCAAAAGTTTTCTCGATTCTTTATAAAAATCACCATCTTCATGGCCAAAAACTTTTATATTCAAAGTTTCGGTTACAGCTTCGTTAAGCCATCGAAAAAGAGAATCATCTCTATAGGCTAGTCCAACTCGAAGAGATTCATTAGTCCATTCATCCGAAGAAAGAATGGTCATTCCAGAGAGCGCATGCAAAATTTCATGATGAAAAGTCTCCTCGAGCTCACTGTCATCCAAATTAGCATCTAGATAAATAGATAAAGTATCTTTGTCGTAGGATCCATAAGTGTCATTTAAACGCATGACCATTGTGTCAGCAAGAGTCATATGCAGTCGATCAAGAACCATCTCAACTTTTTTCTTTGTAATAGGAATCTCTCCCCTATCAATAGCTTCATATAATTTTTTACGAGTACTCTCAATCAATTCAGGACAACGTTTCACAAATTCCTTGCGGCGTTGCTGCAAATAATCTGTATAAGCAGAACTTATAGAAACAAGTATATTAGACGGTATTCTTTCAATAAAATCTGGAGTAGTGAAAATCTTATATGCAATCAAAATAGCCGCCATTCTCGCAGAATCAGTCACTGTTTTAAATCTGCGAAACATCATCTCGTTCAAATATCTTTCGTCAAAGGCATCTTTCAACAAAGGTTGTCTGCGAAACCACTCTATGAGTTCAGGTTTCTTCATTGCTTCTTCAATCAATTTTACTCTTGGATTATTTTCAAATGACTTTGGACAAATAGGTTCACCTTCTAAATTTATATCAAAAGGATTGCGACTAGGTTGAATAGTTTTGTCTAACCAAGATTTTTTCAGTCTCTCTTGCAGGTCTTCTTTCTTGCCAGCAAATAAATCAGCCAAAGGTCCATCCTTAGGGATTTTACGTAATTCTAAAACAATAACATCAACAAAACTGGGAACTCTCCCATATGATTGTTTTTCAGCTAACACTCTATCATGATCATTAGAAAATCGTGCTATTTTTTTTAGAACAGTATCAGTGATTTCTGGTATATCCTCTCTTATTTCAGGGGTTTTTCCCGTTAAATAGATTTGTTCCGCTTCACCATTATCACCATCGGCATCTTTTAGATCTTCATCTGCCATGTGACCACATTTATTAATACATATTCCAATAACTATACCATAGATCGAAGTTTTTATCAAAAACAGCTTCCCAAAAAACGATTTTTTTGATATAATTAAAAGGTAGAAACAAAAATAAAAATGACTCAACCACACGAAAAACCAGAAATAAGAGATCCCGCAGAGGAGTGTACAAGAATAGACAATCTCCAGAAAACGGAATGCATACAATACTGGCAAGAGCACAGGACAGAACTCCAGCAACTTGCATTGGAGCAAGAAACCCAAAACGCATTTCAATATGCAAGTGATATTCTTCAATCTATAGGGTTTTCCCCTAAAGAAGCAGAGAATGTTTTAAATAGTGATCCAGATATTAAAGATCTCTTTATAAATCTCGCAAAAGATATATTAAAAACATACAAAGAGCCGCTAACATTAGTTAAGGATCCAAACCTCACACACTGCTATCAAACAGTTTACCTATATACTAGATACATTGGACTTAATGACGCATATGGCGTTCCTGTTTTCGAGGATCAAAACGGTTGGAGATTTACGATCAGAGAAGTAAATCTTCTATTCAAAGCTCTGGCAAACACCAATCCGGAAAAACTAAAAGAGAAATTAGCAAACAGAAAAGCAGAATCAGATAGGAGAGAGGAAATGGAGGCAAACAGAGGCTTCAGAACAGCTGGTGAAGTAGATGTTTACAGAGCAGAAATTGCAGCAAGAAGAATGTTTTGGAGTGATAACGGTTTTATGGACGAAATTACAAAAATAAGTGATCCATTTGGGAAAGAACTTTCTCCAAACGAATTTGAAAGCTGGACAAAAAAATGTATGGAATTCGTAAATGATGGAGCAAAAGATATAGCCGAAATGAGTATTGGAGAAAAAAATAGAGGGAAAATAAAAGATATGAACTTAAGTGTTATTCTTACGGTAGATGACGCAATGGAAAAGATGAGAAGAGGAGAAGATATTTCTGAAATTATTCATCAATTACAAGAATTTAGCGCAGCATTATCAGAACAGTTGATAAAATACTCTTTTTACGACACCCTTATTTCTGGAAGAGAAGTCTCAAGAGCAGATATAGAATCAAATGTTAATTTAGGAGCCTATTTAGGAGCCATAGATTTTTTAACAACTTTACTTGGAAAATACGAAACTCAACGCATGGAGGAACAAGTTAAAAGTCTTAGACTAATGATTGGTAGATAAAAATGCTTCATTTCTAAATAACACTCTTTTCCCAGGTTCTCTTAAATCAAATGGTGGGCAGGGAGGGTTTTCCCCTTCGGGGATAAACTTCTCACCCCTCTCCCCCCACACGCAAAGAACTGTCCCCGAGCTTTCATCTCGGAGCCACTTCTTTGGTGGGCAGGGAGGGTTTCGAACCCCCGAAGGCGTGAGCCAGCAGATTTACAGTCTGCCCCATTTGACCACTTTGGTACCTACCCACATGAGGCGAATTGCAAGGAGGATTATAGCTAAATGGCTTTTTTATGCAAACCCAAATTAACTCAATATTCTTAATTAAAAAAATATTGTATAATCGGACCAGTAATATTTTAAAACATATTCCATATGAAAAAAATTATCGCCTCAATTCTAATCACTACTCTTCTAACAGGATGTTCATTATCTCTGGGAAATATCCAAGGAAGTGATAATTCAGGAAAAACCACAGAAGAAAAATCAACATCTGTTGATGCAGGGTCTTCGGTTACAGGATCTAAAGTGAAATATACTTTAGCTTACGACGATCAAAAATGGATGGAAGAAACTATTGATGAAGAAAGTCCCGCAGAATATTCATTTGCTCATGTAGATGGGGATGTTTATGCGATGGTTATTGCGGAAAGATTAACTTTTGGATTGGATTCATTAAAAAAAATAGCGCTGGAGAATGCTCAAAGCCTTGATCCAAACGCCAAAATAACAATGGAGGAAAAGAGAAAAGTAAATGGAGTGGAGGTTTTGGCTATGCAAATTGAAGGAACTATGGACGGAATAGGATTCATTTACTATGGATATTACTTTACTGGAAAATTAACCTCTATCCAATTAGTTACCTATACAAATACCGATCTTTTTGCTCAATACGAAGATGAACTGACAGAATTCTTAAATGGACTTCAGGTGGATTCTTCCACTATATTAAGCGAATTGGAACTTCAAGAGAATGAAGAAATAAATATAACAGATGGGCTCGCTGAAGGATCTACGCTCGATTATAAAATAAATTATGACCCTCAAAAATGGTCTATCGAAAACGGAAAAGCTAGCGATGAATATGAATATTTTTTCTCTCATGCGGATGGAGATGTTTATGCGATGGTTATTCCGGAAAGACTTACTGTCGATAAAGAAAATATGAAAAAGTTAGCTCTGGAAAATGCAAAAACAGCAGCTCCAGATGCCAAAATAACTTTCGAAGAAACTCGAAAAGTTAATGGAAAAGATATGACAGTTTTAAAAATAGCAGGCACGATAGAAGGAATAAAATTTCAGTATTATGGGTATTATTACACCGGGAAAACTGTAACTATCCAATTCCTTGCCTACACTACTACGGATTTGTTTGATCAATACGAAAAAGATCTCACTGATCTATTAAATAGCTTGGAAGTAACGGAATAATCTAAGAAAAACGGGTTAATAGAAATTATCTCAATCCAATTTGCAATTACCAAGGCCTTTGAGTAACATTCACGGTAACGATAAATAACCCAAAATTTATGGATGATGAGATGATCTTCTTTCTAATTGCCGGAATCATTTTTATAGTGGCAATAATTTTTCCGATCTACAGCGTTATTCAAATTTCTTCTTTGAAAAAAAGAATCAGCCTTTTAGAAGGAGAAGAGCAGGCGGTAAAACCAGCTCATATTTCAGAGATTCATCACAAAACTATCGCTGCACAACCTTCTCAGCCGGAAATCCATATCCCTGAAGAACCTCATCATTTAGCCTCTAAACCTCATCACTCTCCCCCTTCGGAACCCGGTAACTTGGAAGCCTTTATCGATTGGTTAAAAACCGATTGGTTGATGAAATTAGGAGCACTATTTGTATTATTGGCAATCGTTTGGTTTGTCAGATATGCGATTATAAACGATTGGATTGGCCCTATGGGCAGAGTTGCTATGGGAATGATCGTGAGCGCTCTTATTCTCGCCGCAGGCTTTTATAACCTCAAAAAAAGACCAGTTCCTGCACAGGTTTTGATGGCCTTGGGAACAACCGGAATTTTAGTAACAGTTTTTGTAGCTAGATCATATTACGATATTTTCACGCCATTTTCAGCCATGGGAATTATGATTTTCATTGTTGTAATGATTGCGGTTGTGGCAATTATCGAAGATTCATTAGCTTTGGGAGTAATCTCCTTCTTGGGAGGTATGATTGCCCCGATTTTGACGAATAGTCATGATCAGAATTATCTCTTCTTAAACGGCTATTTATTTGCTCTGGATTGTGGAATATTTGCCATGGTCGCCATGAAAGGATGGAGAATCCTTTTGCCTTTAGCCCTTGTGACCACAGGATTTTATTCTTTTGCAACTTTCAATGAAGGAAATCTTACCCAAGCCGGCACGCAAGTTTTTATGGCTTTGTACTATGCTTTATTTTTCATCGGAATTGCTTCCGCAATTATTTATACCAAGAAAATTACACTCGGAGATGCTCTTACCATGGCAGTTATTGTTCTTCTCGGTATTTATTGGGTAGATCAATATGTGCCTGTGGAATGGCAAAGTAGTGTGCTGTCAATTGGAGTGGTTTTTGCGGCAATCACTACGGCCCTCGCCGTAAAAATGGGAGCTCCCGACAAAATTGTATATTTAAGTTTAGCCGCAGCGGTTGGGCTTCTTGGAGCTGCCACAGCTTTCGAATTGGATGGGACGGCTTTAGCCATAGTTTTAGCTTTGGAAGCTGGTGGAGTGATTGCTTTGATTAGATATGTTTTGGGAGACTTAAAGGCAACTGTCGCTTCAGTGGCACTTTTAATTGTCCCAATATTGCTTTCTTTAGAGAGTTTTTCTTGGAAATATGACGCCACATTATTTAACGAAGATTTCGTCGTCCTTCTAGTTGTTGGCTCTGTTATTGGATTTTCCAGTGTTATTCTGCACTCTTTAAATGAACACAAAGATTATCAAGAAAATGAAGGCATAATAACCTCATTCTTTACCTTCACCACAATTGTTTCCGCCATATTTTTTATCGGTCTAATTTGGGATTCTCTAGAAACGGTTATCGCCTCTGCGGATTCAGCACATGCTGTCGCTTTGGTAATTTATACTGTCGCCGCTTTAGGATTATTCTTTGCCGGACTTGTTCAACAAATCAAAAAAATGAAATTGGCAGGCATCGCAATATTGCTCGGAGTAATTTTGCGTTTAGGATTTGTGGAAATCTGGGATATGAGCTTGGTTCAAAGAACAATTACCTTTGTTGTTATCGGAATTTTGCTTATCACTACCGCCTTTTTTCAGAACAAAAAACACATCATTTAATTAATTAAAATATGAAGAAAACAATTTTCGGAATTTTTTTAGTCGTAATTTTAATCACTTCTTTTATTGCTCCCACATACGCAGTAACGCCAGTTGAAAGCGGTTATGATGTCTCTGTTTACAAAAGTATTTACGATGTAAATCCGGTAGATCTCACTTTGCCAAAACCATTAAAAGTCACTCTTCCAAATTCTCAAGATTTTGGAGTGGTTGTTGTTGATACTAAAACTAAAGAAGCTCAAGCTGTTGAGACTATCGAAAACACCAGAGTAAATACTCCCAAAGCCTACTTTGCCACAGCCACAGCGGTCAAAGGAGAGCCATCAAATTTTGTAGATGGAGATCCTAAAACAGTTGCCGAATTTGATATTGATCAAGACGAAGGAAGTGCTGAAATACAGCTTTCATTTGATCAAGAATTAACATCTTCAGCCTTAATTTTGGAATTAGATGATCACGTTGCTCCTCCGTATACAACAGCTATTGAAGCTAGAGAAGGAGATAGATGGGTTACAGTTCTAGCTGAAGAATTTACTTACGATACATATATTACTTTCCCGGCAAAAACGGCAAAAGCATGGAGAGTTAAGTTCAAACATTCTCAACCTTTGAGAATTCGCGAGATTACTTTACAAGATGACAAGTTGTCAGTTGAAAAATCTGGAACAGAAGTATTTTGGCTTGGAAAACCAGGGGTGACTTATCAAATTTATGCGGATGCAGCGGTTTACAAACCGGTTAAAACTGGAGAACTTGGCAATCTTTTAGGAAATCCTGACGACATTATTACAGCAACTCTTGGCCCAAAACAGACAAACCAAGCCTACAAAGACCCCGACAGTGATTTTGACGGCATTCCAAATTTCCGTGATAATTGCGTGAATCTTGCCAATGAAAAACAAGAAGATTTAGATAATAATAAACGTGGAGATGCTTGCGAAGATCATGATAAGGATGGAGTTATTGATGCCGTAGACAATTGTCCGCAAGACCCAAATGCCAATCAGCAGGATACTGATGGCGACAAGATCGGCGACGTCTGTGACACCGAAGAAAGCAGACCTACAGAAAAAATGCCATGGCTACCATGGGTAGGGATGGGTGGAGCTGCGATCGTCGTAATTGGAGTCATTGTAGCTACTCTCAAAAAAGACAAAAAGTAGCAGAGGACACTTTAAGAGTTTAAAACCTCTTCCACTTTTTCAACTAAAGCTTCCAGAGAGAAGTCTATTTTTCTAATAAAGAAAGTTGGTTTAAATCGCTCGATTTTTTCCAAGTCATCATCATTGTCTGCATCAGAATTTGTAAAGACAATAATTTTTACATGTCTTCCATACGCTCCGTCTTTTCTCAAATTTTCCATCACCTCCCAGCCATTCATTTTTGGCATAAAAATGTCCAAAAGAATTACCTCAGGTTTCTTCTCAAATGCTAGGTCCAAAGCCTCTTTTCCATCACTTGCCACAACTACGTTATAGTTAGCATTTTCAAATTTATTGCTCAAAATTTTTCTCATTGTTGCATCATCTTCTGCAATCAATATTTTAGCCATAAGCTTTCAAGTTACTTATAAACCACTCCTCATTATACCACAATTTATCAAATAAGATTAGTTAATATTTGGAGCATTCTCTAAATCAGATTGAGGTAATTTGCCATCAGCCAATCCGTAAACAATTTTATAAATTTGATCTTTCAAAGCTTCAAATTGAGTCTCATCTTTAATTGGTCCCGGCCTGGTCATTAAATAAAGAGGAACAGGGTTTCGGTCTTCTCCATAAGATGGTTGAAGGTAGTTAAATTGAGGAAATCCCGGATATGACTGTTGATCGTTCAAATAAAACCCTTCTCTTTCATAAAAACGGATTCTTCTATTTTTTGGATCTTCTGGAAGAGTACCTTCAGGTCTCTCAACTTCCAAAACTACATTTCGATCGCGCGCAATTTTATTTAAAACAATTTTTCCAATACCTCTACTTCTGTATGCCGGATGAGTAGCCATATGTTCGACAAAAGCCCAGCTTTGTCCATCAATTTGCAGATTCCATACACCTATAAAGCCAACAACCAACTCGCCCCATTTGACAGCATGCATTTCATAATAAGGATCTGCAAAAATTTCCGAATGTGATCTCAAATCTCTTCGTTCATCTTGAACAAAAGAATCTTCATAAAGCTTCCAAATTGCAGCAAAATCAGCAAGATTTTCGGAAGTTACTCTCTGAACATATTCCTTTCTGATTGGCAAAGTAGGCTCCAGTATATCGGCAACAGCACTTTTTTCAGCAACTATCACGCTATTAATTCGCGCCCGTATTCCCCTCGCTAATTCCCTTCCAGGCAATTTATCTATTTTTACTCCAAGATGCCTCCTCCCTTCCATAGTAAGAAGTTTGGAGTTTGCACCTGTTTGAAATTCTATGGGAATCATGGTAAAGATTGCGAATTTAATTAGTCTCCGATCTTTTTTGATCCAAAGTTTCTCTTGATGCCACTTTTGCAACTCCGGTAAAAAAGGCAAGTCCTAAAATCAAAGTTACCGCAGCGGAAAGACTATTACTGAGTCCTATTGAAGTAAGCGCTCCCATAATGGGAGCTTCAGTTGAATACAAAACTATAGCCGCAGGAACACAATCTCTAATAACTTTTAATCCATCTATCAGCGCTTCTTTTTTTGAGTAATCATCTCGTCCACGAGTTAAACCCTCGTACGATCCGACATAACTTACTACGGCAGGTATATAGTTTGCCGCAATCAACGCAGCCGTAGCCGCTACTCCGCTCTCTACACCCATAGATTCTAGTACAGCCACTGCACAAAAAGA
>Ga0233420_10000135_pt1 | contig 33416 bp, 34 predicted proteins | sample Watercolumn_Mata_4_FD_183009 | JGI IMG/M metagenome (GOLD analysis project Ga0233420, IMG submission 183009) | Freshwater microbial communities from Lake Matano, South Sulawesi, Indonesia - Watercolumn_Matano_2014_102_MG | ecosystem: Environmental > Aquatic > Freshwater > Lake | place...
AGGTATCGATTGAGAAAAAATCGAGAGAGAAAAAACATCCCTGTTCCAGAAAAAAAGAAAAAGGAAAAATAAAGAACTCTCTTTATTATAAATCCCGATAGTCCGATGCTGTAAAAAAAAAGGGCAATATTATTCCAGATAAAGTTAAACGTGGAGGAAACATTGAGTTTCCCCGGAGCTGTATAGGAATCCCACATATAATACGTTAATTTTGATAGCGTACTGGGAAAGTCGAAGACTACTCCCGAGTCTTCTCCAATAAAGTTTTTGGTAAACCCTAGATTGATAATAACGATTGAGATAGAGATAAACACAAAAAGGAAAAGAAAAAAAATGATCAGCCAATTTTTTTTAAGAAATGGTTTCAGCATATTTTTTTAATGCGCCGACAATAATCTCCAAAGCATTTTTCTTATAATACGGGTTTGCTAGGCCGACGAATCGTTTTTTAATTTGAAGATAATTTTTGATGACAGTTTTTATAACTTTTTCAATGTGACGTATTTCTTGTCCGGTTACAAAATTGACTCCCATTTCAACCGGCTCAACCCATGCGGTATGGGTACGAAGTACAATGCAAGGTCTTTTTGACCAGAAAGCCTCTTTTTGCAAACCACCCGAGTCGGTAATAATAAATTCAGATTCGCGGATACATCTAATAGTCTCTTGATATCCGACTGGTTCGATGAAACATATATGTTTATATGAAGTTAAATGTATGTTATGTTTTTTGAGCTGCTCCATCGCGCGCGGATGACAAGGATAGACTACTTTTACAGGCGATACTTTATCGATGCAGGATAGGATTGCTTTGAATCTTTCAATATCGTCGATATTTTTGTCTCTGTGAAGCGTGAGAAGGATATACGGCTTACTACTTGCCACATTTGATGGTACCGTTTGTTTCTTATAGAAATTGAACACGTCATAGAGCGGATCGCCTGTTTGAATAATGGCTCCTCTCACCTTTTCTGCTATTAAGTTTCTATATGACTGTTTTGATACGGGTAAAAGTACATTAGCCACATGATCAACAACAATCCTGTTGATTTCTTCAGGAATATCCATCTCCCATTCGCGGCAGCCAGCCTCTAGATGAGCAACAGGAATTTTCATCTTTACCGCAGCAAGAGCTGTGGCTAGGGTTGAGTTGGTGTCGCCAAATACCGCAACCATTCCTGGACGAAACTGATTCAAAAAGTCTTCAAATTTTCTCATGATTTCTGCAGTCTGCTTTGCGTGTGTTTCTGATCCTACCTCTAAATTAACGTCAGGTTTGGGCAAATCCAGTTCCTCAAAGAACATGCCATCCATGTTGTAGTTATAGTGTTGGCCGGTATGGACAAGCATACAATTTACATCGGTATCTTTTTTTAGGCGCTTAATGATAAATGCAGATCGGATAAATTCCGGACGCGTTCCTACAACGTAGACAATTTTCTTTTTCATTGGAGTCCTAATCGGAAGCAAAAAAACTGTTAATTTTTATGAGGACCGAATCTTGATTTTTTTTGCTATATCTCATTTTAGCATATGCGCGACAGTCCAGCCTAGTCTGGTGTGAAATTTTTCTCCTATATAGAGTTAAAAGCAGATTTCGAATTTCGTTTTGATTGTTTGGATCGATAAGCCACCCGATTTTTTTTGGAACGACATCGTTCCCAATCCTGACAGATGGGTCGTTGTCCTTGCCAAACGGTTGAATATAAGGAATAATAATTGGTGTCCCGGAAGTTAAAGCCTCGACCGCGGGCATGGAAAGATAGGTTTTGTCCGCATATGACCAGAGCACATCTGCATGTTGATACATTTTTTTGAGCATTTCTCTGTTGCTTAAATAATGCAGGTAACTGATATTGGAAGATTCTTTCACCATGCGTTTAATTTCTCTGGCATACTCGCCTACTCCCGCAAAAACAAACTTGAAACGAGCATCATGAGCGAGCTTTTGCGCGACTTGAATCAACGGATAACAGAGTTTATCGCTATCGAGCCGTCCAACATAAAAAACTGTGAAGGTTCGAGATGATTTTTTTCTGATTGGACCTTTAAAAAAAACTTCCTCCGCAAAATGCTCATTAATGATTATTTTTTTCTGACTGATGATAGAAGCAAGATCGAAGAAACTCCCTTTCGAATTAACCACCGCAGTGTCAACTGCTCGAGCGAAGAGAGATAAAATTGCGTGGGTGAGCTTGCTGTAATTTGCGATGTAACTATGGAACATAAGAACTGTTCGTATCTTCAAAAGACGGCACAGCGGACTGATAGAAAGGGCAAGCGGCAGACCGTTATAAACAACAACCTTAGGCCGATAATACATAACAAGGAAACACGCCAATACTATGAGCGGAAGATTCCATATCAGATTAAAAATCGGATGAATCTCGGTGATTCTCCCCCATCGGTCATAATGAGGATAGGGAAGAATGGAATATCGGTAAGTTTTATTAGGATAATAGACTCGGCCTAAAGCAGCAATATAGACGGAAATTTTTTTATGGTTGAGTCGCGCCAATAATTTTTCTTCTACAAGCCAGCTTCCGCCTGATAACGTTGGCGACACAACGAGGATTTTTTGTTTTTTGTCCATATTAGGACTCTATTTTACACGATATCCTCGCTTATCTACAGTCCCAATGATTTTTGCCGGATTGCCAAAGACGAGCGCAAAATCAGGAACATCTTTGGTAACGATGCTTCCCGCACCAATCATCGCAAATTTGCCTATAATAACGTTGGGAAGAATAACGGAATGTGCTCCGATAGAGGTTCCTTGGTTTACTCTGATTTTTCCAGCAATCCAGTCATCGTTTGTTTTTGTTTTTCCTTCAGGAGTAATTGCTCGAGGAATTTTATCATTTGCAAAAACAACATGTGGACCGATGAAAACGCCGTTTTCTATGGTTACACCATGATAAATTGAACAGTTATTTTGGATTTTGCAATTATTTCCTATTATTACTCCAAAGTCAACATAGACATTTCTTCCCACATTACAATTTTCTCCGATCCGAGCATTTTCGCGGATATGACAGTAATGCCAGATTTTAGTATTTTTCCCGATATTGGCACTTGATGAAATCTCTGCAGTTTTATGCGCAAAATAGTTTTTCATAGATTACGCCAAGGCAATTTTTAACGCTTCAAGCGCAAACTCAGGATATAGTACTTTTTTTTTGCGAACAAGCGCAAGAAAATAAACAAGCTCTTCCCTCAATGGTTCTTTTTTAGAAATATATATTTGTTTTTTCGGAATCTTGGCAAGTGATACGAGCTCCTTGAAATTACTGGTTGCCATTTTATGCATATAATGTTTATAGAGAACAAGGGTTTGAGTAATGTAGTCGAGCTCGGCAAAACCGTCTGTTCCCGTTATATACAGTTTCCGTATTTTGATCGGCGTCATCCAGTTTGTTTGGATAGTCCCCGTAGCATGCTTATAGCGCAGTAAAAACGATGCAGAGTCCGAGATATTTTTTTCAAATATTTTTCCTTTTATGACGTTTGATTCAATAGGGATTTCGCCGAGAAGAAAATTGAATATATCCACATCATGAATTCCCAGATCAATGGCAACATTTGAACTGGGAGTTGGAGGCGGATTGATGCCGACGCGGACGCTATTGAGACTTACGATCTGTCCGAATATTCCTTCGTCGATAAGTTTTTTTAATCTGATCACTGCCGGATTGAAACGCTCCACATGACCGACCATGAGAAGCACGTTTTCTTTTTTTGCTGTTTCAATGATGCGCGTTGCACTTTGAACGCTATTGCTCATTGGTTTTTCAACTAAGGTAGGAATGTATTTTTGAAGGCAATACACGGATATTTCTTCGTGAAATTTCGTGGGAACTGCTACGGAAACCGCGTCGATTGTTTCGTGATGGAGCATTTCGCGAAAATCTCGATAATAATGCGCGTGATATGTATCAGCAATTAATTTTCCTGCAGCTTCTACAGGATCCGCAACGCTGACTAATTGTGCAATCTGTGAATAAATACGCGCATGATGTTTACCCATATTTCCTACTCCAATAACTGCGCATCGCAATTTAGCAGGCATAATTTTTTATCGTACTGATAATGTACTGCAATTCTTTTTTTGTAATAAGCGGATGTACCGGCAATGATAAAACCTCTTGTGATACTTGTTCTGCAATCGGAAAATCTCCTTTTTTATATCCCAATCTTTTAAGATGCCAAACCAAATGGAGGGGTTTCGGATAATAGACGCCATTGCCAACCCCTTTTTCAGTAAGATAGTTCATAAACTGTTCACGGCTGCTTTTGAAATCTTTTGTGATACGTACGACATACTGATGAAACACGTGTTTATTTTGCTTATGAATAGTTGGGAGGATCAATCCTTTAATATTTTTTAGACCATCCGAGAGCATCTTTGCATTTATTATTCTTTGCGCATTAAATCTTTTAACTTTTTTTAATTGAGCCAGCGCGATTGCCGCTGCAATATCAGTCATCCGATAGTTATATCCAATGTCATAATATTCATAGCGCCGCTGTTCGAACTGGCCATGGTGGCGAAACATTTTACAAAGCTCCATGACTTTTTTATTGTTGGTAACAGTCACTCCGCCCTCTCCGCAGGTAATGTTTTTGGTTGCATAGAAAGAAAATGCAGCGGCATTGCCAAAGTTCCCCGCTTTTTTTCCGTTGTGTTCTGCTCCGATCGCCTGGCACGCATCCTCAAGGATTTTTATGCCCCGATTTTCTATCACCATGCTCAAACGTCCGTAATCATATACCTGACCAAATAGATCAACAGGTATTATTGCTCTTGTTTTTTTTGTGAATTTTTTTGCAACTTCGCGAGGATTGATATTGAAATCGTCTTCATTGATGTCTGCAAAAACGGGCTTCGCGCCAAGCATGAGAATTACGTTTGCTGTTGCAACAAACGTAAATGGAGTTGTGATGACTTCGTCACCGTGATTAATTCCTAAGGCATATAATCCTGAGTGAAGGGCTGCGGTGCCGCTATTGAAAGCAACTGCATATTTGGTTTTGCAATATAGTGCAAATTGTTCTTCAAGTTCTTTTACCCTTAGTGCTTGGACGAGCATTCCTGATCTAAGAACCTTTGTTACAGATCTGATTTCATCGTTAGTTATGATAGGTTTAGAGAGAGAAATCATAGTAATCAGATTATACTGCTTTTATTTTTTTCTGCATCGAAAAAAGAAATTCATACCTAAAATTTTATTTTGCATCTCCTCGATGATAAAATCTCGCCCTAAAAGAGATATTAATTCATGCTTACTAAACTCGCGGTGGAACAGCTCATCATGCGGATGCGTGCTGCTAAACCTTCTTAACCTCCAAAGGAGCGATCGGTTTGGTACGCTTCCTATGAGCACTCCATTTTTTACCAATAATCGTCGAAGCTCTCTCAAAATTCTTTCCGGAAAAAGGATATGCTCGATAGTCTCAAAACAGAGAATAAGGTCAACGGAAGATGAGCGGACAGGAATCTTTTCAATGTCTGCTAGGAGGAATTTGCAATGAGGGGCATATTTTTTTGCTCTTTTTAAATGGCGAGGGTTCATATCAACTCCTATAGCGTTTTTCGGGAGATGACGGAGTATAAGGCCTGTGCCACAGCCGGCGTCTACAATTTTAATGCGTTTCCTAAAGATAAAAGGCTTGATGTAATTAAGAGATATAATTTCTCTTATTTTGTGATAAAAAGATTCCAAACCAGAAAACTCATTAATTACTTTGACCCAGTCGTAATCTTCAATATTTTGATAGTACTCTTTATTTCTCCGATCAAAATTCAAATCTCTATTTTTCCGAGCTTTTTTGTAAAGAGATTCATTACTAAAATGCATAACTGTATATTATAATGGAAATAAAGCTTAATTGTGAATATAGGCAAATCGACATTCATAGCGAAACTATTTCTCATCTTGCTTTTTGTGCTTGCTTTAATTGTTATTCTTATCCAGTATTTCAATTTCCTTCATTTTGAAGTAGATCAACAATTTGGGTACCTTGATCCGCAGCTGTATTGGAAGTCGCTTACGGATTTCAGCAATGGAAAAGTTTTATATCGTGATCTTTTTTACAGCTACGGACATCTTAATTTACTTCTAAGACTTCCTATTTTCCTTATTATGGGCAAGACCTTCCTTGGGTCAGTTGTTGGCAGTTATATTTTTCTTCCCATCTTGGCGTTGATTCTGAGCATCATTATCGGTAAGGAATTACTCAAAGGGTGGCCTTTATTATTGTATTTTGCTCTGTTGGTATTCTATGGGGTAAACATGACTCATCAAGATGTCCGTCATCTTATTCCCGAGTTGGGTTTGATATTGACGATGGTTGGAGTTCATACTCAAAACGAAAGGAAAACGTTTATCGGAAGCATTCTACTAGGAGTCTCAATCTGGGGAAGCGTTGAGTATACATTCATTTCATTCCTTTCATTGGGAGCAGTTTTACTTATCATGTTTTATCCAAAATACGAAGAGATTGGAAACCTGATAAAAAAACTATTTCTATTCCCTTTGGTTTCCGGACTCACCTTCTTTTTATATTTATTGACAAATAATGCATTCATATCGTTTTTGAATTTTCAGCTAAGCAATATGAAATCTTTTTATTATGCGAGTCCATGTAGCGCATTCTATCCGAGGATCAACGGAATAACACATCTTGCCAGTTTCATACCGAATCTGCAAAATTATATGGTTCCTATTGCAATTCTGTTATTGCTTGGGGGAACCGTCATTCATCGAAAAAAACTTACCCACTTTCCGATTATTTTTGTAACCCTATTGTATAGTCTCTTTGCTTTTTACCGAAACATTTATACTCCCTGTCAGACCTATCTTTCGTACGGATTAGCATTATTTTTCTTGTCACTCGTTTTTCTTGTTTTTTCGGCAAAGGAAAAGACTATGAAAAAGGTTGTAACGATCCTCCTATTATGGTTTTTGATAGCCCCGCTTTTTAGCAGTTATATAAAGGGAGTGTTTTCGCTCCCCATTTTCTCGCAAAAAGATAGGGTGAAGCGCGAGTATGTACCGATCGCGGGCATAGATATAGATACCAAGTTGGCAAAAAAATATAAAGAGATTACCAACTATATCCAATTGCATACGACCCAAGACGATTATGTGTATGACTTCCCATCCGGTCCTTATCAGCTTCTTGCGCAAAGGCAATCACCGGTGGCCGTTCCTACAACGTATTATTTTGTTTTAGTTCCGTCGTTGGTTGATTATACCTACAAGGAATTGCAAGAAAAAAAACCCAAATTAATTGTGATAAACAGATTGAATGCGATTAATTCAATCCCAGCCATTCACGGCTTGAGTTTTAATATCTGGTCGCAGGGAGGATCAGACATCTTCATTGAATATTTACCCACAAACGTAGAAACATACATCATGCAAAATTACAAAGTGGCCAAAAAATATACTATTGCGTGGGTATTGGAACGAAGAGAAAAATCAATACAGCTTGTGAATGCGTATCTCCCTTTGGAACAAAGCGACTGGTCTGCCGAAATAAACGGTTTGGTGGGAGTCTCTAGATTTCAATACCAAGTAATTGAAGACAAGCCGATGATTTCGTATTCAATACACAGATTATCTGAGGCCGAATTAGTTAAACTCCCTATTAAGGTTGATTTAGGAATACTAAAACCATTTTCAAAATATGAAATTGAAGTATTCAAAGAAGAAAAAGGAGTGCCAACATTGTTAAAGAACGTATCAGTCTGGGGTCAAGAACAAAATATCTGGCTGTATCTGCCAACAAAGATACCTTCTGATAATAAAATCGTTCTTAAATTTTCTGACAACAAAGGCTTTTTCTTTTGGGGAAGGCCAAACAGAATTACCATCAGCGAGCCCGAGCTTTTCATCTATAACTCTTCGATTAAGGCCGATAGCGACGTAGATCTTTCAAAAGAAGATTAATGTGAAGCATACACAAAACGAAGATGAGGCCAACCAGGCGGCGTTTCTTGAAAAATCTGAAAATGGTTCTCCTTCAGAAAAGCGATGAGTTTGAGATAATTTTTTTGCATTTCGCGATTAAAAAGATGAGCCTCCATGCTAATAACGGCTATCTTTGCAAGCGTTTTTCTAGTGGCCTGTTGGAAAATTTCATATTCTCCGCCTTCGCAATCAACTTTGAGAAACTGACATTTTTTAATATTGTGCTTTTGAAATAGGGCGTTAAGCGAACGTACTTCCTCGTGAAAAAGATGAATGTTATGACGTGCGTTGGTGGCGATATTTTTTTTCATCATCTCAAGTCGTTTTTTATCCATTTCGAAAGCAAATACCTTTTTAGCTCTTAACGAAGCGTAAATGCTAAAGTCACCAAGACCCGCTCCTATATCGATTACGATATCATCCCTTTTGATTTGATGATATTTTTCATAGTTCTCGTCAATGATTACTTCCTTAAAAACGAGAGCATCTCTAAAATCATAGGTGTAAAATTTGAGGTTTTTTCTAAAGAGCCTGATTAAGATAGGTTTATGAAAAAAATAGTAAGGGAATTCCCACCAGTTGATATTGAATAGGAGCGATATTGCATTCTGGATTTTTTCAATCATTTTTAAAAAGAATATCAATATATTTAATCATCTTTTGCACAGATGTTTTCTGAGACGAAGTTGTATTGATGATCGGAATTTTCAAGAACTCAGCAATGAAAAGATAAATTTCTCGAAAACGTTTCAGTTCGCTTTCACTGTATTCTGATTTTCTTGCAAGTGCGGATTTCACATCAACGTCCAGCAAAAAACTTATATTGCTCCTCGGTACGAGAAATAAATATATTTTAGCCAGAGCTTGATTGCAAATCCCGTAGAACATGAGTCTGGCAATTTTATCGTAGAAATAGCGATCGCAGATCAATGTATTTTTGTGAAGTATCGGGCGATATTTAAAATAATAAGTATAGAAACTATCCAACAATATATAGGGAGAAAATAATGCGAATAACCACCTGAAGCGTTGAAGGCTGTTTTCTTTGATTGCAAAACTGTCCTGCGAAATTGCATATCCGTGAGCATGTTTAAAAAAAACATGGAAGCCCTTTTTTTTGAGATATTCTTCGAGTTGCTTGGCGAGTGTGGTCTTGCCACTTCCGTCCATGCCGGAAAAGGCGATTAAAAGATTTCTCATTATTTATAAAAGCTCGATACCGTTTTTTTCGCAGACTTCACCCTAAAGGGACCCAAGTCATTTGCTCAAAAAAGGTATCTTCGCTTTTAATAAACTATTAAACAGTCGATCTTTTATAATATATCTCGCTCCCCAGATTTTGCTCCATGCTTTTTTTTCGACGACTGCTTGTGCAAGTTGAATAGAGGACAGTCTGTAAGGGAAATGAATAGAATCAGTTTTTTTGAATAATCGTTTATGAAGAGAATCAAAAAGATTCTTTGTTTGTCTGAATGTTCTCCCCCATCCGTTTAGGACCGCCTCTTTATCCAATACTTCCCATTGTATTTTTTTTGATTGTTTATAGATGTGTAGGAGTTCGCCGAGCCGTAGCTCTGCTTGCTCGAAAGGTAGATGCGCAGTTCGTATCAAAACATCAAGGGCCGGATTAGGAATAAGTACTTTTATTCCATGAAAATCATACTCCTGCGCATTATTCCAGATAAAATTATGGCTCATTTCTTCGTCATTGGTCCAGGAAATCTTATGGTTGATGTCATAGGGAATAAGAAGCTGTAACTTATTATTTTTTTGCGCTGTTGATTCGTCTTTTACAATAATATCCAAATCACTCGTCGTATGCGGATAAGAAGAAAATGTTTTGATAACGAGAAATGATTTTTTTGCCAGATTGCGTTTGAGAATCCGCAAGGAAGCGATAATCTTTTTTTTGTATTCTTCATATTGGTATAGTAGTTCTTTATTTGTTTTATATTTCAGAGCGAAACAATGGTCGAGTCGGTTCTTTGCCAGAAAAGTTAAAAACCCATCATCGTTATCAATGAGTGATGCGGTAATTCGTTTCGGATAGACGGAATAACAGAGGTCGCTCCATTGCTTTTCAAGATTTGGTGAAAGCATAATAGTCTATTATTTTAGTACATTCTTTATCAGAATACATTGTTTCAATAGTTTTTCGGGCGCTCTCCCCAATTTTTCTTAACTGTGAAGGCGACTCGATGAGAGAGCATATTTGTTTTGCGACGGCGTTGATATTCGTAAAATCAAAGAGTACTCCGTTTTCGTTATTCCGTATGAGTTCTTCGTTTCCTTCCATAGTCGAGGTAAATACGCATTTTCCAAGCGCCATTGACTCGATAATCGATAAAGGCGGTCGCACGCCCATCCAGCGAAACGGCAGCAGAATAATTTTGCTTTTGAGAATCATATTAATGAGAGGTTCTTTGTAGGGCGAGTGATACATACGGACATTCGGCAATGAATTAATCCCTTGCAGCTCCTTTACACAATCTTTTTTCCAGCGAATCAAAACCGTGAACGAAACGTTCTGTATCTTCTTTGCAAGCGCATATACGATGTCAAACCCTCTTTCATAACTACTATCTCCGAAAAAGAAGACATCTGCATTGGTTTGTTTTAGTGGTTTTGCGGTCAAGAATTTTTTTTCAAGGCCTAGACGGACGACCTTGATCTTTTTTCTAGCGACTCCCTGTGCCACGAGCTGATTTTTAAGATACGAAGAAGTCACAAAGATGGCCTTCATTCTTGAGAGGCAGAACACTAACAGTTTTTTCTGAAAGCTCCCAAATGTGTCAAGACCTTCGCATAGAGTAAAAACAAGCGGAATTCTCAAGAATAGATTGATGAGCAAGACATATACAATAATAATTCCGCCATGAACGTGGATAATGTTGGGTTTAACCTTAGTGAGGTGTCGTATTATGTGAGGAGTATTCAAAAGATATGTTTTTAGATCTCCGAGCCCTTTAAAAAGAAAGAAACGAATTTTTCCTCTTTTCTCGGTTTTATTTTTTGTGTAGTTAGAAATAATATAGACTTCGTGGCTATTTCTTAAGGCGTGTTCAGCGAGTGCAATAGCCATCTTCGGCTCCGCCGTGATGTTGACAAGATGATAGTTAGAAAATAAATAACAAATTTTCATGATGCAACGATTTTCTTAAAATGTTTAAAGTCTTCTTCTGCTATTATATCCCAATCGAATTTTTTCAGATACGAGAGCGGTCTGTAGGTCTGAATTTTGAATTCATTTAAAAGTTTGATCACTGCCTTTGCAAAATCATTAATTTGAAAACGCTTTATTTTGATAACGCCGGATCTGAGGATTCGACGATAGGTTTTTAAATCCCAAACGACTCCAGGCAGACCAGCGGCTAAACATTCCATAGACGCAATTCCCCACCCTTCTTCATGGCTTGGTGAGATGAAAATATGAGCTTGCTTTACCGTTTCGATCGCTCTATTCTTGTCTATAATGTAATCGGTGAAAAAGATATTATGAGTGAGTTTGTATTTTTTAATTTGATGCATGAGATCCGTTTTATATTGCGGTAGCATCCCACCGATAATAATGAGTGAAGCGTTCGGATGGACGGAAACTACCCGTTTCCAAATAGGAACAATATCGTAGAGCCCTTTACTCGGCCTTAAAAATCCGAAAAAACATGCGTCATAGCGTTTTTGCTTTGGGTTTTTTATTCCATTAATCGCTTTGATATCGAGTCCGTTATCGACTAAAAATATCTTCCCTGTGTAGTGCTCATTTATATACTCATCTCTAATGATGTTTCCTGAATCTGTGTTTAAAATGAAGATGCCGTCTGCAAATCTGCGTATGAAAAATCGACCCATTTTTTGCAAAAGGATATTAATGAAGGAACCAATAAAAGAAAATAACGTTTTTGTGCTCAGTGAAATCATATGATGGTTCATAGATATAAGTTTTGTTTTTGGATATCTTCTTTTGTAAACAATCGCAGGAAAAATATCCCAGACTCCATCGCTGTCCAAATATATCAAATCAGCGTGAGGAGGCAACCGGTTCAACAATAGAAAGGATTGAAGGATTATCTGTAGATAGGTGATAGCGAGCTGAAATAAAAAAAATCTATTAGTGCTAAAATCTGATGTGGGTGTTTTTATTTCAACAATTTCTTTAGGAGGAAAATATTTTTTGATGGCGATTTTACCTCCGGTGGTGGTAAGTATAGAAATTGTATTTCTTTTTTTAAGCCGACGAGCGATTTCTACAGTACGGATGAGACTTCCTCCAATGGTAGTGTCGGGACCGCTTCCGGCGGTAATAAATAAAATATTCATGAGTTAGGAATTGCCTGTAAAGCTCTATTAAAGATGGTATCCCAGCTATATTTTCTTCTTATTTTGAGAACATTTTTGCGATATTGTTTTAGTTTTGTTTCGTCTTCTAGGAGTTCTAAAACTGCGTCGATAAATTCTTTTTTGTCATATTCAATCGCGACGCCGCAATGTTCTCTATCAATTTCGTAGGCTATTTGGGGGACCTTTGTGATGATGACCGGCAGGCCGACGGAAAAATAATTTTTGACTTTGCCCGGATCTGTGTACTGGGAAATCGTCTCTTTGCTTTTTTCGTATGGCGCAATGGCAATGGCGCACGCTGATAATTTTTTATAAACTTTTTTCATTTCACCCATAAAGCCGGTAAATTCGATATTCATGCCTTGCGCTTTCTTTCGAAGTTCCTCTTCCATCGGGCCGCTCCCGATTATCAAAAGTTTAGCTTGAGGAATTTTTTTGACAATTGCAGGAAATGCTTCTATTGCCAGTTGCACACCGCAGTGTTTGATCAAATGACCGACGTACCCGATTTGATAGCGATGGATTTTATTAAAGCTCGGAATTGGCAAGAGGTCACAGCCGTCTGAAACCTGTATCTGTTTGCTTCTCCATTCTTTTGGATATCCGAGCTTTTCCCGTTCTCTCATCATCGGATCGAGTTTCATGACATGCGATGAATTCCAGACGATATCAGCATATTTAACGCAGAAATAATCCAGTTTTTGAAAAATAAAATTGAGCATTCTATTACTAAATCTATTTTTTGACCAGTCTGGAGAGAAATAAATAGTTTTCTTTACGAGTCCTATTTTTTTTAAAACAATTCCTACCGTCGCATTCAACCGATTTGAGCCCACATAGAGATCATAATTTTTTTTTTGCTTAAGCACTTGCCATACTGTATCAACGGCCCCAAAAAACCAGCTGGAGACATTTCCGAATAAAGGATGCTCTATGAATAGAACTTCAAATTTTTTTCGTTTGCAGTAATCTCGAAATGCTTGAGAAGTTCCTGGAGAAAATGAATGCGTAACCACGACTACTCTTTTTTTCATGCAGCTATTGTATCAATTTTCTATGCTTTAGTTAAAACGCAGATAATCTTGAAAGCAAGTTGTGGCCTACGAGAAAAGAGCTTATCTATAATTTGAAGCGGCATGGGAAGAGCTTGCTCTCTGACTCCATATGTTTTTTCTACTTTAAGACCATAGAGTTTCGCAAGCTCTGTGAATGAAGATATATTGAAGAGTCGAATAAAACCGGTTGATTGTCCTTTTGTTGTTTTCACGAACATTTTTCCAAGATCATACTGGGTGGAAATTCGCGAATAATACGGAAGAAATCCAAACAAAAGTGCGATGCGGCTTAACCACGAAGCAATATTGGGAAATGTCATAATGACCACGCCGTCTTTTTTTAGGACTCTGTTGATTTCCATAAGGAGATGATCTGCGTCTGCTACAAGTTCGACGAGATTGCCGCAGTAAATAAAGTCAAAATGAGCGGATGGAAAAGGGAATCGATGTAAATCGGTATCGAGGAGTTTCGCTTCAATCCCGCGCGTCTTGGCTTTACGTACTGCGTCAGGCGCAATATCTATCCCGTACATTTTCTTTATCTGTATGCTTTTTCCTAATAGTTCAGTGAAGCTTCCATCTCCGCAGCCAACGTCAAGCATTCTCTCTCTCTTCTTTGAAACAACCTCTTGGGCGACAGACAACGCTTTTACCAAGCGGTCATTATAAAGAAGCGTCTGATTTTTAGCATATCCTTTGAGATAGACTTTTTTTACCCTTTTTGTGTCTGCCATAAAAAAAGTTATAGGAAGCGGTTAATAAATGAATTGACCATTTCAACAACATACTTGAGTTCTTTTTCTTTCATTTGCGCGCTCATCGGGATGCTGACAGTTTCTCGCGAGATTATATTTGTCAGAGGATAATTCTTGCCATATCTGTTCAATTCTTTGTATGCTGTCTGCTGATAATATGGCAATGGATAATAAATGAGTGTTCCGACGTTGAGTTTTTTCAGATACTCAATGAACTGCTTTCGTTTTTTTGTGCGAATGGCAAACACGTGCCAGATGTGTTCGTTTCCCTCCCCTATCTTTGACAGAACGAAATTTGGATTATCATTGGGATTTAGGTGAAAAAGATAATAGGACGCAATTTTTTGACGCTGCTTATTCCATTCATCAAGATATTTTAATTTGACTCGAAGGATCGTCGCTTGAAGTTCATCAAGTCGCGTGTTAAAGCCCTTGATGAGGTTGTAATATTTGATTTTTGATCCGTAATTTCGTGCAAGGCGAACGTATTCGGCGACTTTTTTATCGTTGGTTGTGATTGCGCCAGCGTCGCCGAAGGCACCAAGATTTTTGGTCGGATAAAAACTCCATCCGGCGGCATCTCCGAGACCTCCAGCTTTTTTCCCATAGTGTGTTGCGCCGTGGGCTTGTGCCGCATCTTCAATACAGATGAGATTATGTTTTTTGCAGATCGCTTTTATTTCCTTCATGTTGGCGCACTGGCCGTATAGATGGACAGGCATAACAGCCTTTGTTTTTTTTGTAATCGCAGCTTCGAGCTTCTTCGGATCAAGATTATAAGTACTAATATCCGGTTCGACCGCAACAGGAGTTGCCCCCACAAGACTAACGACGAGAACGGTTGCAATATACGTATTTGCAGGAATAATTACTTCATCGCCGGGGCCGATGTTGTAGGCTCTCAAAAGGAGTTCTAACGCGTCCATTCCATTCCCTACCCCAACGCAGTATTTCACCCCACAGTATTTGGCAAATTCTTCTTCGAATTTCTTGACGTTTTCTCCAAGAATATACCATCCACTGTTCAAAACTTGACGAACCGCCTCGTCAATTTCTTTTTTTAATTCCTTGTATGTTAAACCAATATCGAGGAATGGAACTTTCATACGTTTATTTTTTCTACCATATAGTTAACATTTTTGAGCTTTTCGATAGTTTTTTTGATGCTCTTTTTGAGATTTCCTTTATAGGCAAATCCACGTTTTATTGATTTTGAATTATCAATCTCGTACGAAAGCTGATTCATGATCTTCGATTCAACGTATTTGATTCTTATTTCGGGAATATATTCTTTAATTATTGATATGATTCCTTTGACAGTTGAGTTCAAAGTTACAATATTATAGATTTCATTATCCTTAAAAATTTTATTTTCAGTTGAAAAATTAATTGCAGCGATTGCGTCATCAAGGTCACAGTACGGACGTTTTTGCTCGTATGCTGTTTTCCAGACTGTGATTTCTTGTCCGTTGACCGCCTGGAAGATAAACTTATTTACGGCGGTATGAAATCGCATACCAATGGAGTATCCAAAAATTGTTCCTAATCTTAAAATAATATAGTACAGTTTTCGTTTTTTTCCAAGAGACTCTAGATATCGTTCAGCCCAGATTTTTGATTCGGCATAAGGGCTCTGGGGTTTGAGCTCCTGACAGGTTTCATCGACGAGTTCGCTCTGGGACCCGTAGACGCTTGTGGTTGATGGGAAAATAATCGGTTTCTTATACTCGCTTGCCAGATCTACAACGTGCTTAAATCCTTTTTTATTTACCGTATTAACTAAGTCATTTTTTTGAACGCTTGATTCGGCGTCTGTAATGGCCGCAAGATGAATAACGACATCAGAATCTTTGATAATATCTTTTATTTTTGGAGATAGAATATCGATTTCATGAAACACAAAACGAGGATTATCCTGCAGGTCAAACAGCGAAGCATATCGTTGCGTAAGAAAATCGTCAACCAAATGAACGGTCTTTAATGTTGAAATACGGAGATTTCGTATAAGTTTTGATCCTATATGTCCTAATGCGCCGGTGATGCAGATGTTCATAAAATAAAGTTAAAAGTCAAATGTCAAAAGTCAAAATTATAATACCTCAACGATTTTCTAAGATCCTTTTTGTTTTCATCAATCCTTCTCTTAAATTATACTTCGGCTCCCATTTGGTTTTGTAGAAAAGCTTTGCGCCGCTGATGACGACGTTATCAATCTCGATTTTTTTCCGGATATCCGGCCAGGGAATTTTCTTGATTTTTCCTTTTGCAAAAACTGAAATAATTTGTTTGGCTATCTGGAGGATTGAATAATGTTCTCGGTGAACGGCAAAATAGACATCATTAAATATATCTTTTTTCAAAGCGCATCGGTATAAAAGGTCTGCGGCGTCTTCGGCGTACATGACATTTCGTATCTGCGAGCCGTTTCCATAAATGGGGATTTCTTTGTCTCGGTAGGCAAGGTCGATAAAATAGTTGATGAAGCCAAAGTCCGACGAGGCCTTTCCGTACGGACCGTATAAGTTCGCAAATCGAAGACTTAATGTCGTTAGACCATGGACTTTGCTATAAATATAATAGTACTTTTCGACAATGCCTTTATTTGCGGAATATATGTCCAAAGGTTTCTCCCCGTGCTTTTCGTCCACTGTCTCACCGATTGCCTTTCCTATCAGTGTGCTACTAGAAGTATAAATCAGTCTGGCTTTTTTGTTATTTTTCTTCACCGCTTCAAGAACGGTGAGATTCCCCAGACAGTTGATTTCCACGTCAAAAAAAGGATCTTCCAAGGATAACGGATGAGAAGTTTGCCCGGCGCAGTTGAAAATAACATCTTGGTTTTTGACTACTCTATCCATTAACTTTCGGTCGCGAATATCTCCTTTGATAAAAGTGATTTTAGGAAGAACTTCTTTGAGATTGTCGAGATTGCTTTTGAGACGAGGTTCTAGAGAATCGACGACGACTATTTTGTTCTTTCCTTTTTTGAGGCATGTTCGTACCAGATTGTTGCCGAGAAATCCTGCGCCGCCGAGAATAAGAATGTTCATATATGTACAATTGTCATCCCGGACTTGATCCGGGATCCAGATATCTTTTTTCTAGATTCCCGCCTTCGCGGGAATGACAGTTTGAGTGTTAAAATATTTAATCGTTCGTTTAATGCCTTCTCTTAGTGATATTTTAGCAGACCAGTCTGTATCTTTTCTGAATTTTGAGCTGTCTGCGATGAAATTCCGGTATTCGATTTGAGATGTTCCTTCGGGAAATGGGGCAAAAAGAATTTTGATTTCTTTCCCCGAGATTTTTTTTACTTCTATCTTAATCATTGTTGCCATCTCAAGAATCGTATGACCGACGCCGGTTCCCAAGACATAATAGTTGCCCTTTGTTTTTTCGATGTTGATTGCGGCTTTCAAAAACGCGTCAACAACGTCATCAATATAGAGGTAATCTCGCATATATGTTCCCGTTCCAAAGATAGTAAGAGCCTCTCCTTTAAGCGCTTTCCTAATCATCATATTGGTGATGCCGCGATCCGGTTTACTGCTTGCAGGTCCAGGGCCGTAAATATTGGGAAGACGAAGGACTACTGACCGTTTTCCTAATTGATTGGTATAGTATTGAAGGTATTTTTCTGTTGTTAATTTATGAATATCGTAGATGGTTATTGGTAGATCTTTTCGATCTTCATTTATTTTTTCTTTCCCGGCGAATCCTGTTTCGGTAACAGTTCCGGCAAAAATAATATCCGGCGCATAATTATATTTTACACATGTGTCGATCAGGCGAATCACCGGGAGCACATTTGTTTCAAGATCTAGCATTGGCTGCTCGTTGGCAAGCTTTGAACTCGTCTGCGCGGCGAAATGATAGACAATATCAACTTTTTTGAGCACAGATTGCCAAATAGCTTTATCGGTAATATCGCCTGTCTGTCTGGTAAATAAAGTCAAGCGTCGAGCTTTGTTTACAAGTGTTTTGGCGACAGAAGAGCCGATGTAGCCGTTACCGCCGGTGATGAGAATGTTTTTACCAGAAAAAAAGTTCATATTCTGAAAATAAAATAGATTCTGTTATTTTATTTTTACTCAATCCTTACGTTTGGAAAATAGATGATAAATTTTCCGCCGTTTTCGCGATAGTTTTTTTCTTTCTCAAAGATTTCTTTTTTATGGTTATAGGCAAAAAGAACGGTATATTTCGGGTGGTGTTTCGAAAAATAATCGTATGACTTTACGGGTATTTTTGAACCGGGAGTAAAAAGGCCGATTTTGGATGGAGTCGTGTCTGATATGTATTCGATAAGATCCGGACCGATTTTGGCATAGTTCAAAAGCGTTGTGCTTTTTGACGTGGCCGCGTAACCTGTGATACGATGTCCTTGCGACGTGAGTTTCTCGAGAAGCTTTTTTAGGTCCGAGCATATGTTGTCAACGTTTTTTTTGAAGTTTTTATACCCTCCTATTGTGTGAAGTTTGAGTTTTTTTTCAAGATTGATGAATTTCTTTACCGTCGGCGAGACTTTGCTTTTTCCTTTCTTGAGATAATATCTCATGGATCCGCCATGCACGTCCTGATGTTTCATGTCAACAAGCTGAAGCCCGTGTCGTTTGGCAAGGTTCGATACAGACAGTCCTGAATAATAATAGATATGTTCATCATAGATCTGATCAAACGAATTGTTTTTCACAATATCGTAGATATATGGTTCTTCAAAGAAAAAATAGCCATCGTCTGCAAGAAGCTCCGCCACTCCCTCAAAGACGGAATTTATATTTTCGATGTGACAGATGACATTGGAGCCGCAGATAATGTCTGCCTTTCCGTATTCTTCACGAATTTCTCGCGCTGTTTTTTGATTAAAAAATACCGAATCTACATTCACACCGTACTGTTTTGAAACTTCTGCGACGTTTTTTGAAGGCTCTATTCCCAAATGCCGTATTTTTGCTGTCGCGATGTGTTTGAGCATGATGCCGTCATTTGAGCCAATTTCAACAACAAACGGATCTTTCTCGGTTTTAATAAGTTTCTTGATATGTTCTGCTTGTTTTTGGAAATGTTTTTCCATTCCTTTGGAGGTCGATGAGAAAAACTGGTAGTGGTCGTGGAACATTTTTTCCGGAGGGACGGTTTTACCAAGCTGAACCATATAGCATGAAGGACAAAAAACAATCTTTAACATAAAAACAAATTCCTTTACCGACGGTTTTTTCACGAAACCATTTGCTATTGGCATCTTGCCGAAGGAAATGATCTGACGTGTTTTTTTCCTACAAATCCTACATACCTGAGTTTTCCGCTTAATCATAGTATTGAATTATATACTACGGAAGATTGTTTTTATATATTCGGCAACAAGTTGCAGGAATCCCAAAAGGAGAAAAAGATATGCATAATCACCCGATCTTTCAGCAAGCGCAATCTCACCATAATAAACGCGATAGGCAGTTAACAAGAGAAAACCGATGCACAGCATTAACTGGTGCTGACTTTTGAGTCCAAAGGTAATTGTTATAAAAATCCAAAATAACAGAAAATATAAAGAGTATATATTAACTCCAAAAAGAGCCAACAGCAAGAAAAGTCCCACTATCCATCCATATCTAAACATATTAAGAATCTTTCCCATACGATCTAAAAATAAAAAAACAACCCAAAAGTAAAAGAAGAGAAGATACGGCCAACCCCAGCATGAAAATTTTTTGCGGCTTATATTCAAGGTGCAATTGCATTGTTTCTCTCTCGGGCTCGATAAGCCAGGCGTTTGCATAGCCGTTCGCTTCAAAATGAGTAGCCTTTATTCCTTTCAGACTCCATCCCCAATGATAACTTTGATTGAATATCATGACGAAGGGACCTGTTGCGCGCCGGACAGTGATGAGATACGTTGTGGGATTTTTTGTTTGAAAGGTAATGTCAGGAACGGACAGTCTGTTTTGAAAATTTTCCACGAGCGTCCGACCATCTTTATACTGACTCAAAAATATAATCGCCGATCTTGTTGCTATATCATGAGCAGAGACGAGAAGCTGATAGCGAGAAGTATCATCGGTTGAAGTAGCAAGGTAGCTAGCTGGATATATAAGCGGAACGACGTAGGGACTTATATTTTTGTAAACATCCAGTTCTCCAAACGTCTTATCTAATTTAAGATAGGAGAGTTTTTGCGGCTTTTGTAGAGAATAAAGATTAGGTTGTCTTGAGCCCGTATCTCTTTGAAGAATAATTGTGGTAATACCCATTGCATCAATCAATTTTTCTGGATTGATTTCGCCGAATGCAGATGTATCTTTTGCAAGCAGCATTTCGTTTACCGTATCGTTGAGTCGAGCTTTGACATCTTTGGTGACTTGGGTAGCAAAATTATAGAGAACCTGACCGTTGATGTAAAATGGAAGAATATTTACCGAACCAAACGCGTATTGTGTCCATGAAAATGTTGAATACCAGCTCTCGTCCGGAATGATTTTAATATAACCTTCGTGTGGATTTTTTTGAAAATACTGTTCAATTTTATCGTAGTATTCAGGGATTTTATATTCTTTGGTTCTGACAAGCGTTGGTTGTTGGAGAAAGACCAAGAGAGTTGGAATCAGTAAGATGACAAGGAGCAATTTAAGAAAAGATAATTTTTTAAATTGTTTTAGGCTATAGGTAAGAAGTATAAGGAATGCAAAAAAAATAGGAAATAAAAACTTAAATACGAGACGGTATGTGTTAAAAAGGGGCACATGATTCCAGAAGAAAAGAAAAATATCCTGCCATCGTCCCTTCAATCCCATGGAAAAAATATAGAAAAGCACAATAATTCCAAGGAGAAATAATTTAATTTTTTTGATATGCGAGTCTTCCCTTTCATCTCTAGAGATAAAATTTCCTGCGATTATCACACAAAAAAGGATAAGTTGGATGACTAAGATATATACTCCTCCATAAAAAAGTTTGACCATATCGATGTTGTTATAAAAGGTAAAAGGATAGAACGTCTGGTTTCCTATACTTGCGGTGACCATATTTGCGACTCCTTCTTTTGCGGCGTCATAGTTAATGAGTCCGGTGAGGGTCGTTCCTGCCAGGAAGTTATAGGCCGGTACGATAAGCCAGAAAAGATTTAAACCAAGCCAATAGACTCCTATTTTAACGAAAAGAAACCAATTCTTTGTGAAAAAACGAAGGTGAAAGATCAAAAAATATAAAAGTAGCACCGATACAAAAAGAATATACGTTTGGAGGTAAACATTAAGAGATAAAAGAACAAAAGAAAGAATGGTTACATTTTTCCAGGTAATACGAGTTGTATCTTTAAAATTGAATAAGAATCCGAGGGCAAAATTGACAAAAGCAAGGGAATACATTTCTTCGATCCCACCAATAATGACAATCGGATAAATCAGAGGAGAAACAACGGTAATGATCGTACAGATTATGTAGTCTAGAATGGATGCTTTAGGATTGATCTTTCTGACAAGATAAATTGTAGATAGTCCGAGCAGAAAAAACGTACCATAGTAATACAGATGGTTCACCATGTACAAGGGAAAAACATACGCGAGTAGTTTAAACATTACCGTATAGAGGGTTGGCGGAAAAGCTTGAGGCGATCCGAAATTCAGATTGTTCCACAAAAAAAATTCCCTCAAGAGACTCGTTTTCTTCTGAACAAAGAACCACATGTCTCCAATGAGAATTACGCCGAATTGACTTTGATATATAACAAATGCAAAAAAACCAAGACTAAGAATTACAATCAGTGCAATGAACCAGAGATTATAGGGAGACTTTTTCATTTTTCATTTTGTACTTTCTGCCACACTGGCATTTTGCTATATTATTTTCAAATATAAGTTTTTTTGTACATACGCATACGTATCCTCGGATCTCTGCCGGATTGCCGTAAACAAGCGCAAAATCAGGAACGTCTTTCGTCACGACTGCGCCTGCCCCAACGAGCGCGTATTGTCCGATGATAATTTTGGGGAGGATGGTCGCATTTGCGCCGATCGTGCAGCCTTTTTTAAGAAGCACTTTATCTCGCACCCAATTTTTATTTCTGCTTCGAGGGTAGCGATCGTTGGTAAATACGGCGGCTGGTCCGATCATAACATCGTCCTCAATCGTAATATCATCCCAGAGATAAACGCCACTTTTTATGGTGACATTATTCCCTATTACAACTTTATTTTCGATAAAACAATGGTCGCAGATATTCGCATTCTTTCCGATTTTTGCACCAGGAAGAATATGTACAAATGCCCAGATGCGTGACCCTTCTCCAATTGACTGGGTTTCGACGATCGCCTGTTGATGAATATGGATATTTTTCATACTACATCAGCTTATAGGGAATGCTATCGGTTTTACTCCATTCGTCATTGGCGTAATTGACAAGAGATGCTTTTGACGAGATGCTTTTGAATGCATGGGCAATTTTGGGGCCGACGGTTAATCGAATATATCGTTTATCATTGCCGTCCAGTATCATTTTTTTTGTTTCTCCGGTTCGTATATCTTTTATGATTACTTCGAGTTTTCCCTCCACCACTCCGAACCATTCGCGCCAACGTTTGTGGTAATGATTTCCTCTCACCACGCCTTTTTTATTAAACGTTACAAAGTAGATTTGGCCGAACTGCTTATCTTTTTTTTGGAGGTTGGAATTTCTTAAGAAAACAACGAGCTGTCCTCGTTTATCATTATATTTTTCAAAATATTCGATTTTATAATCCATGGTTATTGACGGGAGATATAATTCTTTTTAGCTATAGTATAGCGAATAATTGCAGAAATACTTGCGTATGCAGAAAACCAAGAGATGACAGGATGAAAAAGCCATATCAAATTTCTATCCTCGAGAAGACCGAACACGCTTCTCAAAAACGGTAGTACAGTGCTGAATGCATAGAATGGCCAGAAAAGAACTTTTACTTTTTGAAACTGCGTTAGTCTATTTATACGGTGAGAAACGCCGTAGTTTTTCTTCAACAAGGCATTTTGTGTTGCCCATTCTTGTTTTCGGATGAAGTGGCTAAGGCTTTTTGTCGTATCGTGGTAGATAGACACAGAATGGACGTAGGCAATTTTTTCTCCTCGATCAATAAGATCGATAACCGGAAGACAGTCATCAAAAAAATCCTCTTTCCTTTTTTGAAAAGATGAGCGGATGGTAAATCCCTGCGCCAAAGCAATCATGGGTTTGACCGGACTTAATTGATAATCATACACATCATATATTTGATTGGTTTCTATAGTTTTATATATTCTTTTGAATGTTCGTGCATTTGCTGCGTATCCGTATATAAAATGATTGAACGGGTCGGTAAACGTGTTATGGTATCTTGAAAAAAGATTGTAGTTTTTTTCGCTATCGTGTTTTGGAAATGCGGCATAAATTGTTGGATCATTAAATATGTTGGTAATAGTTTTTATTCCGTCTGGGTCATGATAAAAATTATCCATAGCAAGAATCATAATTAAATCCCCCCGTGTCTTTTTTATGCCAATACTGATACCTGGCTCTGCTAAACGATATGGGTTATGAAAGACTCTTACTTTGTGCTTTCTTAATAATGGAATGGTTTTGTCCTTTGATCCACCGTCAACAGCAATTATTTCTATTAATCTTTTTGGATAGGATTGTTTCTTTAATGACGCGAAAAAGATAGCGATATGTTTTTCATTATTAAACGTAGGAATAACGATTGAAAGCTTCATATTGTATATATTATATAATCAGAAGAATGAATATGCAGCCAGCGTTTCACCTACGAGGTGGAATGGGCAAATTTGTTTCGGATGATATACAAATGAGGTAAACTATTTTAGAGAATAATTTTTTGAAAAACTTGTGAAGCTATCAATAAAGTTCTTAACGAATTGCTCTTGTGAAAAAAAGGGAAAAAGATCGTCCTTTAATTCTTGCTTTCTTTTCCCCGCTTCTTTTAATTTTTCTTTTAATAGTTTTACTATTTTTTCTTTTGAGTCAATGTTTAGGATTGATTGCAAATAAGGAATATTCGGAACAATTTTTTTACTGTCTAACCAAAAAATATCAAAATAATCTCTCCCTTTGAATCGCGCCTGTTTTTCGTTTCCTTCCCATTTCTCCCTTGAGATAATAGCCGCCAATTTGCCCGCATACATATCAGGCAAAGAATACCGCTTAATGACAAAAGAGAAATCATAGGTTGATTTCAGAGATACCTCCTCGGAATAATGTTTCCCTCTTATATTACTGGTGTCGATTCTCACAAACAGGTTATTTTCGCTCGGTTTGTCAATTCTGACGGGGAAATTAACTTTATTGAGAATCGGGAAAATTACATATAGTATTTTGTTCTTCCCGGAAATTCTTAGGCCAATATCCTGATATTTTAATTTTGTCCGAAAATAGTTTTGTATGTCATAGGCAAATTGGTTGTGATCAAATTGTGAATAGTTTTTTATATCAAAATCCAAATCTTCGGATAATCGCGGCAAATCGAAACAATATCGTAGGCATGTTCCTCCTTTGAAAAGAAATCTTTCACCATAGGAAGAGTTGTAAATATAATTGAGGATATAAAGTTGCAGCTGCTCCTTAAGAAGATTCCTTAAATACAAGGAGTTTCTCTCTTTATTTTTATCAATAATAGTTCTTAAATTATCGTTTATCATACTCTTTTTTTATTAATGTATAGGCTTTTTTCATTTTTGCGGATTGAGACATATCGATATACATCGAAAACTCATCCAGGTCGTTACTGGTAATATTCTGCCAGTTAATTCTGAAATCACCCAATTCTCTAAGCGTTTTTTCCGTTTTGAAATATAGGAAATCAAAAAGGGCCTTAGCCCTAGTGGCAATTTTAATCCTGCAATTCTCGAAATAGTCTTTTTGATAATAACCGGTAAATAATTTTTCTTTAATTTTTTTGTAGGTAAAGTTGCCAAGCTTATTTGTAAAGTTGCGCGTTGTCTTTAGGGACACCGAAGTATAGGAATAAACCGTTTCGGGAATGATATTTTCCTTGGTCAAAACATATTCCATCGATAGATAAGAAGGGTAATAGATACTATTGGCTAAATATTCCTCAATATTCTCTTTATTTTTTAAATAAAAAATTCTCGATGTGTATAATCCCCTTTTCAGCGGGATTATAGTTTCATCTCTGATGAGTTGTGTAATTTTTTTGTCCAGATTTTTGCCTTTTTTGTCCAATAGAAGAGACAGCTCTATCTTCGTCAGATATGGCTTGTTTTCGATTAGTTCTTTATTTCTTATTTCATTTTTTCTACTCATATGGTAGTAATTATGAAACAAAATACAGCTTTTGTCAACAAAAAACGCTCGCAATTAGACGGACTGTTTATTAGACTAATTGTAGATTATTTTTTTATGCAGTCATACCTCAAAAAAAATTGGATTGCTTTTTTAGTTTTAACAGCAGTAATTCTTATTGCGTATTTTAACTCCTTTAATAACGGTTTTATGTCCGATGATATCAGTATTCTTCAAAAAAATCCGAACCTGACATTTTCATATTTTCTCCAGCCGCCTTTGAGGATTATGCATAATCTTTTCGTGTTTATCTCCTACAAAATGGGATACAATGTGCCATTTTTCTATCGCATCATTAATATTCTTTTCCATATAGGAACTGCGTGGGCGGTATATTTTTTGTTCAGTTTACTCTTAAATCCTGTAGTTGCGTTTTTTTCTGCCATGATATTTGCGGTTCATCCGATACTCGTTGAGTCGGTTGCGTGGATTTCGGGTGGAGTATATGTTCAGTACAGTTTTTTTATCATTACTTCTCTTATCTGTTATATCCTCTCAAAAAAAAATGCAAGGTTATATCCTGTCTCGATCGGATTATTTTTGCTGTCGCTTTTTACTGCCGCTGACAAAGCAATTGTCTATCCGCTTATACTTTTTGTGTATGAGCTTTCACAGAAGAGTTTGAGAAAAAACTGGAAAAAATTGATAGCTTATTTTATTTTGAGTTTTTTGGTTGCGGGATACTATTTTTTTGGAGGCGATGTTGCGTATAGATTTTTGGAAATTAAAACTTCGTATTATCAAGACAGAAGTTTTTTTAATCCCCTGATTCAAATCCCCGTTGCAATAACATCGTATCTGCAGCTTATATTCTGGCCGGATAAGTTAACGTTGTATCATTCGGAGATGAGTTTTGGCCAGATAGAATATCTTATTAGAATGATTGGTCTAATAGGCCTAATTTGTCTTATTGGATATTGTTGGAAAAAAAACAAACAGCTCTTTTTTTGGCTTTTGTTTTTCATCATAAGTCTTCTGCCGACTTTGACTCCGTTTGGGATATCGTGGATTGTGGCAGAGAGATATGTGTATTTAGGGAGTATTGGAGTGATAGGTGTTATTGGTTATGTGTTAGGCGGGATAATGCAAAATAAGAAGACAGAAGGTATTGGATATATGATATTTATCATTATTATTTTAGGATTGATGACGAGGACGATTATGCGGAATATGGACTGGAAAAACGAGGACACGTTATGGATCGCAACCGGTAAAACATCCCCATCCGATCCGAAAACTCATAACAATCTCGGCGATGTGTATGGCCGCTGGGGAAATCTGAAACTGTCGGCCGAAGAATTCAAAATCGCAATACAACTTAATCCCCGCTACGCAGACGCATATCATAATCTTGGGAATACGTATCAACAGATGGGAAGTTCGTCGGCGGCTCTTGAACAATATCAACTGGCTTTGAAATATAATCCGAATCTTTGGCAGTCGCATCAGAATATCGCCGCCATTTATTTCAGTCAAAAAGAATATGAAAGGGCGGAGCAATCAATTATCAAGGCGATTCAGGTTTTTCCCAATAATCCGCAGCTTCATGTAAATCTGGGAACCATTTACTTATTCATGAAAGACAGGGTGAAAGCAGAAAAAGAATTCTATAATGCACTTTCGATTGATCCGAATAACCAACAGGCGAAATTGGGACTACTGGAACTTCGTCGTTGATTTAAGCTTTAGATGGTTTTGGTAGTGGGCAGGATCAACGAGGTATTTGATATCAAAATTATACCGAGCGCGGTATAAAAATGAATAGCCCTGGAGCGTTACATGATTTGTTGCGGTGTCAACGAGAATGTGGAAAAAGAGAGCAAGGGTGAATGAGAGCACTGATAACTTGATCCTAGATCCTAGATGGAAGATTCTAGATAAAACAAAAATCAACATGAAGAGTAGGAATACAAGCTCCCAGGAATGGAAAGGGACATAGAGTTTGTCGAGTTTAAGAAACTGATATCCTTTCAAAAAATAATCGGGTCTGAATTGTAGTCCAAAGGCGAGAAAATACTCAACAAGATGATCGAGGTCAACGAGGACTCCGCCGATGAGGGACGATAAGATTATAGATGCTAGATGTTTGATGCTAGATGTTTGACGGGAAAGTTTCCAGACTGCAAAAAAAACTAAAAAACTTAAAGCTACGTGGATGATTTCGTGGATGAAGAGGCTCATTTATTTAATTTGATTGCATCGGAGGCAAGTGGAGATGATCTTCGATGCGGTCAACGCGCTTCTTCGTCTCCATAATATCGCCGTCAAAGGTTGTTATGACTGCATTTAAGTCTTTTCTTAGTTTTTTCAATTCTCCATGAATCGGTTTTATCTCGGCTCTAATTTGTTGTTTTACTTCCGTCTTAATTATTTCTTTTACTTCCGTCTTAATTATTTCTTTTACTTCTGTCCTAACAATTTGCTGTATGGCTTGAAGGTCATTTTTTGTAAGCATGAAAACTATGATACTCTTTTTTAATTTCTTGTCAATGGCTGTAAAGCATTGTTGACGAAGCGGATGGCATCTTTTTCCGCGTCAACAGAAGTTTTTGGAGTGAAAAAATGCTTACCAAGCTTGGAAAGCACATTTTTCCAGAATACAAAAGAAAAGAATCCTACTTTTGTTTGATTGGGATCAAAATCCAAAAGATGCCCGATCAGTTTCCACGCCATATAAAAAAGATATGTAAAATCGTGAAAGCTTCTAATTCCAAAAATCTTTCTAATCACATATTGTGGGGTCATGAATGCGGAGTACAAATCCTGTTCAAGTTCAAGCAGTTTTTCGTTTGAGATTGGCGTTTTCATCACCGGTTCCCGCATGTCAAATCGGTCGTAGTCATCGGTCAGAAGCAAGCCTTTTTCTTTGCACTCGCGGTATAACGGAGTTCCAGGATAGGGAACAACGATCGTTGCCTGCATGGTTTCGTAATAGCCACGTTTAAAGGCATATTTGGCAACTTCAATTGTTCTTCGCGCGTCCTCATAGCTTTCCCACGGATACCCGAGCATTATGGTAACGTGCGGATCAAGCCCTGCTTTTTTCGCCATCATCGGGCCGATGATTGCATCTTCTTCTTTTGTTCCTTTGTCCAGTTTATCGAGCGTTTTTTGATTCGCCGACTCCATGCCGTAGAGGATAAATCGAAAACCTGCCTCGCCCATAAGATCGTAAAGTTCTTGTGTCCTGATTGCGTTGAAGCGCATGTTGCAGCCGTATTTCACTTTTTTGTTATAGCCGCTTTCTATGAGAAGCTCGCAGAATTTTTGAAGTTTGGCTCCGGCAAAAAGAGTGCCGGCGTCGTCAAAGATTTCTTTCACGCCGTAGTTATCAACAACGTGTTTGACCTCGGCGAATAACCGCTCCGGAGTAAAGCTTCGGTATGAACCAAGAGGATTAATCGTGTGATCCCAGACGCAGAAGGTGCAGCGGTTCCACCAGCAGTCGCGGCCGCTGTACATATAGGTTGCCGGCGTGTATTTGTAATTGCCGTTTGCATACGCATAAAGTTTCCATTTGGTGAGATTGCGATCGACGAAGGGAAGGGAATTTAAATCGTGCTTTAAAGATGCTGGACCTGAGCTATAAATAATTTGTGATAGATTTCCACCTATCACAAATTTTATTTTATAGGTTTGTGCTGGTTTTGCTTTTATATTCGTATCCCCTTTTCTCCAGTAGATTCCTCCTTCCAAGGGTTCACCCTTATAGATGTGATTGAGAAGATTGACGGCGACGAAATCATAGTCACCACCGGTAATTGCGTAGTCGACTTTACTGTGTTCAAAAATTTCAAGCGGCAGGTAGGTGATGTGATCTCCCACCCAAATGAGTTTGAGGTTTGGTAACCGTTTCTTTAAGTCATTAATCTGTTTCCAGTGTGTTTTGACGACCGGAGATTTTGTTTCGACCATAAGATAGTCCGCCTTGGTTTTTTTGAGCTCTTTGATCCACTGTTCGTATGTTTTTTTCTCTGCGATGCCATCCATCCAATAGACTTTATAACCGTTTTTTTGCAAGTTTGTGGCTGCGTATGCCGGCACCATAGGATAGATATAGGTGGGCGCGTTGAAGTACTGGAATTGTCGGTTTTGGGAAAGAAGTGCGACACCTTTTTTGGATTCGATAGGAGGGTAACCAACAACAATGGTAATCTTCTTTTTCATGGTTTAATTATTACATACTAAGTAATAGTAAGTCAATTATATATATGTTCTTTGTTAATTATTCCTTTAATGAAGCCTTTTATAAAGAGTATACCATAGGTGGTATGGATGAGGAAGAGGACGGGGAAGGTGAGAAGGGAAATGAGAATACTCTTAGTGTTGCGGAAAGATTGTATGATGAGAAGAAGTCCTAATATAAAATATAAAAGTAAGGGAGTATAGAGTATTCTGTATTCAGAATTCAGTATTAAAAGAATTAAATATAATACAAAAAAGGTTGGGATAAGATAAGAAATTCTGCGGGAGTTGCGGTCGCCGTGGGCAAAGAAGGCGCCGCGATGAAAGCCGTAGTTTCCATGCTGGCGCAGGAACCCTAATAGATTATCTCTTCGATGGTGATATGTCAATACGGTTGGAGAATATAGAATTTTTCCGTGACGTCTATACACCAAATCCTCGCAGAGTTTGCTGTCTTCCCCCGGCCAGTATTCGCTGTTGAAGCCGCCGACTGCCAAAAATTCTTTTTTCAAAACGAAAAAATTCATTGACGGATAATCGTCAACATACCGTTTTTTTTGCGGAATAAACCGGTATGCATATTCCCCGCTCCCGGTCCATGTTTTTAGGATTTCATCGAATACTTTTTCCCACAGATTTGTTTTATGAGGCAAGACTCCCGGTCCGCAGACTGCAACAATATTTTTTTGAGAGAAAAATTTTACTGCATTTTGTAACCAGTCAGAAGCAGGACACGCATCGTCGTCGATGAATGCAATAATTTCTCCCTTTGATTTTTTTACTCCTATGTCTCTTTTTTCTGCAGGACGAGTTACTTTTCCTGTTGGAATAATCCGAAGCCAAGAATACTGCTTCAACAGACTTTTATCTTCTTTTGACGCTTTATTAGGAAGAACAACGACCTCAAAGTTTTTATATATTTGTTTTTTGAGGGCAGGAAAATTTTCAAACAACAGATATTGGGATAATGCCTTCACAGGAATGATGACAGAAACGAACGGAGATTTCATACATTGGATGGAACAAATTTATGATGAGCCCTTTGGTAATACCGCAAAATATTTTTTCTGTACCAGATTGCCAGCGTGTCAATAAGAATATTGAAAATTGCATTAAGTGTTGCGGCAGAAGTAATGGTTCCTAGATGATAATTGAGTTTGATCGGCGCTTCATAAATTCGGTTGAACCCGAGTGCATCAGCGACGACGAGCATCTCTAGGTCGCCGGCGAATTTTTTTTCGACCAATCTCGGAAGCACTTTTTCCAATACCTGTTTTCTGAATACTTTGATTCCTGCTTGAGTATCGTGAATTTTAATTCCGAATAATAATTTTACGATAAAGTAATAACCGTCACTCAAAATTCTTCTTGCGAGCGGATATTCGACTTGAGATGCAAGATGACGCTTGGAGCCAACGACGATGTCAGCATTATACCATTCCATGTGTTCAAGGAGCATCGAGATGCCGTTCGGATTAATTTCCATTCCAGAGTCTAAAAACATGACATAGTCCCCTTTTGCTTTTTGCATGCCGAGGCGGATGGCGTAGCTTTTTCCTTGATTTTTTTTGTACGCGAGTGTTTTGACTTTTGCGAACCCTGCAGATTTTAGTTTTTTGTAACTTTCGTCGATGAGACCATCAATCACCACAATAATTTCGTAATCATAACGGATAGAATCGAGGACAGATGTTATCTGTTTGATATTTTTTACAATCGTGTTTCCTTGTTTATAAACAGGAATGATAAGGCTCAAAAAGTGATGAGTCAGCTTCGCATCCATTTGGAGATATTATATCAGTTAGGAGTTAATAGTTATTAGTTAGTAGTTAGTTAGAAAATTGCGAGAGACGAAGGAGATACTTAATTAAGAAATACAGACAATAAATGATTATCACTAAAAGTGAAAAAAGGATGGTCGTCTGCATAATTATTTCGATTTGTTTTGGAATCATAAAAAGAGTAATAATATAAAAAGGCAATCCGAGAGGAAGAATTAATGCCGCCACACTTTTTCTAGAGAGAAAATAATTATTGATAAAGGTGAGAGCTGTATACAGAGAGCCAAAGATGCTTGCTAGTCTCAAATAGTGCATAACGGCATTAAACCGCGCGCCAAAAAAAATTGCAATAAGGATTGATGCAAAATTCGTGTACAGAAAATAACTTATTATTCCAATAAAAAGCAGGACAACAATAGAAACAAGAAGAGTGTTTTTTTGCTGCAATTTTGTCTCCGCCGAAGAAAAAAAGATGAAGCTTATGGAGATAAAAGGTCCGACCGCGTAAAGAATAATTTTTGAAAACAACGACCACGAACTGTAGATGCCCGCTATTTCCGGGCTGAAAAATTTCTTGACGAAAATAATATCGATTGTGCCAAAAAGAGAAATGCCTGCCACTGAAAGAGAAAAAATCAAAAACTGCCTGCTAAAAAGTATTGAAACAACGCTTTTCTCAATTCTTTTTCTGATGCTATGAATTTTTTGAATAGTATTCCTATGGAAAATAAAATAAGTTGCAATAGTAGAAAAAAGCGTTGAAAGAAAAAGAAAAATTTGGACAAGAGTAATATCTCCTATTCCAACATACGTTAAAAAAGAGCCCGCACTTTTTAAAATGACTGCGCCGACCGCTGTAAGAGTCGCAAGAAAAAAAAGCCGCAGTCCTTGATTCGCGGCGAGATAAAAAGATGAGAAAAAAGATAAGACTGTAAGAAGAATTAGGTTGTATGAACTCAATGGAGAAAGATTGGTTAGTTGCGGAAAGAGTGGAATAAAGAATATAAACGGGATACAAAAAAATAACATTTTCTTCAATTTTGAAACGAATAAATCCTCTAACAGGACTGCATATGTTTTCCGATCTATTCCTGCCGCGCTTATTTTCTGTATGATGATGGTTGCAAGAATGGTAAACGGAAGGGAGAAAATTGAGAGATACGATATGAGCGCGGTTATTTCGCCGAATCCTTTTGGCCCAAGACTTTTTGCCGCAAAAAAATTGAATAAATAATTAAGAAAGTTGACGATAAAACTTCCCGCGGTGAGGACGACTCCGCCTTGATAAAATTCGTTGCTCCAAAGGGTAGAAAGTATCTTTTTCATCAGTATTTAGTATACTAGAATATACATTTTCTATGAAACCATTTTCTTCAGTCGTTGTTACCGGAACGATGGCGTATGACGAAATCATGGATTTCCCCGGAAAATTTATCGATCATTTTCATCCGGAACGGCTCCATCAAATCAATATTTCGTTTGCAGTATCTAATCTTGAAAAACAGCTCGGAGGAACGGCAACGAATATTTCATACAATCTTTCTCTTGCGAATGCGTATCTTGAAAACAGAGTTTCCGTCATTCCTCTATCGGCTGTTGGAAAAGACGGAAGACAACTCTTGGATTTTTTTAAAAAAAATGGCGTGAAAATTAATGGAATCTATATCGACAAAACACAATATACCGCGACCGGTAAAGTTATCACGGACCAGAACGATAATCAAATATGGGGATATTATTACGGCGCGAGTAAATCAGCTGCAAAAATCGATATAAAAAAACATAGCAATAATAGAAGTCTTTGGATTATTTCCGCAAACCATCCTGATGCATTCCTGCATTTCCAAAAAGAAGCAATACGCAATAATAATACATATAGGTAATTGCACCTAATCCTGTAATAACTTTTGTAACTTTAATTTGATATTATGCTCTCTTCTATTGTTAAACCGCCATTCAATTTCTTTTAAGTACAAATAGAAGTTTTTTTTCGATACTCCATT
>Ga0233420_10000136_pt1 | contig 33206 bp, 35 predicted proteins | sample Watercolumn_Mata_4_FD_183009 | JGI IMG/M metagenome (GOLD analysis project Ga0233420, IMG submission 183009) | Freshwater microbial communities from Lake Matano, South Sulawesi, Indonesia - Watercolumn_Matano_2014_102_MG | ecosystem: Environmental > Aquatic > Freshwater > Lake | place...
CAGCCGCAGCTCGCGCGCGGATTCCAGATCCTCCCGCTGCTCGGCGTCCAGGGCGTCCACATCGGCCAGTTCGTCCTGGATTTGCCGCAGCCGCTTGGCGGATTGTTCGCAGCGCGCCCGGGCCGCGCTGAATTCCGACCTGGCCTTGCCGTGCTCGGCGTTGAGCCGGCGCTCCTCGGCCTGCAAACCCTCGTGTTCCCGCTCCGCCTCGCGCACCGCGTGCTCCTTCGCGTGGTGCTCCCGTTCCAGACCGGCGATCCGTTCGGCGGCTCGGGCCTGGTCGAGCTTCAGCGTCTTGAGTTCGCGTTCGCGCAGGAGGACGCCGGCCTGATTGTCGCCCAAGGGCTGCCTGATCAGCCAACCCGGACCGAGGCGGGTCCCGTCCGGCGTAATGACCGATTCGTGTTCGCCGAGCCGGGCGCTCAACGCATGCGCGCTCTCCAGGTCCTCCGCGCAGTGGATCGCGCCCAGCAGGGGCATCAGGTTCCAGGGGGAATTCACCCGCTCCAGCAGGCGCGGCCCCAGGGTGTCGGTGGGCGGCGGCGCGGGGCGGGTCTCGAACAGGGCCAGGGCCTCTCCCGACAGTCCGGCCAATGCGGGCAATACCGGCTGCGTTTGTCCGACGCAGAGCGCCTGCAACTGGGCGCCGAGCGCCGACTCCACGGCCGTTTCCCAGCCGGGATGCACCTCCAGCCGCTCCGCCAGCCGGGGGAGCTGGTCGAGACCATGGTCGGCCAGCCACCGCTGCAATGACTTCCGATCCTTGCCCATGGCGTGTTCCTGCAGCGTCTCCAGCGAACTGATCTTGCCCTCGCGGGCATGCTGCTCGGCGCGCCGGGCGTTCAACTCCGTCTGCAACTGCCGGACCTGCTCCCGGCCGGACTGTATGCGCCCGCCGATGTCCCGCAACCGTTCCTGCACGGTTCCCCGTTCGGCCTCCAGCTCCGCCACCATCAGTTCCAGCTCCGCCAGGCCCTCGGTTGCCAGCGTGGCTTCCACCTCCCGCCGCTCCAATTCCAGCTTTTCGCGACGGCTGCCGGTCTGCCGGAGCTGCTGTTCCAACTGACCCATGCGGGCCTGCTGGATGTCCCGCTGGCCGCGCTGGCGACCGAGGTCGCCGCTGAGCCGTTCGAAATGCCGGCGCGCCGCCTTCAGGGCATCCCCGGCGGTCTCGCGCAGGGTCTCGGTTTCCAGTTCCGCCGCCCGCGCCTCTTCCAGTTGCCGTTCCAGTTCCGCCAACGCCTCGATCAGGCCCTCCAGTTGGGTCCGGTCGTTCTCCAGATCCTGCTCGGCCTGGCGTTGTTCCGTCTGAAGCCGCCCCGTTTCCTCCAGCAGATGTTCGCGCGTCTCCCGGGCATGGCGCAGCGCCTGCGTCAACCGGCCAATCTCGGCACCCAGTTCGTAGAACCGGGCCTGGTGCTCGTTCAACGTCTTTTGCAGCCGGTCCAGCGCATCGCGCTGGCTTCGCAGTTCCGCGTCCAGGGCATGATCCTGGTCCACCAGGGCGCGGAACCGGGCTTCGCATTCGACGAGCGCCTGCCGGCGCGCTTGGTACTGTTCGTCGTACTTGCGCCAGCGCAGACCCAGGAGTTGTTGGCGATAGACGCGTTCCTCGTCGCGCAGGGCGGTGTATTTCTCCGCCTTCCTGGCCTGGCGCTTGAGGTTTTCCAGTTGCTTCCCGACCTCGTCGCGCAGATCCAGCAGCCGGTCCAGATTTTCCTGGGTGTGGCCCATGCGCAGTTCGGTTTCGTGGCGACGCTCCTTGTATTTGGAGATGCCGGCGGCCTCCTCGATCAGTTCGCGCAACTCGGCGGGCTTGGCCTCGATCAGCCGGGAAATGGTGCCCTGCTCGATGATGGCGTAGCTGCGGGAGCCCAAGCCCGTGCCCAGGAACAGGTCGGTGATGTCCCTGCGCCGGCAGCGCGCGCCGTTGAGCAGATAGGCCGACTGGCCGTCGCGGGTCACCTGGCGCTTGATGGAAATCTCGGGGTATTTGGCGAACTCGCCCGGCGCCCTGCCCTCGCCGTTGTCGAAGATCAGCTCGACCGAGGCCATGCCGACCGGCTTGCGGCTGCTGGAACCGTTGAAGATGACATCCGCCATGCTCTCGCCGCGCAGATGCTTGGCCGAGCTCTCGCCCATCACCCAGCGCACCGCGTCGATGATGTTGGACTTGCCGCAGCCGTTGGGTCCGACGATGCCGATCAGATTGCCCGGCGTCGGGATGGTGGTGGGATCGACAAAAGATTTGAAACCAGCGAGTTTGATTCGGTCGAGGCGCACGGACGAACGGCGGGTAGTGGGGAGAGTAAAGAGGTTAATGACTGGTTGGTTGGGGAACTGGCGGTTATTATAGCGGACTAACTCGCCCCCCTCGCCGCGAGGGTGCCGTGAAAGGGTTCCCGGGGCCAGACCAGGGCCGCTGGCCCAAGCGCTCGCCGGAAGGCGTGTATCATCAGTCTCGGTGGGCGGGCTTCTCCTGGCCCTGTACGACCTTCGCGGCACACCCCGGGGGGATCAACCTGTCGTCGGCCCCGTTGCCGGCGTTTCGGCCACCTTGTTCCGAATCATCGCATGACGACCCAGCCCAGCAAGACGCTAGAAACCTTCGACAATCCCCAGTGCGACCGGGATTTCACCATCCGCATCGACGTGCCCGAATTCACCTGCCTGTGCCCCAAGACCGGCCAGCCCGATTTCGCCACCCTCCACCTCGAATATGTCCCGGACCGGCACTGCGTGGAGCTGAAATCCCTCAAGCTCTATGTCTGGTCCTACCGGGACGAGGGTGCGTTCCACGAAGCCGTGACTAACCGCATACTCGACGACCTGGTCGCCGCCACCCAGCCTCGCTTCATGCGGCTGACCGCCCGTTTCAACGTGCGCGGCGGCCTCCACACCACGGTCATCGCCGAGCACCGCCGGCCCGGCTGGCAGGCGCCGGCCGTGATCCAACTACCCTGAACCCACTCGAGAAATTCCGATCATGAGCCTGCCCGCCTGCGGCCTGGGAAACACCTATACCGACGGCGAAAACTATGTCTGTCCGGATTGTTTCCATGAATGGCCGATGAGCGCCGCCGTCACGAAGGCGGAGGACGATCTCGTGGTCCGCGATTCCAACGGCACGCCGCTGGCCGACGGCGAGAGCGTCATCCTGATCAAGGACCTCAAGGTCAAGGGCTCCTCGACCACCCTCAAGAAGGGCGCCAAGGCCAAGAACATCCGCCTGCGCGAGGGCGATCACGAAGTCGACTGCAAGATCGACAGCGTGAGCTACATGCTCAAGGCCTGCTTCCTGAAGAAGGCCTAGCCTGACTGAAAGGCCGCTTAGGTTGATGATTGCCTGGAGACGGGTCACCCCGTCTCCAACATCATAAAACAGCTCTATCGATTCGCAAATACCTTGATATTGACATTCCCCTTGTTCGCCGTGTCGCTGACCGTCGACAGCCAAGCAATACCATCCGCGCTAATCAGGCTTTGTCCAGGGGCGGCATTTGCCGTGGAAGAATAACCTGAAATGTTCTTGGAGAGAGGTATGGGATGCTTATTGCCCTTGGTTTTTACTCGAATGACCACTGAGAAGGGTCTATTTAGAGCCACCCCGACAGGCTTATCCAATCGGATGGTATTGTAGCCCATATCGGAGATATGGCCTTTCTTTGTGGCAACAAGGGTACCTTGAGTGGGATCTGCTAAACCGTAGCCAACAGCAATGTCCGAGTAGATCCGAATTTCGTAGTCCGTATCGTCGGAAAGTGCCCAAAAGCCAACGGCCTCCAGTTTTTTTCCCAGCACGGTCGAGAGGTAAGCGCTCGCAAAATAGCCCACATCACTTCCTCCGAATCCGTGCTTGGTAGTCAACCCAAGCGTGTCGTATTGGTACACATGGCCATACTTGGTATTTGGCTCGGGCTGAAGAAACTGATATGCGCTCACCAAGGTTGCATCGTAGTAGGAAATATAAAAATAGCCCTTATCTCCCCACTTGGAACCCCAACTGTTCTTTACAATGTAGGCCCCGTCAGCGGGCGGCTTGTGTAAGAAATTAGCGGCAGGATAGGTGTCATCCCACCCGACAATGAGGACACAATGGTTAGATTCTTTCTCATCCGGATAATAATAACTGGCATGACTGGGATTGTAATAGGCACCGGGTGTCGTATCCACATAAAAGCATATTCCGACACCGCCATTCTTGTATAGGGATAATTGTATGGCGAGGCGGTCAAGATCATCGAATCCCGGACCATTCGCGACTCGGGTGACCTTTTGAATATGGTAGGTCGGATAATTGTTGACGGATATTGGCGGCGGTGCCGGCTGGCTAGGGGAAACGCTATCACCCTCGCTAAACCAATACGCGTTTGGCTGGTCACGCTGCGGAATAGGCCCGCTCCAACGAGTAAGATAGGCCGCCGACATCAAATAAGTCCCTCCATTGCAAGCGCCGGCATCGAAACCATTATTGAGATTCAAATCTTCCTCGGAATAGTCGGTATAACGATTTTTCGTGTATAGGATGTTGGACTCGATACTCCCCATGGTGGCGAAGGCCCAACATGAGCCACATCCATACTGATCCTTAACCGAGGTCACTCCTACCGGACTTGAAGTTCTCAAGTCAAATCGGCCGGGAAATGTACCCGCCATCCCGCGCACGCCACTTCGAACGTGCTTCGGAAATACTAATGGCTCTGGTATGGAGCCCAGTGCATATCCTCCCGGCCCTACAGCCATGCCGATCAAGCTGGATGCCTTTTTGTTCTGTAGGTACTCGATGAAAGCCGGATTCAATCCTGCCTCCTCGGCCCGCAAGGCTCCGGAAGCGGTCATGAAGCCAAGCAAAGCAATAGAAGATATCAACGTTCTGACGGTCATACGATAAACTCCGTTGTGAACATAAGGACAAACACGCCGTTCTGAACAATACCCAACTTGGCATTTTTTAGAAAGGTCCAGACTCCATTGACTCAAACCCATGCCATCCTTCGGATGGCTGAAGAAACAATACATCAAACTTTTGCCATATGCCAAGCCCCTGTCAACTGGATGACTGTAGCTTTAATGGCTCCTTCCCCACCAGCAAAATCGCCAATGCGGATTTTCATCGAACACTTAAAACCAGCACTGTCTGGTGTTGGCACTGTCTAGTTGACAAAGCCCTACGATGGACGCAACCTCTGTCACCGATGAGCGGCGCCACTCGTTAGAAACCCTATCCTTCGGGCGGCGAGCTTAACGCACTGGCTCGATCAAATCACCCGCGAGGTTGCGAATGCACGCGTCCCTTTGCAAAACGTCTTTTGCCTTCAGGTTGGCTATCTTGGCGTTCTCGCTTTCATCCGTATCTGCTGAATGTACCGCGGCAGAATCTTTGATGGATTTGTTTCTGTCGATCCCGCGAGAGGTTCCGGGGCTAGGATTCGTTGGGATTTATCCGGGTCTCTTGATCAATGATATCGATCAAGACGGAAGACAAGAGCTGTTGGTGCCAAAATATAGTGACAAAGCGGTCGAAATTTATCATGTATTCGATGGTGAGCCCAGTTGGCCGGCAGGATAAAATTTTCCGAAGCGCCGGTTGCCATGGCCGCGGCGGATATTAATTGGGATGGCACCAAGGAACTCGTTGTCGGAACTCTGACCGATGGAATAGGCGGTTATCTGTATGTCGGGACCTATCAAAACGGCTCATACGCTCAAAAGTGGAAGAGTTCATGTGGCACGTTTCCGGAAATCTTCTACCACAGAGTTCGTTCTAGCAGCTAAAGAATCTTCCGGGAGAATACCCTCTTTGTTTCATCCACCAACTCACCCTTTCAATTTTAACAGTCTAGCAAACGCAAGGGCACACTCGACGGCGTTGCGAGCCGCCTGGCCTACGTGGGCCACAGGCGGCCGATTCGCGAGCCAGCCCGGCTGTTTATGCGGCCGGGCGCAGGGCTTGGGCGGGATTGATGGCGACGGACGCGCCACGGTCCAGGAGCCGCCAGGGGATATCCACCTCGCCAGCGTGCCGGTGGCGTATGAAGAAGCGCAGGCCGGCAATCAGCGGCGTGGCGCCGAATGACTCGAAGTCAACCCCTTCCTTGCCGGCTCGCCACAGTCCTTCGTCGGTTGGAGTGATCTGGATTTGAGCCTGCTCGATGATGGGGCCGCCCACGGACCAGTCCGAGGAGGGTGAGTAGTCGCCCTGGGAAGCGCGGCTGGCGAGTTCATATTCGCCGCCTTCCATCACATATCCCACGACCCAGTTGAGCGAGTTGCCGGCCAGGGTTTCCACTTGCGTTCTGACTTTCACCATTCGTCTCCAGTTGAATCCAGAATTGACGACCAATCGAAGCTAGGGTTCGGGTGGTTTCCGGAACAGACAAGCATGTATCTTGCCAACACAGAACCTCAAGAAGAAACAATAAGATGTCGGTCTGAGCGGGTGTAAGACACCCTGGTTCGGTTGGTTGAAAACCGCCGGTGCGGTCGTAATCAGCCGATCATGGGATCGGTTGTTCCGGAAGTGGGGCGGCTGTGCCCAGCGGGATGTATACTTCCTGACGGCTGGCGTCGGGCTTCCAATGTTGAAGCCTGGAAATACAACAAATGATGTATTTCAGCCCGGCTAAAGTCGAACATAAAATAAAGTGCGAATTACGAACGTATAGGTCACTTTCGTAACCAATTATCTCCCCATGCCTTCTCATGAACAGGACCAGCAGGATCGGCTCGCCCTTCTTGAATTAATGGAAAATTCGGTCCAATGCTCAAGCGAGGACGAATTCAAGGAGCTGATTCGTAAGCGGGTTCGCCCGCTGCTGCCACATGGCTGCATGATCGCGGCTGTCGGGCATCTTATTTTCGGGACGATTGCGGCGGATCTGTTGCTCGGTGTCGACTATCCCAAGGGCATGATCGAAGAATTGCGCGATGGTACCCGCATGACCGAGCGGGCATTCATGATGCGCTGGTATAAAACCCGCAAGCCCCAGGCAATGGATTTGAGGGTCAACCCTGAATCTCTGTCGCCACTGGAAAGAGACGAAGCTGAACGTTACGAACTCCAAAACATTGTTGCCCATGGCCTGATCGACATCGATGGCCGAGCGGGAAGCTACTTCAGTTTTTCCCGCTTGCCACAGCCGCCTGGCGAGAGGGAATGCCGGTTGCTGGAGCAAATCGTGCCGCATCTGCATCAGGCGCTGACTCGTTCCGTACCCTTTGCCTCGCCCGCCCTGAAGTCCGCCACGGAGTTGACGGCCCGCGAGATGGAAATCCTGCACTGTCTGGTCGATGGCTATGCCGTCAAACATATTTCCAGCACCTTGGGCACCAGCGAGAAAACGATACGCACCCAGTTGCATTCGATCTACAAGAAGTTGGGCGTCAGCGGTAAGGGCGAAGCCATCGCGCGCACCTACGAAATCGGTTTGGATAAGTTTGGGAAATGAAGATGCGTATACCGAAAGAGTCGTTGGATTGCTGCCGCCCAAGCAGGCTGTCATCGGAGTCGCAAGGCCGATCGTGATGAGGATGGGACGTACCTACACGAAACCCCTAGGCATGGATTACCGCATTCGACGCCATGATGGCGAATACTGCCGGATGCGCGCGCTACGATGACCAAGGCCGCCAGCCGGGCGACACTGGAACGGATTTTCCAAGGCTTCGCCGAGGTCGCTCGAAACCTTGGCACGACCAGGGCCGGCTTGGGCGCCTGGCCACCTTTGGCCAGGGCGTTGGCGATCTTCCATGGCCGGACGAGCGCGGCGCGGAGCAGCGACCAGGGCCTGGGGAGCGAATTCATCGTTCATGTACCGTTAGGGGAGCCCATCATGACCCATGGCGTGCCAATCCACGGTCCTATCGATTGCGCGGGGGTTCGGCATCGGATCCTTGTGGTGGACAACGACTGCGACGCGGCGGTCAGTCTGGAATGGTTGCTGGAAGGGATGGGCAAGGAGGTGCTCATCGCCCACTCGGGCAGCGAGGCTATCGATATGGCCGAGTCCTTCCTGCCGCACCTGGTCTTGATGGATCTCGAAATACCCGGCATCGACGGTTATGAAGTCTGCCGCCGGATGCGCGGCAAGGTTTGGGGGAGGCGAATTCCAATCGTCGCCCTGGCCGGGTGGGACCTGTCGTGGGACCCTGCACGGACGCAAGGCGCCGGTTTCTCCCGCCATTTAACCAAACCGTTTTGTCCCGTCATCCTCGGCGAGGTGCTGGCCAGCCTGTTGGTGGAGGCGAAGACGCATTGAGCGTAAGTTAGCCCGCCGCTCTTGCTTTTCCCGTCAGCCATCTGACCGGCTTGGCGCTCGATCCAGCCGATGCCATCTCGCCTATCGCCGGGTGAGGTTACCCCTTGGCTCGTTCGGGCAAACCCGCCGCGTCTTGGCCCGAGGTTTCGGAGAAGCGCCAATCTACACCGGCGGGTGCTTCAGGCTGAGCTCCACGTTCTCATCGAACTCGACCATGGCCGGATGACCGGAGTCCAGTCGGGATGGCAGGGGAGCTTGATGGTCAGCCTGACCTGGGCCTGACCGGCGGCGGGCAGCAATTCCGCGATCCAGTCATGCGCCTCGGCGGCATCCGGCCGGGGCAGTTGCAGCATCAGTTCCGGCAACCGTAACTCACCGGCTTTATTCACCAGATGCAGATAGCTCGCCAGCGTCACTGGCAGGCCTGCCTGCTGGACCAGCGACGGATTGGTGGTCACGCCCTGGATCGGCGGGCAGCCGGCGGGAGCCTGCCATTGCCGATAATCGGCGGTGTCGAGATAGAGTTTCATGATTCTCGGAACCGATCAACGAGCGCCATTGTTGTCTTGCCCGGATGGCGTAGCCCAACCGTCACGACCCGGGAGCTTAGGGTCGGCTTCCGCAGGGATTCGCCCGGTCCGGACCGACTTACCGATCCTCCAGGATGGCCTTTTTCACGGCGTCCAGCGTGGCGGGGACTTTGCTGGGCTGGACATGGCACTGGCCGATGGCGGTGTCGGGATCCTTGAGGCCGGCGCCGGTGAGGGTGCAGACGATGGTCTTGCCCTCGGGGATCTTGCCGGATTTGAGGTCGCGCAGGACGCCGGCGATGGAGGTGGCGGAGGCGGGCTCGCAGAAGATGCCTTCCTTCTCGGACAGCAACTTCTGGGTCGCTAGAATTTCGGCGTCGGTCAGTTCGTCGAACCAGCCGCCGGATTCCCGGCTGGCCGCCCAGGCCTGTTCCCAGGATTGCGGGTGGCCGATGCGGATGGCGGTGGCGACGGTTTCCGGCTCGTCCACGAAGGCTCCACGCAAGAATGGCGCGGCGCCGGAGGCCTGGTAGCCGACCATGATGGGCCGGTTGCCCGCCAGCTTGCCCAGGCCTGTGAACCGGCAGTCGCCCCGGCAGAAGGCGCAGGCGCCGGCTGTGGGCTGCTGGCCAGGCTCGCAGGCGGCTTCGGAATAGCCGATCCAGTGCGCCGTGATGTTGCCGGCATTGCCGACCGGCAGGCAGTGGTAATCCGGCGCGCGGCCCAGCGCCTCGATGATTTCGAAGGACGCGGTTTTCTGGCCCTGCAGGCGGAACGGGTTGATGGAATTGACGATGGTCACGGGTGCGTGATCGGCGACTTCCTTCACCAGCCGCATCCCATCGTCGAAGTTGCCCTGGATTTGCAGCACCTTGGCGCCGTGGATCATGGCCTGGGCCAGTTTGCCGAGGGCGATCTTGCCATCCGGGATCAGCACGAAGCAGCTGATGCCGGCGCGGGCCGCGTAGGCCGCCGCCGACGCCGATGTGTTGCCGGTGGAGGCACAGACGATGGCCCGGCCGCCGGATTCGACCGCCCGGGTCACGGCCATGGTCATGCCGCGATCCTTGAAGGAGCCGGTCGGATTCAGCCCCTCGAATTTGACGTATAGGTCGACCTGTTTGCCGATCAGCCGGGGAATGTTGACGAGCTGGATCAGCGGCGTATTGCCTTCGTTCAGGCTGACGGCCTTCGTCTCCGGAGCCACGGGCAGGCGGTTGCGGTACTTGTCGATGAGGCCGGTGTAGCGGGTGGGTTGTATCATGAAAAAATGCCGGTCGGAGTGTCGAGCAAGGGTTCGAGGGTACGGAGCCCTAACCTAGGGTCTCCATGCGGATGCGTTTGACTGGCCCGCTTATGGTCGGCAGGGCCTCGATCTTGCCGATGGCGGCGTTCAACTCTTGCTCGCGCACCTTGTGGGTCAGCATGATGACCGGGAGCTGGCTCTCTCCCTGGGGCGGTTCCTTCTGCAGGATGGCCTCGATGCTGATGCGGTGATCGGCCAGGATGCGGGTGACATCGGCCAGCACGCCGGGCTGATCGCTGGCGCTGAGACGGAGGTAATAGGCGCTCTCGACCTCGCCGATCGGGAGAATCGGCAAGTCGGCGATGGCGCCCGGTTGGAAGGCCAAGTGCGGCACCCGGTTGTGCGGGTCGGAGGTCAGGGTGCGCGCCACGTCGACGATGTCGGCCACCACGGAGGATGCCGTCGGTTCCGCGCCGGCGCCGGCGCCGTAGTAGAGCGTTGGGCCCACGGCGTCGCCCTTGACCAGCACGGCATTCATGACGCCGTTGACGTTGGCGATCAGCCGCCGCTCCGGGATCAAGGTAGGATGCACGCGCAATTCAATGCCGGAGGCGGCGCGGCGGGCGATGCCCAGGAGCTTGATCCGATAGCCCAGCGCCTCGGCGTAGGCGACGTCCATCGCGGTAATGCCGGTGATGCCCTCGATGTAGACCTTGTCGAATTGCAAGGGGATGCCGAAGGCAATGGAGGCGAGGATGGTCAGTTTGTGCGCGGCGTCGACGCCCTCGACGTCGAAGGTCGGGTCGGCCTCGGCATAACCCAGGGCCTGCGCCTCGCTCAGCACGTCGGCGAAATCCCGTCCCTTTTCCCGCATCTCGGTCAGAATGAAGTTGCAGGTACCGTTGATGATGCCGGCCAGCCATTCCACCGTGTTGCCGGCCAGTCCTTCGCGGATGGCCTTGATGATGGGGATGCCGCCGGCCACGGCCGCCTCGAAGGCCACCATCAGGCCCTTCTCGCGGGCGCGGGCGAAAATCTCGTTGCCGTGCAGGGCGATCAGGGCCTTGTTGGCGGTCACCACGTGCTTGCCGTTGTCCAGCGCGGTCATGACCAGTTCCCGAGCGGGGCTGATGCCGCCCATCAGTTCCACGACGATGTCGATGTCAGGGTCGTTGACGATCTCGGCCGGGTGGCTGGTGAGATGGATACCGCCGGTGTCACAGGGACGGGGGCGGGCAAGATCGCGCGCCGAGGCGGATCGAATCAGTATCTCGCGTCCGGCGCGGCGGGTGATTTCCCCGGCGTTGCGTTTGAGTACGTTGACGGCGCCGCCGCCGACGGTACCCAGCCCCAGCAGGCCGATATTGACGGGTTTCAAGGCATGTTCCTCATGATCTGGTGTATTTGGGCTCGCGTGGCGCGATCAGGCCGCGCTGTCCTTGCGCATCATGTTCCTGATGCCGCGCACGGCCTGGCGGGTGCGATGTTCGTTCTCGATCAGGCTGAAGCGCACATGATCGTCCCCGAACTCGCCGAAGCCGATGCCGGGCGAAACGGCGACCTGCGCTTCCAGCAACATCCGTTTCGAAAATTCCAGGGATCCCAAATGGCGATAATGTTCGGGGATCGGCGCCCACAAGAACATGGTGGCCTTGGGTTTTTCAATTTCCCAGCCGATGCCCTGCAGGCTGGACCAGAGCACGTCGCGCCGGCCGCGATAGGTCTCGCGAATGTCATGCACGCAATCCTGCGGTCCTTCGAGCGCCGTGATCGCGGCGACCTGGATCGGAGTGAACGTGCCATAGTCGAGGTAGGATTTGATACGTCCCAAGGCGGCGACGAGTTCGCGATTACCGCACATGAAGCCGATGCGCCAGCCCGGCATGTTGTAGCTCTTGGATAGCGTGAAGAATTCCGCGGCGACGTCGGTCGCTCCCGGCACCTGCAGGATGGAGGGAGCGACATAGCCGTCGAAGACGATGTCCGCGTAGGCGAGGTCGTGCACCACCCAGATTTTGTATTCCCGCGCCAGCGCCACGACCTTTTCGAAAAATTCCAGCTCGACGCATTGCGTGGTGGGGTTGCCGGGAAAATTGAGCACCAGCATTTTGGGCGTGGGCCAGGACGTCTTGATGGCCTTTTCCAGCTCCTCGAAGAAATCCACGCCCGGAATCAGGGGCACATGGCGGACATCCGCGCCGGCCAGCACGAAGCCATAGGGATGGATCGGGTAGGCGGGGTTGGGAACCAGGGCGGCGTCGCCGGGGCCCATGGTGGCCATGGCCAGGTGGGCCAGACCCTCCTTGGAGCCGATGGTCACGATGGCCTGGGTGTCGGGGTCCAGCTCGATCCCATAGCGCCGCTCGTACCACCCGCAAATCGCCTTGCGCAGGCGGATGATGCCTTTCGAGACGGAGTAACGGTGCGCCGTTCCCTTTTGTGCGACCTCGACCAGTTTGTCGACGATGTGCTGTGGCGTCGCTCGGTCCGGATTGCCCATGCCGAAGTCGATGATATCGATCCCAGCCGCCCTCTGCTTGGCCTTGAGTTCGTTGACGATATTGAAGACATACGGCGGCAGCCGTTTGATGCGTTGGAATTCTTCCATCCGTGACACTGCGATTGAAAGTCTGGGTGAGGCGCGGGAACCGCGGTCAATCCAGTAAAAGTACCGAGGCGCCCGGAGACTGTCAACGAAAATGGCGAAAATGGCGAGTCTGGTTCTTTCATCTCGGTAAAAAATCCAGACAATCATCGAGGGACTGTGCGGCTTAACGCATGCGGCAACCGAATTTGCGGCCCGTCGGCAGCGGGAGGAATTCCCTGTGGCGCGGCGACTATCTAAAAAAGCAGGGCACGGCAGGCGCCAGGTGACCTGTCTCCCCATGCAGGACATAGGGGAGATTTGATGTAGAGGATGAGGGCTCACGCAGACCAGAGGGCTACAGGAGGTCTTAAGTTGTAATCATCGATAGCCCGCCGCACTGATCCGGGCCTATCATAGGGTCCTGTCGGGAATTGCATAACGCCGTCAGCGACCGCGGGGGTGGCCTTACCGGTTGTTACTGTTTGTCACAGCCTAGTTAGCCCGCCGGGATTCACATATCGTTGCTTTAACCAGGGGAACCCAATGAAACAGAGCGCGTGTAGGACTCGAAGAATCCTGATGATCGTGGCCGCCTTGGCCTGCGGCGGAACCGGGTGCACCACCTACAACCCGGCCACCGGCCAACAGGAAGTCGACTATGGCAAGACGGCGGGCGTGGCGGGGGCCGCGCTGGGCGCGGCGGCTTTGGGCGTCGCCTTGAGCAACAACAATGACGAACGCTATTACTATGGTGGTGGAGGGCCAGCCTATTATGGCGGTGGTTATGGTGGCGGGGCCCGGTACAACCGCGCCAGCCGCAACAGCTATACCAGGGTCAACAACGTCGATGTCAATGTCAACAAATCAGCCCGCCGGAATAATGTGAATCGCGCTGATCGGCAGACCCGAGTGAATAACAATGTAGGCAATCGCCAGGGCCGCGCCCGGAGAAACATCAACGGGGGCGGCCGCCGTCGATGATGTCATCCCGCACGTCCCTCATAGTCCTTTCCCCATTTGTAATATCGAGGTTGATCGCCATGTGGAAATTATTCCTGGCCTTATCCCTGACCGCTTTCCTTTCAACCGTCGGCGCGGCGCCCAAGACCGCTGCCAACACCGCCACTCCGGAGCCCCTGCAATTCAAGTACGAACCCTCCCTGCAGCGGCTCGATCTACGAGTAGCCACGCTGATGGGCGAGGAAAAACAGAAAACCTTGCGCCAGATGGCCGAGGCTTCGGTCCTGTCCGACTACTGCGCCGCGGTGGATCTGGACCGCGATGCGTTCAAGAAGGCATTCGAAGCTCTGGCGATCAGCAATCCTCCCCGGAAACTCGCCGATCAGCGCGAATTCGAGAACAAGCTGATGACCTATTTCGGCGTGTACGTGGGTCTGCTGGTTGCGGAAGGCACGGACCGCAAGCCCGAGGTCTGCGCACTGGCCCAACAGCTCAAGGAGGATCAGAAACCCGTCAGCCGCTTCTGGTTGAAGACTTCCGCCGTCCAGCCACCGGCCGCGAAGTAAGCCTGGCTCCGCAAGGCCTGGATGCCATGCCGAGACCCCTGCCGCCGACTGGTGCCGATATCGAGCTTACGCGGTTGCGAACACCCTTCCGGCCACCTCCGGCGCTTGGGGTCATCGTCCGGGATTACTTGCCAGCTCTCGCGGAGCGGGTGGACGATCGCTTGATGCGCCCGCGACATGATGGGTTACAAGACGCCGAATATCGACCGCGTGGCTAATGAAGGCGTGATGTTCACCGACTACTACGCGGAGCAGATCTGCACCGCCGGGCGCTCGGCTTTCATCACCGCCAAGGCCGTTTTGTTTTGGCGCATCGTACCGCGTTTCCACCTATGAAGTAACGCGCCATGCCCGGCGCACACGTATGGATCAGGGGTCCGCTTTAGCGGGTTCCATGGAGCGACGTTTTATGTACCGATTGCCAAGGCGCCAAAGCAAGGCCATAATGTGTATTACTGCGCAGATACCATACACATGGAGCCTTCCCCATGAGAACCAACATCGTGATAGACGACGAACTCATGGCTGACGCACTCAAGGTTACAGGCCTGAAAACCAAAAAGGAAGCCGTGGAACTTGGCCTTAAGACATTGATTAGACTAAAAAAACAAGAAAACATTAAGGCTTTCAGAGGGCGCCTCAATTGGGAGGGCAACCTTGAGGAGATGAGAAGCACATCATGATTCTCGTGGACTCAAGCGTCTGGATCGATTACTTCAAAGGTACCGACACACCGCAGACCAGCAAACTTGACGCCTTCTTAGGGGTAGAACCCTTGGGTATCGGAGATTTGATACTGACAGAGGTACTCCAAGGCTTTAAATCCGACGCGGACTACAAAACTGCCAAGCAATTGCTCTCGGCCCTCAGCGTTTTTGAAATGCTTGGAGCAGAGCAGGCGGTAAAATCAGCGGAAAATTTCCGAGCGCTCCGAAAACGTGGCATCACAGTACGCAAGACCGCTGACGTCATTATCGCAACGTACTGCATCGTAGCCAGACACTCTCTGCTTTTTGCCGATAAGGATTTTTTACCCTTTGTCGAGCACCTTGGGTTGCACCCTGTTTCTACAGGGCCGTAGGATAATGGACCATCGGGAAGCGCATCGTTCGCGATTGATGGGCTTCCTGGTCGCCATTTCTATCGGTCAGTTTCTTGCGCTCGGGGAGGAGCCCATATACGGTGTGTTAGCCGGCATTGCCCAAATTCTCCGCGATGAACTTGGACCAAACGTCGTTCGGCTCCCAGACGTTGTCCATTAACTCGAATGCCTTTGCGCGATCCCAGCCACACTCATTTGCCCAGTATAGGCCCAGGAAAGCGGTCACCCGCATGTTCATTGCGCAGTGTACCCACAGGCGTCGCTGGCTGAGCCGGTGCATTGCTTCATAGAAAGCGAGTAATTCGCTGCGTTTAGGTTGACTGAATTGCACGGGAATGTGGACGTATTCCATGCCAAGCGCAGTTACGGTTGCTTCTTCGTCGCGCAACGAGTAACGAGGATCATTGTGAAGTGCCAAATTGATAACGGCCTCAAATCCTTCAGAAGCGATTGAAGCTAGTTGCGCTTCGTTGGGCTGGCCAGAAGTAACAAGTTGCTCAGACACACGCCGTAGGTTCGGAATTTGATCGACGCTCGACATGCCGGCTCTTACGGTAGGAACGCCAGTTACCCGGCGCCCCCCGCACAGGGCCGTAGGATGCGGTGAGGAACGAACCGCATCAATCGCGTCAATTCCAAAGGCAATCATTCAACATGACGGATTACCGGCGTATTCACATTCCAGGTGCGACATGGTTTTTCACTGTCAATCTTGCCGAGCGCAAAGGCAATAGGCTGCTAGTGGATCACATTGACGCACTGCGCCAAGCTTTCATCCGAATCCGTCATAAGCACCCGTTCCAGATAGAGGCCATCGTGGTCTTGACGGACCATCTGCATTGTATTTGGACGCTACCACTAGGTGATGATGGTTTTTCTGTGCGGTGAGGGCTGATTAAAAGCTACTTTTCCCGATCCATCGAAAAGGGCGAGAGGATCTCCGAAAGCCGCCTCAAACGAGGCGAGCGCGGGCTTTGGCAAAGGCGGTTTTGGGATCATCATATCCGGGACGAGGCGGATTATCACACCCATCTTGATGACATCCATTGGAATCCGGTCAAACATGGGCTGGTTAGGAATGTCGTGGATTGGCAATATTCCAGCTTTCGCCGCTTTGTCGAGCGCGGTTTGTATCCGGCAAACTGGGGAGCGAAAGGCGTCGAATTAAGCCATATGGCGGGGGAATGACGTGAATGATGCGGTTCGTTCCTCACCGCATCCTACGGCCCTGTTTCTCGCTCAGGTCATGACGCGGAAACTCACGCCGCAGAAGCCTGGAAGCAAGTAAATCAGCGGCCCGCGCAGCGAACGAGTTGACGGAGTCCTCGAACTTCGAGTTCTTGCGAAGCAGCTTCCGGACATCAAAGCCATCAACCTTGGGCCGGCCAGGAATCCTCAGAGCTTGTGAAGAAACCCCCGGCCATAGCGAGGGCGTCCCTTGGCCCAAACCACCCGGGAGTTGGGGGATCAGCCGGCATCAAGGACGCCGCTTGCGGCCCGGTCTTTCGTCGGGCCTGATGATTTTCTCCAGGTTCCACACTTTGGCGCCATCCCAACCGGTGGAAACGATGCGGCTCTCGGCGCCGCAGGCCAATGTTTCGACCGGACCCTCGTGCGCCGCCGCATGTCCCAGGGGCAGCGGCGATGACAAGGGATCCCACAGGTAAATCAGACCTTCACGCGTACCCACCACGATGCGTCCGGTGTTGGTCTGCCTGCAGAAGGAAACGATTTCCCCATGCAAGTCGCGCAGGCTGTCCAACTGCTTGCCGGTCAGCGCGTCCCATAGTTCCAGAACCCGCCCGTCGCTGTAGACGGCGACGCGGCCATCATGGCTCAAACCCAACAACGGACGGTCCGAATCGAGTTTTCTCTCCCGCACCAGTTCCATGGTTCCGAGTTGCCATGTGTACAAATCCTTGCCGCCCGCCGTTGCGAGGAAGACATTGCCGTCAGGATAGGTCTGGAATGCCATCGAGGTGATTCCGGCATGGGTACCGCGCAGAAATCGTCCCATCAGCGGGTTCCAAAGACCGACCGGACCATCCCCACGCCAGGCCAGCCAAACTCCATCCGGTGAAAACCGGATTCCCAGAACATCGGATGCCTCCACCTCATGCTCGGCAACCAAGGCTTCCGCCGTGAGATCCCAGATCATCAGCCTGCCGCCTTCCGTAGCCGACATACCCGAGCCGATGCGCCTGCCGTCCGGGGCGAAATCCAGCGCGCTGACCAAGGCCTTGCCGCCGCGCCTGACGAAAGTATCGTCGCCATGCGATTCCCGTCGGCCCGTTTCGACATCCCAGAAATCGGGTCCCTTCCCGCCGGTCGCGAGGATCACGCTGCCATCGGGCGAAAATACCGGCAGGGCAATACTGGCCCGTTCCGGCAGGTGGTCCGTGCTCAGGCGGCTGAGCAGACCCGCGGTGCGCTGCAATTCGTTCAGGGCCTTGTTCGCGGCTCTTTCCTCCGGACACCCATGGCAATCCCGGAGAAAGCTCAGGTAAGCCTCGGCCGTGTTTTTCTTTCTGGCTTGCCGCCACTGGTCGGATTCTTCATCCAGATGACTCCTGTAGCGCAGCCCGCCATAGATCAGCAAGGCTCCAAATGCCAGGGTAAAAAACCAGGTCAGGAATTTTTCGAGGAAATTCAGGAACGCATTCATACGCAATCACGGGGTCCGGGCGCTCGGCCACCTGTGGCGGCGATTTCCGGTTAACCGGAGTCCGCTCCAGATATGTTGTCGCACATCATGATAGCTCAAGCGAGGGATTCGGGGAGAGAACCGTCGCTCAAGCCGGAATTCACGACTTGAGACAAAAACTCCCCGGCGGCGCCGAGCCGATGCCCAGAGCGAGGCGCCCCAACCGCAACCCATGCGGGAAACCACTCGCCGTGCAACCCTGAGAGCTTGTGAATAAACCCCCAGCCTACTACAGACACCCCTGGACGCCCTCGCTACGGCCGTGGGGTTATTCACAAGCTCTTGAGCCCACAGACCCCGAGGGCGGGGCTCCCGTCGCGCCGGTTATCCTAGATTCCTCTGTTGGACGCACCCGAGTGCGTAGCGCTCTCACCCAAAAGGTGAGAGCCCGTCATACTGCCAATACCAAGTGCCGCGTAGTCTTCAGGCCATTTGAGAAGCGGTCAACAGAGGAATCTAGGGTTGGATCATTCCGCCCCGTCCAATGCGAAGGCGCCACGCTCCGCCAAGGCTTGCCGCCACTCGCCAAACAGCCGGGCATCCGGAGCGGCCAGCACGGACCTCGCCAGGCCATCGCCGGCGAACATGGCCTTTCCCGCCAGCGTCATGGAAATCCCTCCCGCCTCGGCCAGAATCAGCGCTCCCGCGGCAAAATCCCAGAGTTTCTGATCTCCATGCAGATAGAGCTGAAACCGCCCCGCCGCCAGCCAACACCATTCGAGGGCGCCCGATCCGGCATAGCGCAGGGAACTATAGGGCGGGCGGGTGACCAAGGCGGTGGCCAACGCATGATCCAAGCGCTTGAAGTCGATCATGGCCAGACAACGCCGCAAGGGAAGGGAGCAAGGCGGGCACTTCAGAGGGAGTCCGTTCAACCACGCGCCTTTGCCCCGTTCGGCGGTGAAACATTCATCGGTATTGGGATCGTGGACTATGCCAAGGACCGGTTCGCGACCCTGCATCAAGGCCAGCGAAATGCAGTAGACCGGCAAACCCGCCGCGAAATTGCTGGTGCCGTCGAGGGGGTCCAGGCACCAGTAGCGATCGGGTTGTCGCGCCAGAAAGGCGATCTGTTCGGCGACCGGCATTTCCTCGCCCAGAAGGGGAATGCCGGAAAACCGGTTCTCCAGTTCCGTTCCCAGCCGCGCCTGTACCGCTAAATCGGCCTCGGTGACGACACTGCCGTCGTCCTTCCAGCCGCGCTCCGTCCGACGAAAACGCGGCAGCAGCTCTTCCCGGGCTACTGATCGAACGAGACCGGCGAGTTGGTCGAGGTCCGGCGCCATGGCATCGAGGTTCAATGCGCGTTGAAGCCGAACAACTCCGCCAGTTTGGCGCCGGGATCCTGGGCGCGCATGAAGCTCTCGCCCACCAGGAAGGCATGCACGCCATGGCCGCGCATCAGAGCCACATCCGTGGGGGTGTTGATGCCGCTCTCGGTAACCACTAGGCGATCCGATGGCATGCTTGGCAGCAGATTCAGGGTGGTATCGAGAGAAACCTCGAAGTTGCGCAAATTGCGATTGTTGATCCCGATCAGGGGCGAATCCAGCCTGAGCGCCCGCTCCAGTTCCAGCGCATCATGCACCTCGACCAGGACATCCATCCCCAGTTCGCAGGCCAGATCGGACAACTGCCGCAGCTTCGCCTCATCGAGGGCGGCGGCGATCAGCAGAATACAGTCCGCGCCGATGGCCCTGGCCTCGGCTACCTGATAAAGCTCGATGATGAAGTCCTTGCGGATCACGGGCAATGAACAGGCGTCACGGGCCTCCTCCAAATAAGCCTCGCAACCCTGAAAAAAATCGCGGTCCGTCAATACGGAGAGGCACGCCGCGCCATGAGCGGCATAGCCGCCGGCAATCTCCGCCGGGCGGAAATCCGGCCGCATGACCCCCTTGCTGGGCGAAGCCTTCTTGATCTCGGCGATGACCGCGGGTTCGCCGGCCTCGATGCGGCCACGGATAGCCCGAACGAAACCGCGCGGCGCGGACGCCTGCGCGGCGCGCCGCAACTGGTCTTCGTAGGAAACGTGGACGAGCCGTTCGGTGATCTCCTCGATCTTGCGGTGGAGTATTTTCTTGAGAATATCGGGTGTGGAAGTCTGCATGCATTACCCTGCGTTGAGTCGGAGGACCAAGTATCCTGGAAAAAGCAGTTGGACAGGAATCTACAGGATCAACAGGATGATGCGATGTATCGTAGGGGCGAATTCATTCGCACACAACGCCCTGAATAGGCGAATGAATTCGCCCCTACATCAAGCCCAACTGCCGAATTTAGGAGTATGCGTAAGCCGCGACGCTAGTTACCGGCATACGCCTGAATATCATTGCCTGCCTTGCGGGGTCTGTCGGTCACTTCAGGCTATTCGCCCAAGCGGCGGGTAAAGTCGACCAGTTCATCCAACTTGGCCCGCGCCGCCCCCGTATCGATGGCTCGAGCCGCTGTTTCGACGCCCATTTCGAGGCTGTCCGCCACCCCGGCCACATAAAGCGCCGCACCGGCGTTCAGCAACACGACATCCCGCGCCGGCCCCGCCAAACCGTCCAGCACTCCGCGGATCATGTCCAGGCTGGCCGCGGCGGAATCCACCACCAGCCAGCTCAACGGTTCCCGCGCCAGACCGAAGCGCTCGGGCGTCAGCGACCGCACCTCGATGCGGCCCTGGCGCAATTCGGCCACTCGAGTGGCCGCCCCTATGCTGATTTCATCCAGGCCATCCTCGGCGTGCACCACCAGCGCATGCCTGGTCCCGAGTTCGCGCAAGGCCTCCGCCAAAGGCTCCACCCAATCGGGGCTGAACACTCCCACTACCTGGTTGACGGCTCCGGCGGGATTCGTCAGCGGGCCGAGGAGGTTGAAAACCGTGCGTACGCCCAGCTCACGCCGGGGTCCGGAGACATGACGCATCGCGCCGTGATGAACTTGCGCGTATAAAAAGCCTAGACCCACATGCTCGATGCAGGTCTTGACCTGTTCGGGCGTCAGGGCCAGGTTGACCCCGGCGGCCTCCAGCACATCGGCGCTGCCGCAGCGGCTGGAAACGGACCGATTGCCGTGCTTGGCGACCCGCGCCCCGGCGGCGGCGGCCACGAAAGCCGCCGCCGTGCTGATATTGAAGGTGTGCGTACCGTCGCCACCCGTGCCGCAGGTATCGACCAGGGACTCGCAATGGATCGGGACCTGCGTGGCGAATTCGCGCAGCACCCGCGCGGCGGCGACTACCTCCCCCACCGTTTCGCCCTTGGCGCGCAGCGCCACCAGGAAGCCCCCGATCTGGGCCGGCGTGGCCGTTCCGGACAAAATGCCGCGCATGACCCCGCGCATGGCCTCCTCGGACAAATCCTGGCCGGCGAGCAAATGATTGATGGCCGATGTGATCTTCATGCCGCCGCGGGATTGAAGATGGGTGCAGGCGGCATTCAGTTCTCCTCGGTCATCGGGGTTTCGTCGTCGAGCAAGCCGTACAGCTTGTCTTCCTCCTTGACCGAGGTCAGCCCGATGGCGACCTCCGTCAGGTAGAAAAACACGCCGATCAGCATCGACAGCACGGACAACACGAAGACCAGCACCGCCACGACGAGCGCATGCGGTACATACAGGCTCAGGCCCAGCATCAGGCAGGTCATCATCACGCCCATGATGCCGACCAGCGTGAAGACGAAGGCGTTGCGAATCTTGCCGGCCCGATGTTCGATGGAAGCGATTTGGGATTGCAGCAGCCGGGCCTGCAAGCGATTGCCGGATTTGATGGCGGCATAGCGTTCCTTGTTGTACAAGCGCAGACGGCTCACGATGCCCATCATGCGAGTATTCATGGACAGCACCAAGAGACCCGCGCCGTAGATGAATATGGCCGGCGCCACGAAGGCTTGAAACAGCTCCAGATCGGTCATCTCTGATCCTCGGGGAAGCAAGGGGCCAAGGGTTCCGGTCTAGCGACGCAGAAAGTTGGCCAGGAGTTCATGCCCCTGTTCGGTCAGTATGGACTCCGGATGAAATTGGACACCCTCGACGTCCAGCGTCTTGTGGCGTACCCCCATGATCTCATCCATCCCGCCTTCCTTGTCCTCCGTCCAGGCCGTCACCTCCAGGCACTCGGGCAGGGACGACTGCTCGATCACCAGCGAGTGATAACGCGTAGCCTGAAACGGATTGTTCAGTCCATGGAAAACGCCCCGGTCATGGTGGTAGACCAGGGAAGTCTTGCCATGCATGATGCGCTTGGCGTGAATGATATTGCCGCCGAAGGCATAGCCGATACTCTGATGTCCCAGGCAGACTCCCAGAATCGGGTAGCGCCCAGCGTAGCGGCGTATCGTCTCGACCGAAATCCCGGCCTCCTTGGGCGTGCAGGGACCGGGCGAGATCACGATCTTGGCGGGATCCATCCGCTCGATGTCCTCGACCGCGATCTGGTCGTTCCGAACCACCCGCACCTCCGCCCCCAGTTCGGCAAAGTACTGCACCAGGTTATAGGTGAAGGAATCATAGTTATCGATCATCAAGAGCATGTCAGCCTGTAAGCCGTTTGGCGTCTGGGTTAGGGAGGAACGCGGCACCCGCGGCCCGCCGTTTTATCCGAAACGGATAATTCTAACCCAACCAACCCGATTTAGCGGTTACCGCCGCATGACCGAACCCTCGCCGGTCGATATCGGCCATGGCTCACGCGACACCCGATTCACTGCAACGACCACCCAACCGCCCTAGCCGAAAGAGCCATACGGAGAACCGATGTTCATCGAAAGCAGGCTTCACACGGCCCAGCCTCGCCGGCGATACATCCACAAACCCAGATACTCCTTGATCGCCCGAGTGCTGTCGGCCAGCGCCGCGGCATCCGGCAGCCAGCGGAGGAGATGGGAGGGCTCCGGCATCACCTCGAAATCGGTGGGCGCCGGTATCGCCGCCACGCCCACGGCGCGAAAGGTCGCCAAGGCCCGCGCCATGTGCAGGGCCGAGGTCACCAACAACACGCGCTCCAGACCCAGACGGTGCATCAGCTCCGCGCTGAACAGGGCATTCTCGCGGGTACTGCGGCTGCGGTTCTCGATGATCAGGACCGACTCCGGCACCCCGAGATCCGAGAGCAGCCGGCGCATCCCCTCCGCCTCGGTGACCCAGTCGCCCCGCCACTCCACGCCGCCACCGGAGAGAATCAGCCGCCCGGCCTTGCCGGCATGATAAAGCCGCGCCGCATGCCAGACCCGATCCGCCGCTGGACCCAGGTTCGGGTAGGGATATCCCGGCGGCCCCGCATCCATGGCGCCGCCCAATACCACCACGGCGTCGGCCCGAGGCAAATCGGCCACGTCCGCATTGTGAAAGCGCTGTTCCAGGGTAAGACGCAATCCATCCGAAACGACGGGCAGGGACCAAAACCACAGCCATCCCACCGCCGCCAGAATCAAGCCCAGGCCCGCGCGCGTTCGCCCCCGTGCCAGAAACGGCAGCGCCAGCAGACACGCCATCAAGGACAGGCCTAACGGGTAGGCGCATTGCGCCAGCAACTTATCCAGGTAAAGGGTCATGGCCGGAAAATAAGGGGAGTTTTGTCCGCCGATCGAACCGCTCCGGGTTTCGTGCGGGCGGTGGCGTGGGTCGGACGGATAGGATCGGTCGGTAAGTTGACGGCAGTTTGCCTCAGCTTCCGCCAGGAGGATATAGCCAGCCGATGGGTTCCCGCGGCCGTTGCCGATGAACCTAGAAAAAGCAGTTGGACAGGAATCTACAGGATCAACAGGATGATGCGATGTATCGTAGGGGCGAATTCATTCGCACGCAAGGCCCTGAATAGGCACTGAATAGGCGAATGAATTCGCCCCTACATCAAGCCCTGCCTGCCGGCAGCCAGGCAGGCCAACTGCCGGGTTTAGCGTGAAACCAGGCCACCCATTCCGACGTCGACGGTTCAACCGCTGATGCCGTCGGGTTTCAACCCGGCGGACACGGCGTGGGAATGAATCCCGACGCCCCATCGAAATCCGGTGGATAGACCCCCGCATCCGGGTTTTCGGCGCGCGCTCAGAGCTTGTGAATAAACCCCGGTCGTAGCGAGGGCGTCCCTGGGCGTGGTGGGCAAGGCGCGGGGGTGCACAAAATCGGGGAGTCTAGCAGCGCTAAACGACTCGATTTTGGGGGTCCCCGCAACGCCGCCCACCGCGTCCAGGGGTGTCCGCAGTAGGCCGGGGGTTTATTCACAAGCTCTCAGAGGACACGGGAGTCTGTGCTATCCTTGATTTCATAGATTCTTGAAATTCCTGCCCATTATGGAGACCGTCATGTACGAGCATCTCGAAACCGCCGCCAACACCGAAAATCTCAAGCGTGTCGTCATCGAACCCGTGACCCGGGTCGAAGGCCACGGCAAGGTCACCCTGCTGCTGGATGAGGACAATCAGGTCAAGCAGGCGCGGCTGCACATCGTCGAATTCCGGGGCTTCGAACGTTTCATCCAGGGCCGGCCCTACTGGGAACTGCCCGTGCTGGTTCAGCGCCTCTGCGGCATCTGCCCGGTCAGCCATCACCTGGCCGCCGCCAAGGCCGTCGACCAACTGGTGGGCGTGGACGAGCTGACTCCCACCTCCGACAAGCTGCGCCGCCTGCTGCATTTTGGGCAGACCCTGCAGTCCCATGCCTTGCACTTTTTCCACCTGTCATCGCCCGACCTGCTGTTCGGCTTCGGCAGCGACCTGGCCAAGCGCAACATCGTCGGCGTGCTGGAAGCCTACCCCGAAATCGGCGTCAAGGGGGTCAAGCTGCGCAAATACGGTCAGGAAGTGATCCGCATGATCACCGGCAAGCGGGTGCATGGCACCGGCGCCCTGCCGGGCGGCATGAACAAGTCCCTGAGCCGGGACGAGCGGGATTACCTGCTGGAAGGCATCGAGGATGCCCTGACCTGGTCCGCCGAGGCCGTCGAACTGGCGAAAAAGCTGTTTCTCAACGATCTCGAACACAATGAACGGTTTGCCTATATCCGCTCCAATTTCCTCAGCCTGATTCGCAAGGATGGCGCGCTGGATCTCTATCACGGCGGCCTGCGGGCGCGTGACGACCTAGGCAAAACCATCTTCGATCATGTGGATTACCGGAGCTACACCGACTATCTCCATGAGGAAGTCCGGCCGTGGAGCTACATGAAGTTCCCCTACATCGTCTCGCTGGGGAAGCAACACGGCTGGTATCGCGTCGGCCCGCTGGCGCGCGTCAACAACTGCGATTTCATCGACACGCCCCTGGCCGAGGCGGCGCGAGCCGAATTCATGGCCCATGGCGCGGGCGGCCCCATCCATGGCTCGCTGGCCTTCCACTGGGCGCGCATGATCGAGGCGCTGCATTCCGCCGAGGGCATCAAGCGCTTTCTGCACGACCCGGACATCATGGGCAACGACTTGATGGCGAAGGGCGAGAAGCGTTACGAGGGCGTGGGTGTGATCGAGGCCCCGCGCGGCACCCTGTTCCACCACTATTGCATCGACGATCAGGATCTCGTGGTCAAGGCCAACCTGATCGTCTCCACGACCAGCAACAACCAGGCGATGAACGAGTCCATCCGCCAGGTGGCCGCGACCTATCTGAATGGGCAGGAGCCCACCGAGGGACTCCTGAACCACCTGGAAGTCGCCATTCGCGCCTACGATCCCTGCCTGTCCTGCGCCACTCATGCCCTCGGCAAGATGCCGCTGGAGCTGGAAGTGCTGGACGCGGAGGATAAGCTGGTGGCGCGTCTGGAACGCCACGGTTGAGTCGCGCCGATTCCGGTCGGGAGGCAAGCGCGCCCGGCATCCTGATCTTCGGCTACGGCAATCCCAGCCGGGGCGATGACGCCCTGGGCCCAGTCCTCGTCGAGCGGCTGGAGATTCTGCTGGACGCGGACTGCCGGCGGCGGGCCGGCGGGATCGAGTGGCTGACCGACTTTCAGTTGCAGGTCGAGCATGCCCTCGACCTCGCCGGTCGGCGCCTGGTGCTGTTCGTCGACGCCCATCTCGATTGCCCCGCACCCTTCCAGTTCTCCCGGCTCGAATCGGCGGCGGATGTCAGCTACAGCACCCACGCCATCAGTCCGGCCTCGGTCCTGCATGTCTACCGCGATTACCACGGCAGCCCGCCCCCGCCCAGCTTCCTGCTCGGCATCCGGGGGGCAAGCTTCGAGCTGGGCGAGGGCCTGAGCCCGGCGGCGGAGAACCATCTGGCGGCGGCGTTGGAACTGGTCCAGGATCTGTGCCTGCATCCCGAACCCCAGTACTGGCAGTCGCGCTGCCACTCACGCCCGCCTCCATCGCCCACTGATAGCCGCCATGCCGTTGACCCTCGCGGGCACCCGCCGGATCTGGCTTGAACTGCATCGTTGCCTGGCCCTGATTCTGGGCTTCCTGTTCGCCCTCCTGGGGCTGACCGGCAGCCTGAGTCTCTACGGCGAAGGACTGGATCGCCTGCTCAACCCCGAGTTGACTATGGAGCCCACGACTGGCAAGCCTCAGCCGCTGGACAATCTGATGGCGGCGGTGCGCCGGGCCTACCCGGATGATCGGGGGGCCTGGACGCTGGAACTGCCGCGCGCGCCCAGCGAACCGCTGACCGCCTGGTACGAAAAGCCGCTGGAAACCCTGGGCGAGGCGTATGCCCCGCGCATGGTCGCGGTGAATCCCTATACCGGCGAAATCGTCGCCAGCCGCTATTGGGGCCATACCTTCCGCACCTGGCTGGTGAATCTGCATGCGCAATGCCTGCTGGGGCGCTGGGGCGGAAACCTGGTGGGCTGGCTCGGACTGGGCCTGACGGTCTCCCTGCTGACCGGCATTGCCCTCTGGTGGCCTGGTTTCACGAACCTGCGCTCGGCCTTATCCTTTCGGCCCAACTCAGGTTTCAACTGCCTGGCGCTCGATCTGCACCGCTGGCTGGGCCTGCTGACCGCGCCGATCTTGCTGGTGTTGGCGCTCACCGGGTTTCATCTCGCCTTCCCGAGTCTGGGCGAGGCGCTGGTCGGCAGCTCGGGGATGGGGCACGACGACATCGGACCCTCCGTCCGCAGCACCGGCCAGCCGTTCCAGAACCGCCCGGTCAGCCTGGAGGAAGCGGTGCTGCTGGCGCGGGGACCGTTCTCCCGCTCCGAGGTGCGACAGGTGACCACGCCCGACGGCCCCGACGGCACCTACCGCATCACGTTCCGCCAGCCTTTCGAGGTCAACGGCCGACACCCGATGACGGCGGTCTGGGTCGACCAGTACAGCGGACAGATTCGGGAGGTGCGCAATCCCGCGCGCTTCAGCCTAGGCGAATCCCTGTTAAGCGCCGTCTGGCCGCTGCATACCGGCGAGATGCTGGGCGGATGGGGGCGTTTCGCCTGGTTCCTTTCCGGGCTCATGCTGCCCGTGCTGTATGTCACCGGTCTGACGCGCTGGCTGATCGTCCGGGGTCTGCTCCGGGATCGCCCGATCGACTACACCCCGCTCCGGCGCGCCTGGAACCTGACCCAGCACTGGCTGCAACGGCAGGTTCGCCACTGGGGTCCCAGGCTGGAGACCGCCGCCAGGCGGGCCGCCGCCGAACTCGCGAGCCGGTTTCGGCGCACCCGGCGCCGGCTGAGCCAACGATTTTCAGGCCGCTGAGGTTTCGCCCGTCAGCCATCCCACCCGCCAGCCGCCCCGGCCATCCGCCGCCAGGCGGCTGGCCAGCCAGGGCAGCAAGCCGCGCAGTTGCTCGTCCAGCCGCCAGGGCGGATTGATGAGGATCATGCCGCTGCCGGTCAGTTGATACGCCTGTTCCGGCATCACGCAGAATTCCGCCGCAAGCATTTTGGGGATGCCCAGCCGTTTGCAGCGGCGCCGGAAATCGTCCGCCGTCGCCTGGTCCTGGATCGGATACCAGACCGCGTATAGGCCCGTGGCCCAGCGCCGGTAGGCCTCGGTCAAGGCATCGAGCACGCGCCGCCGCTCGTCCTTCAGTTCATAGGCGGGATCGATATGCACCAAGCCACGCCGTTCGCGGGGCGGCAGCAGGGCCTTGAGGGCCTGGTAGCCATCCATCGGCTCGACTCGCACCTGCCGGTCATGCTCGAACTCCCGCGCAATGACCCTGGATTCGGTGGGATGCAGCTCGCACAAGACCATGCGGTCCTGTTCCCGCAGGAAAGGCCGAACGATGCGCGGCGAGCCGGGATACCAGCGCAGATCGCGCCCGGGGTTGGTTATCCGCACCACATCCAGGTAAGTTCCGAGGGACTCGGGGACCTCGCCCAAGTTCCACAATTTCTGGATGCCGCTCTCGAACTCGCGGTTCTTGCCGGCCATCTCGGAACCCAACCGATAACGGCCCGCGCCGGCATGGGTATCCAGAAAAAAGAAGGGCTTGTCCTTCGCGAGCAAGGCTCGGACCAGCAGGCACAGGAGCAGATGCTTGAAGACATCGGCATGGTTGCCGGCATGAAAGCCGTGGCGATAGCTCAACATGGAAATCGACGAAACCTGGCGGGATGGGGGAAGGGCGGGGAGTATAGCAATCGCCGGGGTACACTATGGGCAACATGCTGATCACCCCGCCGCTATCGCTCTACATTCACATTCCCTGGTGCGTCCGCAAATGCCCCTATTGCGACTTCAACTCGCACCGGACCGAGACGGGGCCGCCCGAACGGCAGTATGTCCAGACACTGTTGCGCGATCTGGAAGGCGAACTTTCCTCTGTCGATGGGCGCGAGGTGGCGACCATCTTCATCGGGGGCGGCACGCCCAGCCTGTTCAGCGCGGAAGCGATCCATGCCCTGTTGACGGGGGTCCAAGAGCGGATCGCGGTGGCCCCCGAGGCGGAAATCACCCTGGAGGCCAACCCGGGCACGGCGGAGAGCGAGCGCTTCCGCGGCTACCGGCAAGCGGGGGTCAACCGGCTGTCGCTGGGCGTCCAGAGTTTCGATTCGGAGCATCTGCGCCGGCTCGGCCGCATCCACGGGCGGGAAGAGGCCCAAGGCGCGGCGCGCATGGCGCATGAAGCCGGATTCGAACAAATCAACCTGGACCTGATGTTCGGTCTGCCCGGCCAGACCAGGGAGCAGGCGATGGCCGATCTCCAGGCTGCATTCGACCTCTGGCCCACGCATCTCTCCTACTATCAATTGACCCTGGAGCCGAACACGGTTTTCCACAAATACCCGCCGCCGCTGCCCGAGGACGAGGCCATCTGGGCCATCCAGCAGGCCGGCCAGGCGCGGCTGGCGGAGCAGGGCTACGCGCGGTACGAGGTCTCCGCCTACGCGCGCGAGGGCGCGCGCTGCCGGCACAACCTGAACTACTGGCGGTTCGGCGACTACCTCGGCATCGGCGCGGGCGCCCATGGCAAAATAACCGCCATGAGCACCCAAACCCTCACGCGCACCACCAAGATCCGTCACCCGCAACACTATCTCGACGCGACCGGCGCCCCCGAGCGGCAGGGTTGCCGGACCGCCATCCCGATGGAAGATCTCCGCTTCGAATTCCTGATGAACGCCCTGCGGCTGCGCGATGGCTTCGAGACGGAACTGTTCAGCCGGCGCACCGGATTGCCGCCCGCCGCGCTGGAGCCGGAACTCGCCGCCGCCGTGGACGAAGGGCTACTGGAACGCCTCGATGGCAAAATCCGCTGCACGCCCGCCGGTTTCAACTTTCTGGACACGGTCCTGCAGCGATTCCTGCCCTGAAACGGGAATGCGCCCGGCGATAGGCTGCGCTGAGGCACGAAGCGCATGTGCGCGATCGATGCGCCTCCTGCGTCGGTGCATCCGATGCAAGGTCCCGCGGCAGTTCCTGACGCTGGAAACGGGTATCCGCCAATCCCTTAGCCGGAGATTTGAATGAAATTCGCCCTTGCCCGCCAACGACCCGACCACCAGCCGCGCCCGCACCCATCCGCCGGGGACGCCGTGACGCGGCCCACGCTGGACGAACTGATCGCGCTCAGCCAGCCGGCGGGCGCCATCGCCCTGTCCCGGCCCACCGCGAAGGCCCTGCAAAGCGGGCAATACCTGGCCCGCTTCAAGGGACGCGGCATGGAGTTCGACGAAACCCGGCTCTACGCGCCGGGCGACGATGTCCGCACGCTGGACTGGCGCGTGACGGCGCGCACCGGCAAGGCGCATACCAAGCTGTTCCGCGAGGAACGCGAACGGCCCGTATTCCTGAGCGTCGATTACCGGAGCGCGATGTTCTTCGCGACGCGCGGCATGTTCAAATCCGCCATGGCCGCGCGCTTGGCGGCCCTGGTGGCCTGGAGCGCGCGCCGGCACGGCGACCGGATCGGCGGCCAGATCTTCTCCGAGACCGGCAGCCGCGAATTCCGGCCGGATCATGGCCAGGCCGCCGTGCTGCGCTTCCTGCAGGCGCTGGTCGAATTGGCCGGCCCCGCCGCCGCCATCCCTTCCGCGGACCCCGCGCTGGAGGAGGCCCTCGGCCACCTGCCCCGGCATGCCCGGCCCGGCAGCCTGGTGTTTGTGTTCAGCGACTTCCGCCGGCTCACCCCGGCGGGCGAGTCCGCTTTGAGCCGCCTCGCGCGTCACTGCGACGGCGTGCTGGTGATGATCTCCGATCCCCTGGAACGGAACCTGCCGCCGGGCCGGCATCGCTATGCCGACGGCCGGGGCGAGTTGATCATCGACGCCGACCGCCAAACCCTGGCCGAGCATGCCCGGCGCTATCAGGCCCATCACGATCAGGTCAAAATCCTGGCTCGGCGCCATCGCCTGCGCTTCGTCGACTGCTCCACCACGGAGTCGCCGGTGGCGGTATTGCAGCGTGGTGCCCGCAAGCGGTGAAATCCGTCAACTATAGCGGGTATTGAGGTTCTGGCGAGGGGTAAACCTTACAATAAACCCCATCATAATTTACAATCAGCTTGAAAAACTTTACAGTCAGGCCATGAAAGTAAAAACCCAAAAAATTCATGCATGGATTACCCGCGCTACGGTTGCTTATCCGCATGATCTGGCGAAGGCCTTTAGCGAGCAATTCGGTGTCACTCGCGCCACGGCGGCAACATGGTTACGCAAGCTAGTTGCCGAAGATTGGGTCCGCAAAGATGGCACTACCCGTCCGATATGGTCCCCAGGCCCCCGCCGATTGCTGGTTTCTCGTTATTCGTTACCCGATTTGGAGGAAACCCTCTGCTGGACCAGGGATTTTGCGCCTTATTTGGCCTTGCCGGATCGCATTGCCGATATCGCGCACTACGGTTTCACGGAAATGTTAAACAACGCCATTGACCATTCCGGTGGGGAGTGGGTGCGGGTTGGCGTTATGCAAACGGCCACCAGACTTTATCTTTACCTGCATGACAACGGGATAGGCGTATTTGAACGAATCGCCACGGGTCTGAAACTGCCAGACCGGCGTTTGTCTTTGCTTGAATTATCCAAAGGGAAATGCACGACCGATCCTAGCCGACACACCGGGGAGGGCATTTTTTTTACCTCTCGTGTTTTTGACCGGTTTACCCTGGAAGCCAACGATCTTCAATTCGTGCACGATATCGCGCTCAACCATGATTGGCTACGCGAGCAAGACGATTCCGATCTGCGACTGGGCACGCGCCTGCGTATGACTATTCGGCTGGATTCCATCAGAACCTTGCGCGCGGTATTCGACCAATACACTGACTCGGACGAATGGACATTTACCCGCACCGTCATCCCGGTACGCTTGGCGCGGCTAGGCAACGAAAATTTATTGTCCCGCTCGCAAGCCAAGCGGGTCATTCATCGGTTCGACCAATTCAAGACCGTCATTCTGGATTTCGAGGGGATCACGGATATTGGCCAAGCTTTCGCTGACGAAGTTTTCCGGGTGTTTGCTAGCGCCCACCCAGAGTTGAGTTTGACGACAATCAATGCCAGCCCATGCGTGATGAGCATGATCAACCGGGTCACAAAATGATTTCGGAATGGGTTGAGCGAGTCGATGAACTATGCAACAGACACGATCATGCGCCAACCAGAAAGGCGCGTCACGGTTGTTATAAAGATGACTATATTTTGAAAGCCGACGAATGGCGTCAGGAGGTAGTGTATTTTATAGAAAACGTGCTTAAAAAAGATGTTGTCATCTTGTCGATTTTAAGTGAAGCAAAAAAGCGCGACATTTACGGTGTTAAAGAGCTTCTATTCAATCCCGTCCGCTCGAAAACTGGCCAGAAGCACCAATGTCCTGCTGATGCATCACGAAGACTTGCGCAACCTGGAAGAATTGATTGATCCGCTAACCTGCCGTCAGAATAACAAATATGGCGCATGGCTGATCTGGCCAGCCACGCACACCCAGCCCGCCCCGCGCGGGCTTTTTTTGCCCTGAATCTGTCATGACGCCACGCTTACGGCCATGAATGATGCCGCCTTGCTTGCGCAACTACCCGATTTCATCACTCTGGGAACGCCGTTTCTCAAGGCCACGCCTGCCGAGGAGGCAGGCGAGCGCTTCCTGTTCATGGAAGATTCCAACGAAGATCGGGACCATCAGGACGAGATCGTATCCTGAGGATGTTTCACCGGATGCAGCTTGACGAACATATCGAAGGCAAACCATAGAAACAACCAACCCGGGACACTCTCGATCATGAGCCCGCGACGGCCAATGGACCATAATCCAGCGCCCAGGAATGTCAGGGGCAATAGCAGCTTGAGATTGATGGGCAAGGCGGTTTTCCGGCGCAGGCGCTGATTGAGATCATCGATCGCGATCAGAAACTCGGGACGGGAGGCGTTGGCGGTGTGGTTCGATTCGCCCACGCTGGGTAAATGCCCGATCGATTCCACCACGACATCCAAATCCTCCAGCACCCCCAGTATTCCCGACATGCTGTGGCGCGCATGATCGTAATTCACCGTGACGCTGCCGCAACCCGGGTTGAGGCGAACCTCGCCGATACCTTCCAGGGTTTTCAGTGTCCTCTGAATGCCCTGCATCGTGTCCGGATCACGGCTCTCGGCATGCAGTTTGAAACGGAGGCGTCCTGGAACGTGACTTTTGACGTGAGCCTTGGGCCTATTGGAAGACCTGGTCGGGTTCATGTTGGGCTCCCTCGGTAAGTGACGGTGGTCGATGACTTATGATGACCCGTGACAGCATGGAATTCCATTACGTCCATGGCGCCATGAGTCTAGTAGTTCATCACGATGGAAGTGATGGATAAAGCCGCTTGAGTTTCTCGCGCGCATCGGTCACGGAGAAGCGCCAGTCAATCGTCGCCCGCTCGGTGTTTCGCTGCTCTTCCCAGGCGGCGATTT
>Ga0233420_10000137_pt1 | contig 33151 bp, 33 predicted proteins | sample Watercolumn_Mata_4_FD_183009 | JGI IMG/M metagenome (GOLD analysis project Ga0233420, IMG submission 183009) | Freshwater microbial communities from Lake Matano, South Sulawesi, Indonesia - Watercolumn_Matano_2014_102_MG | ecosystem: Environmental > Aquatic > Freshwater > Lake | place...
GGCCACGGTGGACTTCTTGATTTCCACGAAATTGCCGACATGGACCTTCTCGCCCAGTTCCGTTTCCGGACGCAACCGCGCGAAAGGTCCGATCCGGCATCCTGGGCCGACGATCGCGTTTTCGATCACCGAATTGGCGAGTATCTCGACATCGTCTCCGATCTCGCTGTCTCGAATCACGGTATTGGGGCCAATCCTGACCCTGTCGCCCAGACGGATACGGCCGCCCAGCAGCACATTCACGTCGATTTCCACATCCAGGCCCAGGCTTTCGATCTCCCCTCGGACATCGAATCGAGACGGATCCCGCAGGGTCACGCCTGACGACATCAGCCTGCCCGCCCATTCCGCTTGGTAAACGCGCTCCAGATGCGCTTGTTGCCGCCGGTCATTAACCCCCAGAACCTCATCGACGCTGCCGGCCTGAGTGGTTTTCACGCTGATCCCGTCAGCAACGGCCAAACCGATGACGTCGGTCAGGTAATATTCCCCTTGTGCGTTTTCGTTCGTCAGCCGCTGCAGCCATTGTTTCAGTTGGCCACCATTCACGGCGAGGATTCCGGTGTTGCCCTCCTGGATGTTCCTTTCCTCGGGAGTCGCGTCCTTCTCCTCGACGATCCTCAGCACCTGTCCTGCGCCGTCCCGGACAATCCGGCCATAGCCATGGGGGTTATCGAGCTGTACCGTCAGCAAACCCAGGCTTCCATCCCGCGTCAAAGCCAGCAGTTCCCCCACGGTTTCCTGTTTCAGCAGGGGGACATCTCCATAGAGGATCAACACCGTGGCATGCTCGCCTATATCCTCCGCCAACTGCATGACGGCATGACCAGTCCCCAATCGTTCTCTCTGCTCCACCCAGACTGCTTCGAGATGCGAGAGGCGTGACAAGACCTGATCTCCGCCATGGCCATAGATGATGGATATTTTTTCGGGCAACAGGGATTTACCCAGACGATGGACATGCTCGAGCAAGGGAAGGTGACCCATCGGGTGCAATACCTTGGGCAGTTCGGACTTCATTCGCGTCCCTTGACCTGCCGCAAGTATGATGATTTCTAGACTCATAATGCCCTCTGAATGTGCTAGCCGATGTCCTCCGTCGCCACGAATGGCGAGATGGTCGGCTGAATGCCTGCGGTGTCGCGGTACCCACTGCGCGAGTCTCGCGCCATCCCTCCACGCGGCGGGTATGGGAGGTGGGTGTGCCGGAAACGAGAAACCTGGATGAAGAAAAGCCCGTCATGACCCGCCGACCCGGAGGTCGCGCCGGTCATGACGGGCTTGAATCCGGAAATAAGGATCAGGCGTGGCCAGACCGATATTTTTCCAGCGTGCGCAACTGCCTGACGGCTTCGGCGAGTTGCGCCTGCGCCACGGCATAATCGATTATGCCCGTCTTGTCCGAGAGCATCTCTTCGGCCTTGCGCTTGGCCTCCAGTGCCGCGGCTTCATCGATATCCTTGGCTCTGACCGCCGTGTCGGCCAATATTGTCACGACGTGCGGTTGCACTTCCAACATCCCGCCGGAAATATAAAAAGGATGGATCTCGGTGTTGCTTACCTTCACCCTGACTTCGCCAGGTTTAAGCCGGGTGAGAAAAGGGGCATGCCGCGCGGCAATGCCGACTTCACCCATTTCCGCCGGCGCAACAACCAATTCCGCGGTTCCAGAGTAAATTTCCGCTTCAGCGCTTACGATATCGACGTGAATGGTCATCACCATGGTGGCGGGTTCTCCGGATGGTTAGGTTCAGGCGGCTAGTTTCTTGGCCTTTTCGACGGCTTCGTCGACGCTGCCGACCATATAGAATGCCTGCTCGGGGATATCGTCGTATTCCCCTTCCACGATGCCCTTGAATCCCGCGATCGTTTCCTTCAGCGGGACATATTTACCCGGCGATCCCGTGAAAACTTCCGCGACGAAGAAGGGTTGCGACAGGAAACGCTGGATCTTGCGAGCCCGCGACACCGTGAGCTTGTCCTCCTCGGAGAGTTCGTCCATGCCCAGAATCGCGATGATGTCACGCAACTCCTTGTAGCGCTGGAGGGTACTCTGCACCTTGCGCGCCACCGTGTAATGCTCAAGCCCTACGACGAGGGGGTCAAGCTGACGGCTGGTGGAATCCAGCGGATCCACGGCCGGATAAATCCCCAATTCGGCGATCTGTCGAGACAGCACCACGGTAGCGTCAAGATGAGCGAAGGTGGTCGCCGGCGATGGATCGGTCAGGTCGTCCGCGGGAACGTAGACGGCCTGGATGGAGGTAATCGAGCCGACCTTGGTCGAGGTGATGCGTTCCTGAAGAACACCCATTTCTTCCGCCAGGTTCGGCTGATAGCCCACGGCGGATGGCATGCGTCCCAGAAGAGCCGATACTTCGGTGCCGGCCAAGGTGTAACGATAAATGTTATCGATGAACAACAGCACGTCGCGACCCTCATCGCGGAAGTATTCCGCCATGGTCAAGCCGGTCAGACCGACGCGCAGCCGGTTACCCGGGGGTTCGTTCATCTGGCCATAGACCAGGGAGACCTTGTCCAGAACCCCGCCTTCGCTCATTTCATGGTAGAAGTCGTTGCCTTCGCGGGTACGCTCACCCACCCCCGCGAATACCGAGTAACCGCTGTGTTCGATGGCGATGTTGCGGATCAGCTCCATCATGTTCACGGTCTTGCCGACACCGGCGCCGCCGAACAGACCGACCTTGCCGCCCTTGGCGAAGGGACAAACCAAGTCGATGACCTTGATGCCGGTTTCCAGCAATTCGTTGGCCGCCGCCTGTTCCTCGAAGGACGGCGCCTTGCGGTGTATGCCCCAGCGGGCCTCCTCGCCGATGGGGCCCTTCTCGTCGATCGGTTCCCCGAGCACATTCATGATGCGGCCCAGAGTCTGCTTGCCGACCGGGACGGAGATCGCCGCTCCGGTGTTATCGACCGCCAACCCACGCTTCAGACCATCGGTACTGCCCATGGCAATGGTCCTGACCACGCCGTCGCCCAGTTGCTGCTGGGCTTCGAGCACTAGATTCGCCTCCTCGACCCGCAAGGCGTCATATACCTTCGGCAAGGCTTCGCGGGGGAACTCGACGTCCACCACGGCGCCAATGATCTGTACGATTTTGCCCGAACTCATTGTTGTCCTCTTAAACTTCTTACTGCGTGTTTCTTCAAAGCCTGTATCACACCGCCGCCGCGCCGCCGACGATTTCCGCGATTTCCTGAGTAATCGCCGCCTGTCTCGCTTTGTTGTAGATCAACTGCAACTCCTTGATCAGCTTGCCCGCATTGTCCGAGGCGCTTTTCATCGCCACCATCCGGGCGGCTTGCTCGCAGGCATTGTTTTCGACCAGCCCCTGAAAGACGAGTGATTCCACATAGCGAATCAAAAGCTGATCCAGCACTTCCTTGGCGTCCGGCTCGTAGATGTAATCCCAAAGACCCTTGTGTTCATCGGCGATTTCCTCGGGACTGACGGGCAACAGCCTGATCAGATTGGGTTTTTGGGTCATGGTGTTCACGAACTCGTTGTAGAGCAGGTGCACCTCGTCGACCTTCCCCTCGGCGTAATCGTCAAGCATGACCTTGATCACCCCGATGATGTCCTCCAGATGCGGCTTGTCGCCCAACCGGGTGGCCTGGGACGATACCTCCAGGCCAATGGAATTAAAGAAACCGGCACCCTTCTGACCAATGACGCTCAACACCACACCCGTGCCCCGATCCGACCACTCCCGCATCCTGCGAATGGCGAGCCTGAAGAGATTGGCGTTCAATCCCCCGCACAGCCCGCGATCGGAAGTCACCGCAATCACGCCCACCCGGCTTACCGGCCTGACGACCGTGTACGGATGACGGTACTCGGGGTTCGCCGTCGCCAGATGTTTGATGATCTGGGCGATCCGTCGCGAGTAGGGGCGCGTGGCCTGCATGCGGTCCTGCGTCTTGCGCATCTTGCTCGCCGCCACCATTTCCATGGCCCGCGTGATCTTCTGAGTATTCTTGATACTCGTGATCTTCAGTCGGATTTCTTTGCCAACGGCCATGTCAATCCCTTACCAGGTATGCGAAGCTTTGTACTGAGTCACCGCCGCGAGCAGGGCCTTCTGGATTTCGTCATTGTAATCGCCCGTCGCATTCATCTGCTCCAGCAAGGCTCCGTGTTCGGCCTTCATATAGGCCTGCAAGCCCTCCTCGAAGTCGCGCACCTTGCCCACGGCGATGTCATCCAGGAAGCCCTCGTTGGCGGCGAACAGGGAAACCGCCATCTGGGCCACGCTGAGCGGCGAATACTGCCCCTGCTTCATGATTTCCGTCACCCGTTGACCGCGCTCGATCTGCCTGCGCGTGGCTTCATCCAGGTCGGAGGCGAATTGAGCAAATGCCGCCAATTCACGGAACTGCGCAAGATCCAGACGAATACCGCCCCCCAGCTTCTTGATGACCTTGGTCTGGGCCGCGCCACCGACTCGGGATACCGACAGACCCGCGTTCACCGCGGGCCGCACGCCGGCATTGAACAGGCTGGTTTCCAGATAGATCTGACCATCGGTGATGGATATCACGTTGGTCGGTACGAAAGCGGATACGTCGCCGGCCTGTGTTTCGATTATCGGCAAAGCCGTCAAGGAACCCGTCTTGCCCTGGACCTGACCTCCGGTCAGCTTTTCCACCTCATCGGCGTTGATTCGAGAGGCTCTTTCCAGCAAGCGGGAATGCAGATAGAAGACGTCGCCCGGATACGCTTCGCGTCCCGGCGGACGCCTCAGCAGCAGCGAGATCTGACGATAGGCCCAGGCCTGCTTGGTCAGATCGTCATAGATGATGAGCGCATCCTCGCCCCGGTCACGGAAATACTCACCCATCGCGCAGCCGGCATACGGCGCAATGAACTGAAGCGCGGCCGATTCCGAAGCGGAAGCCGCCACGATGACCGTGTGGGCCAGCGCGCCGTGCTCCTCCAGTTTTCGCACCACGTTGGCGATGGAGGATTGTTTCTGTCCAACCGCCACATAAATACACTTAACGCCGGTACCCTTCTGATTGATGATCGTGTCGATCGCAATGGCGGTCTTTCCCGTCTGCCGGTCGCCGATGATCAACTCGCGCTGACCGCGTCCGATCGGAATCATGGCGTCAATGGATTTCAATCCAGTCTGCAGGGGCTGGCTGACCGACTGCCGCGCGATAACCCCGGGAGCGATCTTTTCAATCGGTGAACGTCCGGTTTCCGCAATGGGACCCTTGCCATCGATGGGCCTGCCCAATGCATCCACCACGCGCCCGAGCAGAGCCTCGCCCACCGGTACGTCAAGAATGCGGCCCGTGCATCGAACCGAGTCGCCCTCGGCGAGATGCTCGTAAGCGCCCAACACGACCGCGCCCACCGAATCTCTTTCCAGGTTGAGCGCCATACCGTAGGTGTTGCCCGGAAACTCCACCATCTCTCCCTGCATGACGTCGGAAAGACCATGTACCCGGACGATGCCGTCGGTCAAACTGACGATCGTTCCCTCGCTGCGCGACTCCACACCGAGATCGAAGTTCTCGATCCTGGATTTGATGAGGTCACTGATTTCTGATGGATTCAACTGCATAATTCTTTTCTCGCATTAATTCCAGAGACTTTTCGCCAGTCGCTCGATCCGGCCGCGGATGGAGGCATCGATCACTCGATCCCCGGCACGAATGTAGACCCCGCCAATCAGGTTCCCGTCAACGCGGGTCCTCAACCGCGCCCTGCGCCCCAGCGCGGCATCCAGACTCGCCGAGAGCTTGGTTCTGTCGTCATCGGTCAACTCGAATGCGGATGCCACGTCCACGTCGACGTAGCCCTCATCGTCCGCCCTGAATTGATTAAACAGTTCGGCAATCTCTCCAAGCAGATTCAATCGCTGATTCTGGATCAACAATCGGACAAAATTCTCGCCGTCCCGGTCAAGATGGCCCGCGCAGAGACCCAGAAACGCCTGAGCAAAAGCCTCGCGCCTGACTTTCGGGTTGTTGGACGCGCGCCCAATCCGGTCATCCGCCATCACGGCGGAAAGGAACTCCAATTGTGAGGCCCATTTGTCGGCGGATGCCGTTTCCTTGGCTCGCCTGAAGGCGGCAACGGCATAGGGACGGGCCAGAGTGTTCGATTCACTCATTATTTTTCGCTCAACGCCTGGTCGAGGTTGTCAATGATGGCCTGATGCCTGTTGCGGTCCACTTCCTGCCGGAGGATTTGCTCAGCCGCATGCATGGCCAATTCCCCCACTTGTTGCCGCAATCCCTCCTTGGCCTTTTGCACCTCCCGGTCGATTTCCGCCTTGGCCGCCGTGACGATGCGTTCGCCTTCTTCCTTGGCGGTTTGCTTGGACTCTTCAACCAGTTCGCCCGCCCTCTTTTGGGCGCGACCCACGATATCGGCCGCCTGGTCCTTTGCCTCACGCAGCAAGCCGGTGGCCCGCTTTTCAGCCAATTCCATTTCATGGTGACCTTTTTCCGCGGCCGCGAGCCCATCGGCGATTTTCTTTTTCCGCTCTTCCAGAGCCCGCATCAGGGGCGGCCACACATACTTCATGGTGAACCACACCAGAAGCGCAAACGTGATCATCTGACCGATCAGTGTTGCGTTGATACTCACAGCGCTTTCCTCGTTATGTCAGTTCGCCGCTCGAAAAATCCTTGACTTTGAGATCAACCCTTGAGCGCGGACAAGAAGGGGTTGGCGAAGGTGAAGAACAGAGCCAGACCCACGCCGATCATGGTCACGGCATCGAGCAGACCCGCCACGATGAACATCTTGACTTGCAGCAACGGAACCAGTTCGGGCTGTCGAGCGGCGCCTTCCAGGAATTTTCCACCCAGGATGCCGAAGCCGATGGCGGTTCCCAACGCGCCCATACCCAAAATGAGACCGACGGCGATGGCGGTCAAGCCCTGTACGTTGGCAATCGATGCAATTTCCATTGTTCCTCCAGAGGACAAGCAGTGATTAAAAAAAGTCGATCAGTGGTCTTCGTGCGCCAGACTCAAGTAGACGATGGTGAGGACCATGAATATGAAAGCCTGCAATGTAATGATCAGAATATGAAATACCGCCCAAGGGAAGCTCAACAGGGGCTGTATGAACCAGGGCAATAGTGCGATAAGAATGAAAATCAGCTCGCCCGCGTACATGTTGCCGAAGAGACGCAAGGCCAGCGAGACTGGGCGCGCCACCTCTTCAACGACCTTCAACAGCAGGTTGAAGGGAATCAGCCATTTGCCGAACGGGCTGAGCAGCATCTCTTTCGCAAAACCGACACCGCCCTTCACCTTGATGCTGTAGAAGAGGATGAGGAAGAACACCGATATCGACATGCCGAATGTTGCATTGAGGTCGGTGCTGGGAACAACCCTGAGATATTCGAGACCAATGGCCGAACCGATCAGCGGCAGCAGATCCACCGGGATCAGATCCATGAAATTCATCAGCCAGATCCACACGAAAATGCTGAGCGACAATGGCGCAATGAGGGCGCTTTTTCCATGAAACGCGTCCTTGACCTGCGTGTCCACGAATTCCACGAGCATCTCGGCGAAATTCTGGAATGGCCCGGGCATTTCGGAGGTAGCCTTGTCGGCTGTCCGCTTGAAAAGGAAGAGAAACAGGCCGCCAAGGACCGCAGAAAAGAACAGGGTATCGAGATGCAGCGTCCAGAAACCCTCACCCACCGACAAGGGGGTCAAATGATGAACAATGTAACCGGTGGCTCCACCAGCAGCGTGAGCTTCGCTTGCCATGCTCTTGAATAGTAATTTTCAGTTATGTTCATCGCGCCAGAAGCGCGAACCACGTCACCATCAACGTAAACAGAAACCCGCCAAACAAAGGCAGAGGCTTCACGCCTTGCCACTGAAGGGCCAAAACGAACAGTCCGGCCGTCATCAACAGCTTCACGGCCTCGCCAAGATAAAAGGAACGCACCACTTCCCTCGCCGTGCGGCCATCCCGCCGGATACCGAAACGGATCGAAAAATAGACATTCGGCAACCAGGCGATCATTCCACCGAACCACGCCGACAGCGCGTCGGAGAAATTGCCGAATGACCACGCCAGCAAGCCCGCGCACAACAACACGGCGGATTGCGCCAGGAGTATCCAGCGAACGACCGGAAAGAAACTCGGGGTCATCTTCCGCGACAACCGACCTTCAGCATCTTAACAGCGCCGCACTTCAAGATCAACGCTCAAGGTCTTTGCGCAAGCGCCCCAAGACGCCATCGAGTTCATCCAGGCTGCTGTAACGGATGATGATCCGGCCGGCGCCTTTCCGTCCATGGCTAATCATGACCGCGGCGCCGATCCGCGCGGAGATGTCATCCTCCAGCCGGCGAATGTCCGGATCCTTGGCGACCACTGTCCTGGCGGCAGGTACGGCGCTGCTTTCCTTGAGAGTTTGCACCAGGGCCTCCGCCGCCCTGACGGTCATCTGACGTTCGACGATGCGTCGGGCGATGGCGCCCTGTCGGTCCTGCTCCAGGCCCAACAACGCCCGGGCATGTCCCATCTCGATCCGCCCCGAGGCGAGCATGGATTTGACCTCATCGGCAAGCTCATTGAGCCTTAGCAGGTTGGTGATCGCCGCGCGGGATTTGCCGACGGCATCGGCCAATTGCTGATGCGTCATCCGATACTCGTCCAGAAGACGCTTGAGGGCTTCGGCCTCCTCCATGGCGTTCAGATCCTCGCGCTGAATGTTCTCGATGAGCGCGATCGCCAGAGCCGACTGATCCGAAACCTTGCGCACGATGACCGGTATCTCGCTCAAGCCCGCCATTTGGGCCGCGCGCCAACGCCGTTCGCCGGCAATGATTTCAAACCGGCCTTCCTCGGCGGCCTCACGGGCCACCACGGGCTGCACTATGCCTTGCGCGCTGATGGAATCCGCCAACTCCCTCAGTCCCGCGGGATCGATGGCCTTGCGCGGTTGAAAGGGACTGGGAGACAACCATTCCACCGGCACCATCCTCATCCGCTCGGTCGCCGGCGTCTCCAGCTTGACGCCGCTCAACAGCGCATCCAAGCCGCGCCCCAAGCCCCGCTTCTTTGTTGCCGACATGATCTATTGGCTACTCAATGTCCGAATGTTGCCGATTGCGCCTGACGATCTCCTCGGCCAGCGCCAGATAGGCCTGCCCACCCCTGGAGCTTCTGTCGTATTCGACGATGGATTGGCCATGACTCGGGGCCTCGGCCAGCCGCACATTCCGAGGCACGATCGTCTCGAGCACCAGGTCGCCGAAATGCTCCTGCAACTGCGCCGAAACCTCGGCCGTCAGTCGACTGCGCCCATCATGCATGGTGCGCAGCAAGCCTTCGATATGCAAATCGGGATTCACCATCTCCTTAACGTTCCGCAAAGTATTCATAAGGTCGGAAAGCCCCTCCAGAGCATAGTATTCGCATTGCATGGGGATCAGCACGCTGTCCGCGCAGACCAGTGCGTTAAGGGTCAGGACATTCAGGGCCGGCGGGCAATCGATCAGGACAAAATGGTACTCATCCCGAAGTTTCTCCAAAGCTTCCGCGAGCACCCGCTCACGACCGATACGTTCCATCAATTCGACCTGGAGCGCCGTGAGATCCGAATTGCCCGGCAGCAAGTCCAGCCCCCCGGCATCGACGTTCACGATCACGTCGCCGATGAACGCCTTGCCCGCCAGCACCTCATAGGCCGATTGCTCCAACCGATGCTTGTCGACCCCGCACCCCATGGTGGCATTGCCTTGGGCATCCAGATCCACCAGCAACACCCGGTAACCCATCGCCACCAATGCGGCCGACAGGTTGACGCTGGTGGTGGTCTTGCCCACTCCACCCTTCTGGTTCGCCACGGCAATGACCTTTCCCATACCTACTATCCTTTTAACCTAGAAACGGCAGTTGGGCTTGATGTAGGTGCGAATTCATTCGCCTATTCAGGGCTTTGTGTGCGAATGAATTCGCACCTACGATAAATCGCGTCATCCTGTTTATCCTGTAGATTCCTGTCCAACTGCTTTTTCTAGGTTTAACTCTATCAAATGCCGCTCGGCCAACCGCCCGGGGATAGCCAACCGGTAAACCCGCGGGTCGTCGGATCCCAGTTGTTCGATCTCCGCCCGCGGAAACCGCCCCTTCAACGCCAGGATGCGCCCATCCGGATTCAGAAAACGTGCCGTCATGTCCCGGATGGCGACCAGACTGGCGAAGGCCCGCGCCAGGACGATATCGAATCCGGTCGCGGGCCGATACTGTTCAACCCGGTTCGCCACGGTTTCCACGTTCATTAACTCCAGGGTAATAGCCGCCTGCCGCACGAAGCGCATCTTTTTCGCGCTGCTATCCAGCAGCACGAATTGTCGCCGCGGATTCAGAATCGCCAGTGGAATTCCCGGCAAACCGCCTCCCGTTCCGACATCCAGGACCGAATCGCCTCGTAAATATGGATTCACGGTCAAACTGTCCAGCAGATGCAGGTCCAGGGCGGAGGAAGCATCGCGCACTGCCGTGAGATTGTAGGTCTCGCCCCATTTCCGCAGCAGCTCGAGAAAGGCGAGCAGCGCGTGTCTCTGTTCCGGCGTGGAGGACTGACCCAGGGCTCTCAGACCGATTTCCAGCCGCTCGGCCAGTTCCGGAGACAGGCTCACGCGCTCTTCTTCTTGATGTGCACCAGCAGCAGCGATACGGCCGCCGGGGTGACCCCTGGAATCCGCGAGGCCTGCCCCACCGTTTCCGGCCGCTGCGCCCTCAGTTTCTCGCGCACCTCGTTGGAGAGCCCGACAACACGCGCGTAGTCCATGCCTTCAGGCAACCGCCAGTGGTCATGGCGTTGCAGCCGCTCGATCTCGACCTGCTGTCGGTCTATGTAGCCCTGGTATTTGGCCTGTATTTCGACCTGCTCCAGGACCGTCTCGTCGGGCGTTGCCGGGATGTCGGCGCACAACTCCAGTATCGTGTCCACGCTCAATCCGGGCCGGCGAACGAGATCGAGGAGGCTGACTTCCCGCGTCAGCGGGCCGCTCAAGGCGGACTCGAGGCGCTGGGCAGCCTCCGAATTGGGTTTCACCCAGCACCGGCTCAACGCGGCTTGAAGCCTCGCCACCGACGATTGCTTGGTCTCGAAGGCGCGCCATCGGGCATCGTCCACCAAGCCCAATTCTCGGCCCACCGGCGTCAGCCGGCTGTCGGCATTGTCCTCGCGCAGCAGCAGGCGATACTCGGCGCGACTGGTGAACATCCGGTACGGCTCCACGGTACCACGGGTGACCAGGTCGTCGATCATGACCCCCATATAGGCCTCGCCCCGACTGGGCGACCAGGGCTCGCGATCCAGGACGCGCAGCGCGGCGTTGAGACCGGCGATCAGCCCCTGCGCCGCCGCCTCCTCGTAACCGGTGGTGCCGTTGATCTGACCGGCGAAAAACAAACCCCGCAAGGCCTTGGTCTCCAGGCCGGCATGCAAGTCGCGCGGATCGAAGTAATCGTATTCGATGGCATATCCGGGCCGCGTGATGTGCGCCTGCTCGAAACCCCGAATCGAACGGATCGCCCGACTCTGCACATCGAAGGGCAGGCTGGTCGAAAAACCGTTGGGATAGATCTCTTGCGTGTACAGTCCCTCCGGCTCGACGAAAATCTGGTGCGAATCCTTGTCGGCAAAGCGCACGACCTTGTCTTCGATGGAGGGACAATAGCGCGGCCCCACCCCCTCGATCACCCCGGCATACATCGGCGAACGGTCCAGTCCTCCGCGTATGAGGTCATGAGTCCGGGCATTCGTTCGGGTGATGTAACACGAAACCTGAGGCGGATGCTCCTCCCGCTTCCCGAGGAACGAGAAAACCGGCACGGGGTCGTCCCCGGGCTGCTCGGTCATGGCCGACCAGTCCAGCGTGCGCCCATCCAGCCTCGGGGGCGTGCCGGTCTTCAGCCGGCCCACGCGGAAGGCCAGGTCGCGCAGGCGCGCCGAGAGTTCGTTGGCGGGCGGATCGCCCATGCGGCCACCCTCGTAATTGTCCAGACCGACATGAATGCGCCCGGCCAGAAAAGTGCCGACAGTGAGCACGACGCTGCGAGCCGCGAAACGCAAGCCGATTTGCGTGATGACTCCGGCGACACAGTGTTTCTCGACGATGAGGTCGGCGACGGACTGCTGGAACAACAGCAGATTCGGCTGATTCTCCAACGCCTCCCGGACCACCTTCTTATACAGGGCTCGATCCGCCTGGGCGCGTGTCGCCCTGACCGCCGGCCCCTTGCTCGCGTTCAACACGCGGAAATGGATGCCGGCTAGATCGGCTGCCCGGGCCATCAGACCGCCCAGCGCATCGATTTCCTTAACCAGATGGCCCTTGCCGATTCCCCCGATCGCCGGATTGCAGCTCATCTGTCCCAGCGTCTCGATGTTTTGTGTCAGCAACAAGGTCCGGCAACCCAAGCGCGCGGACGCCAGGGCGGCCTCCGTCCCGGCGTGACCTCCGCCCACTACTATGACATCAAACGAATCCGTAAACCCCATGAAGAACCCTGTCCCGACCAGGAAACCTAAAACCCGGTTACATTACACCATGACCGGCGAAACCTGAACTTCCCGGCACGGGTGCGGAATTCGGCCCTGAAACCCCATGTTACAATCCCCCGCAATTCAGACTCCCGCAAGGAGCCAAGTATCGTGATCGTCAAAGCTTATCTTATTCTGTTACTGGGACTGCTCTCACTGGTCACCCAGGCGGCGGACAACGCAACACCCGCACCCGCCATCCCACCGCCTCCGGCCATTGCGGCCAAGGCCTATATCCTGATCGAAGCACAGAGCGGGCGGGTGCTGGCGGAGCAGAATGCCGACGACCGCCTGGAACCCGCCAGCCTGACCAAGATCATGACCGCCTACATCGCCTTTGGCGAACTGGCCGGCGGCCGGCTGCATGTCGACGACATGGCGCCCATCAGCCTGAAAGCCGCCAAAGCGGAGGGCTCGCGCATGTTCGCGGAACCCGACAGTTCGGTGGCGATCGAGAACCTGCTGAAAGGCATGATCATCCAGTCCGGCAACGACGCCAGCATTGCCCTGGCCGAGAGGATCGCGGGCGAGGAGGGCGCCTTCGCCGAACTCATGAACCAAACCGCCGCTCGGCTCGGCATGACCAACACCCATTACGTCAACAGCATGGGACTCCCCAATCCCAACCACTACGCCAGCGCCCGGGACATGGCTATACTTACGCGCGCGCTGATTTCCGAATTTCCCGACTATTACCGCTGGCACGCCATCAAGGAATTCACCTACAACAATATCAAGCAGCCCAACCGGAACCGGCTTCTCTGGCTGGATCCGACCGTTGACGGCGTCAAAACCGGGCACACGAAGGGCGCGGGTTACTGCCTGGTGGCTTCCGCGCTGCGGGGCGACACGCGGCTGATCTCCGTGGTCATGGGCGCGGCGAGCGACCGGGCCCGTTCCTCCAACAATGCCGAACTGCTCAGCTACGGTTTCCGCAACTACGAGACCCGCGCCTTGTACAAGGCCAACGTCAAACTCACCGACGCCAAGGTCTGGAAAGGAGCCGAGTCGCTGGTACCCGCCGGTTTGAACAAGGATTTTTACGTGACTTTCCCGCGCGGCCAATACGATCTGCTCAAGGCGAGCATGGAAGTCGGCAACAGCAGCGAAGCTCCGATCAAGGCCGGCGACAAGCTGGGCGAAGTCAAGGTGGTCCAGAATGACGCCATCATCGCGCGCCAGGATCTGGTTGCCCTTGAATCCGTCGAGCGCGGCGGTCTCTTGAAGCGACTGTTCGACGAAATCGCCATGCGCATCAAGAAGTAGGGAGAATCGATCTGATGACAGCCACTGCCCCCCTGGTCTATCTCAACGGGGAGTATCTGCCCCTGAATGAAGCGAAGGTTCCGGTTCTGGACCGCGGCTTTCTGTTCGGCGACGGGGTTTATGAAGTCATACCCGTATACGGTGGCAAACCCTTCCGCCTGGACGAACACCTCCGCCGCCTGGAGCAGAGTCTCGAAGGCATAGGGATGAGTTCCCCGCTTTCCGATGCGGAGTGGGCCGCCATTTTCGACCGCCTGACCAGGGGCTCCGAGGATCAGCAGATTTACCTGCAGATCACCCGCGGCGTGGCGCCCAAGCGCGACCATGCCATTCCCACCGGGATTGCGCCGACGGTGTTCGTCATGTGCGCACCCATCGCGCCGATACCCCTGGCCGGCATCAAGGCCATCACGGTGACCGACATTCGCTGGGATCGCTGCAACATCAAAGCCATCACCCTGCTGGCCAACGTGCTTTTGCGTCAGGAGGCGGTCGAGAAGGGCGCGTCGGAAGCCATTCTGGTGCGCGACGGCCACGTCCTGGAGGGCGCCGCCAGCAATGTCCTGATCGTCAAGGACGGACGTCTCATCACCCCACCCAAAGGCGACACCATACTCCCGGGCATCACCCGGGATCTCGTGCTCGAACTGGCCCAGGCCCAGGGTCTACCCACGGAGGAGCGCCACGTCAGTCTGAGCGAGTTGAGGAACGCCGACGAAATCTGGATGACCAGTTCGACCCGTGAAATTTTGGCGGTCATCGAGCTGGATGGCGAGCCGGTGAGCGGCGGCGTGCCGGGACCTTTCTGGCAGACCCTGCAAATCGCCTATCAGCATTACAAGCAACAATTGCGCGCCGCCGCGGCTCGATGATCGAAGCGGGCGGCCGCAACGATAAGGATCCCGCCCGAAGCTTCCAACCCAGATTCCGTCCAGGACACCTCCCATGACCGATCACGACGGCGAAACCCTGCTCGAATTCCCCTGCGAATTTCCAGTCAAGGCCTTCGGCCAATCGTCGGACGGCTTCCCATTCACCGTCTTCGCCATCGTCCAGCGGCATGTCCCGGACATCACGGCGGACGCCATACAATGCCGCAGAAGCGAGGGTGGAAAATACGACGCCGTGACGATCTCCTTCACCGCGACCAGCAAGCGCCAATTGGATGCGATTTATCAGGATCTGACCGCCTGCCCCGCCGTCATCATGGTGCTCTGACCGGCCCGCGACCCTATGCCATGACCATGGAACTTGCCTAGGATAATCACTATGGCGCGGGTAGACCCCATCACTACTCCCGAGGAATATCTCCGGAACCACCTCAACGAGGTCGTCGAGCTGCTGAACAAGCAAAAGCTCGAGGAAACCATCGTCCAGCACCAGGCCATGCCCCACCACGACCTAGTGGAAACCCTGATGTACAAACAGCATCAGGTCGCGCTGAAAAGAAAGCTCGATGGACTGCATTCGGCCGATATCGCCTACATCCTGGAAGCCCTGCCGGTCGACCAGCGAATGATCGTGTGGAACCTGGTCGAATCCGATCTGGATGGTCAGGTGCTGCTCGACGTTTCGGATGCGGTCAGGGAAACCCTGATTTCATCCATGGACAAGAACGAGCTGCTCTCGGCGACCGAGCAGCTCGACACCGACGAAATCGCGGACTTGGCGCCGGACCTGCCCGAAGACGTCATGCAGGAGTTGCTGCGGTCGCTCAACGACCAGAACCGGGAGCGGCTCCAGTCCGTTTTGGCTTATGGCGAGGACAGTGTGGCCGCGATCATGGATTTCGGCATGGTCACCATCCGGGCCGATACCACGCTCGGAGTCGTCCTCCGCTATTTGCGCCAGCGCGGCGAATTACCGGAGCATACCGACAAGCTGTTCGTCGTCGATGAACACGATGTCCTCCAGGGCGCGCTTTCGCTGAAGCGGCTGGTCACCAACAATGCCGAGCAGTCGGTGGCATCGGTCATGGCCATGGATGTCGTGTACTTCCGGCTGGACGACGACGCCGAGGAAGCCGCGCGGGCCTTCGAGCGCTACGACCTGGTCTCGGCCCCGGTGGTGGATGAGCATCATCGCCTGCAAGGCCGCCTGGGCGTCGACGCCATCGTCGACTTGATCCGCCGCAAGTCGGACGAGGAACGGCTGGCCGAGGCCGGTTTGCGGGAGGACGAGGACATCTTTTCCAGCGTCTGGAAAAGCACCAGAAACCGCTGGATGTGGCTGGCCATCAATCTGGTCACCGCCTTCGCCAGCACCCGGGTCATCGGCCTATTCGAGGACACGATCGTAAAAATCGTGGCCCTGGCCTCACTGATGCCCATCGTGGCGGGAATCGGCGGCAATACCGGCAACCAGACCAGCATCCTGATCGTGCGCTCGCTCGCTCTCGGACTGATCGGCGATGCCAATATTCGCCGGCTGATCTTCAAGGAAATCGTCATCGGCCTGCTCAACGGCGTGGTCTGGGGTTCCGTGCTCGGCGGGGTGGCCTATCTGCTCTACGGCGACCCGGATCTCGGCATGGTCATGGCTGGAGCCACGCTGCTCAACTTGCTCGTCGCCGCCATCACCGGCCTGGGGATTCCGCTCATCCGTCATCGCATGGGTCTGGATCCCGCCATCGGCACCAGCGTGTTGCTCACGGCCATGACCGACGGCATGGGATTCTTCATCTTCCTGGGCTTGGCGAAATTGTTTCTGATACCGTCGCCTTGACCGGACTCCGCCTGCGCTATCTGGGATGCCGGGATTTCACCGCCTGCTGGGCAGCGATGCGGCGCTTCACCGCCTCCCGCGATGCCGCGACGCCGGATGAAATCTGGCTGCTGGAGCACCCCCCCGTGTATACGCTGGGTCTCAACGGTGATCCTCGTCACCTCTTGGAACCCTCGGCCATCCCCTTGATCCGGACCGACCGCGGCGGACAGATCACCTGGCATGGTCCCGGCCAACTCGTCGCCTACGCCCTGGTCGACCTGCGCCGCCGGAATCTCGGCATCAAGCGTCTGGTGCATGGACTGGAGCAAGCCGTGATCGCGCTGCTCGGACACTATGGCCTGTCGGCGGAGGCCCGACCCGACGCGCCCGGCGTCTATGTTGGCGCCGCCAAGATCTCCTCTGTGGGACTGCGCGTCTCGCGCGGCTGCTCCTATCATGGCGTCAGCCTGAATGTGAATCCGGATCTGACATTTTTTGACCGCATCGATCCCTGCGGCTATCCGGGCCTCACGGTCACCAGCCTGGCCCGCCTGGGCGTGACCGCGAAAGCCGTCGAACTGGCGCCCGCCCTGTCGCTGGCGATCATGGAAACCCTGGGTTACCCATCGGATGCGCTCATGCCCGAGGTGACGACTGCTCTCCCTTCACCTGATTCCGGTGACCAGTAAGATAAGAAAGATGACCAACCCTATCGATTTGAAGGCGCCATCGCGCCATAGCCCCGACACGCATCAGCGCAATGCCGACAAACTGAAGCGCATCCCGATCCAGGTCGATGGAACCGATGCGCCGCCGCCCAAACCGGCCTGGATCCGCACCCGGCTGAGCGGCTCCCAACAAGTCAATCAGGTCAAGCGCATTCTGCGCGAAAGCCGGCTGCACAGCGTCTGCGAGGAGGCGGCTTGTCCCAACCTGTCGGAATGCTTCTCGCACGGCACGGCGACCTTCATGATTCTCGGCGATCTCTGCACCCGCCGCTGCCCCTTCTGCGATGTCGCCCACGGCCGCCCGAAGCCGCCGGATCCCGAGGAACCCGCCCATCTGGCCGCTACCATCCGCCGGCTCGGGCTCAAGTACGTCGTGATCACTTCCGTGGACCGCGACGACCTCCGCGACGGGGGCGCGAGCCACTTCGCCGATTGCATCCGCGCCGTTCGCGCGGCGACGCCCGCCACGCGCATCGAAATCCTCACGCCGGATTTTCGGGGTCGCCAGCCCGCGGCCCTGGCAAATCTGCGCGAGACGCCGCCGGATGTCTTCAACCACAACCTGGAAACGGTGCCTCGGCTCTACAAGGCCATGCGCCCCGGCGCGGATTACGCCGTTTCGCGCGCCCTATTGCGCGACTTCAAGGCGCTGTACCCGGAGATTCCCACCAAGTCCGGCCTGATGCTGGGCCTGGGCGAGACCCTGGACGAAATCGCCGCGGTCCTGCGCGACCTGCGCGAGGATGGCTGCGACATGCTCACCATCGGCCAATACCTGCAACCCAGCCGGGATCACGCCCCCGTCACCCGCTATGCTTCGCCTGACGAATTCGCCGAACTGGAGGCATTGGCCAAACGACTGGGCTTCTCCGCCGTTGCCAGCGGCCCGATGGTGCGCTCCTCCTACCATGCCGACCGGCAGGCGCAAACCCTGCTCGCAGATCAGCCTCGATAAAGTTGAATGGTAATCCCGCCCGGACCCGCATGCTGGATGGTGTGGGGAGGGCGAGGGAGATACTCGCCCTTACCCGATTAGAGCTATCGGAATAATTTGAGATACTGCACCATGTCTCTGAAAAAACGTGGTCTGCCCTATTTCCCGCTAAAGTTCGTTTTCTGCAATGCCAGCCACTCTCAGAAAATGCTTGAGAAGACCAAGTTTCAGATCCTCATTTCCATGAATAGGCAATGAGATTCTGGCGGGATTACCAGCCTTCATATAAACATGGTGACTACCATTGACTCGGATGAGTTTCCATCCTCGGCTTTCAAGTAGCCGTGCAAACGCCTTTCCTGAAATGGACTTCAAACCGCAAGCTCCAGTACTCTGTCTTTTTCCGATAATTCGATTTTTTCCAAATCAACTGATAGGCAGGCTTCCACTGCTTCATATAAATTGGACAATAGAGCTTCAAACGTCTCGCCTTGGGTAGCGCAACCTAAAATAGCGGGAACTTCTGCCCAGTATCCGCCTTCTTCTGCTTCATGAATTATCACTTTTAATTTCATGTTTATGACCTTGGGTGTTGGCTGGGTTTCGGCGTTCAAGAGAAATCGAAACCAGGAGCGATTTTTGTTAATTGCAAACCAATGCCTGTGCGTTATCGATACTTGTCAAGGCCAGATTGTAGCCCGCATGAAGCAGTGCGGAATGCGGGGTTTCGTGGCTCCGATCAACCCGGATTCCGCAAGCTCCATCCGGGCTACCTCGCTGATTAACCATAACCCTTCGGTCTGCCACATCTTGGTAGCCCGCTGTCAAACGGACGATTGGGATACCGAGGGAGCTAGAGACAACAGAGGCGGTATTCGCATCGACAATTTCAAATTGAAACATTCGGTTGAAGCCAGTTCTATTTGATGGACTACCTGATCCAGTTGGGTGAATATGGAAAACATTGGGATTGGCTTGCCAAACGGACCAGATTTCATCGCCAATCTCATGGACTACAGTACGAAACGCCTTGGCAGATCTTATGTATTGAGTAAGGCGATTTCCTGCGTAGCAGTAGATTTTTGGAATTTGAAGGCGAGACTGTTGTGAGTTCAGATAAAACTGCGATTGCTGACTTCCACGGGTGCGAGTGATTCCATATAACAACGCAAGTACGGCGCGAACAGCACGCTTTGACGAACCGTCTGCTGAAAATGGAATGATGAGCCTGTCAGAAGCCGATAGCGCAAGTTCCGTATAGATTGAAAAGCTTGGGTTGCAGTCGATGAATACGGCCGTATCGCTTTGATTCCAAAGATGCTGCACATCCTCGATGAGATCACTTATCCAAGTGTGAACGAGTCTCCAAGCGTCGGTAGGGCCTGGCGCTGTTGCACCAAGGACTCGTGATGCTTGGATTTCGAGTTGCTCGTCACCTGCTATCAGATATAGGTTATCAGGTACTGCAGGGTTCCTCTGAGAGACGTTGACGAGGTAGGTGGAGCCAGTCCGCGGATTCACATAGGGGCTGAGGATGCGGTCTTCGATATATCCAGCAATAGTCTTTCGGGGTGCTTGACTGGCTAGGTTATCGAGAACTCGCTCACCTTCCTCCATTCCTCCGAGCAACATGCCGGAGGAGTTTGCTTGGGGACAGAGGTCAACCACCAGAATCTTCTTGTTTGGATGCGTTCTTGCATACTCACTAGCTATCTGAAAAGTCAGATAGCTCTTCCCAACCCCCCCTTTGTTGTTCCATATCGCATAGGTAGCCATCTAGCTCTCCGATTGTTGGTTTGTTAGGTGAAAAGCGAAGTTTACCGGGAGCTCAAGCTTTAATGTTAAGAAATATACTTTTGACGGATGCAGGCTTCCTGCAGCACTACCTTGTGGGGCCCAACCATTGATTGTCTGGTTCCGTATATCCTGCCTGATGATGAGATATACGGAAATGGAAATGCGCTAACGAATAGCGTTTATCCGCCGCAACCAGCCCGCTTGAATCGAAAAGAGGGCGTTGAACGCGGGGGATTGCGGCGGGCGAGGGGTCGAATAGTCCCATTCGGCCTGAGCTGGGTGCGACGGCTGGCCTGGAATGCCGTTTGAAAAGCGCCGGGTCAGCCGGTTTTCGGTGACGGGGTGATGCCGAAGCCAGCCGCGCCCCTGCCAACAGGGCTCCGCTACAACCAATCCTTGCCCTTGTGGCGGACCTGCTCATAGAACGCGCTCATCACCTCGACGAAGGATTCGTCCTTGCTCCAGAACGGGGGGTAGTCGCCGCCCTTGCGGATGAGGATGCCGGGCACGGCGGCGGCGGGGGGCGGCTCCACCCCGGCCGGCAGCTTGCGCTGCCCGCGCCAGAACTGGCGCGGGGTCATGCGCTCCGGCAGCGGCTGGGCCATGGGCCGGGTAAAGAAGGAAGCCGCGGGCTGAGGTCTGGCGGGCGCCTCGTCCAGCGAGGAAGCGAGCGCCGCGCCCAGCGCGGTATTCTTGAGCCGCTGGATCAGCTCGGAGCGGGAGAGCCCGCGCAGCTCGAACAATAGGAAAGGATCCTGATCCAGCCGGCCGGCCAGCAGCAGGTAAAGCGCGGCGACATGCCTGCAGATCGCCTCCGGTTCCGGACAGGAGCAGCGCGCGGCGATTTCATCCCGGCTGCCGGGTAATAGGCTTACGCCCAGTTCCGACAAGGGGCGCTCGATTTCGTCCGGCATTTCGTTGAACAGCAGCCGTGAAATGTATCCCGCGCGGCTGCCGATCAGGGCCAGCGCCTCATCCCAGGCATCATGGGGGATCGGGGTAAACTCGATCCAGGCTTCGTAGACCGGCGCCTCTTGCGCTCCGTAATAGGTATTGACCTTGCCCCGGAAGCGCGCCACCACCCGGTTGCCGCTGACTTCCCAGTCGCTGATGCGATGGGCGCCGAGATACTGCCGGCCGCGTTCCAGTCTTCCCGGTTCGGCGAGACTCTCCACCACTTGCAGGAATCGCCGTCCCCACCAGGTTTTGCTCGATTTGTGCATGCAATCCTTCTCCCCGAATCTTGGCAACCGCGACGAAAAAACAGGCTCCGCGAACCCATCCCGAGCTTCCTCTGGGCAGGCGCGAATGAGAAACCGACTTCTTTCGGACGCTACGGCACATGCGTTGGGTCAACGGGCCGGCGCGGCCGCGCAGGTGGTGCAGCATAGCGGAATAACCACCCAATTTCCCCAACCCCGATCTGCCCCCGGCAATTCCTTGCCGGAAGCCCGCCATTGCGACCATGGATATCGTAATCCAGCGCCATGAAGGTTCGACAACCTCTACATAACCCTAGAAAAAGCAGTTGGACAGGAATCCACAGGATGAACAGGATGATGCGATTTATCGTAGGTGCGAATTCATTCGCACACAAGGCACTGAATAGGCGAATGAATTCGCCCCTACATCCAGCCCAACCGCCGTTTCTAGGATGATATAGGCCACGAACGGTAGTCCGCCGAACGCCCAAGCCCTTGATGTTGGCTTTCGCGGGCTGAAGATGCCATCCTTGGACGCTGGATTCCGGCTTCCCGGAATGACGGCCCTTTTTTCCTTTTAAATTGAGAATGGCTGTGTCCGCCTGGCAGGCCATCAGGCCCGACAGGGTTCGCCGAACACCCGGATCCGTCGGGGTTGCAGAAAGACCGGCTCGCCGGGTAGCAGCTTCATATCGGTGTATTGATCGCGCACCAGTTCCACCTCGACGATACCCTGCCCGTCCCTCCGTTCCAGCTCCACCCAGACCGTCGCCCCCAGGGGGCGAACATCGAAGACCTTGGCGGCGATGCTGCCGCCATTCGGATTCTCCCGCAGGATGTCGATCTCATGCGGGCGCACGTAGAAAATGGCGGCATCCTGGCGGGCCGCCCCCTCGGGCAGCAACACCTGCGCATCGCCGATGTTGGCATGACCGTCATGAACCCGGCCATGGAACAGGTTCACGTCCCCCAGAAACTCGTAGACAAAGGGCGTGGCCGGGTGATCGTAGACCTCCGCCGGCGAGTCAATCTGTTCGACCTGCCCGGCGTTGAGCACCACCACGCGATCCGCCACCTCCAGCGCCTCTTCCTGATCGTGGGTCACGAACACGCTGGTGACGTGCAGCTCGTCATGCAGGCGGCGCAGCCAGCGCCGCAAATCCTTGCGGACCTTGGCGTCGAGGGCGCCGAAGGGCTCGTCCAGCAATAATACCTTGGGTTCGACCGCGAGCGCGCGGGCCAGGGCGATGCGTTGCCGCTGACCTCCCGATAGCTGCGTCGGATACCGGTCGGCCAACCAGTCGAGCTGCACCAACTGGAGCAAGCGGTGCACCCGCTCGCGAATCTCGGCGCCCGAGGGGCGCGAGGCTTTGGGGCGAACCCGCAAGCCGAAGGCGATGTTCTCGAAGACGGTCATGTGCCGGAACAGCGCGTAGTGCTGAAAGACGAAGCCCACCTCGCGGTCGCGGACATGGCGGTTGGTGGCATCCTCGCCATGGAAGAGAATCTGTCCCGCATCGGGCGCTTCCAGTCCGGCGATGATGCGCAGCAGGGTCGTCTTGCCGCAGCCGGAAGGCCCCAGCAGGGCCACCAGCTCGCCGCTCCCGATCTCCAGGTTGATGTCGCGCAGGGCCCGGAAGTTGCCGAAGGCTTTGTGAATGTTCTGAATCGTGATGCTCATAGGAAATCCTCAGGACGTTGCATCGGTGGGCGTGGCGTCCCGCATAAGCCGCCACTCGAGGAAAGTCTTGGCGGCCAATGTCACCAGCGCCAGACAGGCCAGCAGGGAAGCCACGGCGAATGCCGCGGCGGAGTTGTATTCGTTGTAGAGAATCTCGACATGCAGCGGCAGGGTATTGGTCATGCCGCGGATATGGCCGGACACCACCGAGACCGCACCGAACTCGCCCATAGCGCGGGCGTTGCAGAGAATCACCCCATACAGCAGTCCCCAGCGGATGTTCGGCAGCGTCACATGCCGGAAGGTCTGCCAACCGGAAGCGCCCAGGACCAAGGCGGCCTCCTCTTCCTCGGTGCCCTGCGCCTGCATCAGCGGGATCAACTCCCTTGCTACGAACGGAAACGTCACGAAAATGGTGGCCAGGACGATGCCCGGGACGGCGAAGATCAGTTTGATGTCATGGGTTTGCAGCCAGGGTCCCAGCCAGCCTTGCAGGCCGAACATCAGGACATAGATCAGCCCGGCAACGACCGGCGACACGGAAAACGGCAGGTCGATGAGTGTGATCAGAAGGCTCTTGCCGGGAAACTGGAACTTGGCGATGCACCAGGCGGCGGCGAGGCCGAAGATCATGTTGAGCGGCACGGCGATCAGCGCCGTGATCAGTGTCAGCCGGGCCGCCAGCAGGGCATTCTCCTCGGTCAAGGCCTCCCAGAATACCGGCGCGCCCTTGCTGAAGGCCTGGCTGAACACCACCGCCAATGGCAGGAAGAGGAATCCCAACAGAAACAGCAGCGCCAGGCACGTCAGCAACCAACGAACCCACAGGGGTTCGGTACGGGCGTGGGTATGGACTTGCACTGGGCGGGAATGAAAGACGTGAGGAATCGCGGACATGTTTGGGTTAACTCGGGCGGGGATGTTGAGTATTCAGGCCTTGCGCAGTTCCGACCAGCGCTGCAAGGCATTGATGGCGAGCAGCAGGAGAAACGACACCAACAGCATGGAGACGGCCAGGGCCGTGGCGCCGGCATAGTCGTATTGCTCGAGCTTGGTGATGATGAGCAAGGGCGTGATCTCGGAAACCATGGGGATGTTGCCGGCGATGAAGATGACCGAGCCGTATTCGCCCACCGCGCGGGCGAACGCCAGGGCGAATCCGGTCAGCAAACCCGGCGCCAGGGCCGGCAGGATCACGCGGGTAAAGGTTTGCCGGCGGCTCGCGCCCAGACTGGCGGCGGCCTCCTCTAGTTCGGCTTCGAACTCCTCCAGGATGGGTTGTACCGTTCTGACCACGAACGGCAGGCCGATGAAGGTCAGGGCGACCACGATGCCCAGCGGCGTGTAGGCGATCTTGATGCCATAGGGCATCAGTAGTTTGCCGATCCAGCCCTTGCTGGAGTAGAGCGTCGCCAGCGAGATGCCCGCCACGGCCGTGGGCAGGGCGAACGGCAAGTCCACCAAGGCGTCGATCAGTCCCTTGCCGGGGAATTCATAACGCACCAGCACCCAGGCGACCAACAGCCCAAAGACCGCGTTGATCGATGCCCCGGCCAGCGAAGCGCCGAACGTCAGCCGATAGGAAGCCAATACCCGCGGTTGCGTAATGACGGACCAGAAGCCCTCCCACCCCAGCGTCGCCGCCTTCAGGAACGTGGCGGACAGCGGGATCAGCACGATCAGGCAGAGATAGAGAACGGTGAAACCCAGGGTCAGCGAAAAACCCGGCAGCACGCCCTGTTTTTTGAATGTAAGTGACATGTCGAGAGCCTTCCGTTGACGATAACGGCTCTCACTGTAGCAACGGACCGAAAGAATCAGAAAGAATTTAAGGTTATTTGCTTATTCCAAAACACCGCCCCCCCCGAAAAGCCGGCCGGCCGCATTCTTCCCCAGGGCAATCGCACGAGGCCATCGATACCGTCAAACAGGAAAAAAGCACCGTCATTCCGGCAGGGAAGCCGGAATCCAGCGTCCAGGGATGGCATTCTTCCAACCCTGCAGAGCCAAAATCAGACGCTTGGGTGTTTGGCGGACGACCGTCCGTGGCACTGGATTCCTGCATCCATGCAGGAATGAGGCGGTTTTAACCTTCGTGCGATTGCCCTGGTCTCCACCCCTGCTTGCCGCCGCGGCAGCCGTCTCGGCAAGACATCACTCTCGCCTTACAACCAAATGGAATATATATTTTCTAATTTATTCTTTTGAATTAGAAAACCTCGTTGCTAGGATTTGGCCACGAACCGAGCTGACGGACAGCCGGAACCGTATCCAATTCACTACTAGCGACTCAAGGCGACTCATGAAAGCCGGATCCATCACATCGTCCGCTCACGATACCCCCGACCCGATCGCGGAAACCCTCCGCTCCGCTCTGCGGGGCCTCAAATTCGGGTCCGTGGAAATCACGGTTCACGAGGGCAGGATCGTACAGATCGAACGCCGGGAAAAGCATCGGCCGCACCTGAGCCTGGATACGCCGGCCAATCATCCTACCGGCTGAACCCGGCGGCGAAATTCGGCCTACCTCAACGCAGGCGGCATTCACGCAATAACGACGGGCGGCGACCGGGAGACCGGAACCGCAAAATCCAAAGATTTAGAGGGTTCACGACATGAACAAGCGATGGTCCAAGGTGCTCGCCGCGGGCGCCGGCACCGCCACTCTCGGGCTGGCCAACCCGGCCCAGGCGCTAACCGATAGTCAGCGCCTGGAGAAGCTGGAACAACACATCGAACGACTGGAGCGGCGTTTGGAGCAATCCGAACATGAAAATGCCAAGCTGAAGAAGGAAATCGCGGGCGATTCGTCCGCCCCACAGCAGCGCAAAGCTCGTTCCGGGCTTGCCTACCGTTTGGGGTACGAGGAAGAAGCCCCCACCCCAAGGCTGGCCAATCAGCAGGAATTCAAGGCCCTGGATACCAAGGTCAAGCTGCTGGAGAGAAAGCTTGAGGTTGACGAGGAAGTGGCTTCCAACGACCGGAAAAAGAATCCCAAGATCGAAGCCGGTCAGAACGGCTTCAAAATAGGGACCGCCGACGGCGACTGGCAACTGCGGCTACGCGGGTTCCTGCAAGCCGATACCAATACCTTCCTGGAAGACACGCTGCCTCCCGGGGAGGGAATCGGCTGGAATCCCCTGCTGGGAGACAACGGTGCGCCCAATCCCTTCACCGGCGGGGCGGGCCTGGCCTCCGACAAGTTCATCATCCGCCGCGCCCGTCTCCAGTTCGCCGGCACCCTGGCCAAGGACTGGGACTTCCTGATCGCCCCGGATTTCGGGGGAGGTCAAGCCCGACTGTTCGACGCCTGGGCCGATATGCACTACTGGCAGCCGGCGAGTTTCGCCATCGGCAAGATGAAGGGTCCGCAGGATCTGGAACGGCTGCAAACCGCCACCAACCTGCTGTTCAACGAACGCGCCTACCCGACCCAGCTCGCCCCCAACCGTCAGATCGGCGCGATGCTGCATGGCGAACTCGAGGGGCCCGGCTTCGATACCAAATACATCTCGAACATCAGCCACACCCAGGAACTGTTCTCCTACCAGTTGGGTATCTTCAACGGCAGCCAGGACAACCAGGCGGTACAGAACTCCGATACCACCAACTTCGACAACAAGGCCTACATGGGTCGCGTCTTCGCCCATCCTTTCCGGCATGTGGAATGGGAACCCATTCAACGCTTGGGGTTGGGTTTCGCCGGCAACTTCACCAGTTGGGAGGGCCAAAACGGACAGACGCCCATCGCTTCCCTTGTATCGCAAGGCCAGAGCAATATCGTCAACTATCAAGTGCCGCAGATCGTACCCAGCGCCGGCAATACCAGCGTCACTGAAGTCGTCGCGCCCATCACGGGTTCGGGTACGGCTACCAACCAGCGCGTCATCACGACTCAGGCCACCACTACGCTCTATTCCGGCGCCTTCCTCGATGGCAGTCAGTACCATTTTGCTCCCCAGGGATATTGGTACTGGGGACCCTTTGGCTTGATGGCCGACTGGACATCGTCGACCCAGGGTTTGGGAGTGAATCAATCCAGCACCACCATCACCACGCGGGCCTCCGATACCAGCCCGACCACGAACAACGCCACCGGCGGACAAACGCCTGGTCAACGCGTCACCACGGTGACGACACAGACCACTGCCCCGAATCTCGGCAAATCGATCAGCCAAACCAATCTGGCCTGGCAGGTGGCCGCCTCCTATGTCCTGACCGGCGAGGATAATACGTATTGGGCCATAAAACCGCGTGAAAACTTTAATCCCTTCGAAGGCAAATGGGGCGCCTGGCAATTGGCCTTTCGTTGGCACGAGCTGGATATCGATAAGGATACCTTCACCAATTACGGCACCGCTTCGAATCAGCTCTACCTCTTCTCGGATCCGCGCAGCTCAATTCAACACGCGTCGACTTGGGGGGTCGGCGTGAACTGGTTCCTGAATTCAAATGTTTCCATCAAGGGTAATTACGAGCAGACCACCTTTACCGGGGGCGCCGTCACCGATACCAATCAGGTGGCGGATCGACCGGACGAAAAAGTCTTCTTTACTCGAGTTCAGTTTTGGTATTGAGGAAACCACATGAATCACCAGAAACTCATGCTCTTAGCCACCGGCATTTTTCTCACGGCGCCCGCGGTCCTGGCGGCCCCAGGCGATATTGTGTGGAATCTGGACGGTTACTTGAAAGGCGGGGCCAATCTGGCTTGCCACGCCACTCCTCCGGCCACAACCGTCACCAAGGTCAGTAACTTGCCGGTGGTCCTGGCGGCCGTTAACTGGCGGGCCAGCCTTACCCTCGCCAAGGATGGAAAGTTTACTTATTGGGAAATCGACCAGGCGGCTTCAGGCGCCGCCCTGAAACCCAATAAGGCGAATGGATGGAACAGTTATTGGAACGGTGTACCCCTCACCGGAACCTGGAGCCAGAATGCCACCAGCTTGAACCTGACCTTGGATCAGAATTCAGAAATCAATCTTTTCAAATACTATAACGGTGGCATAACCCCACAGACGCCCAGCGCAAACCTCAACTTCACGAAGCAGAAATATAGCTGGACAGGCAAGCTGTTTACCGATGAGACGGGACTTACCCACCTGAAGCTAACCGAAAAGACACTATTGCGGATAAAAAAGTATTTCAAATCAAGCAAGAAAGCATTTCCGACCAACCGATGCTCCACCACCTGGCATTATAAAAAGACCCTGAAAAGCAACTAAACTCCACCAAGATATCGAGGCACTTTCCCATGCGCAATAAACGTCTGCAACAAGCCTTAGCCATTCTGCTTCTGGGTGGCACTTTTCTGCTGTCCACCGAAGTTCGGGCGGAGGATGTCAAGCTGTTGAATGTTTCCTACGACCCGACCCGTGAATTCTATGAGGACTACAACAAGGCCTTTGCAAAATACTGGAAGGCCAAAACGGGTGACAACGTATCCGTCAACCAATCGCATGGCGGCAGCGGCAAACAAGCGCGGGCCATCATCGATGGTCTCGATGCGGATGTGGCCACGCTCGCCTTGGCTTACGACATCAATCAACTCTCGGAAAAGGGCAAGCTGATACCCTCGTCCTGGCAGGATCGCTTCCCCAATAACAGCTCCCCCTATACCTCGACACAAATATTTCTGGTCAGAAAGGGAAACCCATTGGACATCAAGGATTGGGATGACTTGGGAAAATCCGGCGTATCGGTGGTAACCCCCAACCCGAAGACTTCCGGCGGCGCGCGCTGGGGGTACCTGGCGGCTTGGGTTTATGGCCTCAAGAAGCTGGGTGGAGAAGCCCAGGCCAAAGACCTCGTCAAGCGTATTTTCAATAATGCGGCGGTTCTCGATACCGGGGCGCGCGGCTCGACCGTGACCTTTGCCGAGAGGGAAATCGGTGACGTACTCATAACCTGGGAAAACGAAGCCCATTTGATCTTGAAGGAATATGGCTCGGACAACTTCGACATTGTGTACCCCAGCCTCAGCATTCTTGCGGAACCCCCCGTCACGGTCGTGGATGTCGCTGCCAGAAAGAAGGGCACTACGGAGGTCGCCACGGCTTACCTGGAATACCTATATAGCAAGGAAGGACAGGAGCTTGCCGCCAAGCACTTTTATAGGCCTTCGGATAAAGCCGTGCTCGCCGCTCACTCGACAACTTTCCCGAGAATACAGCTTTTCGCCATTAAAGAAGTATTTGGAACATGGGATCGGGCACAAAACACTCATTTCGCCGATGGCGGCATTTTTGACCAGATCTATGGAGTGAAATAGAACTTATCGGCCAATTGTCGCCTTGAGAGAAAGGACTAAAACCCCGCTGGACGCTGTAATGTGATATCCATTGTCAAACTCGACACATCATTTCCACTTCAAGGACATCAATGATTGACTGGACTAATACCCGATGTTGGACCTCCCCATGCGCTGCTTGAGCTTGTTTCACAACCCGAGATCCCCGCCATGCCTTTACGACACCTGATCGATACCTTCAACGACCGATTCATCGCCGAACACCAATTGAAAACGGCGCCGCTCAGCTACGATGGAAGCCAGGTACACGGCCGTTACGGCAACCTGACTTTCTCCAGCGACCTGAAACCGATCCACCAGCTTACCCACCCGGATCTGATCATCGGTCATGACACTTCGCCGCTGGTCTTCAAGGTCGGCCGCTCGCCGGACAGTCCCAGGCTGCTGCAAAGCGAGCCATTGACCGATATCGTCTGCCTCGACCGGCTGGGCCGTACCGTCCACATGCTCAATTACCTGAGCCTCGATCCAGCCCAGGGTTTTCTCTTCCTGCACGTGCATCCCCAGCATGTGTTGACCGTGAAGAAAGACCATGGCGCCTATTTCGAGGACATCATTCGTCGTTGCGGACTGCCCTTGCAGCGCATCGCGATCACCCTGACGCTCAACCCGGTGTACGAGTCGCAGCAGGCATTGTTGCTGGAGCGGCTGAAAAATTACCGGGACCGGGGCTACGCCACCTCCGTGAAATTCGACGAACTCGCCGGCGGTGAATTCGTCGAGCGGTTCCGCGCCCAATTTCTCCACCGGCTGACGCCCGATTTCGTCCGCTTCAATGCCCGCTTCTTTCTGCGGGCCTTTCAGGAGCGTGGCGGAGAGCGACGGCGCGACGCCCTATTCCGGGCCATTAGGCTGGCGGATACCCAGATCCTCGTCGACCGGATCGGCACGGCCACCGAAGCCGGTCTGGCCGCCCTCATCCGCGCGGACCATGTCCAGGGCGACTGGTACGAGGACAGGGCGCCCCTGGCCAAAGTCGTGTAAAACCAACCTGCCGAAATGGGGCGGTCCGGGGTCCGAATCCACGGCTCGCCCCCCTGAAAGCCGTCCAGTCCGGGGTTGATTCGGTCGCCCCGGGCGCGCTGGGAACGCGCGGCTATTAACCTGGATTCCTCTGTTGACCGCTTCTCAAATGGCATGAAGACTACGCGGCGCGTGGTATGTGCCGTATGACGGGCTCTCACCTCTTGGGTGAGAGCGCTACGCACCCGATGGCACGGCCAAAAAGCCGCCTGGCGGCGTTGCTCCTCCTTCCAGGGGATGGCCCTGCTGCGTCGTCGCGCCTTGCCAGCCGGCTTTTTGGCCGCACACTTGGGCGCGTCCAACAGAGGAATCTCGGATTAACTCTCATTTGATACGATCAACCGGGGCAACGAGCCGATTTTCACCCATGAAATTGCAGCAACTCCGCTACATTTGGGAAGTCGCCCAGAACGAACTCAACGTCACCGCGACGGCCGAGAGTCTGTATACCTCCCAGCCGGGCATCAGCAAACAGATCCGCTTGCTGGAAGAAGAACTGGGCATCGATATCTTTGCCCGCAACGGCAAGCAATTCGCCGGCATCACGCCGGGGGGCGAAAAAATCATTGCCATCGCCGGCCAGATCTTGGCCAAGGTGCGGGACATCCGGCAGATCGCCGATGATTACCTGAACAACGAGAGCGGCGAACTCTCCATCGCCACGACCCATACCCAGGCCCGCTATGCGCTGCCGGGGGTGATCCAGCAATTCATGGCGAGGTATCCCGGCATCAAACTGACGATCAGCCAGGGCACGCCCGCGCAGATCGCCGAACAGGTGTCGCGCGGCCAAGTCGATCTGGGCATCGCCACGGAGGGTACCGACCTGTTCGAGAACCTGGTCATCCTGCCCTGTTATCAATGGAACCGTAGTGTGCTGGTGCCGCATGGTCATGCCCTGGCGGAACAATCCCGGCTTTCGCTGGCGGAACTGGCCGAATATCCGATCATCACCTATACCTTCGGCTTCACCGGCCGCTCGCAACTCGACCTGGCCTTCCAGAAAGCGGGTCTGCATCCGCAATTGGCGCTGACCGCCGTCGATGCGGATGTCATCAAGACCTACGTCCGACTGGGCCTGGGCATCGGTATCGTCGCGCATATAGCCTACGACCCCGTTGCCGATGCCGACCTCGTGGCACTCGAGGCCAGCCATCTGTTCAACCCCAGCGTCACCAAGGTGGTGCTGCGGCGGAACATGTACTTGCGGGAATTTCTGTATGACTTCATCAAGATGTTCGCCCCGCATCTGAGCCACGAACTCATCGATCAGGGCATGAAAATCCGGGAAAAACATGACTGGGACGCCCTATTCGGCGCGATCGAACTCCCCTACCACTGAACCAGGCGGCGCGCTTTGGCCAAGCCCGAACACTCAACAGCGGCACTCGCCTCCCGGCTGCCGGCTCCTCTGACCCGGCTCGTACTGACTCTCCGGCTGCGGCTACGAACACGCGAGGTCGGGAGCGATACGGGTCTGGACACCATGCTGCTGTGGGCGGTGCTCGTGGGCATCGCCGGCGGCTTGTGCTCGGCGCTGTTTCGCGGCGCCAACATTGGCCTGAAATGGCTCATGACCGGGCAAACCCAGGATATCGTCGCCATCGCCGCCAGTCTGCCGCCCAGCCTCAGGGTATGGGTGCCTACGCTGGGCGGCTTCGCCGCCGGCCTGGCCCTCTGGCTGGGCGCGCGCCTCTGCAAGGGCCTGCGCTCCCAGGACTATCTGGAGGTCATCCGGCTAGGCGATGGCATCATCTCCATCAAGCCCACGCTGGCCCGACTGGCGTCCTCGTTGCTGTCCATCAGCTCCGGTTCGTCCATCGGCCGCGAGGGCGGCATGGTGCAGTTCTCGGCCCTGGCGGCCTCCAGTATTGGCCGTTATTGCCGGTTCCCACGGCAACGCCTGCGCCTATTGGTCGCCTGCGGCGGCGCGGCGGGGCTGGCTTCCGCCTACAACACGCCGCTGGCCAGCGCCCTGTTCATCGCGGAAATCGTCTTGCAGACCCTGGCCATCGAAGCGCTTGGGCCGCTCATCGTCTCGGCGCTGGCCGCCACCCTGGTCATCCGGCACTGGATCGGCATGAGCCCGATTTTCACCACGCCCCAATTCAGCATGGAAATCCCCCTGAATATCCTGCCCGTACTGGGCCTCGGACTGCTGGCGGGCGCCTTGGCGCCGGCGTTCCTGGCCACCCTGGACAGCGCACGAAGCCTGTTGCAAAGACTGAACTTGCCCCTGCCGTTCCGCCTCGCCTTGGGCGGCTTCATCGTCGGCTTGATCTCCATCCGCTATCCCGAGGTCTGGGGCAACGGCCACGCCGTCACGGAATTCATCCTGACCGAATCCCCCTCCAGGGATTTCGTGTTCAACCTCATGCTGCTCAAAATCCTTGCCACCGCCGCCGCCGTGGGCACGGGCACCGTCGGCGGCGTATTCACACCCACCCTGCTGATCGGCGCCTGCACCGGCTGGCTCTACAGCCAGGCCATCCTGGCCGTGGGGCTGGAACACTCCGCGGACCCCGTGACCTTCACGGTCCTGGGCATGGGCGCCTTTCTATCCGGCACCACTTTCGCGCCGGTCATGGCCATCCTGATGATTTTCGAGATGACGCTAAAGGCGGACCTGCTGTTTCCCCTCATCGTCGTCACGGTATCCGCCCGCTATTTCGCGGCGGCGATCCGCCCGGTCTCCGTCTACGCCAATTCGCTCGGCAACACGCGCACCCAGGTTCCCTTCCTCATGCAGGCCGAGGATCTCATGACCCGACCGGCGGCGGTCGTCAACACCCTCGCCACCGCCCAGACCGTCAGTGAAGTGTTCTGCCGCTCGACCACTCGGCAGGTCTGGGTCATCGATGATCAAGGCCGCTACCAGGGCGTCATCACGCTGGAGCGCATGAAATTGTTCCTGGGCGACCCTTCCCTTCGACAC
>Ga0233420_10000140_pt1 | contig 32699 bp, 55 predicted proteins | sample Watercolumn_Mata_4_FD_183009 | JGI IMG/M metagenome (GOLD analysis project Ga0233420, IMG submission 183009) | Freshwater microbial communities from Lake Matano, South Sulawesi, Indonesia - Watercolumn_Matano_2014_102_MG | ecosystem: Environmental > Aquatic > Freshwater > Lake | place...
ACTCCTTCTATTTGGTAAAATGAAGGAAAATCATAAAGCCATTCTTGCTCTTCATTACCATTTCTGTTTATTCCATAAGCAGGATTTCTGACTTTATCATCTAGTCCATTAATCTTTTTTTCATACATCCCAAAAAGCTCGGCAGTTTTTTCATAAAATCTTTGGTGTATTTCTCTATATGCTACCCTTGCTTCATTTTGTTTTTCCGGATTAATTTCTGTTGCTTCTTTCATGTTAATTTATCCTCCAATATTGTTTCTAAAAGAGAAATTGTTGAGTTTTGCGTATTCTTAATTTTAAAAGTCCTTATAACTTTTATTCCATAATCAACAAGCCATTTTTTAACTGTAGCAGGGGCAACTCCCAATTCATTAGAAATTTGACGTAAAGATTTATGTTTAGAAACATATTCTCGCTCTAACTGTTCTTTTTTAGGTTTGATAAATCCATTTGGCAACATTGATTCTGATAAATTTCTAATTTTTATGCCATATTTTTCTAGGAATCTTTTAATTAACTGAGGACTTGTTTTAAATTTCTTAGCAATTTCAAGTTGTCCTAACTTTTGGACAATATATAAATCTTCTAATTCTCTTTTTGTTGGTTCTTTAAATTCTGGAGATAACTGAGATTCTGATGATCCCCTTATGGGTATTTTATATTTATCTAACCATTTTCCAACACTTGAACTACTAACTCCTAACAACTTAGAAATTTCTGTTGTTGATTTTCTTTGAATAGTATATAAATTTTTTAATTCTTCTTTGGTTGGTTTTTTAAATCCTGCTGGCAATTGATTTTCAGAACCATTTCTAATAGGAATATTAAATTTTTTTAATTTAATAATAACGGTAGGGACAGAAACCCCGAACATTTCTGCAATATAACCCGCGGTTTTTCTTCTTGTCATATATAAATCTTTTAATTCAGATTTTCCTAATTTTACAAAACTATTTGATAACCTTGATTCAAAACCTTTCCTAATTGGAATCCTTGCCTTTTTCAACCAATTAAGTGCTGTTGTAATATTCACTTCAAATTTTTTGGCTATATCTAATGTACTTCTTCTTTGGTTAATATATAACTCATTTAATTCGTCCCTATTTGGCTTTACAACTCCTGGTTGAAGATAATTTTCGGTTCGATTTCTCGTACCAATATTAAATATTTTCAGCCAATAATAAACATTTCTTGAATTTACCCCTAAATTCTTACCAATGGTTGTTCCGCTAAGTCTTTTTTCCACATATTCCTTTTTAAGATAATTATCTAAATGTTCTCCTATTTTTGCTTCAAGACTTAATAATAATTTAGTTCTTCTCATACCAACTCCTCCAAAGTTTTTCTCATTTCTTCTAAGAATGCTTTTCTTTTTTTAGCAGATGGTTTTGGGCCAAGCTCATTTCTTCTTAGTTCTATAAGTCTCCTATAAATAATTTCAGCAATTACATTATTTTTGTCAAAAGGAAGCAGTTCCTCTGCACATTCTTTTATATCTGGAATTCCTATTGGCTTTCTGAAATTACCTAGATAATCTCTAAGACATGACTCCTGCAAGAAATTTATTGCATCATCTCTTGTAATTTTTCCATCATACAAGACAGCAACAATATCTGCCAAGACAACATCATCTCCCTGACAGAGTTTTAGCATATATTCTCTTGTTGGAGCATTTTCACAAAGTGTTTTCAAATCTTTTGATGTTCTAATCTGCCCATTATTATTTCTTCCATTCTTTTTTTCAATATCTACTTGGAATTTATCCAAAAGAAGCCCAAAAAGACGTTCAATATAAACTATTCTTCTGTATCTTCTTTCTTTATTTTTTAAGCCTTCTTCATTATAATACCAATTCTTTAGATTCTGTAAATCCAATCCTTCTGTTTGAGCGTAAAAATCTTGAGGAACTTTTTCTCTTCTTGATTCTATTTTCCTTTTTTCAGTTCTTAAATAACCAACAAAGTTATCTATATTTGTTAAGTAGATTAGAAATTCTTTTCCCCATTTTCTTTCTATTTCTTCTAACGGCATTGCTTCTGTTATTTCTTTTAGTCTTGAGGCTAATTGCTCATATTTTCCATCTCCATTTCCATTTACACATCTGCTTTGATTTAAGTCTCTTTCAAGTGTCATGCTAGTTTATCCCCCTGCAATACTTTTTCAAGAAGAGAAATTGTTGAATTTTGATTATTTTTTTCTCCCAACAACTCTCTAAAATGAGGGAATCCTCCGTGATATTTTGAAATTGCTAAAGACAAACTTGAATGACCTAATTCCAGAAGTTTCTTTAGATGGGGTAATTTCTCAAATCTGTATTTTCTCTTTACTTCCCTTGCATAATCTAAAGCATATTCTAAATCTTTCCATGTTCCACTCTTTTTGTTTATATCAGTTTGTCCTAATAATCTTCTAAAATTAAGAAATCCTCCATGATATCTACCTATTGCATGGGATAAACTAGAGTAACCTAATTCTACCAATTTATCAGAATAAGGCAAATTTTCAAATCCATACCTTTTTATTACTTTTCTTGCTTGCTGAAGCGCGTAATCTAAATCCTTCCATTGATTATATTTTGTTTTTCTCATTCTTTGTCCTCCCTTATAATTTCAATGTTTAATTTGACAATTGTGCCTGGCTTAAGCTCATTTTCCAAAATTTTTGGAACCAAAATTACTGGTTGTTTCCCCTGCTTCGCTATCTTCTTAGTAATCACAAAATCCTTATTCTTAACCATAAAAAATGTATAAAATATGTATTTTTAAACTCTTCTATTTGTTGTAATTTTAAAATAGTAAAGTTTAAATAGGCGGTTACTTAGCTTTTTTTATGATGCCGGTTAGTAAATCATTTTTTGCAAGAGATTCTAAAGAAGTAGGTTATGATTTAATAGGTAAACTCCTATTAAGAAATTTTAAAGGACAAACGTTAACCGGATTAATCTCGCAAGTAGATGCTTATTCGATGAAAAATCCTGAGGAAAATAAAAGGACTGAAGGAGCATTTTATGAACCGGGAGCTATTCATATGTATCCTTCGCAAGGAAAATATATGCTAGCTATTTCAACTTTAGATAAAAATGTTTACAATGAAATTTTAATCAGAAGACTTCTTCCATTGCAAGGCGTAGAACAAATGAAAAAACTTCGCGGCACTAAAAAGGAAAATGAACTTACAAATGGACCTGGAAAAGTTGTTGAAGCGTTTGGTTTGAACAGAGATTTTGATGGACTTTTTGTCAATCATCCTTCTTCAGGTTTATGGATAATGAATTCTGAATTTAAAGATATCTCTGTAAAAAAAGAGAGAGAAGTAGCTTCTGGTAATTCAGAGGACTTTGTATGCCGTTATAGTCTCAATCAGCCAGACACAATAACATCTATTTTGGAAACAATTCTATGTCTTTAATTATCTTTTATTGTCTATTTTCCATTTATCAAATCAATGTTTTGCATATGGCCATTGTGATAGAGGATACGACATCTTAAGGAAATATATTTTTGGTCCTGCTGTCTGTTCTGCTAATCTCTTTAATCTCTCAATATCTTCTTGATATTCTTTTTCTTTATGCTGTTCTTTTAATTCAGAGATATATCTTTCTATTTCCTGCATTTGTTCTTCTAATTTGGTTTTCATTTTAAATATTCCTCAGTTAAACTAGCCATTTTTTGATAAAATATTGCCAATTGTTGACATTTTTCTTTGAATTCCATTGCTTCAAACGGAGATCTTGATTTATAAGCAATTCCAGAGATATCATCTGATTTTCCTTTGGTTGGATAAGAGATATAATCTCTGGTTAATTCATATCTTGTGCGAGCTAACCATAATTCTCTTAATTCTAACAAATCTTCTCTTAATCTTTCTTGCATATACCTTTCTTTTGATATTTCTCCAGTAATCAATTTTAAAATTAATTTTGATAATAGGCTAGTATGCCTTTCTATTTCTCTTTCTAATTCTTCTTCTAACCATCTTATCTGAAAACGATCATAATCATCATCAGATTTTTTTCTATACGGGTGAAATTCTCTTAATTCATCTAGTATTTTTGTCATTTTATTTATCTCCTGAAATATCTCTCATCAAAATCTTCTGATTTTGCATCATCGCTGCATACAAATCCATCAGGACCAATTATCAATCTTTTTGTAGAAGTCTGATCGATTTTTTCTGGTTTAAATTTTACCCTATATTCCAGTTCGCTTGTTCTTACTAATTTTGGATATCTTTGCTCCAGAATGTCAATTACATCCTGATATTTCATATGCAGGGAAATATCTGCTCTTCCAGGATAACTAAAATCAACACAATCTGTAAAAGCTTCCTTGCTAAATATAATTTTATCAACTAATTCCAAATCTTTATCACAGATAAACGGAGCAATTGATCCAGGTTTATGAAGAAAGGGAATTCTCTCAGCAAATCTTAACCTTGATGCCTTGCTCTTTGAGATTTCCAGTAAGTCTGCTAAGGACTTTGTTTCCAGTTTTTGATCTAATGGAAGAACAAAACCATAGATTTTAGGGCTTCCGTCCTGTAAGAAAAGTGTTTTTATAATTCTTTTAGAATCCCACCCTAGTAAATATGGTTTTTCGCGTCCAGATACTTCTCTTGGCCAGCAGATAAGTCTTAAATCTTTTCCAGATTCAAAAATATAAGAGTGTTCACTATCTAATCTTGTTCCGATAACCAGCTTCTTGCGAAGCCTTATCCTCTATGCTTAAAATATCGATTTTCATAGAATTAAGCAAAAACAAGACTATATAAATTTATTCCATAAAAAATGGAATACATTACAATAAAAACCATAAAATATATAAATAATGAAAAATTATTCCATTTATGAAAATTGATGATAAAGATACAAAAGTTTTAGAATTGCTAAAAGAAAATTCAAAATTAGGAACAAATCAGATGTCAAAAAGACTTAGAATGCCGATTACAACAGTTCATAATCGGATAAAAAAACTTGAAAAAGAAGGAGTAATTCAGGGATATACTTTAAAAATAGATTACAAAAAGATAGGTTATCCAATTAAAGCATTTATTTTAGTAAATGTTTCTTATACGTTGCCAGATGGTGAAAAAATTGATCAAGAAGAATTGGCAAAGAAAATAAAAAAATTAGAAGGAGTTGAGGAAGTAAATATAATGACAGGAGTAACTGACATCTTATTAAGCGTAAGAGTGAAAGATATTGAACAACTTAATGATTTTGTTATAAGAAAATTGCGTAATATTCCTGGTGTTGATAAGACGCAAACAATGATAGTATTAAACAATTACTGAAACCCTTCTTTGAAAACATTTATAAAATAAAAAAGGCTTAGAATAGAGACAAAAAGATGGCAGAAAAAAAAGAGATTAATAATAAAAGAAAAGAATTTGTCTGGCTCGGATTAAGAATTGGGTTTTGGGTAATGGTTGCATTTTTAGTAATTTCCGTAATTTATGGAATAATTAATCCAACCCTTTCTAATACTCCTCTCCTCCTTATAATCTCAGGCATCCTGGATATCTCAATAATATTCACTTTTGTTGTTTCAATAGTTCATTTAACAAGATATAAAGAAAAAGCATTGGCAATTGTGGCGCTAGTTATCTCATCAATACTTGTCTTATGGATTATTCTTGCATTGATATTAGGATTTGGGAGCACTGTTTAAGATGAATATGAGTAAAAGGGCAGCAATAGAAATGAGCATGACAACTTTTGTCACAATTGTTCTTGTCGTTATAGTTATGGTTCTCGGAATATTCTTCATACAAAAGATATTTCAGAGCGGTTCAAATGCAATAGACAGCATTGACAGCCAGGTTCAGAATGAAATAAACAAGCTTTTTGCCGATGAGGGTGGGCGATTGGCAATATATCCAAGTTCAAGGCAGTTAACAATAAAAAGGGGAGATGATCCAAAAGGATTTGCATTTTCAGTGAGAAATGATTTAAATCTGGAGAAGCCTTTCACTTATGAAATAAAATCAACAGATGTTAAAAATTGCGGAGACAACATGATTACAGGAACGGCACAATTATATCTTCTTACAGAAAAGGGATCATTTACTTTGGGGTCTTCTGCTTCAAATGATTTACCAAGACTTGTTTTATTTAAGATACCAAAATCAGCACCTGCATGCACAATGGTTTATTATCTTGAGATAAAGAGAGACGGTGTATCATATTCTAATGCAGAAATTTTTGTTACAACAAAGTAAGTTTTAATCTAATTAAAGTAGATTTTTAAATTCCTTTTTCTTGAAATACATATGACTGAAAACATAAAATTATACAACACACTTACAAGAAAAAAAGAGGCTTTTGTGCCTGTTAAAAAAGGGCATGTTGGAATTTATTCATGCGGACCAACTGTTTATTGGTACCAACACATAGGAAATTTAAGAACAGCTGTGAATAATGATTTGATAAAAAGGCTTTTTCTTTACAATGGATATAAAGTCAATCATGTAATGAATGTAACAGATGTCGGGCATCTGACAAGCGATGCTGACACTGGAGAAGACAAGGTTGAAAGAGCTGCAGCGAAAGAAGGCAAAACAGCAAAGGAAATATCGAATTTTTATTTTTCTGCTTTCAAGGAGGATTTGAAAAAGATGAATGTTCTGCCTCCAAACTTCTGGACCAAAGCAACAGAACACATAAAAGAAATGATAGATTTGATAAAACTGCTTGAAAAAAAGGGATTTACATACAAGACTTCTGACGGAATTTATTTTGATACAAGCAAATTCAAGAATTATGGGAAACTGGCAAATTTGAAAAAAGAAGGATTGAAAGCTGGAAAAAGAATCGCTGTTGGAGAGAAGAAGCACAGCACTGATTTTGCTTTGTGGAAATTCTCTGAAAATCCAGGAGAAAGACAGCAGGAATGGAATTCGCCATGGGGAATTGGATTTCCAGGATGGCATATTGAATGTTCTGTCATGGCAACAAAATATATCGGAGAACAGATTGACATACATACTGGCGGGCAAGAACATATTCCTGTTCATCATACAAATGAAATAGCACAAAGCGAAGCTGGTTTTGGAAAAAAGCCATGGGTAAAATACTGGATTCATTTTGCATGGCTGCTGTTTCAGGGAGAAAAAATAAGCAAAAGCAGCGGAAGCACATATCTTCTTTCTGATTTGGAAAAAGAAGATTATAATCCAGTGGCATTGCGATATCTTTATCTTACAACATCATACAACAAACCTCTTAATTTTTCATTTGATATTCTTGATTATGCTGCAAAAAGTTATTCGCGTCTTAAGAATATAATATTAGAATTAAAATTAAAAGCAGGCGAACACAAAAAAAACAAAAATAATATTGAACTCGCAAAAAAACAATTTTTAGAAATAATAAACGATGATTTTAATTTTCCCAGGGGAATTTCATATCTTTGGGATATAGTTCGGGATAATCGTCTTAATTATGCTGAAAAATATGAACTGGCTCTTGACTTTGACAAAGTTTTCGGGCTTGAACTTGACAAAAGCGAAAAAATAGAAATTACAGAAGAAGTAAAAGAACTTCTTGAAGAAAGAAAAAAAGCGAGAAAAAACGGTAACTGGAAATACGCTGATGAAATTCGCAATAAGATTAATAAGCTTGGATATGTTATTGAAGACACAGAGAGGGGAACAGTAGTAAGAAAATTATAAAATGAAAATTAATATTAAATTTGGAGAATTGGTACAATTAGTCATCGGCGTAGTAATGTTAATCCTGTTGATATCCCTTTTCGGAGATTTTTTTCGGGCTAACGGTGCATTTTCTATCCTTCTTTTTCTGTTGTTTTTTGTTAATTATGGAATTGTGCTGTTTCATGAAAAGAGATACAAGAAAAATTTCCCATATAAACCATATAAAAGCAAAAACAACATTGCAAAAAGAATTTTAATAGGACTTCTGGCAGGATTTCATTATATTTTTTACATTGGAACTTACAATCATAAAAGATACAACACCCAGGTATTTTATCCTGAAACAACAGAATGTTTTTTAGGGAATGTGTCACAATTAATAATTCTCATTGTTTACATATTCATTGCCATAAAACTCTTTGAATTTTTTGAATATTATTCTTTAATCTTTTTGATTATTCCAATAATCATAAATCTTATAAGTTTGAAAAGATAAATAAAAGAGGAAAAATGAAAAAAGAAGTAGAGTGGTACCATGATTTTATTGACTTGAAATACAAGCCAAAACCGAATGATTTGAAAGTCCTTTATTATTTTGAACCTGATACAGGTGTCACAAAAGAAGATGCGATAGGAAGAATAGCATCTGAATCATCTACCGGAACATGGACGACATTGTTCAAGCTTCCACAACAGATGAAAAAATTGATGGCTACTGCTTACAAAGTTGACGGAAATTTTGTTTATGTTTCATATCCAATTGAGCTTTGGGAAAAAGGAAACATTCCTCAGTTGTTAAGCGGAATTGCAGGAAATATATTTGGAATGAAAGCGCTGAAAAATCTCCGTCTTGTTGATGCATCCCTTCCATTGCAATATATAAAAGAATTTCCCGGCCCAAATCTTGGAATTTCAGGATTGAGAAAATACTTCAAAGTTTACAATCGTCCACTAACCGGAGCTGTTCCAAAACCAAAAGTAGGATTCAGCGCAGAAGAACATGCAAAAATAGGATTTGAAACATGGATGGGCGGATTTGATTTGGTTAAAGATGATGAAAATCTTACATCTCAAAAATTCAACAACTTTTACAAAAGAGTCACATTGATGTCAAAAATGAGAGATCGGGCTGAGAAAGAAACAGGAGATATAAAAGATGCCCTTATTAATATCACGGCAGAAACAAAAGAGATGCAGAAAAGAGCAAAGGCACTTCATGAGCATGGATTCAAATATGCAATGATTGATGTTGTAACCTGCGGAGCAGCAAGTGTTCAGACATTAAGAGAAACTATTGGAGATTACGGAATGGCAATTCATGCTCATCGTGCAATGCATGCTTCTTTTGACAGAAATGAAAAACACGGAATAACAATGGAGTTTTTGGCAAAGATAATGAGGCTTATCGGAGTTGATGAAATTCATTCTGGAACATCTGTCGGAAAATTAATCGGAACAAGAGAGGAAGTTCTTTCAATAGCAAACATATTAAGAAAAAAACATGTTGAATCTTATAAAAAAATTTTGCTTGAACAGGATTGGGGAAACATCAAACCTGCTTTTCCAGTCACGTCCGGCGGACTTCATCCTGGATTGGTTCCTGATGTTTTTAATCTGTACGGAAAAGATGCTGTTATTCTTGTAAGTGGAGGAATTCACGGACATCCGCGCGGAACACGAGCAGGAGCAATGGCGGCAATGCAAGCCATTGAAGCAACAAACAAAAAAATTTCCCTTGAACAATATGCAAGAACAAACAAAGAATTAAGGGAAGCTCTTCAAAAATGGGGACATTTAAAGCCAAAATAAATTTTAAATACAGAAGGGGAATTTTTCTTGTTATTTATTCCAGATTTCCAGAAGGAATAAAATATCTTGTTCTAAAAAGAAAACTGCACTGGAAAGGATGGGAATTTCCAAAAGGAGGAATTGAACCAGGAGAGAAAACAAGAAAAGCAATAATTCGTGAAACAAAAGAAGAAACAGGACTAAATCCGATAAAAATAAAAAAATTCAACATCTCTGGAAAATATTCTTATGGTAAAATTTATCCTGATAGGCCTGGATTTAAAGGGCAGGACTACACTCTATATTCGGCTGAAACAAAATCTCAAAAAATTAAAATCGACAGAATTGAACATTCTGCTTACAAATGGCTGGATTTCAAAAGCGCAATTAAAAAATTGACATGGAAAAACCAGAAAAAATGCTTAAAAATCGTGAATAACTGGTTAAATTATAATAAATAAAAGTAAAATGAACTTTCGCAAAATAACCCTTAAATCAGGAATTAGTGTTATACTTGGAAAAGATCAGGACAGCAATGATTATCTAATGGAGGATTTCAAAGGAAAGCAAAACATAATTCTTCACACTGTTGCTCCAGGAAGTCCGTTCGGAATTATTGACAAAACAGAACCAAAACCAAAAAAAAGCGAGATTTATGAAGCAGGCACTTATGTTGCAAGATACAGCCAGGATTGGAGAGATAATCAAAAGGATATAAAAGTCAGTGTCTTTACAGGAAAGAATATTTCAAAGCCAAGAAATGCAAAACCAGGAATGTGGAGCGTTGAAAAGGCAAAGACAATCATTATAAAGAAAAAAGATATTATAAATATAACAAAATAAAATGTATAAAAAACAATTTGAAACAGGCTGCTGCGAAAGATTTAATCCAAAGCCATGGCAGAATAAGATAATTATCTGGAAAAACAAATCTTTTGTCAAAGACCGCGTAATGTGCTTTTTTCATATTCCTCTTAATTTTGGGTATAAAGTTGTAAAGAATATGAAACTTATTGACAAAGCAAATGCAAAATCTCAATATCAGATGATGCTCACTGATTCAACATCTCTTTTTGGAATGGACATATACATTGCCGTAAAAGAAAAAGCCAAAAAAATCAAAGGTGCGAAAATTGCATTTATTTCCGGAACTTTTCTGACAAAAGTCTTTGAAGGCCCTTATAGCAACACGGGAAAATGGGCAAAAGAGATGGAAAATTATGTAAAAAGAAAAAAGAAAAAAATGAAAAAATTATATTTTTCATATACAACTTGCCCAAGATGCGCGAAGATTTATGGAAAAAATTATGTGGTTTTGTTTGCAAAGATAAAATAAAAATAAAAATGCGCCAACCGGGAATTGAACCCGGCTTACAAGATTGGGAATCTTGAGTTCTACCGATAAACTATTGGCGCTTACTGCAAGATATAAAAAGCGGGATATATATTTATTTTCATGTTTAGAGAATCAAGCGTGCAATTGGGAAAGAACGGTGTTACTGAAAATTTCATTATAACGCTAAGGGGACATTTTGAAAATCACCAGCAGGTAAAAATTTCTGTCCTGAAAAATGCACGAAAAAACAAAGAAGATGTTAAGGCACATGCCGAAGAAATAATTAACCGGCTTGGAAACAAATACACCGCAAAGACAATCGGCTTCACAATAATTGTAAGAAAATGGCGAAATGCCGTGCGATGATTATACAAAGATATTTTTATACAATATAAATCTTTAAAAATAGTCCAATCTCAAGGTGGTATATGTCTCGGGATGTAAAGCCAAAATATATAGCAGAAACAAAAGAAGAATTTGAAGAACTGGAAAAAGAGATGAAATTGTTTCTAAATAATTATGTACTTAAATTAGATGGAATTGCTGAAATCAATGTGCGAAGAGGAGCTCTTGAAAAAACTGTGGATATCTTTCCGAATATAGGAAGGATAGAAGAGATTGTACCTTTTATTGCCGAACCAAAAGGAATTTTGCGCACTGGCTCTCCTGAATATATTATTGTAGAAATTGAAGGATATCGGTTTATGATAAGATATTCAAATCCAGATGAAAAAATAACTTCTCGATAGTTTTATAAATCTTCTTTCTAATCTAATTTTAGTCAAACGGCAAATGCCGATCTAATGTCGCAAGACATGACTAAATAAAACAACTTAAAGTAAAATGGGAGTTTATGATACAAATTCACAGGAATATAATTTAAAATTAGCAGAAGCTTTGAAAAAAATTCCTGAGTTTAAAGAGCCTGAATGGGCGCAATATGTGAAAACAGGACCTGCAAAAGAAAGACCTATTGATGAACCTGATTTCTGGCACAAAAGAGCAGCAAGCATTCTTAGGCAGATATACAGAAAAAAAATTGTAGGAGTAAACAGATTGAGAACAAGATACGGAAGCAGAAAGAACAGGGGATTTAGACCTGAACATTTCATGAAAGCAGGCGGAAAAATAATCAGGACAATTTTGCAGCAGGCAGACAAAGCAGGATTTACTGAAATAGTTAAATTAAATAAAAGCGCAAAAAATCGGACTCTTGGAAGACAATTGACTAAAAAAGGAATTGAATTTTTGGAGGAAATAAAGTAAAATGACCTCTAAACATTATGATAAAAAAATAAAACTTGGAAAAAAAGGAAGACAGACAAAATGGGCTCCAATATGGGCTGTTTTGAAAAAACACGGAAAAGGAAAAAGAGTGCATCCTTCAAGCATGACTAGGCACAGGCGTTCATGGAGAAGAACCAAGCTTAAGATATCACCAAGAAAAATAAGAAGAAGCCACTTCGGATAAACCAACATGGAAAAACAGGAATCAAATAAAATTGAAAGAGAATACATCATTAATATTAGGCAGCAGGTCAATAAAGTACCTTATTATCGAAGAACTCCAAAAGCAATAAGAACAATAAAAGAATTTTTAGTAAGACATATGAAAATTAGGGATAGAAATCTGAATAATATAAAGCTTGACAAATATCTTAATGAATTTTTATGGGCAAGAGGAATAAGAAATCCTCAGACGCGAATAAAAATTAAAGCAATTAAAGAAGGAGACATAGTAAGAGCAGAACTTGCAGAATTGCCTGAAAAATTAAAATTCAAAAAAGCGCGAGAAGAAAAAAGAGATAAAGAAGGAGCTGAAGCCGGAAAGAAAAAGAAGAAAGAAAAAGCAACAGAGGAAAAAGAAGCCGGCGGTGAAGCGGAAAAAACAGATGAGGAGAAAAAAGAAGCAAGAGAAGAAGAAAGAGAGAAAAAAGCAGCAACAGTAGAAGCTGGAAAAGAAATGGAAAAATCCGCAAAAAAGATGGCAAAACATGAGGTAAAAGTCAAATCAAAGGAACCAAAGAGACAATTTAGACAGGCATTGCAGAAATAATTTTATTAATTACAATAATGCTTATATAATTCTAGTATTTAGAAAATAAATGCCAAGAAATTCAATTGAAGAGAGAGCCAAAATATTATATAAATATATTAAAACAAAGGAAGGGGAACTTCCAGATATGGAAGATAAAAAAACACAAGAAGCATTACAATATTTGTTTAGTAACGGTTATTTAATCAGAGAAAAATGTTGCTCTCCTCAAACAACATCCAAAGGAGAAAAATGGTATTGTTCTTTTAGTTAGAATAATTTCTCAAAAAATTTTATTTAAATTTTTTTAATTCATTCTGAATCTTTGCTTCCAAAAATTTTGGATATCTTCTGCAGAAATGTTCAATTCTTGATGCAGAAAAGTGGGCAGCTCTTTTTCCAGTGTCATATTCCCATCCTTTTTTCATTAAGTTTCTTTCATGCAATTCATGAAGAAGAACAAATTTTCTTTCTTTTTGGCTTAAATCATCATCAAGCCATATTTCTCCTTTTGGAATAAAATAGTATATCTCATCATTTCCTCCTTCGGTAAAATCAATAAAAAATAAATCGCGGACTATTTCCCCGTTAACAACCCAAATCTGGACTTTGTTGTTGCAGTATCTTTTCAGAAGTTTTTTATGTATTTTTTTAAGAATCTGTTCTTTGTGTTTGATTTTCCTGTGTGCTGTCTTGTATAATCTTGAATTTGCTCTTTCTCTTTTCTCTATTAAATTGGCATATTTTCTTGCTGTTTCAAAATTCATTCCATTTTTCATTGATTTATATTCTGCAAGCATATTTGCCAGAAAAAATCTGCTCTCATCTCCACTGTACTCCTTATCTATCCATAATTCATTTTTTGGAATAAACTTAAAATCTAATGATTGTCCAAAATTGGTAAATTCTATATTCAAATTATCTCTTACATATTTTCCATCTATTATCCATATCTTAAAGCCAGAAAAATTTCCAAGTTTTTTCAAATAAGGTTTTCTCATCTTCTTTCATCTCTTTCTCTTTGTTAATATACCAAAAAAGAATTATAAATCTTGCTAAATCAAGGCAATAAAATTGCCGAGGCGACAACACTTGTCCATAATCCATTTTTGTCTCCTTCTGCAGATTGAGTAATATTGTAGGTTTTAACTATCTTTCCGCTCATTTTATACAATTTTTCTCTTTCATCCCATGCATCATGCTGATTAAACTCAATTCCTAATGTTGAGGCTAACATTGTTGCAGCCAAATCTTCTGCATATTCACCAGCTTTCTCATCTGTTTGTCCAAAAGGATGATATTCTGAAAGATAACCATATTGAGAATTTTCAGCAGGAACAGCCAATCCAACTGCAGCTGCAATTAATCTGTTTGGTTCATTAGTTTCATTTCGCGCCATGACACAAAAAGTAATCTGTCCTGGTTCAATAAGTTTTACTCCCTCTTCCAGAGAAAGTTTTTTGCAATTCGGAGGAAGAATGCTTGAAACAGTAACAAGATTGCATTTTTCTATTTTTGCGTCTCTTAATGCAGCTTCAAAAGAAGAAAGTTTATCTTTATGCACTCCTTTTCCTCTTGTAAGAAAATATTTTGAAGGAACAAACATTATGCAATCAATTAAAAATTAAAAGTTTAAATACTTTTTCCAAATAATTATAAAATGAATGAATTAGAAAAAATAAAAGAAGAATTGAATAATGCTGCAAATTCGGAAAGAGCGAGGGCATCGTCGAGATATTTCAAGACAGGAAAAGGAGAATATGGAGAGGGGGATATTTTTATCGGAATTTCAAATCCAATTCAAAGAAAGATAGCTAAGAAATATTATTTAATTTGTTCGCTGGAAAATATTCAACAATTATTAAACAGTAAAATTCATGAATATAGGCAGACGGCATTATTTATTTTAGTTGAAAAATACAAACATGCAAAAAAGAATAATCTTCTCAAAAGGCAGATTTTTGAATTTTATCTTAAAAATACATCAAAAATCAACAATTGGGATTTGGTTGATTGCTCAGCGCCACACATAGTTGGAAATTTTGCATTAAAAGAAGGGAATTTTACAATAAGATTTCTGGCAAAATCAAAGAACATATGGGAAAGAAGAATTGCAATTATTGCTACTTTTCCTTTTATTGATATTGGAAGTTTTGGAGAATCTCTTTTTATTGCTGATTTTTTGATGAATGACGAGCATGATTTGATACACAAGGCTGTTGGATGGATGCTGAGAGAAGTTGGAAAAAGAAACAGGGATGTTTTGGAACTCTTTCTTTCAACAAGATACAAGAAAATGCCAAGGACAATGCTTAGATACGCAATAGAAAAATTTCCAGAAGAAAAAAGAAAAAGATATCTGAAGAGTGAGATATAATACTCAATAATAGATATTACAAGATATATTTTGCAATATATAGTTTAGAATTAATAGATTATTTTTTAAATAACAGTCTTTTGATTTTTATATGAATATTCAAGAAATTAAATCAAAAAAAAGCATCTCAGAGCTTATTGAATTTGGAATAATCAACATTGACAAGCCAAGCGGACCAACTTCTTTTGATGTTTCTGATTTTGTTCGAAAAAAGCTTGAACTGAGAAAAACAAGTCATTTTGGAACACTTGACCCGAAAGTAACAGGAGTTCTTCCAATCGCGCTTAATCGGGCATGCAAATTAACCGGTTTTTTCCTGGGAGAAAACAAGAAATATATCGGAATAATGAGAATTCATGAGGAAACCGATATTAAGAAACTGAATGAGATAATAAACAGGAAATTTATCGGAAAAATAATGCAAAAACCTCCGGTAAAATCAAGAGTTAAAAGAGTTGAAAGAGAAAGAGAAATTATTTCTTTTAAAATTCTAGAAGAAGAGAAAAAGGATTTTCTTTTTCAAACAGAAGTTCAGGGAGGAACATATATTCGTAAACTTATTGATGATTTGGGAAAAGAAACCGGAAAAGGCGCGCATATGCTTGAATTGAGAAGAATAAGCGCAGGAATATTCAGCGAGTGTGATAAAAAATATCCTTCTGTCAATCTTTATGATTTTGAAAAAGCTGTTGATGAATACAGGGAAGGAAACGAAGATAAATTGAGAAATATGATAATTCCTGGAGAGATAATCATGGAATTATATCCAAGTGTTAATGTTAAAAAAGAGATTATTAGGAAATTGTTTAATGGTTCGCCCATCTTCGATAGAGATTTGGACAAGAAATATGAAGTTGAAAAAGGAAAAAGAATCTGTGTTTTTTCTAAAGATAAATTTATAGGCATATATTCTGTAATAAATTCCGGGGAGATTTTTGCAAAACCTGAATTTGTTTTGCAACCTATAAAATAAAATGCGCCAATTTGTTTATTTTTCAAAATCAGCTGTAACATCAGGAAAAGCTCTTTCAGAAGGAAATCTAATGAAAGCTGGAAGAATGGATATTGCAATTCATACAATAATTGCTGGTTTTTTTCTTTCGCATGATTTGAGAAAAGATGTAAAAATGCATCTGATATTTTACGGCATGCCTGATCCACCTAAGCATATTGAAATCCAAATTACTCCGGAACTTGATATAAGCAAGAAAGATGTTGCAAATCTGATAAAAAAAATACTTTACAAATATCGGGAAGGGAAAAAACATGAAGTTCTTCCAGGTTGTTTTATTGAGAAAAAAAGTTTTCTTAAAGTTATTGAAGAATTAAAAGAGCAAGGAAATAAAATCTATGTTCTTGACAAAAGGGGAGAAGATATAAGGCAGAAAGAAATCAATAAAAATTCTATTTTTATTTTGGGAGATCATGAAGGTTTGCCGGAAAAAGAGCTGAAAAGATTAAAAAAAATTGCAATTCCAATTTCAGTAGGACCAAAAATGTATTTTGCAAGCCAGGTTGTTGCCATTTTAAATAATGAACTGGATAGAAAAGGAATCTAAGATAATCAAAGAATTATAAAATTATCTTTTTTTTATCTTAGTCCTTATCAAATAATCCAGCTCTTCTGCATTAACGCCTATCTTGTACAGAAAACTTATTTCTTCTTTTACTTCGTCTGGTATCTCTTTTGAGAATATGTTTGTTATCATCTCTTTTTTTTCTTTTAATTAGTGATTAGGAACCCCTGAAATGTTAACTTCAGGGGAGGTGAAAAAGGATATTAATTTCAAATTAAGATTGATAAAATGAAGAAATTGCTTTATAAATCAGTTATGAATATTTCATAAAGAAAGCAATTCCATAAGCTTTTTAAAGGAAAATTGACTTTTCCGAGAATGGTGAAAATAGTTCTTACTCCAGATTGGTTCGTGGGGTTTGATGTTTTAATTGAAATATTTAGCTTTATTGTGCTTGCTATATTTTGCATTTTATCTATTCAAAATTATCGTTTGAATAGAAACAAAAAAAGCTTTCTTTATATGGGAATGGGATTTGGATTGATTGCATTAGCGCAACTTGCAACAATTTTGACAAAAATAATTCTTTATTATGATTTTAGCGTTATTTCACAATTTGGACAGACTATAGTAACAAATAATATTGTAAATTCTGTTGACATTTTTTATTATATTGGATTTTTCTTTCATCGATTTTTAACTTTAGTTGGACTTTATTTAATATATAGATTACATAATAAAAGAACTCATCTTGGAGATACAATACTCTTCGGATATTTCATACTTATATCTGCATTATTGAGCACGGAAATATATTATTTCTTCCATTTGACTGCACTAGCAATTCTTCTGCTAATAACAAGAAATTATTATACAATATATAAAGAAAATCATTTCTCAAACACAAAAATTCTTCTTGCAGCATTCATCATTCTTGGATTTGGGCAAATATTATTTATTTTTTCAAACGGAGCTCTTCAGGCAACTGCAAACATAGTAGAATTAATAAGCTATATCCTTCTGTTATTTTTAGCAATAAAAATCAAAAAAGATGGCAAAAAAAAGAAGCCGAATGGAAATAATATCAGATATGTTGGCGGTAATTCAGCAAAAAGGCGGAAGCATTAAACCAACACATTTGATGTATAAAGCAAACCTTTCACATAAACAAATGAAAGGCTATCTTGACGAGTTGGAAAAAAAGGGCTTAATAGGAAAAGGGGATAATAAAAGCACGACAAAAGAAAAAATATCAATAAAGATAACTGCAGAGGGAAAAACCTTCTTATTTAAATATTCTGAAATGAGAGAGTTTGAAAAGACATTCGGGCTGTAAAATTGCTCTAAGCGACATCATTTATTAATATTGATTATTAAAAAATAAAAATATTTATAAAGACAATTAATTCGATTTGTTATATGACAAATAGTTTAAAAAAAACTACTAGAAGAGAATTTCTAAAAAAAACAGGAAAGATTGCATTAATAATTGGAAGTTTGGGATTAGGAATTAAGGGGTGTATCTATATGCTACCACAAGAACCTGCATCTATAAGAACGTATACAGAGGAATATCCCTTATTTGATGGAGGGGTTACTTTAAGAAGAACTGAAAAAGATGGAGATTTTCGATGGAACGGGGTTGATGTTATCTCTGTTAAATATGAATTTGTTTTTAATAAACCAGGACATTATTTATTTGAAGGTTGGGAGAGAAGATATAGAGCAACAGACAAAAGAACAGAAAATTGGCAATTTGATATTGCAGATACTTCGGAAACAAGAACTGAAGACTTACATTCTTTGGTTTATAGATTAGAAGCGAGCCACATTGTTGATGGGAAAATTCAGCGAGAAACACTAATTTTAAGGCACCATGCCGGATGGGTTGGGTTTTGAGATCTTGTCACAGTTAATGATTGAAATTATAACATCTTAATGCAATAATCCTTTTAAATAAAGATAGTGAAAATTGTTTATGACATATTTATATGAAGCAGAGGTAAAATATCATGATGATGATCCTGCTAAAAGCCAAACAGCCCATGATAATTATTACAGAGTTTTAGAAATGTTTAACGGAGCAGGTATAGGACATAAAAAAACATTAACCTCAACAATAAACATTTCATCAGAAACAGAATTGACGAAAAAGGAACTTGAAAATATGCTTGGAAGTGAAATTGCTGTCCTTTCTTTTGAAGAAGTTTAAATAAATATAAAAACAAGCCTAATTTATTTAAAGCATGAAAAAATCGGTTCGATTATATATAAGCGGAATAGTTCAGGGAATATTTTTTCGTAATTTTGTAAAGGAAAATGCAGAAAAATACAATGTCAAGGGATTTGTTAGAAATCTTGAAGATGGAAGAATTGAGGTTTTTCTAGAAGGAGACGGAGACAACGTCAACAAGATGATTGAGATATGCAAAATCGGGCCAAAACACTGCCAGATAAAAAATATTGAAGAAAAAGAGGAAAGATTTCAGGACTTCAAGAATTTCAAAGTGTTGCATATATAGGGAATTAACCTTGATTATACTTTTTCAAAAAATACCTAGAGTCATTAGATAATTCATTAAATAATCTAGAATCTATTTGACACATTTCATATCCCATTCCAAAATCAGAATTAAGATTTAATTCAATAACTTTCTGCTGGATAACTTCTAAATCTTTATCAGTCACTTTTTCTTCCAATGATTTGACAACTTCATTTAGCTCTGGATTATCAACTCTTAGAAAAACTACAACCTCTTTCATTTATATAAAAATTGAGGTTTATTTTTAAGCATTTTGATGATTTTTTAAATAATGTCCCAAACAAAATACTTTAAAAGGTTATTTGACTATTTTAATAAAGTTAAAGAGATTGAAAGGAGGTGAAAAAAGTGATAAAGGGAAACAAGCCTGCATTGGTTGTCGGATTATATGTTGCAATTCTTCATGCATTGTGGGCAATACTTGTCGCAATCGGTGTAGGACAGACATATTTGAATTGGATTCTTCCATTGCACTTCATAAGCAACACATTTACCATTCTTGATTTCAGCTTCCTGAATGCAATTCTGCTGATAATAATGGCATTTGTCGGAGGTTATGTCGGAACATGGGTGTTTGTGTGGGTATGGAATGCAATAAAAACAAAAGGATAGAAAAGCATATTTTTTATTTTTTTAATTTATTTTATTTTTGAAAAAATTTAGATATTTCATAATCTAAATATTTAAATATTATTTTAAATGGTTAAAGAGATGGCAAGAACATTATTGGATTATGTAAAAAGTGGCGGCATTAAAAACAGGATTTTTTGTGACAAAAAAATAAAATCAAAACTTAAGAAGGGGAAAAGAGGGGCAAATTATCATGTTTCTGATATAATAATAGGTGCGAATGGTTTTTTTCTGGCTGCTTTTTATACAAATGGAGAACAAGAATGGATTAATGCAAAAGACCACTTATATGATGTTTATGTTGGACGCAGATAATTTTAAATAAAATGCTTTAAAGGTTTATTTACCTGTCAAATTATAAATTTCCTGTGCTTTCTTCCTATCTTCAGCTGGAATTGATGACCAAAATATCCCTTCTTCATCAACCAATCCGTCGGAATCAGAATCAGTGAGGTTTATCGGAGCAAATAATACAAATCTGCCTTTTTCCCATGCTGAAAGAGTCTGTGAATTGCCCCTTTTGTTAATCACATATTCATATTTTCTGGAATTTTCAGGATGAACAAAGGAACCCCTTTTAATTTCTCTTGAAGGAGAAACAATATTATAGATGGCACAAAAAGATACCATCAATGATGTGCTTAGGAGTGCAATTTTTGTTAGTTTAAACATTCTATTTATTTTTCATTAAAGGTTTATAAAGATTTATATTATTATGATGTCAAAAGGATTCATTACCAAATAAAATGATATACACAAACTCAGATGGTGGCGCGCGCGGGAATCCTGGTCCGGGCGCAATCGGAGTTCTTGTCCGGGATGAGCACAAAATACTTGTTAGATATCAGGGATTTTTAGGAAAGCATATCACAAACAATGTAGCTGAATATGAAGCGCTTATTAAAGCTCTTGAACTCGCATCAAAATACACAAAAGAAAATGTCACATGCATTGTTGATTCTGAATTGATATACAAACAGCTTATGGGAGAATATTCAGTAAAGCATCCGAAAATGCTTGAACTTTTTCTGGTTGTTCAGAGAATGCAGGACAAATTCAAAAAAGTTCGTTATATTCATGTGAGCAGATGGAATAGATTCCAAAGAATCGTTGATGAAATGCTGAATAATGAGCTGGATAATTTAGGATACAAAAAGTACGGGAGATAATTCATTTATTCTGGAAATGCAGGGGGAGTTGGTATTGAGTTTCCTCCAGAAATTGAGAAAATACCTCCATCACTTCCGCTCACCAACACATATACAACAATTCCTATAATTATAACAGCCAATGCTATTAGAATCCAAATCCATGCTTTGCTTTTTTCTTCTGTTTTTTGTTCCATTTTATTTAACTTGGAATTGAAGGAGGAGATATTGTTTCTTCACTAACATTAATCTCGCCAAATGTACAATCTTTTGAGATTTCAATCGCCATTCCAATCCCGACAGATTCTATAGGTAATTTTTCATCCAATAAATCATTCCAGTAAAAAGTTGTTCCGGAATTATCATAACCATATGCCTTTGCCTTTAAAATATCACATGTTCCTTTAAATTCATTTATATTTTTTTCAATCATTAAAGGCACGACAGTAACTAAATTCCATCCCGCATAAAATTTTCTAAATGATAAAGGCATATAATCTTCTATTGTTGAATATTTAAGCACTCCCGCCTTATCAGAATAAACCCACATGGCACTAGTGAGAACAACATCATCTTCAAGTGTTCCCATAGTATCACTATCTAGATTTGGATGAATTTGAATATATTTTTTAAGGGTTGGGGCATAATACCATATTGCTTTAATATCAGATGCTTTAATTTCGCTATCCTTTAATATAGCTCCTCCTGCGGGATAAATTCCGGCAATAAGATTCCATCCTTTTATCACGCTGACTTCAACATTATAAGGAGAATCATTGCCCCCAGTCATACTATTTGCATAAATAATCACCATAAGTCCAATCAAAATAATTGCAGTAAAAATAATAAATTTAACAGGAGTTTTTCGCATAATAACAATATAATGATAACGAGTTTATAAATTTTACGGGGGTTATTTGGCTGTCATTTTGGATAAAGATATTTAAACACTTTTTCTTTAATTAAGTGATGGGGCGAGAAGAACAGATTGTCGGCGAAAGAGAGAAGAAAATTACAGAGCTGAGAAAAAAGGGGATAAATCCATATCCATACAGTTTTGAAAAAAAACAGAATATTTCTGAATGCAGAAAAGCCAAATTAAAGACAAAAGTCAAGACAGCAGGCAGAATTATGAGCAAAAAAGAATTCGGAAGCCTTTCCTTCGGAACAATACGCGATGACAGCGGCGAAATCCAGATAGTTATCCAAAGCGAAAAAACTCCTGAAAAAGAAATGGAATTTTTCAAGAAATATACAGATATCGGAGATTTTGCAGGAGTTGAAGGAGAAGTAATTAAAACCAAAACAGGAGAGATATCAATTCTTGTAAAGAAAATTGAACTTCTTTCAAAATCAATAAAGCCTCTTCCGTCGCAATTTCACGGACTTCAGGACAAGGAAGAAAGATATAGAAAAAGATATCTTGATTTAATCATGAATCCGCAGGTAAAGGATGTTTTTCTAAAAAGAGAAAAAATAATTGATGCTATAAGGGAACTGCTGAAGAAAAAGGGATTTGTTGAAGTTGACACGCCATATCTTCAGTCAATTTACGGCGGAGCAGAAGCACGTCCTTTTAAAACACATCTTAATGCCATGAATATTCCACTTTTCCTTTCAATATCGCCTGAGTTGTATCTAAAAAGGCTTGTTGTTGGAGGAATGGACAAGGTTTTTACAATTTCAAGAAACTTTCGGAATGAGGGAATTGACAAATGGCACAATCCTGAGTTTACAATGATGGAAATGTATGAAGCTTATGCAGATTACAATGACATGATGGATTTATTTGAAGAGATTTATGAATATGCATGCAAGAAAGTTTTGGGAACAACAAAAATCAAGGTTCAGGGGCAGACAATTGATTTCAAAGCACCATGGAAAAGAGTAACAATGCTGAATTCAATAAAACAACATTCTGGAATTGATGCCGGAAAGATGAGCGCGAGTGAGCTGAAAAAAATAATTGACAAGGAAAAAATAGAAACAAAGGGAAATTCATGGGGTTATTATGTAATGGCATTGTTTGAGCATTATTGCGAAAAGAAAATAATACAGCCAACTTTTATAATTGACCATCCTCATGAATCAACTCCATTGTGCAAAATAAAAAGAGGAGATGACAGGCTTATTGAAAGATTTGAACCATTTTGTCTTGGAACAGAACTTGGAAATGCATATTCTGAATTAAATGATCCAAAGAAGCAAAAAGAGCTGCTGGAAAAACAGCAAAAAGAGCTCTCTGCTGGAAACGAATCTGCAAATCCATATGATGAGGATTTTGTGAATTGTCTTGAATACGGATTGCCGCCGACAGGCGGAGCTGGATTGGGAATAGACAGGATGCTTATACTTCTTACAGGACAGGAATCAATAAGGGATGTTATTTTGTTTCCCTTCATGAAACCGGCTTCATAAAACTGGGTTAATAAAAAAGATAAAAAAGGAAATCTTTATAAACTAAACAAAGAAAAGTTTATTCATGACCTTGGAAGCAGAGATTGATAGAAAAGAACTAAAAAAGGTAAAAATAAGACCTTTATCATTTTTAATGGGAGTCATGATCGGATGTTTTGATGCCAAGATTCCGCCACAGGGTGGTGGGTTAAATAAATTAATCAGTCAAGATCCCTCCTTATTACAATATGCACTATTTGGGGGCTTAACTTCTGCAATAATTTATACCGATAATATCAAAGGCGGAAGGACAAAAAGAAATTCTTTACTTAATAGCGGAATTTGTTTTGGTAATTATACTGTGGGATATACATTAGGTTATATTTTTTCAAAGGCATTTTAATAAAAAATCTTACAATAAGATTATTAAAGATTGATTCTGAATTATTAGTTATGTTAAATCTTCCAATCTCCCGCAATCAGGCGCTTGAACTGCTGAAAAAATACAATAGTTCTGAACAGGATTTTGTGCATTATCTTGAAAGTGAAGCTGTTATGAAAGAACTTGCAATGCATTTCAAACTAAGCGAAGATGAAATAAATTATTGGGCAATGCTTGGACTGCTTCATGATGTTGATTGGGGATTGACAAAAGAAAATGTTGAAACTCACCTGACAAAAATGCCTGAAATTCTGAAAAAAGCTGGTTTTGATGACGAATTTATCTCAATTATCTCAAGCCATGGCTATGGTTATGAAGAACTTCCGCATCTGACAGAAAAAAAGCGAGAAGAGAAAATCGAGCATGCTCTTGCAGCTAGCGAGACAATAACCGGGTTGATTCATGCTTATGCGTTGATGAGGGGAAAGAAAATATCAGACATGGAGGCAAAAGGCCTGAGTAAAAAATACAAAGATAAGGCTTTTGCCGCGAAAGTTGACAGGGAAATAATAAAAGAAATTGAGAAGATAGATTTAAATTTAGAGAAGTTTTTTGAAATAGCAATAAGAGGAATACAAAAAATAAAAATTGAGGTTGGGTTGGAATAATTTAATCTATACAAAGAATTCCATTTACCTCTCCATTTTCAACAAAAGCTTGACAACCCACGATAATCTCCCACGCAGTACATTTACCTTTTGTATAGACAGTTCCATTTATTGCTTTATTATAATCCTCTTTTGATAAGATAGCAATGCAAGAACCTTCACATTCATTAGAACTTGAACATTCTTTGTCGGCATCAGATGTTGGAAGATTGCACTCCTTAATTCTTAATGTGCCCATAGTTTCCCATTCTCCCCCTCTTAATTTGCAAGATAATTTTGGAATCCCATAAATTGCAAGAATTATTAAAATAATAGCAGATATTATAATCAGAATAGTCCAAATTTTCTTCATAAGTATAAATTGATTCAAGAATATTTAAATTTTTGTGAAAGATATAAAAACTCCTCTTGATATTCTATTTCAATTTAAATAAGAGATAGAAATATGGCATTAATAATTAAATCAAACATAAGGAAAGTCGTTAAGGATTTGGATAAAGATGATGCGATTTCTAGTGTTGCAGAGGAGGTTGAAATCGCGCTTGAAAAAAAAGTCGAGGACATTCTTGATGCCGGAATAAAAAGAGCAAAGGCGAATGGAAGAAGAACTCTTCAGGCAAGGGATTTGTAAGCGAGAAATCGGTGTCTTAATTATATAATGATAAAATTAGAAAAATTTATAAATAAAGATTTATCTCCAAATACAAGATGAATAAACTACAAAAAGCTTTGAACGTTGGAGCATTGGTGTTGACTTTAGCAGGATGCAACAATGAAGATCATTCTAACCATTTAGATATTTATTTAGAAGGAACAGTAAAAAGAGAAGCTGGAACTGTAGCCCAAATTGTTGAATCAAGTGGAGCCTTATTTGGAAATGAATCAGTAAAATTCAGCGACCCAACTTATGTTTTGCAAATCGAAACCCCGGAAGGACTTTATACAGCATCAGTTAAAGAGTGGAATAGGCCTTTAGAGGCGTTAGCACTTGCAATTAAGGAAGGTAGCAGAGTGAGATTTGCAAAAAAATATAATGGTCGGGATAGATTTGGAGAAGACAGAATTGGTAAAATCTATTCAGAAGAATTGACTGTTCTTGATAATCAATAAATCTTTCGTTCTATAATTACTCTTTTAGCCCGAATTCTGAATTAGACATAATAGTTGTTAATTACCCCGAACGAAGTGAGAGTGAAGCGGGGCAAGGATTTTCGTAGAAAATCCACAGAGTTCATTACGCCGCCACCTTTCCTTTCACTTTTTTGTATAGAAAGATGATCAAACATAAAACTAAGTACCAGAAAATAATATCAAATACTAATGCAAAAGTATTGCTGCTGTGACATACTCCTCCTGGAGGACATGGTCCCCAGCTTTCAGAAAAGTGCCATGGCCAACCAGATGCCCAATAATCAACAACTGGCCATGTGATTGCATGGATAAATGTAACAATAACAAATAATATGATTCCAAGCACAATTTTGATAATTAAACTTTTCCAGGAAGGACCAAAGAATTGTTTGATGAATTGATTCATATGATTTTATTGATATTGTTTTCTATATAAATATTTTTCTTTAGGCGGCGTAATGAATTTCATCTAATCGCTGTTTGTGCCCTGAGCGAAGTTAGAAAAATCTAAAATCACAGGGTACTTATCTATTCGATAATTTTATAAAGAATAATTTTTTATATGAATCTATGAAAAGGAAAATTGAAATAATATTTGCCTTAATTTTTGGAATAATTCATTTTATAATAGTGGGGATTCCTTTTATTCTTGAACGTGGAGGGGGGGGAAAGATTACTTTATATAATGTTCATTGACTTGCCTCTATTTTTTATTGGTAACTTATTTTTTAAGAATTTATTATATAACAGTCTCTTATTTAATTTTATTCTGTTTGTTATCATTGGAACGCTCATGTATTCTATTTTTGGGTACTTTATTGGGTTTATTGTTTCCAAAATAATTCAAAAAAATAAATCTTCTGAAGTGCCATTGTGATTGAAACTGAACGCTGTTAAGTGACCCAAAGGAGAAGAAATAATTTTTCTGGCTGATCAATTTCTTAGGGCGAGAAATCTTAAAATATAAAAACCACCTCTGCATTTTTATATAAATGCCAAAAAAAACAATAAATTCAGTTAATTCAATTCGGGGAAAAAAAAGCAGGGCTGCAGGAAATCGTTTTGAGCTAAAAGTCCGCAGCGAACTTGAAAAACAGGGATGGATTGTATCTAAATGGCAGAATCAGGTGAACCTTGAAGAAAGAAAACTTGTGAAATGCAAACCAAAATTCAATCCTTTTACAAAAAGTTTGATGATGAATACTCCGGGATTTCCTGATTTTATCGCGTTCAGGAAAACAGGAAAAAGAAATTCTTATGAGATAATAGGAGTTGAAGTCAAGGCAAACGGCTGGCTTGACAAGCAGGAAAAAGAAAAATGCAAATGGCTTCTTGAAAACCATATTTTTTCAAAAGTTTTGATAGCAAAAAGGGGAAAGAAAAGAGGAGAAATTGAACATATTGATTTTAATGAAAAATATGATTAAATTGGCGAATAATTTTAATAATAGAAGAATAAATTAGCACAATAATCTTTAAAATTAATCAGTTGGTTCAATATAGATGGTTAATGAAAGAATTTTTCTAATATTAACCTTAATTTTTCTAATCGCAACAATTTCAGCATTATGTGAAGAAGGACAGATTGACATAAACACAGCGTCACTTGAAGAACTTGACAAGCTTTACGGCATCGGGCCTGTCAAAGCGCAGGCAATAATTGATTTTAGAAATTCAAAGCAATTTTCTTCTGTTGACGGATTAATAGATGTCTATGGAATAGGAAATGCTACATTAACAGGAATAAAATCCCAGGGACTTGCATGTGTTGAAGATGAAGTATCGACTAAGGAAGAAGTGGTTAGTGAAAAGGTTAATGATAAAAATTTAACCAACAATTCAATAAATAATGAAATCTCTAATCAGGTTGCTGAAGAGAATTTATCTTTTAATAATCCTCCTTCTGAGATTAAAACAATAAAATTGAATTATCCTATTGAAAGCGACACAAAAGATATAAAAAGCGAGGAAAATTCTGAAATTTTAGATAATAAGAGCAAAATTTCAAGGTATGGTTTTTTCATTTTTGCAATAATCATAATAATTTTGCTTATTATCAGAAGAAAACAATTAAGAAAAAATGATTTCGAATAAAAATAACAAAGTAATAAGAGTTGCAATGATTCTTGAGGCAATAGGCAGGCCTCCTGAGCATTTAACTGAAATATTAAAAGATTTAATAAAACAAATGAGGGATGAAAAAGGAGTTGAAGTTATTGAGGAAAAAGTTCATGAACCTGAATTAATAAAAGAGCAGAAAGATTTCTGGACAAATTTTGCAGAGGTTGAGGTTGAAGTTGAAGATATTCTTTATCTTGCTATGCTGATGTTCAAATACATGCCTGCTCACGTTGAAGTTATATCTCCAGAATCAATTACTCTTGCAAACACAGGATGGAATGATTTATTCAACGAATTAATAAGAAGACTTCACGGATATGACGAGATTGCTGCTGTTCTTCATATGGAAAAACGAATTCTTGAAGATAAATTAAGATATATTCTGCAAAAACATCCTGAAATTGGCGAGATAAAAAATAAAGAGGCATTAAAAGAGAATATTAAAGAAGAGCAAGAAACAAAAAAGAATTCCAAGGTAAAAGCAAACAAAAAATAATTATCTGGTTTTTAAGATAGTTAATTTTTTTATTTTTGAATATGGAATAACGGTTGATTTTCCCATAGCTTCAGAACAACCTGAACTAGATTCACAATATAGAGTAGGAAAAAGATATATCTCTTTTTCAGTTGGCAGAGGTATATTCCCAAGATAAAACATTTGTTTAGAGGGATGTTTCGGATCTTCTTCATTTATAGTTTCCACTTCGATTCTGACGAAATCTTTCTTCTCTAAAATCTTCCCAATTTGTTTAAGCTTCCTTTCAATATTCATAAGAAAACATTATATTATCAGTATAAAAGGATTATTGAGATAAATAATATTAATTATTATTTTCCCCTAGCAGCTTTCAGCAAATCAACTGGCTGTCTTGATCTGCGATATTTTTTCAGGAAAAACCATACCACAAACAGGACAACCAATGCAACCATTGCCCAGCCAATATATTTTCCTGTTGAACTTGATTTTTCAATATCCTCGCATTGAACAGTGCAACAATTGCCATCTTTTGTATAAATTACTTTTTCTTCTGGGCATGTCTGGGTTGAAGTGTTGCAAATATTTCCTTTCAATTCCAAACATGTTTTTTGATTTATCACTGTAACATTATCTTCTTTTGTAGGAACATAATCCTTAATAAAATTCAGAAAAATATCGGTTGTTGCAAAAATATCCTCTGAATTTGAAAGATTTTCATACTTTGCAATCAATTGTCCGCTTAAATTGATTTCGTCTTTTCCTGAAGAGATCGTAAGTTCAATTTTTTCGCTTGAATTATTCTCTATTTCAGACATGCTGCTTGGCGAGACACTAACATAAGGTTTTAATTTGTCTGAGACATAAAGCGAAATGTTCTTGACTGAGAATTCCTCTCTGTTATAAAGATAAAATATTTTGATTGCACTTGAATTTGTTGCAATTGAAACTTTGGCTGAAAGAGGTTCAAAATCCAGTTTTCCCATATCTGTTTCTTTTTCCACTTCTGAATTCTCAACATCAAGGTAAACAGGAATCTCATATGAAGTATTATCTGTTTTAAGAGTTATTGTCTTGAAATCAGACTCATTTAAATCAGCAGATAGCGAGGCAAAATCAAAGGTAATTTTGTCTGTTTGTCCTGAACTCAATTCTACTGTTTTCGTGCTTGTTTCTGTGCCAAATAATGATTCAAAAAATCCTTTTTCTGAATCAGATGAATTATCATATGTAACTTCAATGTTTATGCTTTCATCACGCAGATTTGTCAGTTCAAGAGAGAAATCATCTGCTGTCTTTACAAAACCAGGAGCCACATAAAAATCAGCGCTTGTGTTTGTTATTGTGAAATTCTTTACAATATTATTATCATAAATCTGCGTACCTATTTTATATTCAACGTTTTCTATCTGCAGAGAATAATTGTTTGGACTTTTGCCAGAGAGCAGGGCATAAAGGTAATAATCGCTTTCAATTTTTGTTATTGTAAATTGCATTGGAATTCTGACATGCCCGCGATAAAAGAAGATATTTCCTGAAGAAGGAACATCAATGAAATTTCCTGTTATTTTTGCGATTAATGTCTCATCTTGGGAATATTCTGATTTCATATTTATCTGAACAGCTGAAATTAAATTCAATGAGATTATTAATAAAGTTAAGAAAAATGATAATAAAAAGTACTTCTTTGAGCATAGACTTTTTAGCCTATTAGTTTTATCGTCACTTCTTTTTCCAATATTCATAGATTAATTATAACAAAAAAGGTTAATAAATATTGTTTTTGTGCAAAATATCCTAAAGATAAATATTGTTCTATCAGAATTATTCTCTTATTTACTCATGTCTCGAAGTTTCTTTAAAACTTCGTCAAGCTCGCCACTTGATTTTCTTGGAGAAGCTGGATGATGTGTTTGAGCTGCAGAAGGCAATATTCTTCTTGGAATCATTCTTTGCATTGGATTTGGGAAATGTTGAGTTGAATGCAATGGACCAGAAGGAGGACTTCGCTTAAACTTTGATTTAACATATATTCCAAATCTTCTAAGTTTATCCCTGAATATTATTGCCAATATTACAAGAACTATTAATATAATCAATATCCACAGCCACAAATAAGAAGGTTTTGGACTTGGAATATCTCCATTTCCATTTCCGCCACCACTGCTTTCACTCACACAGCACAAATCAGAAGCAAAACTACAGAACAATGAACTATCTGCTGATTCTCCTGATTGGCAATCCATTGCTCTACAATTTCCATCATTTAATTCACATTCAACATCATCTTCAATTCCATTACCATTTTCATCATTTTCTACATTAACATCTTTTACACATGAACCTCCTTCTGCACAGCAAACCAAGAAAGTATCTGACGCATCAACTCCAAGTCCGCCTGCGCATTTTTCTCCTGCAGAACAAATTTCTCCTCCTTTATCTGCACAGGTTTGAATTGGTTCGCCTTTATCGCAGCATACATTATATGTTGATAAACAAGAATAAGATAATTCATTTCCATTTAAAGATGAACATTCAAGACGAGACATACAATTTCCTTGTCCAATTGTTTCACAATTCGATGTTGATGAACCATTGCCACCGCTCCCGCCACCGCTACCTCCACCAAATAATGATGAACCTGACATTGTATAAAGAAGAAATGCATTGTTCTTTATGCTTGTCTGCCAGCATCCATCTTTCATTTGAATTTCTTCAAGCCAATCCAAACTATTTGTTTTCTCTGTTATGTCTTCCTCGTCCATTAATGAAAAAAGAGCAACAGCTGTATCATAATATTTATCACCAGATGCATCCCAATATTGGCTGCTTTTTTGTCTTATTAATAAATCTTGTTCATAATCTCCTCCAAGAAGCATATAAAGAAAAGCTTCTGGAAGAGCTTTTGGATTGTCTTTTGAAGATGTAACAAGATATGGAACATATGCAGAAATGTCTTCATCTTCTGAAAGAAGAACAAGTGTTGCCCATAATGTTCCCTCATATACACATGATGTTTTGTCAGCAAAGCAAAGAGATTTTATTTCTTCTGTTGTTGTTCCATTATTTGATGCTTCATTAACCTGCCTCCAGACATAAACTGTCGGCGATGTTGTTTTCTTGAACAATGTGCTTGTTTTGAATTTCTCATCACAGGATATTCGATATTTGTAAGTTGGACAATTTCCTGTTGAAGAAATTTTGAACCAATATCCTCCCTCTGCCAATGAAAGACATGAACCTGCAGTTGAGGTAGTTAATTTCTTATTTTTATCAATTGAAAAAGGATATGTCTTATCTCCATAGTTAACATTGCATTTTGTTGCTTCAGAACTTTCTGTCTGCAAAAACCAGTCAATTCCAGATGCTGTTTTGTTGTGAGAAAAAAGCCATTTTATTGGTTTTGCTGTGTCTGAACCTGATTCTTTCAATGCAAGAATTGCTTGTGATGTTTGTTTCACATTGCAATTTCCAGCAGGCCAGCATTCATCTTTTTCAGATTTTTGCATGACTTTGTCTTTGCATGTTCCGAGAGTCAAAAGAGTAAAAATATTATCATCAAGTGAAGTTGAACAATTTGCAGTTTTGTTCTGCAGGCAACTATATGCTTTGCTTATATTTTTATCTGTCAATTCTGCCGAAACATTCAGCAACATAATCAGGAAAAGAACAAAAAAAATGCCGAATAATACTACTCCTCTTTTCATTATCTATAAAGCCAGCACTTCTTTTTAAATATTTTCACGATGTATCACATGGAAATATTTAATTGATGATGAAGTTCCTTATTATAGAAATATATATACTATTTTTCTGTATATAATAAATAGGCGAAAGAAGAATGAACAAAAAGAGGTTAAATTTATTTTTGGCTATCGGAATTTTATTAATCATTTCTGTCTCGCTTGTCTCTGCTTCTTGGTTTGGTGATTTCTTCGGAAAAATAACTGGAAAGGCATCTTCATCAGAATATTCATGTATCAGAAGCAATGAACCTGCAATAGGAAATGCAAATGGTGTCGGAGGCATTGATAATGCTGATGCAACTGTTGTCAATCAAATTGTAGCAGGACTTATTCCTTATCCTGCAGACATATGCTGTGCAGATGTCAATCAAGACGATTCGATAAATGCAGCAGACACTTCATTGATTTTGCAGATTGCTGCTGGAACAGCAACAAGCCCTGATAATTGCAGACAGGCAGAACCGACAGTAACATGTCTGCCGACAATAACAACATCTTCCTTGTCGGGCGGAACTGTCGGAACATCTTATTCGACAACTTTGACAGCGACAGGAGAAAATTATGATTCATTTGGAAGAGCCTGCAAGCCTTATTACTGGTATGTTTCAGGAGGAGCATTGCCTGCTGGTTTAAGCTTGATGTCAAATGGGGTTATCAGTGGGACGCCAACAACTGCAGGAACGTACTCATTCATTGTTGCTGCAGCTGACCAATATATACAACAAACAACAACCGGATACTTTAGCATTACG
>Ga0233420_10000141_pt1 | contig 32446 bp, 27 predicted proteins | sample Watercolumn_Mata_4_FD_183009 | JGI IMG/M metagenome (GOLD analysis project Ga0233420, IMG submission 183009) | Freshwater microbial communities from Lake Matano, South Sulawesi, Indonesia - Watercolumn_Matano_2014_102_MG | ecosystem: Environmental > Aquatic > Freshwater > Lake | place...
TTCTCGACTGGGAGTTTACCGTCAAGCGTATCGCAAGACAGGAAGACGGCCTGTACCTCATGCCGGCAAACGAGCGGTTCCGGCCGATCCGGATAAGCGGGGAAAGCGAATTTCAGATATGGGGCATCGTGACCTACGTGATCCACAAGGCCCGCTGAACGCCACCGCACGGAACAGGCGCTCCAGAGAAACGACATGCCGGAAATCGCAGGGAATACGGCGGCGGGGCATTGCAACCGGTAATTTCATGTTCCGCACAGGAAAGCGACTATAAAAACGCTGTGCAACAAACCAAAAAACTGCCCGTCAGAAAACTCGCAAATGTTCGCCCTGATCGACTGCAATAACTTCTACGTCTCCTGTGAAAGGGTATTCAACCCTGCCCTGAACGGAAAGCCCGTAGTCGTGCTGTCAAACAACGACGGCTGCTTCATCTCCCGATCGGAAGAGGCAAAGGCGCTCGGCCTGCCGATGGGCGGACCCGCATTCAAATACCGAGACCTGCTGCGAAAGCATCGGGTCACCGTATTTTCGGCAAACTTTCCCCTTTACGGGGACATGTCCTCACGGGTGATGACCACGCTTGGAGCTCTTGCTCCGGAAATCGAGGTGTACTCCATTGACGAGGCCTTTCTCGACATGGGCGGCTTCAGGCGGCTGGGAACAGCGGAACATGCTGCCCATATCTGCAGAACCGTGCAGCGTCATACCGGCATACCGGTCAGCATCGGGATAGGGCCAACCAAAACGCTGGCCAAGGCTGCCAGCCGTCTGGCAAAAAAAAATCCACGTCACCGTGGTGTCTGCATGCTCTCGAAACCGGACGAAATACAGGAGGCTCTCGCCTCGCTTTGTATCGGAGATATCTGGGGCATCGGAAAGCAATGGAGCAAGACATTGCAGTCCCTGAACATCCATACCGCACTGGACCTTTCACGGGCACCGGCACAAATGGTGCGACAGCATCTGAACACCCCTGGAATCCGCATGCAGGAAGAGCTGAAGGGACATTCATGCCTGCCCCTGGAACTGGTGAGACCGCCGAAGCAGAGCATCTGCACATCACGGTCATTCGGCAGAACGGTCAGCGCATACGAAGAACTGCAGCAGGCCGTGGCGACTTTTGCAGGAACATGTGCCATGAAGCTCCGCAGGGAAGGCTCCCTTGCCCTGACCGTCACGGTGTTCATCCACACCAGCCATTTCGACGGTGCGGCAAGGCAATGCCGGGGCAGCGGAACCGCAGCGCTCAACCAGCCTTCGCAGGATTCCATCTCGATTGCACGGGCCGCCGAACGGGCTCTTGCATCGATCTGGCAACCGGGATACGGGTACAAGAAAGCAGGGGTCGCCGTCAGCGGGTTCTCTCCGGCAATGGCCGGCGTAACGGAACTGTCCCTTTTCCGGAATGACAGGGCGGAACAGGAAAAACGGCGGCAAAAGCTCATGCAGACCATGGACGCGGTGAACCTCCGCTACGGCTCCGGAACCTTGCGGCTGGCTGCTGAAAATACCGAAACCTGGAAACCCAGACAAAAACAGCGCTCTGCGCGCTGCACCACGGTCTGGGAGGAGATCGTCACGGTACGGGTATAGAAAAAAACCTCCTCATTCCGCAAAACCCTCCTCATTCCGCGTTGCTCAGCACAGTGCATCACTTTCCTTTCCATTCGGACGGATCAATGCTCATGAGCCATTCAAGCGTGCGGCGGAAACCTTCGTCGAATGAAACCTGCTGCTTCCAGCCAAGCCTGTTGCGGGCTTTCGAGGTATCGACAAGCGCCCTCGAGGCAAGCAGGGTAATGGCCTGACGGGTCAGAAGCGGACGCTTCATGCTGCCGGAGAGATTGGCATACCCTTCCATCGCCGAAGCCAGAAGATAGGCTAGACTGTAGGGCAGATAGAAAAACGGAGGAGGAACGCCTATCCCCCCGGCAAGTCTTTCGCAGAAATCCTCGAACGTCAGGTTTTCGCCATCACAGGCAAGGAACGTTTCTCCTCCTGCAGCCGGATGCGTTGCGGCAAGCATGAGCAGATCGACGAGATTGTCGATATAAACCAGGCTCATGCGGGCATGGTACGCCCAGTAGAAAATCTGCCGGTTCCGGATGGCGTCCGCAAGCAGGGGAAACAGGGTGCGGTCGTTCGGACCATACACCCATACCGGATACACCACGGATGCCGGAAGCCCTTTTGCGATAAACTCCCGAACCGTCTCGGTGGCCCGGATTTTCGTATCGGGATAGAGCTGGCCACGAACGGAAAACGGCATCGATTCATCGAGGCGTTCGAAGTGCACATGATCGAATACTTCGTACGTGCTGACATAGACGAACCGCCGGACCCCGCTCCGCAAGGCGGCTTCGGCAATGTTCAGGGTACCGCCCACGTTGATGTCGGCAAAATTCCGGGGATCTCCCCAGTCGGAGGTCAGCGCTGCCGCATGGAATACCAGACCGCATCCCTCGACCGCACGCCCGACAGCCCGGGGATCGCGAAGATCGCCGTCAACCACCTCGACGCCCTGCTGCTGCATCCATGCCGGCGCGTTGCCCCGCCTGACAAGGGCACGCACCCGGTACCCATCCTGCATGCATCGCCGGACAAGGTGCGAACCGATAAACCCCGATGCTCCTGTAACTAATACATCCGACATATACGGATCTCCGCGTGTTGGTTACTGAAGGTTGTTCTCTCCTATCTTGTGCATGCAATCGCTTGAAATATTTCGGGAAGTCCATGCGACTGCCTGTTCGAAATCCGCCTGACGCACCGTGCAAGAGCGCTTCGTGCAGATTCTGCATGAAAACCTCAGGCATGCGTCCGTATGCACAAAAAGCTCCACGCTTTCCCCGAAATGCTGCCGGATGAGGCGCTGGAGCATGTTGATTTCCTTCTGAACCTCCCGCACCGTCAGGTACCAGGGCACGGTGAGGTGACAGTCGAGATGCAGCACGCTGCCGTACTTGATGATCCTGAGATTGTGCAGATCGATCCAGTTTTCCCGGCGGCTTTGCTGCAGGAGCGCGACGATTTTCTCGATCAGTTCGGTATCGGCTTCATCCATGATACCGCCAAGGGAGCTGCGCAGGATGCGGTATCCGGTAACAAGGATCACAACCGCGAAAATCAGCGCCACAACGCTGTCAAGCCAGGTCATCCCGGTCAGGACAAGCAGACCGAGCCCGGCAATGATGCCGACCGTCGACCAGGTATCTGACTGGAGGTGCCTGCCGCTGGCCACGAGGGCGAGCGAGTTGTTTTTCCTGCCATTGTGCACGGCAAGCGAACCGACAAGCCAGTTGATCGCGGCGGTGAAGGCGACCAGCAGAATGCCGAAGTCAAGCTTGCCGATGGCCTTCGGATGGAGGAGGTTGTCCACCGCCTCGTTGATGATGAGCAGGCCGGCTACGGCGATGAGGGTACCCTCGACCGCCGCCGACACGAACTCGATCTTGCCGTGACCGTACGGGTGACTGCTGTCGCGGGGTTTTGCGGAAATAGAGAGGCTGTACAGACCGATGAACCCGCTGGAGACATTGACGATGCTTTCGAGCGCATCGGTAAGGATAGCCACCGACCTGGTCAGATACCATGCCGCAAATTTGACGACCAGCAGCAGGACGCCGGTGAGGGCGATGATTTTCTGGAAATTATAGCTCTGTCTGGCTGTTGACATCAAGCGAACACCATGACGGTTATAAACACAACGAAACCGCTTCAGGCTCAAAGAAATTCCTCAAGGTAATCGAGATCCTTGTGAAAGGTCTCCTCAAGCGCGGCAAGCGAGAGAAACGCCGCTATACTGCAAACCGCCCCGACGAGAAGCGCTCCGTAACGCAGGCCGAGAAATCCACGGCTGAACTGGAAAAACATGGTGATGGGTACCACCATACCGCGCACAAGATTGGGCACGGTGGTGGCAACCGTTGCCCGGAGGTTGGTGCCGAACTGCTCGGCAGCGACGGTGATGAAGATGGCCCAGTAGCCGCCTGCAAAACCAAGGAAAACACAGACGCCGTAAAAGAAGGCCACAGAGCTTTTGCCCTGCAGGAAATACAGGGCAACGGCACCAACGGTCAGCGCCATGAAAACAAGAACGGCTTTTTTCCTGCTCCGTAACAGCTGGCTCAGCATGCCGCTCGAAAGATCGCCGAACACCAGGCCGAGATAGCAGAACATCACGGCATTGCCTGCGGAAACAGGTTCCTCGATACCGAGATCGGTGGCGAATTCTGGCGAGAAGGTGATGAGGACGCCAACCACGAACCAGATGGGCACGCCGATGAGAATCGAGTTCAGATACCGGAAAAACCGGTTCCGGTCGGTAAAAAGCGAAAGCATGTTGCCCCTATTGCTGATGTTTTTTTCCTCCATTGCCCTGTACATGCCTGATTCGGCTACCCTGAAACGGGCCAGAAGCAGCAACAGACCGAGCCCCCCGCCGATGAAGAACGCCGTGCGCCAGTCGTAGCTGTTGGCCACGATATTGGCAAGAATCGCTCCGGAAACGCCAATGGATGCCACAAGCATGGTCCCATAGCCGCGGATACGGGTATGCAGCACTTCGGATACCAGGGTTATGCCTGCACCAAGCTCCCCGGCAAGACCGATTCCGGCGATCAGGCGCAAAAGACCGTAAGCTGAAAGCGAGGTCACGAAGCCGTTGGCAATGTTGGCCAGCGAATACATGATAATAGACGCAAACATGATCTTCAGCCGACCTTTCCTGTCGCCGAGCCACCCCCAGAGAATACCTCCGAGCAGCATGCCGATCATCTGCATGTTGAGGAGATACACCCCGTTATCGATAAGCGCTCGCCCTTCGACGCCAAGCTCTTTCAGGCTGGGAACCCGTACGATGCTGAACAGCACGAGATCGTAGATATCGACAAAGTAGCCGAGCGCGGCCACAATGACCGGCATACTGAAAACATCGCGGACCGATGCATGTTCTGAACTTGTCACAAAATCCTCCTGATAGAGGCCCGCCGGAAACGCCGGAAAGCCGTTTTCAAATGCAACAGGGAAAAAAAGAATGGATAAACCTTAATATGCAAAAAATACAGGTTTTACCGTGATGTGAAAAACACCGTCACGTCGTCCCGGGAAAACGGAACATCCGATACTCTTCAAGTACAGGCAGATCTGCTTCAGGAAAATCATAGGCGCCAATCATCTCGGGGGTGATCCATGCGAGCGCCCGGTGTTCGTGCAGAACCGGCTCTCCCGAAGCAAGCGAACAGAGAAACGGCACAAGGCGGAGAGAAAACGCCTCATAGGCGTAAAAGACCGGGGTAAGCTGTCGGCCAACCGTTACGGTTATGCCAAGCTCTTCGTGCAACTCACGGTGCAAGGCCGAAATGGCGGACTCCCCGTCGTTGATCTTGCCGCCGGGAAATTCCCATTTCAGAGCCAGGGACTGGCCTTCCGGCCGTTGTGCGATGAGAAACCTGCCGTTCCGTTCGATAATTGCGCAGACCACGTCACCGATATGATGAACAGGAGCCATGATGCAGCAGGAGCGGGTTGAAAAGGCATTTTTTCTTCCGAACAGGTTTGTAAATAAGGAAAAAACCCGTTGTTTTCCCAAATACACCCATGCAGGAAAACGCAATCCTATGGAAGAACATCCGGAAAAACAGGCAAGGACATACGCCCTGAAACTGCTTTCACAGCGGAACCACACCCGGTTCGAGCTTCAGGAAAAGCTGCGCAGGAAAGGATTCGGCGACGATACCGCGTCCTCCGTGCTGAACTGGCTTGATGGCAGGATGCTGGTCGACGACAAGGCGTTCGGAAAGGAACTGATCGACACCCTTTCGAAACGGAAACCATCAGGCCAGAAAGCCCTGCGTTTTGCACTGCTGCGCCGGGGCATTCCGGAACAGACTGCAAGCGAGCTTCTGAAAACCTGTGACAGCCTTGATTGCTGCTACCGGGCGGGTATGAAAAAACTTGCATCGATGAAAAGCGTCGATGAAGCAGAGAAGAAAAGAAAACTGGAAGTATTCCTGCGCAACCGGGGGTTCGAATGGCCGGACATACAAGCGACGACCGAGCGCCTGCTCCTGCCCGGCCGGCATGATGAAACAGATCGCATGCCCTAGGCATGCACAAGGGAACCGACCTCTTCGCCACGAAGCAGCCGGGTAAAATTTCCTTTTTCGTTCATGTTCATCACCACGATCGGCAGCACGTTCTCCCTGCAGAGCGTGATTGCCGTCATATCCATTACCCGAAGGTTTTTCCGGATGACGTCGAGATAGGATATTTTCGGGAAAAATTCGGCTTTCGGGTTCTTTTCAGGATCCGAGTCGTACACCCCGTCAACCCGGGTGCCCTTGACGATCACATCCGCCTCGATTTCAATGGCCCTGAGCGAAGCTGCCGTATCGGTGGTAAAGTACGGGTTGCCGGTGCCTGCTCCGAAAATTACCACGCGACCTTTTTCAAGATGACGTATCGCCCGGCGCCTGATAAACGGTTCAGCCATCTGCTCCATCTTGATGGCGGTCTGCAGGCGGGTGAAAATGCCCTTGCGCTCCAGAGCATCCTGGAAGGCGATGGAATTGATCACCGTGGCAAGCATGCCCATGTAATCTGCCTGGACACGGTCCATGCTGGTAGCAGCTTCAGAAACGCCCCTGAAAATATTGCCTCCACCGATAACAAGGGCAATCTCTGCCCCCATCTCACGGGCTTCCCTGACCTCTTCTGCATACCGGTCAAGCATGGCGGCATTGATGCCGTACCCGTCATCACCGGCAAGCGATTCGCCGCTCAGCTTCAGCAGGATGCGCCTGTATTTCAGCATAGATCCCTCCATGGCAAGGATGTTGATTGAACTGATGACCCCGTTTAAATATGGTCAAAAAAAAAGCCTCGTACAACGAGGCCTTTTTTTCTTTTTACTCTCCTAACTGATAGCGTACAAAGCCTTTAACATCTACCTTCGCCTGATGCTGCTTGCTGAACCCGGCCAGCACGTCGGAAACCTTGACGTTGCCGTCCTTGATGAAGGCCTGTTCGGTAAGCACCACCTCCTGATAGTACTTTTCGAGGCGGCCGGTGACAATCTTGTCGACGAACTGCTCGGGCTTTCCCTGCCCGAGAGCCTGCTGGCGATAGATTTCCATCTCCTTTTCGATATACTCGGCGGGAACCGCTGAACGGTCAACGACGATCGGCGCTGCGGCTGCAACCTGCATCGCGAGATCCCTGGCAAGCTCGCGGGCCTCGGCAGCCTTGTCGGTAGCGATCTGGACAATGGAGCCAAGCTGTGCACCAGGGTGCACATAGGATTCAACCACGCCGTCCGGAGCCAGGCACAGCACGAGCCTCTTGAGATCGAGCTTTTCGCCAAGCTTGCCGGTCATGGTTTTCATGGCGTCCTCGACCTTTTCGTTGCCGTACGCTTCACCGAGACTCTGCGAAAGCAGGGCTTCGGGCGTGGACGCACCGCTCTGCAGGGCGAGTGCGGCAAGCGCACCGGCAAAACCGGTGAACACGTCTCCACGCGCCACGAAGTCGGTCTCGCAGTTGAGTTCGAGAATAACGCCTACCTTGCGGTCGTCGGAAAGCTTTATGGCCACCATTCCTTCCCGGGCGTCCTTTTCTGCCCTCTTGGCTGCAAGGGCTGCTCCTTTCTTGCGCAGGTACTCGATAGCTTTCTGCATGTCACCACCGGTCTCCTCGAGGGCTTTCTTGCAGTCCATCATGCCCACACCGGTAATATCTCTCAGGTCTTTGACGTCTTTGGCTGAAATCTGGCTCATTGGAAAATTCTCTGCTGTTGTTTTTTTATTGCAATACCGTTTCTGTCGGGAGCGCTTCTTATTCGGCGCCCTCTTCGCTTTCTCCTTCGTCAGCATCCTGTTCGTCCATGTCGGCAAGCACTTCCTGCTCGACCTTCAGCGCACGGGCGTTGATGACGGTTTCAGCGGCAGCCCTGACCATCAGCTGGATTGAGCGAATAGCATCATCGTTGGCCGGAATGACATAATCAACGGTTTCCGGATCACAGTTGGTATCAACCATCGCGAAGATGGGAATGCCGAGTGAACGGGCTTCCTTGATGGCGATGTGCTCTTTCTTGATATCGACGACAAACAGCGCTGCTGGCAGTCTGGTCATGTTGGCGATACCGCCGAGAATCCTCATGAGCTTTTCGCGTTCACGGGCAAGCATGAGGCGCTCCTTTTTGGTGATCATGTCGAAGGTTCCATCGGTTTCCATGCGGTCGATGGCGTTCATGCGACGGATGCTCTGCCGGATGGTCGAGAAGTTGGTCAGCATGCCGCCGAGCCAGCGCTCGCAAACGAAAGGCATGCCTGCACGCTCGGCTTCTTCGGCGATGATGAGCTTGGCCTGTTTTTTCGTGCCGACAAACATGATTTCGCGGCCGGTGGAAGCAATTGCTTCCAGTGCCCTGAAGGCCTCTTCTGCGAGAACCTGGGTTTTCTGGAGATCGATGATGTGAACACCGTTTTTCTCCATGAAAATGTACGGCTTCATTTTCGGGCACCACCGGCGCGCGAGGTGTCCGAAGTGCACTCCTGCGCGGAGCATCTCTTCAAGCTGGAACTGTTGTGACATGGCTGTCTTGCTTTTGTATTAGTTGGAGCCTCTACCGTGCTGCTGCTCGCGGAATCCGGCGCCGCAAGGGCGCCGGACACTTCCGCCGGGCTTCATCCGGAACATGTCCGGAGTGGCTCGGTATGCGGGATGTTTACGATAAAAACGGAAAATCAGCGTTTGGAGAACTGGAAGCGTTTGCGGGCTTTCTTCCGTCCGAATTTTTTCCTTTCGACCATGCGGGGGTCCCTGGTCAGGAGCTTCTCGGTTTTCAGTACCGGGCGGACCGTCTCGTCAAACTCGATCAGTGCTCGGGCAATGGCAAGGCTGACCGCTCCGGTCTGGCCGCTGATGCCGCCACCCTGAACGTTCACCTTGATATCGAATTCTTCTGTTTTTTCGGTAAGGGCGAGCGGCCTGAGGGCCTTGCTGCGTTTGACCTCGTCCTTGAAATACTCTTCCACCGGAAGCTTGTTGATGATGACCCGGCCCTTGCCCTGAGTCATGAACACTCTCGCCACCGAGGTTTTACGGCGTCCTACAGTATCGATAACCTCTTTCATTCCTCTTTGTTAATGGTGTTTAGTTAACTTTCAGCTCGACGGGGCACTGTGCGGCATGCGGATGCTCCGAACCGGCATAGACCTTGAGTTTCTTGAACAGCTGGCGACCGAGGTTGTTATGCGGCAGCATTCCCCATACGGCATGCTCGATAACTTTTTCCGGCTTTTTCTTCAGAAGGTCCTTGACCTGATCGATCTTGACGCCGCCAAGATAGTGCGAATGGTGGAAATAGGTCTTGTACTCGACCTTCTTGCCGCTCAGCGCCACCTTTTCCGCATTGGTCACGATGATGAAATCACCGGTATCGATGTGCGGGGTGAACTGCGCCTTGTGCTTTCCCCTGAGAACCCGGGCGATTTCCGCCGCCATTCTTCCCAGAACCTGGCCTTCGGCATCCACGACATACCACTTCCGATCGACTTCTGCAGGCTTTGCCGAATATGTTTTGAAACTTAACGTCTTGCTCATGCTGTACAATGGATTAACTGGACTTTTCCGAAAAATAAAGTTTAGTAATGTAAAATATTTCATTTAATTCTACAAATTATACCTGTTCTCTCATTCTGAATTTCCGGCAGCGGCGCTGACCGCTGCACCTGACCTATCCGCATTGCTGTTATGAAGCCGTTAATCGCCCTGGTGGGCCGCCCGAATGTGGGAAAATCAACCCTGTTCAACAGAATTCTCCGTCAGAAAAGCGCCATTGTGGACCCTGCCCCCGGCGTCACCCGCGACCGGCACATCATGCCCGGCGAATGGCAGGGAAAACAGTTCCTGCTGATGGATACCGGCGGATACTGCATGGAAGGGGACGCGATCAGCATGGCGATGCTGGAACAAACCATGACCGCCATCCGGGATGCCGATTGCGTGGTGTTTCTCACCGATGTCCGTTCCGGCCTCACCTACGACGACCTTGAAATCAGCAGGCTGCTGCAGCGGCATTTCCGGGAAAAGCAGATATTCTTTGCCGTCAACAAGGTCGAAAGCCCGCAACTGGCCATCGATGCCGAATCGTTCGTCAGCACCGGCTTCACCCGTCCCTATTTTCTTTCGGCACGCGACGGCAGCGGTGTCGCGGACATGCTCGACGATATCCTTGCCACCCTGCCCGAACAGGAAGAAAACGGCGATGATGAGGATCCCGCTATCAAGCTTGCCGTGGTGGGAAGACCCAATGTCGGCAAATCGAGTTTCGTCAACGCCCTGCTCGGCACAAACAGGCAGATCGTGTCGGATATTCCGGGCACCACCCGCGATGCGATCGACAGCCGTTTCACCCGAAAACAGCAGGAATTCGTGCTGATCGATACCGCCGGTCTGAGAAAACGCACGAAGATCGATGCCGGCATTGAGTTTTACAGCTCGCTGCGCACTGAAAAAGCTATCGAACGCTGCAATGTCGCTGTTGTCCTGCTCGACGCAAGAGCCGGAATTGAAAAACAGGACCTGAAAATCATCAACATGGCGGGAGAACGGAAAAAAGGCTTGCTGCTTCTGGTCAACAAATGGGACCTTATCGAAAAGGATTCGAAAACCAGCAAGATTTACGAGGACACGCTGCGCTCCCATATGGGAAACCTCTCATGGATACCCGTGCTCTTCATTTCCGCCATGACCAAAAAAAATCTCTACCGGGCAATCGATACCGCCGGTGAGATCAGCAGGAACCGCTCGCAGAAAATCAGCACCAGCGCACTGAACCGCTTCCTGGAGGAGGCTCTTGCCGCGAAGCACCCATCGACAAAATCCGGACGGGAACTGAAAATCAAGTACATGACCCAGATCGACGCACCGTGGCCGGTATTTGCATTTTTCTGCAATAATCCTGAGCTTGTGCAGAGCAATTTCAGGAAGTTCCTCGAAAAGAAACTCCGCGAACAGTTCAGCCTGGAAGGAGTCCCTGTTTCGCTCCGCTTCATGCAGAAATAGAAAACAGGAACTTCCCTGTAACCTGCACGGTTTCATTACATCATCACGACCACGCAACCACATCATTTTATGCACAAGCTCGAAGAAGCGCACATCATAGCGGCACTGAAAACCGTCATGGAACCCGACCTGAAAAAGGATCTGGTCACACTCGGCATGATCGAAGATATCCGTATCGATGACAGGAACAGGGTTTCATTCTCCGTCGTCCTCACCACACCGGCATGTCCGATGAAAAACCAGATACGGCAAGCCTGCATCGAGGCCATAAGGACCTGCGCCCCGCTGGCCGACGAAGTCGAGGTGAACATGACTTCGAAAGTCACCTCCGGGTGCAGCCATCATCAAGCCGGAGAGGATCAGCCGCTGAAGGGAGTAAAGAACATTGTCGCCGTCGCATCCGGGAAGGGCGGTGTCGGAAAATCCACCTTTGCGGTCAACCTTGCCGTCAGTCTTGCGGCAACCGGAGCAAAAGTGGGCCTGATCGATGCCGACCTCTACGGCCCGAGCATCCCGACCATGTTCGGTTTGCATGATCAAAAACCGGAAGTGGTCAACAAGAATCTGGTGCCGATTGAAAAGTACGGTGTAAAACTCATGTCGATCGGTTTTCTCATCGAAACCGACACGGCCGTCATCTGGAGAGGCCCCATGGCATCAAGCGCCATCAGACAGTTCATCACCGACATCGAATGGGGAGAACTCGACTACCTGATTTTCGATCTTCCTCCGGGAACCGGCGACATTCAGCTCACCCTGGTGCAGACGATCCCGCTTACGGGAGCGGTGATCGTCACCACGCCGCAGGATGTCGCGCTTGCAGACGTTTCGAAGGCAGTCAGCATGTTCCGCAAGGTACAGGTGCCGATTCTCGGGCTTGTAGAGAACATGAGCTACTATGAACTGCCCGACGGCTCCAAAGACTACATTTTCGGACAGGCAGGAGGAGAAAAATTCGCAAAAGCCCAGGGCATGGCCTTCCTCGGCTCCATTCCCATCGGTCGCGAGATCCGTGAAGGCGGAGACAGCGGAAAACCTTTTGTGCTCGCAAGACCTGATTCCGTTACCGCCAAGGCACTGACCGGTTCTGCACAGGAGCTGGCCAGGCAGATTTCCATTACCAATGCCGTCAGCGTCAATGCCCGGTCCTGCACGTCGAACTGCTGTCACTGAAGCGGCGGGAAAGGATTTTATCCTGTTTTTTTAGCAGGGGAAATGATTATTATATGACACGAACCATGCATCACTCTCTCAAATCATCATAACAGTATTCTATCATGAGCACCAGCAAGGAGTATCTGCCAAGCAGCGACGCGCTGTACGACCGGGTTATCGCAGCACTTGAGACCGTCCGACCATACCTGCAGGTTGACGGCGGAGACTGCCAGCTTGTCGGCATCAGCAAGGATATGGTTGTGGACGTCAAGCTTCTCGGAGCCTGCGGATCATGTCCGATGAGCACGCTGACGCTTCGTGCAGGCGTTGAGCAGGCCATCAAGAAAGCCATTCCTGAAATCGCCCGCGTCGAGTCGGTATAATAAAACACGACCACAAGCAAGACCGCCAGGCTTTACGCTCGTGAGAAACCCGGGAGTAAAGCCTGGCGGTCGTCTTTCAGTCAAGATTTCTCAGCAGCAGCTCAAGTGCATCTTCGTTGGCAACGAGGACATCTCTGGGCTTGCTGCCGTCAGCGTCGCTGACGATGCCGCTGTATGCCAGCTGATCCATCACTCTCGCTGCCCTGCTGAAGCCGAGACGCAGCCTTCTCTGCAGCAGCGAAACGCTTGCCTGCTGATGCAGCACCACCAGCCGCGCAGCATCCTCGAACATGCTGTCGCGGCCATCCTTTTCCTGGTATCCCTGCGACTGCGGCCCGTTGCCTTTCTGCATATCCGGGAGGGGAAGCATGAACATGTTCTTCAGGGCATGCTGCTCGCCGATAAAGGTGGTGATCGATTCCACCTCGACTGAAGAAACAAAAGGCCCCTGAATGCGCATTGCCTTGGGCTGGTCGGAAGGCTGGTAAAGCATATCGCCGTTCCCGAGAAGCTGTTCGGCGCCTGAACCGTCGAGGATGGTGCGCGAATCGACACGGCTTGCCACCTGGAATGCGATCCGGGAAGGAAAATTGGCTTTGATGATGCCGGTAATGACATCGACCGAAGGCCTCTGGGTCGCCACGATAAGGTGAATGCCGACAGCCCTGGCAAGCTGCGCAATCCTTATGATCGGCTCTTCGACCTCCCTTCCTGCAGTGATCATGAGATCGGCAAGCTCGTCGATCACGACAACAAGGTACGGCATGGCCTCTTCTTGCAAACGGCGATTGTAGTCGCCGATATTGCGGACACCAGCCTTCTCGAGGCTTTCATACCGGAGTTCCATTTCCTTGACGACGCATTTGAGCGCATAGACCGCTTTCTGCGGATCCGTGATGATCTGTTCGTCAATACCGGGAAAACGCACAAGAAAGTGGTTCTTCAACTGCTGGTAATGAAACAGTTCCACCCGTTTCGGATCGATCATCACAAACTTGACCTTGTCGGGGCTGCAGGCATAAAGCAGGCTTGAGATGATGACGTTGATGCAGACCGATTTCCCTGCTCCGGTCGCACCGGCGATCAACAGGTGTGGCATTGTTGCCAGATCGGTGATGTACACTTCGTTGGCAATGGTTTTTCCGAGCACGATCGGCAGTTTCATCGTGCTGTTCTTGAACTTCTCGACCTGCAGCACGCTGCGCAGCCAGACTGTTTTCGGCTTGCTGTTGGGAATTTCCACCCCCACTGCGTTCTTGCCGGGAATCGGAGCAATGATCCGGATGCCTCTTGCGGCAAGCGCCATGGCAAGATCGTTCTCGAGGGATTTCACCCGGCTGACCTTGACATCGGGAGCAAGCTCCATTTCAAAAAGTGTCACCCGTGGACCGACCGTGGTCGAGATCCTCACCACATCGATCTTGTAGATATTGAGTTTTTCAAGCAGCTTGCGCTTGCTTTCGGTAAGATGGTGTTCGTCGATACGGTTGTCGTCGTCAGGAACCCGTTCAAGCAGGTCGATCGAGGGAAACCGGTAGGGTTCCCGATCCTTGGTCTTGACCTTCAGACGGCGCTCGTCAAGGTCGGCCTCTTTTTCATGCACGCCGGCGCTGATGGTCATTTCCGGCTCACCGGAAATGCGTTCAGCCACGGCAGGAGCAGTTGCAGCAACCGTTCCTTCAGGCGGGAAGGCTTCGGCCTGGAGCGCAGGACGGAGAGGGCCTGCATCTTCGGGGCTCCGGATGGCGTCCGCAGCTGCAAGCGACTCTTTTGGCTCACGCATCTGCTGTTTTTTCTCTTCTCTCAGGCGCTGCCGTTCGATTTTCTGCCGGGCACGTTCGGCTTTTTTCTCCCGGCGACGAACTGCCCATCCCCTGAACATGCCCAGCGGTTTTTCAAAAACATCATTCACCGAGCGTATCGATTCGGCAAGGACGACCCCAACCCCGCGGCTCATGTAGAAGCTCGTGAGGATTCCTGCGCAAACCAGCAGAACCCATGCGCCAGTCAGTCCGATAAGGGTGGAAAGCATCGCTGCCAGCATCCTTCCGATGGTTCCTGCAAAAACGTCGCTGAAAGGCATCGACGTCAGGCCGAACATGGTGGCGATATCGATCGCCATGAACAGCATATAGAGAAAAAACAGAAGCGCGGCTTTCAGGCTTTTCTGACGAAACAGCGACCAGCCCCAGAAGAGTAATGCAACCCCCGGCAGAATGGCTGGATAGCCGAAAAATGAACGGATGAAGAACGCCGAAAGCCTTGCTCCGAGCAAGCCGAAAGGATTCCCGATCGATCTGGCGGCATCTTTTGCCGCCGGACTTGAAATGTCGTTCCACGCAAGCGCCGAAAGCAGCGTCTCGTCTTCAGGATGAAAGCTCAGCAGCGCCGCGATGAAGAAAAGAGCGGCAAGTATCAGCACAATGCCGGCTATCTCCCGTTTCTGGTCCTCGCTGCCGACAGCAAACGTCCGGCTTTTTTTCATGTTTTTCCTCGATGCCACGCTGCTCTTACTCCCTGAACAAGTTAGCTGGTAATAGCCTGGACCTGAGAATGCTGGATAAAGGGAAGCGGCCTGACGACTCCCGGATGGAGTGAACCGCGAATCTCGACAAAAAGAGGTGTTCCCGGCTTGCTGTACTCCCTGAGCAGTGAACAGGTTCCGATCGGCTCCTGCAGCGTGGGTGAGAGCGTGCCGCTGCATACCACACCGATCTCCTGCCGGTCCGAGTTGAAGATCCTGAAATGCTGCCTCGGCAGCGCACGGCCTTCAAGACTGAAACCGGCCACAGCGCGCCGGGGACTAAGCTCCACCTGGTAACACGCTTCCTTGCCGATAAAGGGTCCTTTCTGCATCCTGACCACCCATTTGAGCCTTGCCTCGAGCGGGTTGACCGTGCTGTCTATCTCGTGCCCGTAAAGCGAATACCCCATTTCCAGCCTGAGGGTATCACGAGCGCCAAGCCCCACCGGCTGCATGCCGTAATCAGCTCCAGCAGCCATCATTCCTGACCAGAGCTCCAGTGCGACGGCATTGGGCATGCATATCTCCACTCCGGGCTCTCCGGTGTATCCCGTACGCGCCACCATGATGTCGCTTCCGCCATACGGAAGTTTCCTGAACTCGAAGGAACCGAGTGCAGTGAAATCAGTTTCAGGAAAAACCTTCTGCAGTATCTCCCGGGACCGGGGACCCTGCAGGGCGACAAGAGAGAGTTCGTCGGTGTGGTCCTCGAGCGTTACCCCGTCGAAAGCACCGATATGCTTCCGTATCCATTCAGAATCTTTCTCGGTATTGCTGGCATTGACGATCAGAAAAAAGGTTTCCCCGTCAATACGATAGATAATGAGGTCATCGACGATTCCGCCATCGGTATAGAGCATCAGGGTATACTGGGCCTCACCGTCTGATATCTTCGACAGGTCGTTGGTGGTAAGATACTGCAGGAATTCCAGGGCTCTCGTTCCCCTGATGAAGAAGTTTCCCATATGCGAAACGTCGAACAGGCCTGCTGCTTCACGCACAGCCCTGTGCTCGGCGATGATGCCGCTGTACTGCACCGGCATGAGATAGCCGCCGAAATCGATGATTTTTGCTCCAGCCTGTTCGTGCCAGGAGTAAAGCGCTGTTTTTTTCATAACCGCCTGTTACCGGATAATATTGATTATGGATGGCAATTGACTGTAAAAAAGCATTTTACCGGGAAGTTCAAAGTTTTTTCCAGCTGGAGGCCCTGTTTTTTTTACGCCATCTGATTCAGCAGGCAGCGTTCAGAATGGGAATATACGCATCTGCCGGGTAAGAATGCACATGGGGCATAGCGGCAGGAACGCCGGGTGATACCATCACATCACGTCATCTCCGGCAAGCGGTTCCGGAAACTCGGGACAGGCGCAGAAAACCCCGGCCGCATGTTTCCGGTCAACCGCGCGATAGATTTTCATGGCCGGGAACGGCCCATAACGACCGAATCGGAAAGCTCGTTTCTGTCATCGGGTTGTCTGGGAAAGTGCAGGGCAAGAATCCCTCCGCAGCGATCAATTGCCGCAGCTATCGCCATACCCTGCCGGTTGCTGCGGATACCTGCGATAATGGTATCGACAACCTCCTGCCAGAGATGCGGCTCGACCTTCTCGTTGATTCCCCTGTCGGCGATGACTCGAACCCTGCGTTCAAAAACGGAGATGTAGATGAGAATGCCGGTGCGCCCCGCAGTATCGTGAACGCCCAGGCGGACAAAAGCGCCTGATGCGGCATCCTCAACCTCCATCTGCATGTCGGAGACGGAAACAAATGGACGCCGGCAAACGGCACACCTCCGAAACAGCTCGTGCAGGACCATGAAGAGCACGGCAAAAACAGCAAGAAACATCCACATGTCCCGGTTGCCGGCGACAAGCATGCCCAACAAGGAAAAAGCAAGGGAAAGCATGGAACTGCCAAGAAGAGCCGCTCCCGGATAGCGGCTGCTCGCGGGCGCGATCTTCACGACAATCTCGCCGGAAGTTCTCTTCTCGGCTTCACGAATACGGGCTTCGATAAGCTGTTTGTCCTGTTCGGCAAGAAATCTTTTGAGCAGATCATTCATGATGTTGTCACTCCCGTTGTCGATAGCCGCCTTACCAGTCACCCGAAGCTCCGCCGCCGCCGAAACTGCCGCCGCCACCGCTGAATCCGCCATCAAAACCACCGCCGCCGGAAGACCCGCTGCCCCAGAATCCGCCTCCGGGCCCTCCGCCATTGATAAGGGGACCGCTACCGCCACTGCCGCGCGAGATCTGGCTGATAAAATAAATAAAGAGAATGAGGAGCAGCAGGAGAACCAGAGAAGGCGCATTCCCCTTTTCTTCGGCGGAAGGCGCCGTATACTCCCCCCGTACGGCAAGCAGGATGGATTCCACACCTTTCTGGAAACCGGCATCGAACTGGCCTTCCTTGAAGGCGGGAACAATGTCATTATCGACGATCCTGCCGGCAAGAAGGTCGGTCAGGCGTCCTTCAAGTCCGTAACCGACCTCGATACGCACCTTGCGGTCATCACGGGAAACAAGCAAAAGCACACCGTTATCATAGCCTTTCCTGCCGATTTTCCATGCCTCGACAACCTTCATGGAAAACTCCTCGATCGGCTCTCCCTCGAGAGAGGGAACCGTCAGAATCACGACCTGCGTGGACTCGTCTGTTTCAAGCTCCGCAAGCCTTGCCTCAAGGGCAGTCTTGGTCTGCGCGGAAATCATTCCCGCATCGTCGTTCACCCTGCCCCTGAGCGGAGGAACATCAAGCGCGAAGGCGGTGGACACCAGGCACAGCAGTTGCACCACCACACTGCCGCCAAGAAAAAGCGCTTTCAGGCGTTTATGCATGAATGGCGCCACTCCTCAGAACTTCACTTCCGGCACGGCCTTTGCCGCGGCATCAGCCTTGAAGTACTCCTTGGCCTTCAGCTTGAGCAGAAGGCTGTTGGTCATTGAGTTGGGAAACTGCCGGATCGAGAAGTTGAAGGTCTCGACAGCTCCGTTATACCGCTGACGGGCCACGCTGATACGGTTTTCGGTGCCTTCAAGCTGATTCTGCAGATCCCTGAAATTCTGGTTGGCCTTGAGGTCAGGATAGCGCTCTACGGCAACCAGCAAGCGGGACAGTGTCGAGGAAAGCTCTCCCTGGGCGCTCTGGAATTTGTTCATGGCTTCGGCATTGCTGAGCATTTCGGGAGTAAGCTGGATGGAGGTAGCCTTTGCCCGGGCCTCGACCACTGCGGTAAGCGTCTCCTTTTCAAAATTCGCTGCCCCCTTGACGGTGGCGACCAGGTTCGGCACGAGATCGGCACGGCGCTGCAGTTGCGACTCGAGATCGCCCCACGCCCTGTTGACAGCCTCCTCGTTCTGCTGTATGGAGTTGTAGCCGCATCCGGAAAGAGAACCGAGCAGCAGGAAAAAAGCGAAAAGTCTCAAAACGATCGGTTTCATGGCGTTCATCTTCTGGTTATGGAAACGTGTTCTGTCTCTGCTTATGCTCCAATATACGGCTTTGGCGGTATCTCCGTATCCGGTTTCAGGCACCGGCTTTCCATTGCCCTGAAAACACCTCAGCTGATCAGCCGCTCGACACTGAAAACACCCTGAACCTTTTTCAGTTTGTCCATAAGCGTGCCCAGCTTCTCGATATTGCGCACATAGACCATGAGCGTACCGATAAACATGCCGTCCCTGGCATGCAGCGAGATACTGCGGATATTGGTATCGAACTTCGAGATGACCGTGGTTATCTGGTTGGTAATGCCGATCCTGTCTTCACCGACGATTTTTATGCCGGCCAGAAACTCCGTCTCGACCTTCCGGTTCCAGGAGACCGAAACGATACGTTTGCTCTTCAGGAAATTCTCGTTGCTGACATTGAGGCAGTTCTTCCTGTGAATCTTCACCACTCCATCGACGGTGACAAACCCGATGACGTCGTCACCGGGAACGGGCTGACAGCATTTTGCATATGCATAGGCGATGTTGTCCATGCCGGCAATAATCACCTCATCCTTTCGGGAAACCTGCGTTTCATGGTCGTGACGCGCCTGCTGCAGGTAGCTCTCGACCTGTCTGGCCTCACTGGGAATCTGCTTCGACGGGGCTTCCTGCGTTTCCTTGCGCGCCTTGCTGACCCGCTCGAAAATTTCCTCACCGTTGATCTGCTGACTGGCAAGAGCGCTGAAAAAGTCCGCAGGGGTCCTGATGCCGTACTTCTTGGCCTGCCGGATGATATCGTTGTCGGAAAAAAGCTTCTTTCCCCCCGAAAGCAGTTTTTCCCAGATGCTTCGGCCCTTTTCGATCTGCATGCGACGCTCTTCGTTGATGGCCGAACGGATCTTGAGACGCGCGCGATGCGTGACAACGAACTTGAGCCAGTCTGCCTTGGGCTTCTGGTTCTTGGAAGTGATGATCTCGACACGGTCGCCGGACTTGAGCCTGGCGTTGAGCCGGACGATCTTGCCATTGACCTTGGCACCAATACAGCCATTGCCGATTTCCGAGTGAATGGCGTAGGCGAAATCGATCGGCGTCGCGTCTGCCGGCATGGTCTTCATATCCCCTTTCGGGGTAAAGACGTAAATCTCGTCGTGATAGAGATTGAGCTTGAAACCCTCCATGAAGGCTGCTGCAGAATCGGCATCCTTGATCAGTTCCCTTGCCCATCGCAGGAATGAGTCGATCGTGGCGTCATCCTTCGATATCTTTTCCTTGTAGCGCCAGTGTGCGGCAACGCCCAGCTCGGCGAATTCATGCATGCGCTTCGTCCGGATCTGCAGTTCCACGACATATCCTTTCGGGCCGATGATAGCCGAATGCAGCGACTGGTAGCCGTTATGTTTGGGTATGGAGATATAGTCCTTGAAATGCTGCGGAATGGGCGGGTATTTCTGGGTGATGAAACCGTAAACCGCAAAACAGTCCGCAACCCTCTCGGTATCGACAATGACACGGATTCCGTAAAGGTCGTGGATGTCCTCGAAAGTCTTGTTCTTGTTGCGCATCTTGTTGTAGATGGAGAACAGATGCTTGGCCCTGCCCTGCACCTCGATGCGGAAACCCTGCTTCTGGAGATCGTCCCTGATCGGGGCGATCATCCGGTTAAGGTAATTGATGCGCTCGGCCCTGCTCAGACGAACCTTCTGCTGAAGAAAATCGTACATCTCGGGATCGATGTATTTCAGTGCGAGATTCTCGAACTCGACCTTCATCTTTCCGAGACCGAAACGATGGGCAAGCGGAGCGTAGATATCCCTTGTCTCGAGCGCGATTTTCAGTCGCCGGTGCTCCGGCAGCGACTCAAGCGTACGCATGTTGTGCAGCCTGTCGCAGAACTTGATGAGAATCACCCTGATATCCCTGACCATCGAGAGCAGCATTTTCCGGAAACCTTCAGCCTGCGTGGTTTCGCGGTTGATCATGATACCGGATATCTTGGTAAGCCCTTCAACGATGTCGGCAACCTCGACACCGAGTTCGGCGGCAAGATCATCATAGGTGTAACCGCTGTCCTCGATAACATCGTGCAGGAGCGCAGCTGCAACAGAAACATCGTCGAGCGGCAGCTCTTCGAGCAAAATCGTGGCGACTTCTACCGGATGATAGAAATACGGATCCCCCGAAGCCCGTTTTTCACCTTCATGGGCCCTGTAGCACATGAAAAACGCACGCTGGACAAGGGATTCGTCACAGTGTTTGAGATTGCTGCGGCAAAGACGCAGTATTTCGTGCAGTTTCTCATAATGTTTTTTATCGATCTGTGCCAGCATGGATCCGTATACTCCCCGTTCCTATCTACGTTACCGTCTTTATCTTCTTATATGATTTTATTTCCACTATAGCAAAGCGCAGCCAAAAGAAAACCGCTACCCGCCACCTCCTGCTTCCGCGGCACGATGCTCGAATCTCGTGATCTCGTCCCGAAGATAGGCGGCTTTTTCATACTCCATCTGCGCAGCAGCCTCCTGCATTTCAAGCCGCAGTTCAGCAGCCATTGCATAACACTCTTCGGCCGAAAGGCTGCCTATCAAGGCACCAAGCAGGTGTTCCGGTTTGGGGTCGAGCCCGAACCGCTTCCTGCGGTATCGTTCCTCGGCATCCGCGACGCTGGTGGTATTGAGCACCTGCTCGACCGACTTGACAATGGACTGCGGGACGATACCAAGCTCTTCGTTATGGCGTTGCTGAATGCGGCGGCGGCGGTCGGTTTCATCGAGTACTTCCCTGATTGAACGGGTGATCGTATCGGCATAAAGCACCACGAACCCTTCGGCGTTGCGAGCCGCCCTCCCGGCGATCTGCATGAGGGAGCGTGTATTGCGCAGGAACCCTTCCTTGTCGGCATCGAGAATGGCGACAAGCGAAACCTCGGGAAGGTCGAGTCCTTCCCGCAACAGGTTCACGCCGACCAGCACCTCGATATCACCGGTTCTGAGCTCACGGAGAATCTGCATGCGCTCAAGGCTTTTGATCTCGGAATGCAGATACCGCGAACGGATGCCTGCCTTGCGAAGAAATCCGTCGAGATCTTTCGCCATACGCTTTGTCAGTGTCATGACCAGCACCTTGAAGCCTTTTCCGGTATGACGTCGGATCTCCCCGAGCAGATTGTCGATCTGCCCTTTCACGGGACGCACCTCCACAGGAGGATCAAGCAGGCCCGTCGGGCGTACGAGCTGTTCGACGATCACGCCGCCGGAAAGCTCCAGTTCGAGATCGCCAGGCGTGGCACTCACACAGATAACCTGGGGCACCATTCCGGCATACTCTTCAAAGCGAAGCGGGCGGTTGTCGAGCGCGGAAGGCAACCGGAACCCGTGCTCGACAAGAATCGTCTTGCGAGATCGGTCGCCGCCGAACATCCCCCTGATCTGTGGCAGCGTGACATGCGACTCATCGACCACGACCAGATAATCCTCGGGAAAATAGTCAAGCAGGCAGTGCGGACGCTCGCCGGCCTTCCGGCCGGCAAGATGGCGGGAATAGTTCTCGATTCCCGAACAGTAACCCAGTTCCTTCATCATTTCAAGATCGTACCGGGTGCGTTCTTCGAGCCTTCGGGCTTCAATCAGGCGGTTTTCGCCGCGAAGGGTGTTGAGCCTTCCGGCAAGTTCGTCCTCGATCGCCAGCATCGCCCTGCGCATCTGTTCCTCACCGGCAACGAACTGGCGGGCAGGATAGATAAACGCATAATCGTCGCTGCCCAGTACCTCGCCGCTCTGCATGTCGAAGGTTTGCAGGCTTTCAATCTCGTTTCCGAAAAACTCAACCCGGATGGCAAGTTCCTCATGTGCGGGCACAAGATCGATGATATCTCCCCGAACCCTGAACTTGCTTGGTCCCGGCGCAATATCGTCCCGGACATAGTGCAGGGAAACAAGCTCCTGGAGAAACTCGTCGCGTTCCTTTTCCATGCCTGGCCGCAATTCAAGTATCTGGGATTTCCACTCCTCCGGAGATCCGAGACCGTAAATACAGCTTACCGAACTCACCACAATCACGTCCCGGCGTCCACTGAGCAGAGCACTTGTCGCCCTCAGTCGCAGCCGCTCGATTTCATCGTTGATACGAAGATCCTTGGCGATGTACTTGTCAAGTGCAGGCAGATAGGCCTCGGGCTGGTAGAAATCGTAATAGCTGATGAAATACTCGACGGCATTGTCAGGAAAAAACTGCCTGAGTTCCCCGTACAGCTGCGCGGCAAGCGTCTTGTTGTGGCTCATGACCAGCACCGGCTTGTCCGCCTGGGCGATGACATTGGAAATCGTGAAGGTCTTGCCGGAACCCGTCACACCCAGCAGCGTCTGCCAGCGGTCTCCCCGCCGGACTCCTTCCACAAGCTGCTCGATGGCTTTCGGCTGATCCCCTTTCGGTTCGTAAGGACTGACAAGCCGGTACCGGTTTGCTGACATTCCGTTCATGTGCCTTCCTTTTCCCCGCTCCTTGAGCATTCCCGTGACATGCAGCAGAAAGAACTATTAACACTGCCTGTTCGTTCTGCAACGCGTAGAAACGATTTCATGCGGCAGGAACGCTCTTTTTTCCCTGTTATCAGGCAGCACAGTTGCAATAATGCGCTGGAAATCCCATTATTATGTTTTTTCCAATGACCAATGCACCGTACTTAGCACAGGGAAAGCGCCGCATTCCGGCTGCAATCGCTGTTTTTCTTTTTTTGCATTTATTATCCTGCAGGCCAATGATGAACGAAGTCAAGTCATATCCCTATGCAACTGTCCCCGGCGACTCCCTCCATACAAGAATCTATACGCTCGAGAACGGACTGACCGTCTTCATGAGTCCCTATCATGACGAACCGAGAATCTATACCTCAATTGCCGTTCGTGCTGGAAGCAAGAACGATCCTGCAGAAACCACCGGTCTTGCACACTATCTTGAACATATGCTGTTCAAGGGCACGGACTCGATAGGGTCTCTCAATTACGAGAAGGAGCATGCCGAGCTTGAAAAAATCATCGCCCTGTACGAAGAGTACCGGACAACTGCAGACCCGGACAGACGAGCAGCAATCTATCGCGATATCGACAGTGTTTCAAATGTTGCCGCACAGTACACCGTGCCGAACGAGTACGACAAGCTGCTGAACTCCATCGGTGCTCAGGGAACCAATGCCTACACCTGGGTCGAACAGACCGTCTATATCAACAATATCCCGTCGAACAAGCTCGATCAGTGGCTCACCATCGAGGCTGAACGATTCCGGAATCCGGTCATGAGGCTTTTTCACACCGAACTGGAAACAGTCTACGAAGAGAAAAACATGACCATGGATAGCGACAGCCGCAAGATATGGGAAAACCTTTTCGCAGGACTGTTCAGCAAGCACACCTACGGCACCCAGACGACGATAGGAAAGGCGGAACACCTGAAAAACCCGTCAATCAGGAATGTCATCAATTACTACCGCACGTATTATGTGCCGAACAACATGGCGCTCTGCCTTGCCGGTGATTTCGATCCTGATGCAACCATCAGGATGATCGACGAAAAATTTTCCGTCCTCGGGCCCAGGGAAATCCCCATGTTCATTCCGCCGGCAGAACGGCCACTCGAAAAACCCGTCGTCAGGAAAGTCAGGGGACCCGAAGCCGAGGAACTGGTGATCGGATTCCGCTTCAACGGCGTTAACTCCAGGGAAGCCGATTTTCTCACCCTGATCGACAAAGTGCTCTATAACCAGACCGCAGGACTGATAGACCTGAACCTGAACCAGCAACAGAAAGTGCTCGATGCCGGATCGATGCTGGTGCTCATGAAGGACTATTCCGCTCATCTGCTGAGCGCCAAACCCCGGGAGGGCCAGAGCCTTGACCAGGTGCGCGACCTCCTGCTCGAACAGATCGAACAGCTCAGGCAGGGCAACTTCCCGGACTGGCTGCTTGAAGCGGCAATAAACGATCTGCGGATCGAACAGCTGAAAATGTACGAAACAAACCGAGGACGGGTCGAGTCCTATGTCGATTCGTTTGTCTGGGGAATGGACTGGAAAGATTACACTGGGCAGATCGACCGGCTCTCGGCTATCACAAAAGAAGAACTCGTTGCATTTGCCAGGGATCATTACCGGTCAAACTATGTAGCCGTCTACAAGGAACATGGCAGCGAAAAAAGCAGCCCGAAAATACAGAAGCCTCCGATTACGCCGATCAAGGTCAACAGGGATACGTCATCGCAGTTCGCTGCAAAAATCCTTGCAAAACGATCAGAGGAAATCGAACCTGCCTTTGTCGACTACGGCAGAGACATCGGTTTTTACGATGTCAACCCTGACATCCCGCTCCATTACATCCAGAACCGGGAAAACGACCTGTTTTCAATTTACTATGTGTTTGATATCGGCAAAAACCACAGCCGAAAAATCGATCTTGCCCTCGACTATCTTTCCTATCTCGGCACGTCGAAGCTTTCTCCGGCAGCTTTCAGCCAGGAACTGTACCGGAACGGGGCAAGTTTTTCGGCCTTCACTTCCGATGACTATGTCTACCTGAAGCTCTCAGGCTTGCAGAAGAATTTTCCGGCATCACTCCGGCTTCTCGAACAGCTCCTCGGCGATGCGAAGCCTGACGAAAACGCGCTCGAGAAACTCAAGCAGGGCACCATGAAGGAACGTGCAGACGACAAGCTCTCGAAACGCAAGATCCTTTTCGAGGCCATGGCAAGCTACGGCAAGTACGGCCCTTCCTCACCATTCACCAACGTGCTTTCCGACCGGGAGCTTGCACAGATCTCAGCCTCGGAACTGCTCGATGAAATCCGCAGTCTCATGCAGTACCGCCACCGCGTTCTGTATTACGGCCCGGAGACAGCAGATAACCTCCTCTCGGAACTCCGGACCGTTCGCCACTATCCCGCAACATTTCTTGCTGCACCTTCGGCCAGTGTCTATCCGGAACTCGAGCAGAAAAACAACCTTGTTTACGTGGTCGATTACGATATGACGCAGGCGGAGGTCATCCTGCTTTCCCGTGATGAGCCCTACAGCCCCTCGATGGTGCCGCTGGTCACGCTTTTCAACGAATATTACGGCGGCGGCATGTCATCAGTGGTTTTCCAGGAGCTCCGGGAGGCGAAAGCCCTGGCATATTCGGTCTTTTCCGTTTACAGGATGCCGAAATTCCGCGACAGGCACAATTACATCTTCAGCTATATCGGCACCCAGGCCGACAAGCTTCCCGAAGCGCTCCAGGGCATCAGCGGACTCATGCAGGAATTGCCGGAGTCACCGGAACTGTTCGCTTCTGCAAAAAACGGCATCATGCAGAAAATCGCTTCGGAAAGACTGACACGAACCGATGTACTCTTCAACTATGAGGATGCGCAAAGGCTGGGGCTCAGGGATGATGTCAGGAAAGATATCTACCGGAAGGTGCCGGCCATGAGCCTTGAAGACATCCAGGCTTTTCACCGGACACATTTCGGAAACAGAAAACATGTCATGCTGGTTCTCGGTGATACCTCAAGACTCGACATGCAGACACTGTCGAAATATGGCGAGGTCCGGGAACTGAAGCTCAAGGAACTTTTCGGCTACTGAAACAACAGACCGGGATGATTTCCGGAAAAAGCAAATGAAAAAAGGGACAACACAGCTGCAAACGGCATGCCGGGGAGAACGCTGAACCCATGAAGCTGCTCGACCGGTACATTTTCAGGCAGTTCGCAACAGCGTTTCTGTTCGCCTCTGCAGCGTTTGCCTTGCTGTTTACGCTGATCGATATGGTTGAAAACCTGGATGAGTTTTTCGACCGCAGCATCGGTTTTGCCGGTATATCGTGGTATTACCTGCTCACCCTCCCGTCAACCTTTCAGATTACTGCTCCCCTTTCAGCGCTTCTCGCATCAATTCTCACCGCGGGGCGGCTTTCTGCGTCGAACGAGCTTGCTGCAATCAGGTCGGCAGGCATAACCCGCAACGACCTCTTGCGGCCGTTCCTGGTCGGCGGCATGATCATCTGTTTCGGCAACCTTGTCAACGCATCACTGCTCGAGCCTGCTGCCGCTCGTGCCAGAATAGCCTTTCAAAGAAATTTGCTCAACGAAACGCCCAGGGGATTGCGCGAAGAAACGAACATCCACATCCTCGAACCCGGCAATCGTGTCGTGACGATAGGGGCCTTTGATCCTGTCCGGTCAAAGGCCATGAACGTGACCATAGAGGAATTCGACGGAGCGCATCTTCGATCGAGAAAAGATGCACCCCTGATGGTGTTCACTCCGGGCCTGAACAAATGGGTCATGCAGAAGGGGGTTATCCGCTCATTCGGGAAAAACCCTGCTGCAATCACCTTCAGAACCGGTAACGACACCCTTGATCTCGCCCTCTCGTCACAGTCTCTCCGGGAGCTGAACCTGCTTCCCGAAGAGATGAGCCTGCTGCAGCACTACCGTTACGTAAAGGAAAAAATGCAGGCAGGGTTCCCGGCCCTCGAACGGGCAAGGGTGAAACTGCAGGCCAAGCTAGCCATGCCTCTGGCATCCCTGGTGATCATCCTGATCGGGGTACCGCTCGCGGCAGTAAAAAAACGCAGCGGCATTGCCGCGGAAGTGGCGCTGGCGCTTTTTATCGGCTTCCTGTTTCTCGGACTGCAGAGAACATTTGCAACCATGGGATACAATGGGGTGGTTGAACCGTGGATTGCAGCATGGCTCCCGTTGCTGCTGTTTTTTGGGGCAGGAATGTTCCTTCTGAGCAGATCCGACTCATGAAAACGGTACCGAAGCAGCACGATCCGGTCATTGTCCTCTTGACAGATTTTGGCCTTCAGGATACGTATGTCGGACAGATGAAAGGGGTGATCCTCTCGATCTGCCCCGATGCCCGGCTGATCGATCTTACCCATGCCGTCACTCCCCAGCATGTTGCACTCGGGGCTTTTTTTCTGGAACGTGCTCTACCTTTCCTTCCTGCCGGATCGATCGTCCTGTGCGTGGTGGACCCAGGAGTTGGCACCTCGAGAAAGCTGCTTGCGGTAGCGACGGACCGCCAGACGTTTCTCGCCCCCGACAACGGCTTGCTGACTCCCGTATTCAGTTCCCGGAACATCACGGCATGCGTCAGCATCACCAGTCCCGAAATCATGCTTCCGGAACGAAGCTCGACCTTTCACGGCCGGGACATCTTTTCTCCCGCTGCAGCACATCTGGCATGCGGCATGCCCCTGGAGCGTCTCGGCCAGCCGGTCACTCCCGAATCGTGCGTCCTGCTCACCCCGTCCTGTTTCGGCATTGTCAAAAATGAAACCACCCTGGAGGGAAGCGTGCTTTTCAGCGACCTTTTCGGGAATCTGGTCACGACAATCGATACATCGCTGATGGAAAACCCTGAAGGGTGGTACATCGAGACATCAGGAATGCCCTGCCTGAAACTGGTCAACACCTATGGAGAGGTCCGGGAGGGTGAACTGCTCGCTTACGGCGGAAGTTTCGGCACCGTGGAAATTGCCGTACGCAACGGAAACGCGGCAAAACTTACGGGTATTGCCCCCGGAACGCCGGTGCGACTGGTCAGAAAATAAAAAAGCCCTGTAGGGAAACAGGGCTGGATACGGAAAAAGGTCAGCTTGTCAGCTTCCGATATACTCCTTGAGAATCTTGCTGTATGCCGACTGGCGAAGCCTTCTGATAGCTTTCTCCTTGATCTGGCGAACCCGCTCGCGGGTAAGCTTGAACTTCTCGCCTATCTCCTCGAGCGTCAGCGGATTATCCATCCCGATGCCGAAATAGGAACGGATCACATCAGCTTCACGGGGCGCGAGCACCGAAAGAGAGCGCTCGACTTCAAGCGTGAGGGAATCGCGGTTAAGACCGTGATCGGGCAGGTGACCGTCATTCTGCAGCACATCGAGCAGCCGGTTATCGTCACCCTGTGCAAACGGAGCATCCACCGACACGTGACGACCGGCAATCTTCAGGGTATCGGCAACGTCCTGGGAATCCATGTCGAGAAGAGTGGCGAGTTCACGGGTATTGGGATCACGTTCGTACTCCTGCTCAAGCTGGCTGTATGCCTTGCTGATCTTGTTGAGCGTTCCTACCCGGTTCAGGGGCAGTCGCACGATTCTCGACTGTTCGGCAAGCGCCTGGAGGATGGACTGGCGGATCCACCAGACAGCATAGGAAATGAACTTGAAGCCTCTCGTTTCATCGAACCGTTTTGCCGCCTTGATGAGACCGAGGTTGCCCTCGTTGATCAGGTCGCCGAGCGTCAGTCCCTGATTCTGGTATTGCTTTGCCACCGAAACAACGAACCGCAGGTTGCCTTTGATCAGCTTGTCGAGCGCGCGCTTGGCCCGCTTGTACTCCACCGTGTCAACAGGCATGTCGTAGCCTTCCTTGATGGCCATGGTCAGCTTGACCTCGTCCTCTGCAGTCAGAAGATCGTACTTGCCGATCTCCTGGAGATAACGGTCAAGCGAAAGGCTCTCCCGGTTTGTGATCTGCTTGCTTATTTTCAACTGCCTCATGGTCAATACACTCCTTGCAAACTCATCGGTAAAACTCCTGACCTGACAAGTTCTGTCGTTGTAAACCGATAAAATATCATTTCAGGACAAATTGAAAAAATACGTTTTTACCGTGCATGCAGTGTCCGGTGTGCTGCAGCAGGGCATAACGATCATAATTCCTTATTCGGCAAGCACCTCAAGGTTTCTGCCGAGTTTTTCAAGATTCCGTTCCGCCTCGGCGAGCTTCGCCCTCTCTTTTTCAATCACCTCGGCAGGCGCGTTGGCGACAAATCCTTCGTTGGCAAGCTTCTTGCGCAAAGAACCAACATACGACGAGATGCTCCCGATCTCTTTCTGAAGGCGGAAACGCTCTTTTTCGAACGATATTAACCCTTCGAGCTGTATAAAAAGTTCATTGCCTTCCACCACGGAAGCTGCGGCATGGCTCGGCCTGGCACAGTCAGTCGATACAAGGACGGTACACCTTGTCGAGGCGGAAATAATTGCGGCATTGGCCGAAAGCACGCCAAGCGAAGCCTCGCCAAGAGCCTTCACGCTCAAGGGCGCCGTCCCCGAAGCGGGAACCGCGAACAGGGAGCGGAGACTCCTGACTTCAGAAATCACGGAGCGGGGAAGAAGATACCCTGAAACGTCCCGCTCATGCCACGAAGACAACGCCACGGGCATGGAAGAGCATGCTATGGAAAGGTTTTCGTCACGCCTGAGAATGGCGTGCCATATCTCGTCGGTAATGAACGGCATGACCGGATGCAGCGCCTGGAGCGTGCCTTCGAGCACATGCACGGCAAGCAGGACGGCTTTCCGGGCCGGATCGGAATCCGGTGCGGCAGCCAGCACGATCTTCAGCGCCTCGAGATACCAGTCGCAGTAGTCGCCCCAGAAAAAGTCGTAGACATTTCTCAGGATATCGTTTACCCTGAACTGTCCGAATGCCGAATGATACCGCTCAAGCATGGCATGATATTTTGTCATGAGCACATGCTCCTCGGCAAAAGTGAAGGCTGTTGCATCAGGGACGAAGCTACGGTACGCCTCCTCGAACGCCTCCGGCGAACCGAAATACTTTTCGCGCTGCATGAACACCAGACGGGAGGCGTTCCAGAGCTTGGTCGTGAAGTTCCTGCCGATCTCGCATTTCTCCTCGCCGAACAGCACATCCTGACCGAGCGGAGCGATATAAATGATGGTGAAGCGCAGTGCATCGGTGCCGTAGGTGTCCATCACCCTGAGCGGGTCAGGCGAATTGCCGAGAGACTTGGAGAGCTTGCGCCCTTTCATGTCCCTGATAATGCTGGTGAAATACACATCGCGGAAGGGCACGTCCCCTTTGAAATACAGGCCGGCCATGATCATTCGGGCAACCCAGAAGAAGATGATGTCCGGACCGGTAACGAGCGTCTCTGTCGGATAAAACGCCCTGAGGTCGTCGTTGTCGCTGTGCGGACCGGTCCAGCCGAGCGTGGTGAGCGGCCAGAGCCACGACGAGAACCAGGTATCGAGGACATCCTCGTCCTGGACCAGCTTGTCGGTACCTGCAAGGTGGCACGCCTCCTCGTAGGAGTCGGCAACCCAGACCCTGCCTTCAGGATCGTACCAGGCGGGAATGCGGTGCCCCCACCAGAGCTGCCGGGAAATGCACCAGTCCTGGATGTTCTCCATCCAGTGACGGTAGGTGTTGATCCAGTGAGGCGGATGGAAACGGATGTCGCCCTCGTTGACCACCTGCAACGCACGTTCGGCAAGCGGCTTCATGCGCACGAACCACTGTTCCGACAGGTACGGCTCGACCACCACGTCGGCGCGCTCGGAATAGCCTACGTTATGTTCGTACTCCTCAACCTTCTCAAGGTTGCCGCGCTCCTCGAGGTCGGCAATGATCTTCTCGCGCGCATCGAAACGATCCATGCCGGCGTAACCGTACTCGTCAGTCATCCTGCCGTCCCGTCCGACGACAGAAATTACGGGCAGGTTGTGGCGGCGGGCGACGTCGTAGTCGTTGGGATCGTGTAAGGGCGTGATCTTCAGGGCACCGGTGCCGAATTCGATATCCACATAATCGTCGGCTATGACCGGGATGTGCCGCCCGGCTACCGGCACAACGGCAAGCTCGCCGACAAGGCCGCTGTAGCGCGGGTCGGAGGGATTCACGGCGATGGCCACATCCGCAAGAATGGTTTCGGGACGAACGGTAGCAATGGTGATGAACTCTCCCGGACGCTTCACCAGCGGATAGCGGACATAAACCAGCTTGTCCCGGCGGGACTTCATGATCACCTCCTCATCGGAGAGCGCGGTCTGCGAAACCGGACACCAGTTGATGATGCGGGTCCCCCGATAGATCAGCCCGTCGCGGTAAAGCGCAATGAAGGCATTGATGACCGCTTCGGAAGCACGCTCGTCCATGGTGAAAAGGTTTCTCCGCCAGTCGCACGAAATACCGAGCCTGCGAAGCTGCCGCAGAATAAGGCCGCCGTACTCCTCCCTCCACTGCCAGACATGGCTGAGAAATTCCCTGCGCCCGAGGTCATGGCGACTCGCCCCTTCCTTGCGGAGCTTCTTTTCCACAACCGTCTGGGTCGCGATACCCGCATGATCGGTGCCGGGAAGCCAGAGAGCCTCCTTACCGGTCATCCGGCTGTAGCGGATGAAAATGTCCTGGAGCGTATGATTCAGCACATGCCCGAGGGTAAGGCTTCCGGTTACATTGGGGGGAGGCATGAGCACGGTGTAGGGAATTTTCCCTTCTGCGAGAACCCGGCGGCTTTCGGCATGAAAACTGCCAAGAGCCTCCCAGTGCGCGCTTCTCCAGCGGTCTTCGACTTCCTGGTGGTTATAGGTTTTCTCGAGGTTGAACAGCGCGGTCTCTTCGCTCATGGTTACGACGGTTACGAGATAATGGTTCTGATTACAGGGCAACACTCAATCCGCCTTTTCCGGGGCAGGGCGTTTCTCGAAGATCTGGTCGATAAGACCGTATTCGAGGGCTTCAGCGGCGTTCATCCACCGGTCGCGCTCGGAATCTTCCCTGATCTGCAGCACCTCCCTTCCGGTATGTTTTGCAAGCAGTTCATCGAGCAGTTTGCGGATCTTTTCTATCTCTCGAGCCTGGATGATGATATCGGTTTCCTGACCCTGGGCGCCGCCGGACGGCTGGTGAATCATGATGCGGGAATGCGGCAGTGAGGCTCTCTTGCCCTTGGTTCCGCTGGCAAGAAGAAACGCTCCCATGCTGGCCGCCATGCCGACACAGACCGTCGCGATATCCGGCCTTATGTATTGCATGGTATCGTAAATGCCGAGACCGGCCGAAACACTGCCACCCGGAGAATT
>Ga0233420_10000142_pt1 | contig 32365 bp, 27 predicted proteins | sample Watercolumn_Mata_4_FD_183009 | JGI IMG/M metagenome (GOLD analysis project Ga0233420, IMG submission 183009) | Freshwater microbial communities from Lake Matano, South Sulawesi, Indonesia - Watercolumn_Matano_2014_102_MG | ecosystem: Environmental > Aquatic > Freshwater > Lake | place...
TCCGAATCTTGCCTATCTTGATGTTGATTTTTTGTACCATCTTGGTTTGTCTACAGGTGATGATTTAAAAGGGTTGTTTGGCGATGTAAAGCATGTTGCTATGATGGGGAGCGGAATGCGTGCTTGGGATTTTGCTAGAAAACTTCATGAACAAACGGGAATGCCTATTACAAGATTTCCTCAATCTCCTAAAGATAGAGATAGTGGTGAAAAATCAGGACAATTTGCGGATTTAGCTCAGGCTCAAGCAGCTTTGGCTAGGGTTGTAAGCCCAAATGAAGAGGGCGATTCAGAGGTGAGAGAGGATGAGAGGAGGACGGCTGATGAATTGCGAAATTTTATATATAGAGCAAAAGATCTTCCCACAGCTATTGCAAAAGCTGAACGTTTTGAAATGTATAAAGTTGGGGATACTATCGCTATTTCACATGGAATGGGGGAACCATCGCATTCTATAAATTTACATGAAGTAACAAAATTGCTTCAATATGCCGGTGCTCAAGGATATCAATATTATAGGCTTGGAACTTCCGGAGGGCTTGGAGTTGAAGGTGGAACTGTTGTAGTTGCTGACAGAGGTCATAACCCTACCGGGGAACCGACCTATAAAATTCATGTACTTGGAAAGCAAATTGAACTTCCTGCCGAATTTGATCCAACTCTTGCGCAAGAAATATTTGACTGTCGTGATCAAATTGAAGCTGTAATTGGAGGGACAATGGCTTCGGAAGATTTTTATACTGTGCAAGCGCGCTTGGATGGAGCTTTTTGTATGATAACTGCAGAAGAAAAAATGGAGTATCTTAGATCTCTGCATGCGAAAGGGATTCGAAATATTGAAATGGAAGCTGCTGGATTTGGAGCTTTCTGTAAACATATGGGTATTCCTGCGGCTTGTATTTGTGTTGCGCTTTTAAACCGTTTGAATGGGGATCAGGTTACATCTACAAAAGAGCAATTGGATGCATTTTCTGATAATCCGCAGCAAATGTTGATTCGATATATTCAGAGAAGGGCTATAGTTAAGGTAGGACAAAAGTCATAATTTTTATTTGTCAAATTTTTGTATGAATAAAGCTGAACTTAATGAGGTTACGGCAGTCGCTACTGAAAGAGTAAAGGGTGAACTTGGGGAGGGGAGATTTCTTGCCGTGATTCCTGGAACTGGTTGGAAGGAAGGATTAGATGGATTGTTCCATCAAACTAATGAAATTCCGTATAGTGAGCTGGCTGTTCTTGATTCGGCTGCTGTGGTTGAGGGACATACGAAATCTATACGTGTTGGAGATATAAATGGCAGACCAACGTTAGTTTTGGGAAGAGTTCATCCAAATGAAGAGATTCGTCATCCAGATTTGCCTCAGGCTATGAGAATAGTTATTGGAGCGGTTCGAGATAGAGTTGATGGTTTATTGGTGACAAATGGAGTTGGAACTTTGCATGGAAGAGTTGAAGTTGAAGGTGGTGGACGAATCCAAAGTCTTATTGCAATGGCTGTTTTGGATATTATGGGTTGGGCAAATAGAGGCCGAAGACAAGAGCATGTTGGGATTGGAGATCTAGCAATTGTGGATGACATGATTACAACCTCTTTAGGGAGTAATACTCCTTTGTTGGGAGGGGAGTTTGCAGATTTCTATCATGGAGGAAAGGATGCTTATGGAATTCATAGGGATAATGATCTCTATTTCAATGTAGCCAAGAAGGCTATAGAGGATGTGCAAGGCAGATGTTCTCGAACTGTTCATTTTCATGCTCCAGGTCCTCAATTTGAAGGGCCGACAATGAAAAGAAATTTGAGAGCAATGGGAGCTGATGTAGTAGGAATGAGTTCTCAGGAAAACTTAATTGCGGCATGGGAGAGAATTCCGTTTGCTAATGTTGTGCTTGCGACTAATGGGGCTTTTGAGCGTCATACTCATGAGGAAAATCAGGAAATTGGAAGACGTTCTGCTGGTAGAACTAGAGATGTGCTTGTAAGAATTGCGGATACTTGGCCTAGGAGGAAGGCGGCGTGAATTGAATTGGAAAGTTTGCTATAATTCGATCATGTCCAAGAAATCTCGTCCAAAAAAGGTGAATAAATATGATAATCTGAGCAAGCCTCAGGCTGAGTTTGATTTTCATGATAGAGGACTCCTACGAGAAAATGACATGAGAGATTTGGCTGATGAATTTTTGGAAGAATGTTTGGATAGGGGGCTAATGAAAATTTTGTTTATTACAGGAAAAGGTCTTCACTCAAAAAGTGGAATGCCGATTATAAAGCCTTTTTTGCGCAAATATCTGCAAACTTTGCCTTTTGTGGTTAGAGTTTACGAAGGACGTTACGATCGTGGCGGATCGGGAACGCTGGAGGTGATTTTGAATCCTAAAGCTTAGGCTTTTTCTTCTTCGTCGGTGTATTTTACGGCTACTCTTACTTGGTCTCCGACTTTTTGCATTAAATCATGCAGTTCTTTAAAGCTATTTGCGCCAGCTGTATCGGTGCGATTTATTTGTCTCGAATCTCCTGTTGAGACAACTTCAGTGCGAGACATTTTTCCGGTTACGGAAGCGAAACGACGGACTATATCTTGGTCAACTTGTTCTACTGGTTGGAATTTGAACATTTTAGTTTTTTGACCTTTGTCGTAACCGATCATAAAATCGACACCTTCTTCTGAATCAATAGCTTCATAGGTTACTTTACCTCCGTAGATTTGGCCTTTTCCCAATTGATCATTGTAATAGTTTGATTCTTGAAGTCCTCCGTTGATTAAAATTGCCTGGGGAACCGGTTGAGAATACCCCATGTCGATTAAGACTCTTCCTTCTCCGCCATCTTCAGATTCGAGATCTCCCACTACTACATAGTGGAATTCTCCATCATTAGTACAAGCTAAAACTTGAGTGTTTTTCAGTTGTCCGGATTGTTCTAAAATTTGCGCTAAGGCTGGAGCTATTTCGCGACAAGTTCCTTTTAATTCGCCTTGTTCTTGCCATTTACGAGATCCTTTTGCGGCTACGTTGTTTAAAGTAGGGGCTTGAATGGTAACATTATCACCATTTTGTTCCCATTGGTAATCTGTGGTTAGGGGACTTCTGTCGTATTGAATTTTACCTTGTTCCAGTTGTTGTTGGATCCAAGCGTTTAATTGTGCGATTTTCTCTTTTAATTGAGGGGTTTCATTTGGTTGACGGGTAGGGTTTTCCATAAATTTGGTTGTAAATAATGATGTTAATGTAATTAATAATATCATCATAATTAAAAATGTCAAGAGAGGTTTTTTTTTGGAAAATTAGGCAACGCGATATATTTTAGTTCGCTTGATTTTTTTAAAGTTTGTTTTATAATTGCTGCCAACTTTTTTAAATATGACGACGGGAGATTTTAAAGGTGGGCAAGGTGGTGATTTGGGCGTTAATGGGCCTAAAAATCTTGTAATGGTAGAGGAGACGTTTGGTAAAAAGACTTACGAAAGGCCTGATTTGGTTAAGATTGATTCCGGGAAAGGTCCCGAAATGAAAGGGGCTGAGGCTGCAGAAGGTGAGTTTATCAGAATCCAAGCTCAACAGCTGGGAGTTTCGGTTGATTTGGCGGAACGATGGATGAGGAGGGAACCTGGGGCTCAAAGGGAGCTTAGTGCCTTGTATAAAGCAAATGGTATGGAGAGTTTGCAGAGGGATGGGAATGCCTTTGCAAAATTTATGGCGAGAGTTTTGCCTTCTGAGATGGCTGGAGAAACTACTGACCCGAAAACTGTTTCTTATTTTAAGGCTATTTATTTAGGAAAAGTTTTTAGAAAGGCGGCGATGAATGCGGTGGAGAGTGGTCAAGAATTGGATTTGGCTGACGCTTGTTGGGAAAGAAGTTTAGATTTTTATATTAGAGCATTTTCTGAATTTGAAGCGGAATATTTGTTTTCGGATACGGTAAATGAGATGAATGATTATGGGATTTTGGAGAAATTCCCGGATAAGGTTCAGGCTTTATTTGAGGTGGGAGTAAGGACGTGTCGAAGGGTGGAAGTTTTTGATGGTTATTATGAATTTATGAAATCGATTGGGAGAGCTGATCAAGTGAAAAAATTTGTAGTAGAAAATTTGGAAGTTTTTTTGAGAATGCCGATAGGGGTGTCGACGATATTTAGTGATATTTTGAAATCTACTCCGGAGGGGGATCGAGTGAGACTTGAGATGCTGAGTAGGCAATATAATCGAGGTAGGAAAGCGGATCCTTTTACCTATTTGTTTTGTTACAAACTTTGTTATAAGGGGAATTATAGAGGGACTTCGCAAGTTTTGGCTGAAACCAAAGATAGATATCGCAAGAAAAAAGTTGTTCTTCCTTTGGAGATGGATGATGTTTGTAGAGATCTTGTGCCTGCTTTTACTTATTACAATGCTAATAGAGTTTTTGGAGGAGCGGGAGTTGTGGGAAGCACAAAGGCATGGGGTGTTGAAACTGATCATCGACCGGAAGGTTTGCATGTGGATGAAATTAGAAGAAGGATGCGTTCTGAACAGGCAATGGTTCATGCGGGAGATAAGTTCTTTGGATTAGTTGAAAAAATTGAAAAAGAAAGGCAGCAAGTCTCTGTGGAAGAAGCTATAGATTGTTTGGCCGAGGTGTATGGGAATAGTGATGTTGTTTTTGGCTCTTATTATGATTTTTTGGTTTATTTTTTAGATTATTTTTTGTCTATACAATTGGATGCTGAATCTGTGGAAAAAATGCTGGAGGCTCATGATTCCGGGAAAATTCGTATTCCAATTGAAGTGATGAATGCTACTACGGCGAATCTTGTTAAGATGTATTTCCTTTCCGGGAAATATCAAGAAGTTGTTGATTTGGTAAAAAAAAGAAATCCTTCAGGCGATGGAGAAATGCAAATGTTAAGAGGAACTGCCTATTATTTTTTGAAAAGTTCTTTGGCAATTTCTAAAGATGGTGAAGATGTGGATAGGGCTTTCAGAGAGGTTTCCATGAGAATGGATGATTTTGCAGGAGAGGGGTTTGAGGAGGATTTTGAAAGAGAAATTTGGGCGGATTATTTTATTCCGAATTATTATAAATATCCTGAAGTCTTGAATTCAAATTATAATCGTAGTCGAGCAGTTACAATTGTTCGAGATGTGGTGGAAAAAAGTCCGGCAGTTGTAGGTCCGAGAATTGTTTATTTGAATTTACTTTGTAAGCAGACTTCTAGGGATGTAGCGGGGATTACTCGTTGTGCTATTGAATTGAATCAATTGGTAGCTTCAAACGGATGTGATGCGGAGTGGAAAGAATTTTATCAGTCAACGAATAAAAAGGCTGTCGAAATTTTGTATTCTTGTGGACAAGCGGTTTCCGTGGTGGAGATTATTGAGGCTGATAAGAGTCTTATTAGTGATCCTTGGTTTGTAGAGTTTTTAATTAAGGCAAAAGTTCATAGCAGTGTTCTTTCGAGAGAGAGTTATGAAGGTGTTCAAGATTTGTTGTCTAAATTGCCGGAGGTCTCACCTGCTATTAGGAGGGTTGTGGAAACAGCTAGAAAAAGTCTGAAGATTGCAGAATATAGTAGTTGTGGAGTGGAGCCTTTTGTGATGAGTGCTTTAGAGGGTGAAAATTTACAAGCGAGTATAGATGTAGGAGATAGCGTGAAGGTTTCGTATGCTTTGGCAACATTAAAATCTTTTAGAAAAGAATTTGTTGGTTTGGCTGGAAATTCGATGGATTTGCTGCCGATGGAAGATCAAGAGACTCATGTGAGAGATGCTTCCGTAGGGGCTTTGAGATCAATATTCGGGGTAGATAAGGTAATGGTGGCGAGAAAAGATGAAGGATTCAAGATGACTTGTTTGACTGAGGGTGAAGGGGATGATTTTACCGCTAAGAAAGTGGAATTTGAAATTGGTGCTGATTATAAAGTTGTTTTGCCAAAGATGAGAGTTCCTCCGGAGAAAGAGGCTGAGTATAGGGTATTGATAGGAATTTTGGAATCAGCTTTGATGGAAGAATTGTTGGCGGTGACAATGGATATGGAACTTCACAGTGTTGATGAAGTTTTGGCATGTGGAGGAAGATCTTATAATGAATATTTGGATCAAGTTAACAGATATTCTAGAGCAAAAGAAAGTCCTGAAAGACAGGGAGCTTTTGGAATTGAGAAAAGAAATGAAGAAATCGTTGAACAATTGGAAACTTTTATTAATGAATTGGGGGACTCTGATTTGTCTTCTGGAGATGAGGCTTTGGCGATGGTTGCCAGTTTAACCGAAATTATTGCTACCTGTCGTGATTTGGATGAGCCGCAGATTAGTTACAAGTCTTCAGTCGATCCGGAAAGTTCTTTTTCCGGGGTGGCTAAATTTTTGGAAATTTTTGGAGGAGACCAGGCGGTCTCTGTCCTAAAAGAAATGGGGGTTACTGATGAAATAATTGAGACTCAATATAGGTTGCCTAAAAAGGATAAAAATAATTTTAGAGGGTATTACGAATTGTGTTGTATTTTCCCTGAAAAATATAAAATTAAGACCGGTCGTTTGGCAGTATTTTTAGATGACAGGGGTGTAGCAACAATTCCAGGAGTCCCTAAAACTCATGCTCTGTATGTCCATATTTGGGCCTTGGTTCTTGAAAGTTTGGCAAGCAAAGTTGTTCCGGAAATGGGTCCTTATGCAAAAGCTTTTGGACATAAGAGAGCAGATTCTGATCAGAGAGGTCGTGTGCCGAGAATAGTTTTGCATCGTTATCCTGAATGGCAATCCGATGATGATAGAAATGTGAAGAGGTTGGCTTGTTCGGCAATTATTATTAATGCTCAAAAAGGTGGAGTGGAAAAGTCGGGTGGTAGAAATGCTTTTAAATTAGCTTTATTAGATAGACTTTCAGAAGCGTTTAATCTGGCTGAATTGTCTTCAAAAGAAGGATTGGCCAATATGCCTTTGTATTTTGAACAAAAGACGGATGATGGCAAAAAGGGGCATTATAAAAGGGTAAATGGTTTGTTTGTATCTAATGGGGGAGCTAATTGTGTAAACGTTGATGTTCTTAGTGGGATTGCTCCGGAGATTTTTGCAGATGGTTCGATGAATGAAAAGATTGTGATGATTCAAGGCAAAAGAGTAGTGGCAATTGATGATCTATCTCCGACGGCTGTAAATTATTTGCAATCTTTTAAGCTTAGAATTTTGGGGCCACGCGTCTTTAGACTTCCTATCGATTTTGAAGATGCTGAAAATTATGCAATGGATAAATATGAAGTTAGGGAAATAGATGGTCAAAAATATTGGCTGATTCCTGCAAAATACAGGAGTAAACATCATGTTGTCATAGACGGCAGACCGTATAAAAAGAAACCATATGTTCCCCATTCTAAAGTAAAAGTTGGTCCAAAAACTTATGCAGTAACTTCTTTTCGAATGACGGACGAAATGAGAGATCTTTACGAATCTTCTACTGTGGATATGGGAAAAGCTACTGAGGAGAAATTGTATGGAGTTATTTATGATAAAGTGACCGGAGAAATCTATGCTTATGCTTGTTTGGGGAGTGGGGAGAAAGTTGATGAAAATGGTGAATTTAGAGATTTGAGTTCGAGAGTAGCTTGGAAATTGCATCAGGATGGACAACCGGCTTTGATGAAATTCCCAAAAATAAAGGCGGCTATGAAGGGGAGAGAAGATTCAATTGCCGAGGTTTTGTTTATTTTGGAGTCAAATAAGGGTTATAAAAGAGGTAAATATATAGATTTGTGGAAAATGCTTGTTTCAGGGAGAGGTTTACAAGATATGGCGGCAAGAATGCTTTTACAGATGGTTGGGAATGGTAAAGGGTCTAAGGTTTCCGAAGTTGAAGAGGAAAAAGAGGAGAATGGGGTGGCTGAAGTCGGACAGGGAGCGGTTGAAGTTGAAGAAGTTTCTGGTGTAGTAAAAGGTGGTGGCGATGAGACGGTTGATGTGCAAGAAGTAGATCCTTCTGAGCCCAAAAAGAAAAGAGGCAGGAAAAGACGGGTTGTTGAAGCGGAAGATGATGATGCAGAATTGAGTCAATTTAAAGAGCGGGTTGCTGCTGTGATAGAAGATTTAGGGAAAACTGCAGCGAGAGATATTGCAAAGCCTGTTGAAAAAGAAGTGGATCCTGAAGTTGAGAAACCAAGAAAAAAGAGGGAGGCTTCTTCTCCAAGGGCTAGATTTACTGATCGAGAGTTAGTAGAATCTGGAGATGATTATGCGACTTATGTTGTTGATCCATGGAGAGACAAGGATAAGGAGTCTTCTGGTCTTTGGGATACAGATTTGAGAATTTTACCGAAAGAGGATCCTCGTTATGAAAGATTCGCTGATGCTTTTGATTTGAAGATTGCTAATGTGAAGGCAAAAGCACCGGAAGAGGAATATGTTTTGGTTGTTTTAAATCGTGGTGCTGGAGCTAGAAGCGAGGTTGTTTCTAAGGTAAGATTAGGATTTTTGGTGAGGAAAAAAAGAGAAGAATTTTAAAATATTCGATTATGCCTGAAGTAAAAGATGATGAGATAGAGTTGAGGTTGCCGGGAGTGGTAGAGCCGGAGGTTATCGATTCTGTTTTAGTAGAATTGGCTTTCGAGAAGTTAATGAATTTGAGGGCGGCGGTTCGAGTGTTGGGACATACTGCCAATAGTCCGCGTTTTGCAAATTTGGCAAGAGGATTACAGAGTTGTCGGGCTGTTTTAGGAAGAGGCGATTTTGAAATTTTTAGAATGTGGTTGGGGTTTGGGGAGGTAAGTTTGGGAGTTTTTGATATGCGAGATTTTGTGAGAAAACTGACAGATTTAGATGGAAAAATAGATAGTTTGGTTGAGAGGAAAAGATTGGAAAATAGACTTTTACAGGCGACGGGACGGCAGGGGCTTGCAGTGGGACTTGATACGGGCGATCCTGATCGGGCTATGTCTCCTGATAGAGGTGTTTTTGAAAAATTTATGAGAAGTTTACATGGAGGAGAAGAGATGCAAATTCCTCATTTAAAAATGGAAGATTTCCCAGATTCTAAAGATGGAGATATTTTGTTTGAAGGAAAAGTTTGTTTTACAACTATGGGAAGTAGGCCTGGACTGGAATGTGATTGTGAATATGTGAGAACGGATGATGGTAGAGAATTTTTTGATGGAGATTTATTCCGAGGGATTCAGGGTAGAGTGAGGGTAAAAAAGATCGAGGGGGAGTTTAAAGTGGAAAAAATTGGAGGAAGGAGTTAGGATCTTATCGGTAGTAATTTTTTAAAATAATATTTATGAAATTATCAAAAGCTTTAGGAATCGTGTTTTCTCTGTTGGTTTTGGGGGCGGTGGTTTTTTATTTTGTGCAATTTGGTAAGGGTGGAGAAGTGAATACTGAGGTTAATCCTGAATCTAAGGATGTAGCTAATGAAGAGCAAGTTGTTGATGAAAGAAGTGAAGAAAAAGTTTCTCGTCCGGTAGTGGAAGAGGTAAAAGTGGTTGAAGAAAAAGTTGAAAAGCCAACTACGACACCTGCTGTAAAGACGGAAGAGATTGCAGCGGTTTTGTCGGATGAAGATTTGATTAAAAGTTATTATTCAAAATTACAAGAACAGAAATTGGAAGAGGCTTATGCGCTGAAATATGATACGGAAAAAATCAGTTTTACAAAATTCCAAGGTTGGTATGGAAATGTAAAAACTGCAGTGGTTTCAGATATTACCAGTAAAGGGAATCATAAATATCAGTTTACGGTTGATTTAAAAGAAAATAATGGCGTTGAGGAAAAATACTTGGTAAATATGGAAGTTATAGATGGTCTATTAAAGACCACCTCTTCTCAAAAAACTTGGAGTAATAATTCGGTTGAAGTTTATTTCGATATAGTTGATGGAGTTAGAAAAATTCATGTAGTAAAAAATGGTATTGATAAATTAGTAACTTCAGTTGATGAAAATGATAATGTTTATCTTGGAAAACTTTATGATAAACATGAAATTTCGGCTGATAAAAAGTATTTAATATATCGATTGATGGGCAATGGATATGGTTCAAGTGATTCCCATATCTATGACATCGATGCTGGAAGAGAGGTCCATGTATTTTATGATCCGGATAAGTATGGTTTCTCAAAAGATGGTAAATATTTCTATGACTGTAGAGGTCAAAATGATTATATGGGTGGAGAATATTTATATGTTTATTCTGTCCCTCAGTTTACCAAAATTTTTGATTTCCAGGCCTATTTTGGTGATGGAGTAGCGGTTTGTGACTATTATAATTCTGATACTAATGATTTTATTTTTGTAGCAAATTCCGGATCTGCAAAAGTATTTGATTTTGATAGCGCGAGTTTGCAATAGAAGGATAATATTGGATTTTGTTGACTGTTATCTTGGCTGAGGTAACATGTTCTTTGTGTAATTTATTAACAATTTTCTATTATGGACAGAGCTTTAAAGGTGATATTTATAGTAATTGGAGCCGTTGTGGTTTTTTTCGTTGTGCTTATGGGAATTGGGCTTTGGGCAACTTCTAGCATTGCCGGGATTGCGGAAGATCAAATTGCTTTAATTTCTCAGGGGAAAATAGAGGAAGCCTATAATAAATATAGTTCAAAAGATTTTAAGGAGGCAACTAACTTGGAAGATTTTAAGGTTTTTGTAGAATCAAATAAAATATTAGCTGAAAGTGTTGATGTGTCTTTTCCCTCGAGAGAAATTACGAACGATGTGGGGACATTAGAAGTAAAATTAGAAGGGAAGGATGGTTCTATTACAGATCTTGATTATACTTTGGTAAAGGAGGAAGAAGAGTGGAAAATTTTCAGTATGGAATTCCCGGAAGGGGAGTTTGATGAAGGAACTGAAGATTTTAAAGTTTCTATGATTAGTGAAATAGCAATGGCTGATACCACTGATGAAAATGGAGAGGTCGCTCCGGAAAATACAGTGACAACTTTTAGCCCCGATACAGAGGCGATTTATGTTTCAGTTTATTTAGAAAATCCGGGATCTAATGTAGCAGTTTCGTCTTGGTTGCAGTATCCGGAAACGGGAGATGAACTTGGTCCAGTTTCTATTGTAACTACCGATGAAGAGTATCAAGTGGCTATGTTTACATTTTCAAAACCAGATGCAGGATGGATGGTTGGAGATTATATTTTTAAAGTGAAAGCGGGGACTGAGGAAGAGCGAATAGTGGAATTTAAAGTGGAGTAATGTTTTTCGGTTGATTTTATTTTCAAAAAAAATAAGAATGTAGGGCGTGAGTTTTTGAGAATGCCTGGGTGGCGGAATTGGTAGACGCGCAGGACTTAAAATCCTGTTCTAGCAATAGAGTGCGGGTTCGATTCCCGCCCTAGGCACCAGAAAGTAGCGAGGACGGCGTTCCGAAGCGGAGCTCGCTGAAGGCGAGCGAAGCGAAGGAAAACTTTCAAAGAATTTGTGAGTGAACAGCGAAACAAATTCTGTAGAAAGTTTAGCCGGACCCTATTGAAGAAGAAATTATTGAGTTATTATAGGTTTACCTTTTTGTCATGGAATTAAAAAAAATCTTAAATTCAAAAAAAACTCCTCTGGTAATGGGTGTGCTTAATTTGACGCCGGATTCTTTTAGTGACGGAGGAGTTTTTAATGCTGTGGATTTAGCTGCGAAAAGGGTTGTGGAAATGGAAAATAAAGGAGCGGATTTGATTGATATAGGTGGAGAATCAACCGGTCCTAATTCTAAAAATGTTTCTGAAAAAGAGGAAATTGCTAGAGTTATTCCTATTTTAAAAAAAATTAGAAAAATTACGAAATTACCTATTTCTATAGATACATATAAAGCTGAAGTGGCCAGATTAGCCTTAGATGAAGGAGTAAATATCGTAAATGATGTAACAGCTCTAAGAGGCGATAAAAATATGGTGAAGATTGTGGCTCAAGCCAAATGTCCGTTGATAATGATGTATTCCAAGGATAATACGGCTAGAACGACTGTTATTAAAAAAAAATATAAAGATGTCGTGAACACTATTGATAAGTTTTTTGTGGATAGAATCTCTTATGCCCAAGAACAAGGTGTTCTAAAGAAAAATTTGATCTTGGATCCTGGGATGGGACAGTTTATTTCTGCTATTTCTAAATATAGTTTTGAAATTATCAATAGACTTGAGGAATTAACTCATTTTGGATTGCCACTTTTGATTGGAGTTTCGAGGAAATCTTTCCTGATGGGTAAAATAACGGAAAGGTTGGATAGAGGACTTATTGCTTCAGCTTTTGCATATTTGAACGGAGTGAGTATAATTAGGACTCACGATGTAGGTGCGACTGTAGATTTTTTTAAACAATTTAATAATTAAAAATATGCCGAAAATGAAATTGAACTGCGTTTTGGAGTTTGCGGCTGCGCATTTTTTGACTAAATATCATGGTAAATGTGAGAATTTGCATGGGCATAATTATAGAGTTGTGGTGACGCTTGAGGGAGAGGTTGGGGAGGATGGAATGGTTCAGGATTATAAGGAAATTAAAAAGATTGTGAAAAATAATGTGATTGATAAACTGGATCATACTTCTTTGAATGATGTGATGGAGAATCCTTCTTCGGAAAATTTAGCAGTATATATATGGGATGGAATTAAGGCGGATTTGCCTTTGTTAACAAAGGTAACTGTTTATGAAACGGCAGATTATTATTGTGAATATGAAGGAAAATAAAGTTTTTATAGGGTTGGGGTCAAATTTGGGAGATAGAAATGAATATTTGAATGAAGCTTTAGAGAATATTAATGATTTTGCGCGAGTGATTGCGAAATCTTCCATTTACGAAACTGAGCCTGTGGGGTATAAGAATCAGGGTATGTTTTTGAACATGGTAGTGGAGGCTATGACTTTTCTTGGTCCGGAAGAATTGTTGGCACGCTTGAAAAAACTAGAAAAAGAAATGGGAAGGCCTGATAGAGGAATGAGGTTTGGTCCCAGAGAAATTGATTTGGATATCTTGCTTTATGAGGATGAAGTTGTAAATAAGGATGGTATTGAAATCCCTCACCCAAGGATGGCGGAAAGAGGATTCGTGCTTGAGCCTTTGAGTGAAATTGCACCGCAAATTATTCATCCAATATTAAATAAAACAATCTTGGAATTATGGACTCAGCTAAAATCGAAAAATTAGTTAAAGAGCTTATTATAGCGATTGGGGAGGATAGCGATCGCGAAGGTTTACAGAAAACTCCACTTCGTGTAGCGAAATCTTTTGAGCGTATTTTTGGCGGCTATGACAAAAATCCGGAGGATCTTTTGACTCAATTTGATGGAGAAAATTATGATGAAATGATTATTTGTAAAGATATTGATTTTTATTCGACGTGCGAACACCATCTGCAGCCATTTTTTGGAAAAATTCATATCGGATATATTCCTGGGAAAAAAATTATTGGTATTTCTAAATTGCCTAGAATTGTGGAAATTTACGCTCGTAGAATGCAAAATCAGGAACGGTTGACGGTTCAAATAGCTGAAATGATAGATAAATTGTTGAGTCCAAAAGGGTGCGGAATTGTGGTGGAAGCTCAACATCTTTGTATGAGAGCAAGGGGTGTTGAAAAACAAAATGCAATTATGACGACGTCATCTTTCCGAGGGCTTTTCAAGAAAAATCAGAAAACAAGAAATGAATTTTTAAAACTGATAAAATGATTCTCTTGATAGATAATTATGATTCATTTACTTACAATTTATATCAGCAGATAGAGAGATTGGGTGGGAAAGTGAAGGTTGTGAAAAATGATGAAGTGACGGTTGATGATATAAAAAAGATGAATCCTTCAGCAATAGTGATATCTCCTGGGCCTGGGAGACCTGAAGATGCGGGAATTTCGCTTGAGGTTATTAATTATTTCTATAAAAAATTGCCAATTTTGGGAGTGTGTTTGGGACATCAGGCTATTGGTTTGAATTTTGGAGTAAAAGTTGTGGGAGCAAAGAAAATTTTGCATGGGAAAACGGCTTTAGTTGCTCATGGTAAAAAAAGACTTTTTAAAAGGGTTGAAAATCCATTTTTGGCTGCCAGATACCATTCTTTGGTGATTGATGAAGTGCCTTGCGACTTTGAGTTATCGGCGTGGACGGATGACTGTGAAATTATGGGGATTCATCATAAAGAGTTGCCTGTTTTTGGGATCCAGTTCCATCCGGAATCTTTTATGACGGAGCATGGCGATAAAATTATTAAAAATTTTTTAGATGTATCGAAAAGTTATTAAAAGAATTGATGCATTTGAACTTTTTCAGAAACTGTATTTAGAAAAAGATGTTTGTTTTTTCTATAGTAATAGTGAAAAAGGTTGGCAAAAAAATATTGCAATGGAGGCTAATGATAAATTTATTTATAACGGTGGCAATTTGCAGAAGTTTGAAAATGATTTGGAGAGATTTGTTTATAAAAATACCAAAAAAAATAGGAAAATTTGTGGGTTTATTGCTTATGATATTGGATATGAAATATATAATTTGAAGAAAACGGCTAAAGATGATTTGTGTTTGCCTAAGGCTGTTTTTATGGCTTTTGATAATTGGGTAGAAGTCATGGATGGGGGGATTAGGTTAATTTATAAAGATAAAAAATTTGTAGATAAAATATTTGATGCAAATGAGAGAAAAATTCCAAAACAAAAGAATATTCAAAATTGTAATTTTGTTCCGGAGATGAGGAAGAAAAAATACAATGATTCTTACAAAAAAATAAAACAACATATTTATGATGGTGATATTTACCAAATTAATTTAACCCATCGATTAAAAGCGAGGACGGATCTGACTGCAAAAGAACTTTTTGTAAGAGTGGCAAGGGCTAATCCAGTTGATTTTTTGGCGTATTTGGAAGGGGATGGATTCGAAATTATTAGTGCTTCTCCGGAGCGATTTGTGAGGATAGAGAAGCAAAATATAGAGACTTGTCCGGTTAAAGGAACTAGGCCTCGCGGTAAAAATAAAATGGATGATGAGAGATTGAAAAAAGAATTGATGAGGAGTGAAAAAGAGGCGGCAGAACTCAATATGATTACCGATTTGATGCGTAATGATTTGGGCAAAGTTTGTGAAATTGGATCAGTGAAGGTTATGGGATCGAGATTGATTAGTGTTTGTTCGACAGTTTTTCATACTTACAGTAAAGTTGTTGGCAAAATCTCTAAAAAAACATCTCAAATTAAAGCTCTCATTTCTGTGCTTCCAGGAGGCTCGATTACAGGATGTCCAAAAAAGAGAGCGATGCAGGTTATTGATGAGCTAGAGCCGGTAACTAGAGGAATTTATACCGGAGTTGTTGGGCAAATTAATTCGGTGGATCAATATGATTTTAGTATTGCGATAAGAACTATCGTAAAGAAGGGTAAAAATCTTTTCTTGCAAGTTGGTGGTGGAATTGTGCTAGATTCAAATCTGAAAGATGAATTTGAAGAAACTCTAGTAAAAGCAAAATCGTTTATGAATATTTTATGATTGTTTTACACAACAATAAATTTAGAAAAGATGCGAAGGTTTCTGTAACTGGAGATGTTTCTCGGGGATATGGAGTTTTTGAAACGCTCCGGACTTATCGAGGGAAGAGTCTTCCTCTTTTGAAAAAACATGTTGATAGACTTTTTATTTCTGCTGAAAAGATTCAGCTTAAAATTAGATATCCAAAATCTAAAATTATTGAAATGGTGAAAAAGATTGTGGATAAATCTGTTCATGAGATTCAAAGAATTAAAATTATAGTGTTATCTGGGGACATAGTGATCACTTCTGAAAGGGTGAAGCAAAATTTGAATTCGAAAAATGGAGTTTCTTTGAAGAGTGTGAAGATGGAAAGGGCTCTTACGGATATAAAATCCATCTCGTATTTGCCGTCTTTTTTGGCTCACGAGGAGGCTTTAAAAAATGGGTTTTATGATGCGATTTTAATTAATAACGAAGGCAAGGTTACTGAAGGGGCATATTGTAATATTTTTTGGTTTGAGGGAGAAAAGTTGTGTACATGTGGTGAAAATATTTTTCCTGGTATGATTAGAAATATCGTTTTGAAAATATCTCCGTGTAAAGTTGTTTTTAAAAGTATTACTCTTGAGGAATTAAAGCGCATGAAAGAAATTTTTATTACTCAAAGTATAGGGTTGGTTTTGCCTGTGATAAAAATAGATAATTCTAAAATCGGGAATGGATTACCCGAAGAAAGAACGAAAACAATGATTGCAAAGTTCCAAAGTTATATTGAAAAATTGATTAAAAAATCTTAGTCGTATTGTTCGCTGTGAACTTTATCGGGGGATAAACCTTTTGATTCTAAAATGGAAGTCACCTCTGTGAGCATATCTTTTAAGCCGCAGAGGTAGGCTTCTGTGTTTGTAGTGTCAATTTTAAGGTTTTCGAGTAGAGCTGTCACACGTCCTTTATTCCCGCTCCAGTCTTCTTTTTCTGGTCTGGAAATGGTTATCTCATAAGTGAAATTAGAAAATTTATCAGCAAGTTTTTGAAAAACATCTTGATAAAAAATTTCTTTAATATATCTGACTCCGAAAAGCAGATGAAATTTATTTTGATTATTCTTATTTAAAAGTTGATCTTCAATCATAGTTTTCAAAGGAGCAATTCCTGTGCCAGTTGCAATAAATAGAATATTTTTTGAATCAGGATTTGGGTTAAAAAGAAATTTTCCGTTTGGTCCTAGAAATTGAATTTCTTGTCCTTCTTTTAGTGAGTTTAGCCAGTTACTTCCGCGGCCATTTTCAACGAGTTTGACGCACAGAGAAAATGCTTTATTTTGATTATCAGAATGAGGATAAGAGGCGATTGAATATCCTCTGATACATGGGGAAGATGAATTGTCTTCAACTTTTATACTGATGAATTGGCCGGCCTGAAATTCAAAAGAAGCTTCAGTTTCAAAATCTAGCTGAATTGTCCCCTCGGCAAGATAGGTCTTTTTAATAAGAGCTGCTTTTTGAAGTGGCATTGTGAGAAATTATTGTAGTGGAAGATAAGCATAATAACTTAATATTCCTCCCCAAAGAATTAGTACCAATGAACCCAATGCTAGTAAAGGTGTGATTTTTTTCAAAGAAAGAGCCCATTTAATTACGGCTCCGGGAATTAGAAAATAAGTAACACTTTTTACGATCATGATCCAGCCAGAAAGAGTTACTAGCAGCCAAATATTCCATTCCCAAGAACTATACATCCTGACGATCATGATTCCGGCCACTAGCTGTACTACGAATAGAGGAATCAAATCATAGTGGTTTTTGAGCCAACTGCTCATAATCTTTTGCCATGTTTTCATGTATAGCAGAAAAGATAGGCCTAGGGTCAAAAATACCGGACCTACTACTTCAGCGACTTTAATCGCATTTGCTTCCATAAAATGAGGGTTAGGAATACAACGCGGTCATTATAGTCTTTTTTGAGGGGAGAAGTAAACCTTTTCTCTTTTATTTAAGTAGATAGAAGGTTGTATGAAAGACTGATTTATGATATAATTTAGCGATAAAATTAATACAAAAATATATGCCGTTACAATCTACGCCAGAACCATTACCAGATGCTTCGGGCGCTCCGAATCCTGGTAAAGAAGGAGCTCCTGTAGTGCCAGCAACTGGTGAGCAACAAGTTGCTTTATCAGGTAAACAGGGTGAAGCTTTGACTGCAGATCCGGCTACGGCAGAGGCTGCAGGAAAAGTACATACAGAATTTGTTGAAAGAACCGGAAAGGTTGATGAACCTACTGCTAAAGCTGATATGGATGTTTTGACTGGAAAATCTCCGGAAGCCTATACAATTGAAGATATTCGTTACAATACAAGACTTTTGAAGAAAAAGGGTGAAGGAGAGGAAAAGCCTGAAGAACAGGTTGCTAACTTGAAAGAAGAAACTGCTCGTAGAATGAAGGCTTATACTACCGATGCGGGAGATGGATGGTTTCAGTTGGATTATGCCAAAATGGGGACGGATAAAAACGGACTTACTCATGAACTTTATGTTGGATTGGGAGATATTTTGCTGGATCTTGATATTCAAAATATTGTGGTCCAAAAAGAGGGTGGATTAGTAAAAGCTCATAGAGGAATAGTTGCTTCTGGGAGTCATGCTGGAAGAGTGGGATTTTTGGATGAGGCAGGGGAATATGTGGCAACTCATACCGGGGATAAATTTAGAATTATTTCTAGTGATAAGATGGATGTGACTGCTTATGCGGGAAAACTTACAGAAGAGACCGGAAAGAGAGAGGCTGGCAGGGCTGCTTTTAAATCTGGAACGGTGGATTTGTATGTAGCTGAAGGGCCGGTTACTTTGAAGGAGGCTATTGATCTTAAGGAAACAACAAAAGATGGAAAGGGAAATGAAGTAACTTTCCAAGTTGATAAGAAAACTATAGAGGGTGCTGCGGCTGAATGTTCGGGTGGCGGTGTAGATGTTGAAAAGGCTGTGGAAAGGCCGAATTTGATGAAAGTTTTGAATTATATTGCTTACAAAGTAGGAGTTCCTCCTTATGGGATGCTTGCTGTAATTAAGCATGAATGTGGAGTTAAATTTCCTGCCGCAGTTGGGGATGGGGGATTGGCTGTTGGAATGGGGCAACATCATCCAGAAGCGTGGGCGACATGTAAGAAACAGCCAATTTTCCAGACATTAGTGGGATCTGTTATTAAAGAAGAACCTAATAATGCAGGTAGAAATGCCAATATTTTTGTTGATTTGGTAGGAGTGGCGGTAATGATGAAGATGGGATTTGATGTTTTTGGATTTGAGGTGAATCATTTGACTGATCCGGCTGAGTTGCTTGAGAAACAAGTGACTTCTCCGGATGGAGTAACGATGACTAAAATGGCATGGCTTAGAATGTTCTATCATGTTCCTTCTTATGCTCGCCAGTATGCAAAAGCTATCAAATCCGGAAGTATGGATAGAGTTTCTGAAAAGGCTCAAGGATGGCTTAAAGAGCATGGCCATAGATATGTAAAATTATCAGAAACAGCAACTGCAGCAAAACAGGCAATGGCTGCAAAAGGAGTTTTAATGGCATAGTTTTGAATTATGTTTAAAGAAAATAGATTTATTTTTGAACACGCAGAGTTCAGTCCTTCTAGTAGAGAAGGGAGGCGTTTGAATTTTGGTAAAAAACGTCCTTATGAAGGAGGAGAGTTACCAAAAGAAATTCAAGAAAAAGAAAAAAGAGAGGAAGAAGAGAATGTAAGGGTAGCGGAAAAATTGCTCAATAATCTAGAAAATTACGGGATCAAATGTCCCCGTTGTGGGCTTAAGAATGTTTCTGAAATTGGAACAGTCCCCCCGAATAGAAGGATTTTATTTTGCTTGGATTGCAAAAATAAATGGGAGGTGGAGTAAGAAATTTTCAATAGGGATTTCCTCTTTGCTCTACGAAAAATTTTCGCTGTTCGCGAAGCATTTTTCTTGAGCAAAGTCCTGCGTTTCGGCAAACGTGCGAGTTTGCCTTCACTCCGGACCGGAAATCTCGCAATTTAATGGAGGCACCACCCAGATTCGAACTGGGGAATAACGGTTTTGCAAACCGCTGCCTTAGCCACTTGGCCATGGTGCCTTTTTCAAGAAGGTTAGTTTAGCGAAAAAGAGTGTAACATTACATCCAGCATTTTGACAACGCCTTCATCTTCGGTGGGCAAATAGGCGCTTGTAACAACATATCCAGCTCCTTGATATGCTACATATAATTGTTTAAATCTGACGATTGGATCAGATGGACTTTTTTTGCCTTCAAAGCCGGAAATGAAGGTGGTGAGATCTTGATCTTTGTATTTAATAGTGAGTTCTTCTTTACTTAATTCGTTGAAGCCTACGAGACTTTCTTTTGATTTAAGGAGAGTGCTTTTACCGAAATCAGCAGATGTTATTTCTAAGGGAAGTTTTGATTGGGAAATATTGGTGTTGGCGGTGAAGATTTCATTCTTGATATTGTTTCTGAAATCTATAAGTGTTTCAGCTGGAACATTTGAAGTGAAACTTTTACTGTCGATTACTTCCCAGTCTTTGGGATAAGAGATAGTGAAGGCGGTGTTGTCATAAGTATTGTAGTTTGGATTAGCAAATCCACCTGTTGTACTAGAATCATCACCACCAAAACATCCTGTTAATATAAAAGGAATTAATAGTAGTAATAAGAGCTTTTTCATTGATTTGAGGTTTATATTTTAACACATTGATTCTACTGCTTGACTTTGCGAAAAACAAGTATAGAATTTGCGGCGTTTTAAAAATAAGTCATATGAAAGTAGGGATTTTGTCTTTTCGATCTTTAAGCAATCAGGCTTCTGAGGAAGAAGTTGAGCTGAAAAGAGAAGCAAAGGCTAGGGGGCATGTCTCCCGTATTTTTAGGGCGGCTAAATTCCAAATGGTTTACGATAGAGAATCACCATGGTTCTTTTATAATGGAAAACCTTTGAAAAAATATGACGTTATTATTACTAGACCTTCTGTGGTAAGAGATGTGGATTTGTCGATTGCTTTGATTGAACAAATGGAAATGGCTGGAATCCCTTTGTTTAATAATTACCATTCTATATTGAAGGCTAAGAATAAGATTAAAACCGTACAGATTTTGGATCACTACGGGATTCCACTCCCGAAAACAGTTGTTTTGCAGAGACCAGATGATATCGCACAGGCTGCAAAAATGGTGGGAGGATTCCCGGTAATTGTGAAAAATCCTTTTGGCTCTTTTGGGAATGGCGTGACTATTATGGAAAGTATGCGTGCTCTTAATTCATTCTTGGTTTGGGATAAACCTTTATATTTATTACAGGAATATGTGAAATACTCGAAGGGTAAAGATATGAGAATTTTTGTGGTGAACGGGAAAGTAGTAGGGGCGATGATGAGATCTGCAAAGAAGGGTGAATTTAGAAGCAATATTGAATTGGGCGGGATTGGAACTCCAATTGATCCTACTCCTGAAGAAAAATCAATTGCTATCCGAGCAGTTCAAGCTTTGGATTTAAATTATGGTGGAGTTGACGTGATGAGAAGTAAGACCGGACCGGTTGTCTTGGAAGTTAATTCTAATCCTGGATTTAAGGCTTTGGAAAGCGCAACGGGTACAAATGTAGCAGGAGCAATTGTGGATTATGCAATTGAATTTGCGGAAAGACATCATAATTATCTTCCTCAATACGATGTGATGGAGGCTTCTTAAACCTTTGTGCGTTCTTTGATGATGTGGTCAACTAAGCCGTATTTTTTGGCTTCTTCGGCGGTCATAAAGAAGTCACGATCGGTATCTTTTTCAATTGTAGATAGAGGTTGGCCGGTGTGTCTTGCTAAAATGCCGTTTAAGCGATCTTTTGTCTTGATGATATGTTCTGCGTGAATTCTGATATCTGAAGCTTGTCCTTCTGCGCCACCTAACGGTTGATGAATCATTACTTCAGCATTTGGAAGAGTAAATCTTTTGCCTTTGGCTCCTCCTGCAAGCAAAACGGCACCCATGGAGGCGGCCATACCGATACATACTGTGGAAACGGCTGGCTTAATATATTGCATTGTGTCGTAGATGGCCAATCCGGCGGTGACGTGGCCGCCCGGACTATTGATATACATAATAATGTCTTTAGTAGCGCTTTCATTTTCTAGGAAAAGCAACTGGGCGATAATTAAGTTAGCGACATTGCCATCGATAGCTGTTCCAAGGAAAATTATACGATCTTTTAATAATCTAGAGTAAATATCATAAGCTCTTTCTCCTTGATGTGATTTTTCAATAACAGTTGGAATGAGAATAGAACTGCGTTCCGGTTCTGATATTTTTGACCTTCTGTTTGTCATTTTGTTTGTTTTAAATAAATAAGAATGAGTTTTTACTTCTTATATAGTATAGCAAAGTTTTGCCGATAATTCAGCTTTTTGGCTTACTAAAGGGCTTGACGCTTTTTTCGGAATGTTGTTTTATCCGAATCTCAACTCTTTTAAGAGATTTTTAGAAATTGTGTTGACTTTGAATTGGATTTTAAATAAACTGCCCCTGCATTTGAGATCTTTTGTTTTGTTCTTCCTTAGATTTCGTCTTTTGAAGGGCAAAAACGATCATTGACATCGATAGCGTAATAGAGACATTGGCAAATTTACATTAAAATTTTCTACACCATTTATGGTGTGGTTCAATTCTATTTGATGGAGAGTTTGATTCTGGCTCAGGATTAACGCTGGCGGTATGTATAATACATGCAAGTCGAGCGCCCTGCACCCAGTCTACAATAGTTTGTAGGTTGAGTGCAGGGAGCGGCGAACGGGTGCGTAACACGTTGGAATATTCCTCGAACTCAGGGATAACACATAGAAATATGTGCTAATACCGGATGGTCCCGCAAGGGTAAAGATTTTTCGGTTCGAGAGTAGCCTGCGGCCTATCAGCTAGTTGGTGAGGTAACGGCTCACCAAGGCGATGACGGGTAGCTGGTCTGAGAGGACGACCAGCCACAATGGGACTGAGACATGGCCCATACTCCTACGGGAGGCAGCAGTAAAGAATCTTTCGCAATGGGGGAAACCCTGACGAAGCGATACCGCGTGAGCGATGAAGGTCGTAAGATTGTAAAGCTCTTTTCTGAAGGAATAATTCTGAAGGTACTTTAGGAATAAGCACCGGCTAACTCCGTGCCAGCAGCCGCGGTAATACGGAGGGTGCAAGCGTTATCCGGAATCATTGGGCGTAAAGCGTACGCAGGTGGTTTGTTAAGTTGAGTATTAAATCTTGAAGCCCAACTTCAAGGCTGTGCTCAAAACTGGCTCACTAGAACACTTTAGAGGTGCATGGAATTCTGTGTGTAGGGGTAAAATCCGTTGATACACAGAAGAACACCAAAAGCGAAGGCAGTGCACTGGAAAGTTGTTGACACTCATGTACGAAAGCGTGGGGAGCGAAAAGGATTAGATACCCTTGTAGTCCACGCCTTAAACTATGGATACTAGGTGTTGGGAGATTCGACCCTCTCAGTGCCGACGCAAACGCATTAAGTATCCCGCCTGGGAAGTACGGTCGCAAGATTAAAACTCAAAGAAATAGACGGGGACCCACACAAGCGGTGGAGCATCTGGTTCAATTCGATAGTAAGCGAGGAACCTTACCTAGGCTTGACATCCCAAGAATCTTCTGGAAACAGAGGAGTGCCTCACGGAACTTGGAGACAGGTGCTGCATGGTTGTCGTCAGCTCGTGCCTTGAGGTGTTCGGTTAAGTCCGTAAACGAGCGCAACCCATGTCATGTGTTGTATATTTCACATGAGACTGCCGATTCAAAGTCGGAGGAAGGTATGGATGACGTCAAATCAGCATGGCCTTTATGCCTAGGGCGACACAGGTGCTACAATGGACAGTACAGTGAGTAGCAATCCCGTAAGGGGGAGCCAATCTCCAAAGCTGTTCGTAGTTCGGATTGAGGGCTGCAACTCGCCCTCATGAAGTTGGAATCGCTAGTAACCGCGGATCAGCCATGGCGCGGTGAATAAGTTCCTGGGTCTTGTACTCACCGCCCGTCACACTATGAAAGGTAGGAGTGCCCGAAGTGCCCTTAGCAAATGAGCGGGGCCCTAAGGCAAAACTACTGATTGGAGTGAAGTCGTAACAAGGTATCCGTAGGAGAACCTGCGGATGGATCATCTCCTTTCTAAGGAGTCATAGAATGAATACTTCGGTATTTCATTCCATGGTCGAACTTCTGCTAATATTTAGCGGAAGTCAGGCCCTTTTAGGGTCGAAAAGTCCACTGTCTCTATTACATTGTTGATGTCTAATGCAACAATGTTGAAATTGAAAAGGTCGCGTAGTTTTTTTCTTGCTTTTAGAAATATTATTCTTTAGAATCAATTCGCTTTTTTGATGTTCATCAAAATTTGGGGCTGTAGCTCACTTGGCTAGAGCGCCTCGTTTGCACCGAGGAGGCAGAGGGTTCAATTCCCTCCAGCTCCACCATAGCGATTAACGGAATCGATCTTATAAGGATCGGTTTTTTATGCCAATATACTTCCTGAAGTTTGTTGTTGTTTTTTTCTTCTCAAGAAAACTTTATAAGTTTCGCGAATCGAGAAGAAGACAAGTGCTCCTAAAATTGCAAAGCCCCAGTCGAGTAGAGTTAAAGGAGCTGTTCTTAAGAATGGGGAAATATATGGGTTGTAGGAAATATTCAAAAGAAAAATGAGAGAGATGGCATAACTTAATAAGAGTCTTTTGTTTGAGAAGATATATTTGGTGAAGGCTGACTCGGTTGATCCAGCTCTTCTGGAGATGATGTTAAACCATTGCGTGATTACGATAGTGATATAGGTTAAAGTTGTGGCTCGCATGTAAAAGATACTGTCGACAGATATATCGGTAATGTTTGTATTTTCTCTGAAAAATAATAAGACAAAATTGGCATAACTAACCAGCCCCATTAGAAATCCACTTAAGGCTATATCTATAAAAGTTGGTCTATCAATAACATGTTGATCTGGGTTCCTTGGAGGTTCTTTCATGATATTTTCTCGTGGGGGATCCCATGTTAAGAATGTTAGAGGTAAAAGTTCTCCTACTAAGTCGACGGCTAAAATTTGGATTGCTAAAATTGCTAATGGATAATTTAAGAAAATAGTTCCGGCTAAACTCAATAATACGGTAAATAATTCTCCTCCATTAGCGATTAAAGAAGAAATTATGGTAGTTTTAAGATTTTGGAAAATAGTTCGTCCTTCTTTTATTGCTGCCACGAGAGTGCTGAAGCTGTCATCTAATAAAACTATTTCGGCTGCATTTTTGGAGACTTCTGTCCCTGTTTTACCCATGGCCACCCCAATGTCGGCTCTTTTTAAAGCGGGGGCGTCATTTACTCCATCTCCTGTCACTGCAACTATGTCTCCGGTTTTCTTTAGAAGAGAAACGATTCTTAGTTTGTTTTCAGGAGAAGTTCTGGAAAAAATTAAATTGGTATTGATTAAATTTTGAAGAAGTTCAATGTCAGACATTTTATCAAGTTCTTCACCTTTGATTACCGTTATGGGATGGCCGTCTTGGTTGAATCCAATTTTTTTGGCGATGGCTTCGGCGGTTAAGGCATAGTCTCCTGTAATGATAATGACTCTTATATGAGCTTTTAAAGCGGAGTCGATGGCGTCTTTTACTTCATCTCTGGGGGGGTCTATCATTGCTGATAATCCTAGAAATATTAATTCTTTTTCAACATCCTCCATTTTTATTTCTGAATTGTAATCAGTAATTTCTTTATAGGCACAAGCCAATACTCTTAATGCTTGAGTGGCGTATTTGTCATCTTTTCCTATGATTAATTTCTTGTCTTCTTCGGTAATCAATCTAATAACAGTTCCTTCTTTAATCTTGGTGCATTTTTCAAGTAAACTTTGAGGAGAACCTTTTACAAAGGCAATTTTTTTGCCATGGATATCACGGAGAGAACTCATTCTTTTGCGTACTGAATCAAATGGGAATTCTTTTATTTCTGGAAATAATTTATCTAAGTCAGAGGTATTCTCTTCTGCTTTTAGGGCTAAACTAATCATTGCTCCTTCAGTTGGATCTCCTACGGTGTACCAATTAGGGTGTTCAGAATCCGGGGGGTTGATTGTTGCGTTTGAGGCAAACGCTCCGGTTCTAAAAAAGATTTCATTCTCTTCCATTTTCTGCCAAGTGATTTGATTGCCATCTGAATCAAGAATAGTCCCTTTGGGTTCATATCCAGTACCAGTTACGTCAAATTCTTCCAGTCCAATTAATATTTTCTGAACAGTCATTTCGTTTTTAGTAAGAGTTCCCGTTTTGTCTGTACAGATGATATGAGTTGATCCCAATGTCTCTACTGCGGAGAGTTTTTTGATTATAGCTTTTTGAGTGGCAAGGCGACCTGCTGCTAGGGATAAGGCTATTGAAACTTCTGCAGGTAATCCCTCGGGAACGCATGAAGCAGCAATTCCTAATCCAAAGAGAAAAGCTTCGCGGAATGAAAAATCCATGTAAAGCCCTATTATAGTTAAACCTGAGGCAATGGTTAAGGTTACAAAGGTTATGGATTTCGCTAAGTGATTAATTTCTTTTTGAAGAGGGGAGTCTTCGTTATCTACTTCTTGGCTGAGATGTGCAATCCTACCGATTTCAGTATCCATTCCGGTGTGAATAACGATTCCAATTCCATTTCCAGTTGCTACGGTTGTGCCCATAAAGACTAGATTGTTGCGATCTCCTAAGGCGGCGTCTCCGTTCATTGGATGTGTGAATTTTCTGGTAGGATTAGATTCTCATGTTAAGGCGAAGTCATTCGTAGAGAGATTGTTTTCTTCGATGACTCGTAAATCGGCTGGAACAGAGTCGCCTTCTTCTATTTTGATAAGGTCACCGAGTGCTATTTTTTCTTGAGCTATTTCTATGGCTTGGCCATTACGAATAACTTTAGCTTTGGTCATTATTAAATTTTTCAGAGAACTCATGGTCTTTTCGGCTTTGAATTCCTGAATGAATCCAATGATGGCATTTATTACTACGATAGAGTACATGATGATGGCGTCCCTGGTTTCGTTTAAATAGAGAGAAAAACTTCCTGCTACGATTAAGATCACGACCATCAAGTCTTTGAATTGCTGAAAGAATTTAAAAATGAGGGGAACCTTTTTAGAAGAGATGAGTTTGTTCTCTCCATAAATTTTGATTCTTTCAGTTGATTCGGATTCGCTTAATCCATCTTTTTTACTTTTCAAGGTAGCCAAAATTTCTTCTGTTGAAAGTTTGTAGTAATCAGTCTTTTTGATTTGGGTTTCCACTAGTAGCTTCTTATGTTTATTTAATACTATATTCTACTATTTTTTTGCCTTATTTACAAGGAGCTGATAGTATGTTTTGGCAATAATTAACTCATTTCTAATGTTGGAGGCAATCTTTGTCTTATTGGCAATGATATTGGGATTTAAGATGGTGGAAATGCTTTATGGTTTGGGGCAGGAGATTTGGGTGTATGGATTTGCTCTGATTTTGGGATTATCGATTTTGCTTATTTTGCCTGGAATGTATGCCATGATTACCGGCGCGCCATTTGTTTTGACTACTAAAAAAAGGCTTTCGGCAATGATAAAGCTGGGAAATTTTAAGAAAACGGACGTAGTGTATGATTTAGGATGCGGAGAGGGGAGAATTATTAGAGCGGTTGCTAAATGCGGTGTAAAAAAAGCAGTCGGTTATGAATTTTCTTTATTTACTTATTTGCTAGCGAGAATAAAAACGCTTTTTGTAAGAGGAAAAGAAAAGATTTATTTTAGAAATTTCTGGAAAGAAGATTTTAAAGATGCGACTGTAATCGTGTGTTTTTTGTTGCCAAAACCAATGGCTAAAATAAAAAGAGAAATTTGGCCAAAACTTAAAAAGGGAACGAGGCTTGTTTCAAATGATGCGAAGCTTCCGGGAGTGAAACCTGAAAAAGAGTTACATAAAGTGTTTTTGTATATAAAAAAATAATTGACTAAAATAGTGCTTTCTATTAAGGTTGTCTCTGCGAATTTTGTTCGTTGTTGATGTGGGCGATTAGCTCAGTTGGTTAGAGCGCGACACTGATAATGTCGAGGTCTGAAGTTCAACTCTTCAATCGCCCACCATGAAGGTTTAAGAAAATCTTGGATTTTTTCTCCTGGTGCGGTATTCTTGTGCTGTAAGAGTTTTATAATTTAATTCGAAATTAATATATATGTTGGTTCCTTTTATTTATTGGTTTGAGAGGGGACATAGATTTATATATGACAATAAGAAACCATTGGATGTACCATCAGGGGTTGAGCCTGTAGCACCTGCAGCACCTGTTGCTCCAAGTGTCGCTCCAGGGGCTACTCGGCAAATGGCTGGCGGGATAGGGGAGGATTTAGCTTCTAAAGAAGCTGATGAGAGACAAAAATATTCTTTTGAAGAATTTATAAGGAGGTTTGGAGAAGCGGCAAAAGATGAAAAGAGTAAAAAAGAATTTGCTGAATGGGCAGCTAAGCAAACTGATGTCGAAATTTTGAGAAGAGCGGGAGTGGATGCTATGACTAATAGTAAGGATGTTTTAGCGAAGCATCTAAAGTTGGCTTCTGAATATTTGAATAAAGTGGAAGATAAAGATGGGCATATTGTTTTTGAAGTTAATTTTAAAGGGAATGAGTTGGCTGAATGGAAAATTGGAGCAGGAAATTTATTGCCTCCAGTTGTTAAGACGGTAAAAATTTACGACAATGATGGAAAAGTTTTTGAGGGAGAGAGAAAGGTGGTGAATGGGAGAGTTGGGTATTATAGCGGGGGCGCTTATCTACCGATTCATAGTGGGTATAAAATAGAAATTTTGGAGATTCAAGCTGTTACGGAAGAAGCGGTCTCTACTAGGATTAAGGAGGAAAATGAGTTATTCGAGAAGGATGGAAAGAAATTGGTAATAAAAGAGAAACTAGAGAAATTTTTTAAAGATAAAGGATTGGAGATAAAGGTTGATGATAGTTATTTTGTTAGTGGAATTGATGAATTGTTGGGAGAATTGGAAAAAGTTGATCCGGAGTGGTGGCAAAAACATTTGGAAGGCAAATCTGCAGATGGTGATTTCGTAGCTTTGTTTGCAAAAACTTTTACAGAAGAAGATCTAAATTTTATTGCCAATCTTTGTAGATTGAGAGATTTACAGAAGGCGAGAGAAGATGAAGAAAATGTGCTGGATGATGTTTATATGAGTGATTTTGTAAGATTAAGAAATGATGCAAAGTTTAGTGATTTCAAAGGAAAAATGACGGATGATCAATTATATGCATTTGTTACCAAAGAAGGTGTTAAACTGGGCGGATCTTATAGTGACGTGGTGGCTGATAGTGGAGACGTTCAATCTAAAGAGCCTTTTAGATGTATCGATGGAAAGTTTTGGTTAAGAGAAAATGCTGCTGCGGCTTTTTTGAAAGCGCGAGAATATTCTAAGACTCTGGTTCCTCCAGTGGAATTGAGATTAAGTTCTGCGCACAGGGGCATTGAAAGTCAAAAGGGAATTTATGCGGGAGCTTTAAAGAAATATGGAAGTGCTGCTGCGGCTAGAAAATGGGCGGCATTACCCGGATCTTCTCCTCATCATACCGGTGGAGCAATAGATGTTGCAGCGATTGTGAATGGAAGAGGTGGAGTAAAACATGCTAACCAAAAGTATTTGAAAACTATTTTGCCTCGTTTTGGATTCGTCAATTATAGTGCGGAACCTTGGCATTGGGAGATTTATACGAAAAGGTGGCAGAGAATAACCGGAAATTCTGGTCCGTTGTATACGGCTAGATTGGAAAAAATCAATGCTTCAAATGCAAGTCAAATCGCTTAAAATTTAAACCAATATAAATATGGATCGTTTTTTAGTTTTCGTTTGTGGCTTTGCAATTGCAATTTTGTTACTTAAATATAGAGCTCAGGTAAAAGATTTTATTGGAAACGTGCAATTCGCTGAGGATCATCTTGGCGGAACTGTTAATTTGATTATCTTGATAGCTTTTGCCTCCTTTATTGTGTCTTTGATGTACTCTTTAGGAACTTTACAAGCTGTTTTGGATGGGACAGTAGGAAGATTTTTTGGAGGGAAAGAGTAGTTTTAAATTTTGAATAGTTGACATTTTAGCTCGGGCGTGTTTTAATTTTGGCTATTTTAAATTTGTATTTGTAAAATTTACGTTATGGGTGGAAAAGCAGATAAAGTATTAGAAAACGGGGGAAGTGATCCTGTACATCAAGAGGGAATGGGTAGGCGCGGTTTTTTACGTGCCGTATCTTTACTTGCAACAGCTCCTGTAATGAGTGGTTGTGAAAGAGTGCAGAGGGCAGTTGAATTTATGTTTGGTGAGCCTTCGAATATTGATGTCGAACTAGAGCCTGATCCTGTTAAACCGACTCTTGTTAAAAAGGTAGAAGAAATTGAAAAGCCTAAAAAATTTAATTTTCGTGAATATCAACCGGTTGAGGGAGGGCAAATCGTTGATAGTCATTTAGAATCTCCAGATGCAAAAACTGTAATCTTTTTTGCTGACGAGCATCCTGGGCCTACAGCTGATGATTCTTTGGTGGCAGAATTTAGACATTATCAATTATCTACTTTCGGTAATGTCTCAGATTTGGTCAGTCGGTATGGGAGAGTTGATCTTGCTCAAGAGATGTCTACGGCGGATGTTACAGCAGAGGAATTAAGAGAAATTGAAGGGGAAGACGTTGCTGATATAAGAAGGGTTGCGCGTACAGCTGACCCTAAAGAAAGAGAGCAATTGGGAAGAGAATTAGTTGGGCGGACTTATACAAATACCGCTGGAGCTTTTTTAATTGCTGCTTATCCTGACCAAGTGAATTCTATCCCTGTTTATACATATGAAGAGTTAAGGGAAGCAAATAAATGGGATGGTCAAATTAGAGATATTGTTGTTGCTGCTGATCACCAAGATCAGCTTCCATGTATGAATGATTCTTCAATGAGTTTAGCTAAAGCTAAAAAATTAATGGGAGGGAAAGGAGCTAGAGCTAAAAAGGCTTTGGAGTGTTTTTGCCAGGTGCACCATGCGGAAAGTGATGCAATTGGAGAATTTGCTAGAAATAGGCATGTTGACGCTCCGCGAAAAGAAGTGGATGCTGCTTTAAAAGGAAAGGGAGAATTTGCAGTACTAATAGCCGGGTCGCTGCATCTTGCAGAGGCTGTTAGGTATATGAAGGAAAGGGGAGTGAATTATATTGTAGTTGCTCCATCTGGAGAGGAAGAAGAAGTCAGGAAATATCTTGCTGGAGTTCCAAAAATGGAGGCTTTATTGGCTCCTGATCCCAAGGGAGTTTGTGCAGGGACTAGGGCTCAATATGATGCTTTTATGGAAAAAAAAGAGGCAGAGGCGCGACGTGCTCGGGCAAAGGCTTTGAGAGAATGGATGATGGAAGAATAACAAGGCTCTTGTTTGGCAAGAGAATCATATTTTGAGAAATAGTAAAATTGTGTTGACTTTGATATAATTAATAAATATAATCCCACCGCATTAATGAGTAATGAGTTAAAAATTCTTAGTCAATTTATGCAAAAAAATCGCTACATATCCCTAAGCTTAACGACCTGAGTCAACTCGAAGAATCTTTAGGTTTAGGGGTGTGTAGAAGTACACACCCTTTTTTGATCCTTGAAAATCAGGATGTCAGAAGTAAAAAGAATGCAATTTCTTTTTTAAAAAGTTAAATGTAAATGTCAAAATTTTCTTTTACCAATTACTAGTTAAAGTAATTGGTTCTCTATATTTTTTAAATAAGTTACTTAAAAGTATAAAGTGGATGCCTTGACTCCAAACTCCGATGAAGGACGTAGCTAACTGCGATAAGCTTCGGTGAGCCGTTAAGCAGGCTTTGACCCGGAGATTTCCGAATGGGGAAACCCAGCAGAAGTAATGTTCTGTTACGATGTCTTGAAATTAGTAGAGATATCGAGGGTACTCGGTGAATTGAAACATCTCAGTAACCGAGGAAAAGAAATCAAAACAGAGATTCCCTTAGTAGTGGCGAGCGAAAAGGGATGAGCTTAAACCATCTGTTACGGCAGGTGGGGTTGTAGGACTTCAATATGAGACATATTTCTATTAGCCAAACGCCTCTGGAAAGAGCGACCATAGAGGGTAATAGTCCCGTCGGTGAAAATAGGATATGTTTCTAGAATGTTCCTGAGTAGGGTCGGACACGTGTAATCCGGCTTGAATCCGGGAGGACCATCTTCCAAGGCTAAATAGGTTTGGAGATCTATAGTGGACAAGTACCATGAGGGAAAGGTGAAAAGCACCCCGGTGAGGGGGATGAAATAGTATCTGAAACTTTATACTTACAGAGACCAGGAGCCGCAGCAATGCGGTGACTGGGTACTTTTTGGAGAATGGACCAACGAGTTAGCAGTATGGCGCGTTAGGTTAAGGGAGTAATACCCGAAGCCACAGTGAAAGCGAGGGTGAATAACCCGATTTAGTGCCATGCTCTAGACCCGAAACCGGGAGAGCTACTCATGACCAGGTTGAAGGTCGCAGAAATGCGGCTGGAGGACCGAACTTCACGTCGTTGTAAAGGCGTAGGATGAGTTGTGAGTAGGAGTGAAAAGCTTACCGATCTCGGAGATAGCTGGTTCTCCTCGATATAGCTTTAGGGCTAGCCTCGTGTAAATAGCAGTAGGGGTAGAGACCTGTTTGGGCTAGGGGACGAAATAAGTCTACCAAACCCAGATAAACTTCGAATACTACTGTGAGTTTCACGGGAGTCCGACTGTGACAGCTAAGTGCCACAGTCATGAGGGCAACAGCCCAGACCATCATTTAAGGTCCCTAATAAAATCTAAGTGGAAAAGGATGTGAAATTGCGTATACAATCAGGAGGTTGGCTTAGAAGCAGCCATTCCTTTAAAGAGTG
>Ga0233420_10000144_pt1 | contig 32225 bp, 26 predicted proteins | sample Watercolumn_Mata_4_FD_183009 | JGI IMG/M metagenome (GOLD analysis project Ga0233420, IMG submission 183009) | Freshwater microbial communities from Lake Matano, South Sulawesi, Indonesia - Watercolumn_Matano_2014_102_MG | ecosystem: Environmental > Aquatic > Freshwater > Lake | place...
AGTATCTTTTTGTTGTTACTTTTAAAAAAGTACAGTACAAATCTTTGGAGCATAATGATTTAACCATACTTTTAGTCTACCTTAAAAGAAGTTGAAGTGCGAAACTCGTGAATGAGTATAACGAGTTTTACAGTTTCTTACATCCGCACTTTGTTCGCTCCTTGTAACGTCGAGCGAATAGCGAAGAGTTCAGTCACAAGGTAAGAACACGGCGGACATTATTTTCCAATAATAAGTAATAAAATACCACCAACGATACGATACCATCCAAAAATTACAAGAGATTTTTTCTGCAAAAAGGAAATAAACCACCTCATTGATAAGTAGGCAATGATGAATGAAACGATAAATCCAGTAATTAAATAAAAAAGATTTTCTTGTGGGACAATATATAAAACCGACTTTATCTTATACACATCAAGAGCTGATGCAGCGACAATCGTAGGAACCGCAAGAAGAAATGAATAGACCGCTGATTCATCGCGTTTATACCCCATTCCCATCATCGTCACCATGACAATCCCTGATCTTGAAACTCCGGGAATAACTGCTATTGCCTGACTAAAACCAATAAGAATTGCCTCTTTCCATGAAGTCTTTTGGATAGTCTTTCTCAAAACGAGTTTTTTTGAAGAGATAAGATACTCTATAACTAAAAAAATAGCTCCGAAAAAAATCATTGCTCCGATAATAAGAAAATAGGACTCAAAAAAAATAGTTTTGATCATTTTGTGGAGTAGAAATCCGACGACAGCGGTCGGAAAAAAAGAAAACAAAATATGTTTAATGACCTCTTTATGTTTTAAGACATATTGAAGATATAAAAAAACAACTGCGAAGATCGCGCCGGACTGGATAAATACTTCAAAAAATTTCTGAAAATCGGTCTGCGAGATACGAAGAAATTTGCTGGCGATGATTAAATGGGCGGTTGATGAAATTGGAAGAAACTCTGTTATGCCCTCAACAATTCCAAGAATAATCGCATTAAGAAGGCTCATACTCTAATGATACAGTATATAATATAGTATGAAAGTCGCAATCGTGCACGATCAACTGAGAGAATTTGGCGGCGCCGAACGAGTGCTCGTCGCTTTAAAAAAAATCTATCCGGACGCTCCAATCCACACCTCAACCTGCGACAGAAATGCTTTGGGATCCCACAAAGAACAGCTCAAGAAATGGAAAGTCGTTACTTCCTGGTTTGGAAAAATCCCGATTATGAATCGCTTTTATTCTCCTCTTCGATTTCTCACTCCTTGGATTTGGGGGAGTTTTGATTTTTCAAAATACGATCTGGTCATTTCATCTTCCGGCAGCTGGATGTGTAAAGGAATCAAAACAAAAAAACCAACGGTTCATATAAGTTATATCCATCACCCCCCACGCTATCTCTACGGATACGAGACCGCGCTCGAATGGCAGAAATATCTCTTGATTAAAATTTATGGAAGCATTGTGAATCATTTCTTGAGAATCTGGGATTTCAATTCTTCCCAAAGAGCTGATTATTTTATTGCAAATTCGGAAGAAACGAGAAAGAGAATACAAAAGTTTTATCGCCGCGACGCTACAGTAATCTATCCACCAGTCATAATTCCTAAAAAGCTACAAGCTACAAGCTACAAGCTACAAAACTCTTATTATGTTACGGTATCAAGGTTGGCAAGAGCAAAACACGTAGACATTCTTATTAAAACGGCAAGCAAATATAAGTTCCATCTCAAAATCGTTGGTAGAGGCAGAAATGAGGAATATCTTAAATCTATAGCGGGGTCTACGATTGAATTTCTGGGGAATCTATCAGATCGAGAACTTGCAGATATGTATAAAAATGCAAAAGGATTTCTTTTTGCATCGGTCGATGAAGAGTTCGGAATTGCTCCTGTCGAGGCGATGGGCCACGGACTTCCTGTTATTGCATATAATAGCGGCGGAGTTCCTGAATATGTGAAAGATGGAGTAAATGGATTTTTGTTTGACGAACTAAATGAAAATGTCTTAATTAATACTGTTAGAAAGTTAGAAGGTTTAAAGGCTAAAAAGTTACTCTCTATGAAAAAAGCCGCACGAAAAACAGCAGAACAGTTTTCTGAAGAAAAATTCAAGCGTAAAATCCTATCTTTTATCAAAAATCGTCTTTCATTTTGATTTTTCTCTATTCTTTATTCATTATTCCTTATTCATTATTCATATCTTATAGCGTCTATAGGAGAAAGGTCTGCAGCTTTTTTTGCAGGAAAAACGCCGAAAAGGACTCCGATGAGCGAAGAAACTCCAAGAGCCAGTGCGACCGAGCCTGTATCAATATACGCAGGAAATAGTTTTTGGATAAGTAAAACGACCCCGTAGGCCAACAATAATCCCATCACTCCTCCTAAGATCGAGAGCGCAATCGATTCTGCCAAAAATTGGTAAAGAATATCTGTTTTTCTCGCGCCGATTGCGCGCCGAATTCCAATCTCTTTAATCCGCTCGGTCACGGTCACGTACATGATATTCATGATTCCGATTCCACCGACTATCAAAGATACTGCCGCGATCGCAATCAACACCGCATTCATTATTCCAAAAATTGAACCGATCGCACTCAGAAGTTCAGCTTGGTCAATAACCGAGAAATCGTCTTTTTTATAACGCTTCAATAAAGAATCGCTTATCTCTTTTTTTACCTGGTCAACTGAGATATCTGATTTAGCTTTTACTATAATCGCTATGAATTTTTTATCCGGATTAAAAACTTGAGCAGTGGTATACGGCATGTAAACAAACGAGTCCAGGTCGGGCCCGCCGAATCCGCCTCCTCCTTTTGCTTCCAATACTCCCATCACTTTGAATGTCTGACCTTCTATTTTGACATTTTTATCAAGCGCAAGATCTGCAGAGCCAAAAAGTTTCTCGGCGATTTTCGGACCTATTACTACTATTTTGCTTCGCTTTTCGACCTCTTTTCTCGTAAAGATGTCGCCGTATTGTGATTTGAGATTCAGCGAGGCAAAAATGTCAGCGGAGCTTGCGTAAAGATCGCCCAGCTCGGATCCTTTCCCGATGCTCACCGAGATGCTTTTTGACACAACCGGCACCACATAGAGCGCACTTTTTAAGCGTTGCAGGCGGGAGATGTCTTTTTCGTCAAAGCGGATTGCTCCCAAAGCGCTCGGACCGCTACGAAAACTTCCTCCCTGCAGAATTTTACCAGGAATCACGCGGATAAGATTTGTGCCAAGACTTTCGAACTGATCGTTAATATATTTTTTTAACCCGAGTCCGAAGGCAATCAAAAGAACAACGGCAAAAACACCGATCAAGATTCCCATGGAAGTAAGAAATGTCCTTCCTTTATTTCTTGAAAAATCCTCGATTGCCGATTTAAGGATAAACAATATGTAGTTCATAGAATTTCTCCGTCTTTAATTTCTATTTTTCTTTCCGTTTTTGCGGCGATAATTGGATCGTGAGTCACCACGACCACAGTAATGTGTTCTGTTTTGTGAAGCTTATGAAGAAGATCAAGAATTCCCTGACCCGTCTTTGTGTCCAGATTTCCGGTCGGCTCGTCGGCGAGAATTAATTTTGGCTCCATGATGAGCGCTCGTGCAATGGCGACTCGCTGCTGCTGACCCCCGGAGATTTTATTTGGGAATGAATTTTCTTTTCCATCAAGGCCGAACTGTTTAATTAAGGAGAGCGCTTTCTCTTTCGGATCAAAAGCGAGCCGTTTTCTCGCATATACCGCGGGCATCATTATGTTTTCTAGAACGGTCAATTTGGGAATGAGATTAAACTGCTGGAAAACAAATCCCACAAACTCGTTTCTTAAAGAAGAAATCTCATCATCACTTAACATCGAAACGTCTTTGTCTCCAATGGTTACTTTCCCTTTTGACGGCTTATCCAAAAGGCCGATGATATGCATTAATGTCGATTTTCCGCTTCCGGAAGGCCCAACTATTGATGAAAACTCGCCATCCTTTAGGGTGAGATTTATATTTTTGAGAGCGGTAAAAATCAATTCTTTATCGAGTTGATACTGCTTCCAAAGACTCTGGAGTTTAATCATAAATAGTATCTCCCGGAGATAATCCTGATGTAATTTCTGTTGAATTATCGATCTCTTCGCCTATCGTAATATACGCTTTTGTCTTGCCGCCATTCTGTTTTTTCCAGACATATTTTTTGCCCTTTTCGGTTTTAATATAATTCGAAGGAATACTCAGAACATCTTCTTTTTCTTTTAAGGTAAAACTCGCGTCTCCGGTCATGCCAAAACGGTATTGATATGAATCATTCGCTTCACCAAGGACCATTTTCACTTCGTAAACTGTTCCGGTTTCACCTTCTTTCGGAATAAATGAAATCATCTTGATTTTTCCAGCAAACGTTTTATCAGGATACGCATCTAGAATGACTTCTCCGTTTTCTCCTTCTTTGAGTTTGACTACATCGTTTTGGTCTGCGGTGGCAGAAAAGTAAATAGTTTTTGGGTTGATGATTTCGAACTCTGCCTGAGTCGGCGTAGCATTGACGCCCGCAAATGGCGCGCCGACTTTGGTCACGATTCCTTCTATCGGCGTCCAGAGACTGGCATACTCTAAAGAAAGGTTTTTTAATTCAACATCTAACACGGCGCTCGTTAGATCATTTTGTGCTTTTTTGATAATCCTTTCTGCTTCACGTTTGAGACCATCGCTCAAAGCGTATTGTTTTTGCCAATAATCATCGCGCGTTTGTTCAAAATCATATCGTTCATTGACAAACGTATTCAGATATTTCTCAAGGTTTTTTTTGAGTTCTCTCTGATCGAGTGATGCAATGGTTTGATATTTTTTTACATAATCGCCCATCTTTACTCCAACCCAGGATATTCTCCCCGACGATTGAAATCGTAATGTAACTTTTTCTTCCGCGTCGATCGAACCGGAAAGAGATAGTGTTTCTTTGAGGGTTTGCTGCTTCACGATATAGGACGTTTGCTTCTTTCCATTTTTAGTATTTCCTGGGCTTGAGTTGATTTTCAGGAAAAACAGTCCGCTTAAGGCGAGAATGATTAAGATTATGTACCATCTTCTTTTAAGAAATTGCATCATAAAAGTCAGTATAACTAACTATTATATAATATCCTTATGTCGCAAAGAAATATTGTTGTTGTTTTGTGTATTTTTGCCCTTGCGATTTTTTTGCGTTTTTACAGGCTTCCGGAATTTGTGACATTTCTTTCGGACCAAGGAAGAGACGCAATTGTTATTAAAAGAATTGTTACCTTAATTCATCTTCCTGCTATTGGGGCGTCATCGTCGGTCGGTCAAGTCTATCTCGGGCCGTTTTATTATTATCTTATTGCGCCGTTTTTATTGTTTTTTAACTTTAATCCTGTCGGGCTCGCATTCGGGGTTGCCCTGCTTTCTATCGTCGGTATTTTTCTTTCATATTTAATCATTAAAAGGGAGCTCGACGCAAAAACTGCGTTTCTGTTTCTTATTCTTATTGCGTTCTCATCGGTGAACATCGAAGTTTCGCGATTTTCATGGAATCCGAACCTTCTTCCGTTTTTTTCATTTCTGACTCTCTATTTTTTCTACAAACTTATCGATTCTGATAATCTAAAATCTAATAAACTAATATACGCTATCTTATTCGGTTCATTTTTTTCCTTTTCTCTGCAGTTACATTATTTGGCCGCTCTCTTAATATTACCTATTCTTTTATTTAGTATTCTTCATTTCCTGAAATCAAAAAAAAATCAATTAGTCTCTCAACTTCTCAATTTCTTAGTTTCTTTTCTCTCTTTTTTCTTTTTTATCTTTCCTCTCTTTATCTTTGACTTTCGTCATAATTTTTTGAATATAAAAAATTTTATTAAACTCTTTACCGAGCAGGGTGTTCTTTCAAAAGTATCATTGTCCTCGAGATTTTCCGAAACTATCCAGTCATTTTTCTCCCATTTTATGTCGAACCAAATCGCTCTACCAATAGCTTTTTTTCTGTTTTTTTCGTTCGGTCTTATCTATGTTCTTTTTCTCAAAAAACGCATTTCGCTTTTTCTTAACATCCATTTTGTAAACGTCTTTTCGTATCTAGTAGGATTTAGTTTCCTCGCTAGCGCTCGTCATCCGCACTATTTTCATACTATGTATTTGAGTTTTTTCCTTGTTCTGGCCTATCTTCTAACCATACTCATCACAAAATCAAAGTCAAAACTCGCGCTTGCTGTTGTTATTGTCTTTTTCGCTACCTATATTGGATTAAATCTAAAAACTTCCTATGCTTTTTATACATATCCGAGCAATCAGATTAAACACGCGCAAACCGTCGCTGATTTTCTCGCGGAAAAAATCGGAAACAAACCTTTTAATATTGCAACCTGGCCGGTTGAATTTTTCGAAGACCAATATCTCTATTTCTTGGAGCTCAAAGAGCTCATTCCTGCCGACCGATCAAAACTCCAAATTACCAACCAGATGTTTGTACTCTGCAATAAAGAACCCTGTCAGGTAATCAACTCGCCGTCGTGGAACATTTCGATGTTTGGGAAGGCTAAAGTTGATACAATATGGACTGTTGAAGGAATAAAAATTTATAAATTGACCCACACAATACAATGATTTGTGGGTCATCCCGAATTTATTTCGGGATCCCCATAAAATCAGATCCTGAAACGAGTTCAGGATGACAATATTATGAAAATCTCATTGATTATTCCCTGTTACAACGAGGAGTTGAATATTCAAAAAGGTGTTCTTGATAAAATCGGCAATTATACGAAGGACAACGAGTACTTTGGAGAAGTTTTAATTGTTGATGACGGATCATCTGATTTATCAAAAACAATCATCAGACAAAAATATCTCAAACAGTTCCCTAAGTTCCGCCTCATCGAAAACAATCATAAGGGGAAAGCATTTGCAGTGATTACCGGAATAGAAAAGGCAAGAGAAGAATACGTTATGTTTTCGGATATGGATCTCGCCACACCGATAGAAGAAGCGCAAAACCTTATTGACGAAGGATTAAAGGGACACAAGATTATAATTGGTTCAAGAAACTCTAGCCGTGAAGGAGCTCCGCTTCTTCGAAAAATTATGGCGCGCGCAGCAATCCTTATTCAAAGTATGATTATCGGACTTCACGGTATAAAAGATACTCAATGCGGTTTCAAATTGTTTGAAAAAAAATCTGCTCTTTTAATTATTAAAAAATTGAGAGTGTTTCACAACAGCCGAGAAGTAGAAGGATCTTCCGTATCTGCAGGTTTTGATATGGAATTTCTTTTTGTCGCGACAAAACTCAAACTAAAAATTAAAGAGGTTCCCGTAGACTGGAAACACGTGGAAACAAAACACGTAAATTTTCTGAAGGACTCCTATGAGGGTCTCAAAGACATTCTGCTCATCAAATATTACGACCTGAAACACCGCTATGATTAATCTGAAGAGATGGCTTTTCCCTTTATTGATTGTTTTAATTGCAGGAGGAATTATTTTTTATCAGTTTCCAAATCTTCCCAAACAGCTCGCTCTCGATGAAGTCGAGTTTGCTAAATTAGCTCTCTCTTTGGATGGAAAACCATTCAGTCCGTATAACACGATGGCGACCGGACATTCTACCCTCTATTTTTACGTCATTCTTTTATCGTTGAAGCTGTTTGGCGTTACTTCATTTGCACTCCGTCTTCCTTCTGTTATTGCCGGAGTTGGGTGCGGACTCTTATTTTATCTTATTATGAAGATGGTTTTTAAAAAAGAAGTGATTGCGTTCATATCTGCTTTGGTTCTTATCACTTCACGGTGGTTTTTTGGTTTTGCTCGTTTTGCGTTTGAGCCGACCTTTCTTTTATTTTTAGAATTATTTTCAATATATTTCTTTTTTCGCTACATTGATAAGCCGAAAAGGCCCGCTTTTTTCCTTATTATTTCAGGAATTTTCGCAGGTCTCGCTTATAACTCTTACACTCCCGGACGAATTTTTTTTCTTTTACCCTTGCTTTTCCTTATTTTTTTCCTTCGTAAGAAACTTTATAACTTTAAAAACTTTATAACTTTAAAAACTCTTTTATATTTTCTTATTCCATTTGTCATCTTAATTGTACCGCTACAATCATATCTGTTTACTCATGAAGACATCCGCGTCAATCAGCTTTTTTTTCTCTCAAATCCAAAACTCTCTATTCAACAGAAGGCGGATTTCCTCGGACAAAATGTGAGTAAAACCGTCGGAATGTTTTTTATAAAAGGAGATTCTAATGGAAAACACAACTATCCATATAAACCAGCCCTCAATCCGATTTTGGGATTGCTTTTTATTGCCGGAATTATCATTGCGTTAAAACAAATTAAAAAAAATCATTATTCTTTATTCTTTATTCTTTATTCTATTGTTTCTATCCTCCCTACTCTTCTCGTTTATCCCTGGGAAAATCCGAGCATGCTCCGGACATACACGGTTTTACCGGCAATCTCTTATTTTGTGTTGCTACCGATCTTTGTTCTCGTGAAGACAAAAAAATTTAGCAAGAAAAATTCAATTATTGTTGGTTTCGCGATTCTTCTCTTGCTTTCCTCGTTTTATGAGCTTCGAACGTATTTCATGTATCAATCGTTGGTTTTTAATCAATCATTCGAAGTCAAAAGAAATCTCAATGACGCAATCAAATGCCCTAATGTTATAGAATGCAAGGAATTGCCAAAATGAAGAAACATTTATTAATTATTCTTTTCCTTCTTTTTTATTTTGGAATTACCGCGTATAAATTCGTTGCTTATCCTACACCATTTTATGACTGGGACGAAAGCATCTATGTACAGGTCGGACGCGAGATGGTCAGAGCAAAATCTATTGTTCCTCTCTGGCAGGGACAATATTGGCTTGATAAGCCGCCGTTGGTACCTCTTGCCTATGGAATCGTTGAAACAATTGCTCCAATCAAACCAGAGCTTTCAACGCGATTGTTCACGCTATCTTTAACTATTCTTCTTTTTATTTTTATCTATTATTTTTATTTCAAACTCACCAAAAACGAGTTTATCTCATTTTTGACCGTTGTCATTTCCGCGTTTACTACGATTTTTCTGCAACGGGCGCAAGTCTTGAACGTCGACATCTTCCTTTTTCTTGGCTGGATGGGGTATTTGGTTTTTTTCGACTCCGCTGGACGGGGCAGGCATTTCTGGTTGAGCTTCTTATTTCTTGCGATTGGAGTATTGAGTAAATCGCTTCTTGGATTCTATCCGGTGTTGCTTTTTTTGGGTCTCTATATATGTCAATACCTCACTAAATCAATCTCATCAAAGAAATTCATCGAAATATCTAAAAAGCTAATAATCCAATCATCTATTTTATTACTCTGGTACGTTGGAATGTTTTTATATTTCAAATATCCCTTTATTCAGGCACATTTTCTCGACAGCCATCTCAAGCGAGTAACCGCTTCGATTGAGTCGCATTTCGGAAAACGAACGTTCTACATCGATCTTCTTTTCAACCAAATCGGTTTATCCGCCTATCTCTCCATTATAGGAATCGTACTGGTATTCAAAAAATCTAATAATCTAATATCTAAGATCTATTATCTTTTTTTTGTTCCCTGGTTTTTATTTCTCAATCTCACCAAGACCAAAATCAACTGGTATCTGTATCCTATTATTCCTCAGTTCGCATTTTTGGGAGTCTATTTGTTGGATTTTGTTCGAAAAAAAGTAATTGTTGCTTTGATCATTTCTCTCATTACAGCAGGGATTCTTGTCTATCCTCAATTTTCAAAAAATAGTTTTTTTAACACGCAGTACTCTCAATACGACGAAAATTATGCAATTGCAAAAGCAGCAAACGGCAGATGTACAAATATACAAATGCTCGTCGATCCGGATTCAAGAAAAACCCATGACACGCTGCAAAGCATGAATCTTTTGATCGGAACTTCCGAATGGTGGGGAAATCATCCCGCAATCGTCTATTACTCGAATGCAAAAGTGGATTTCATCTATTCGGTGAACCACTTCTCAAAACTCTTGAGCAACGCCCCTTCAAAAACCTGTTTTATTTATTACGAACAGGATAAAGAGTCATTTACCCATACGTTATCGTTGGTCAAACATGAAAAAGATCTTTATCTTTATACAAAATAGGTTTCTTCTCGTCTTGTTTTTTGTTTTGCTGTTTATTGCAATAAGGACGCTCTATTATAAAAATCTCTTTGTTTTTATTTTTGATCAAGTTTCCTCATCGACTGCGGTTCTTGAACTTTGGAGAGACAAAAAAATCAGCTTGATCGGTCCGCCACTTTCGTTTGTTATTGAAGGCAAACAGGTTTTTTTTGGAGGGATCTCATATCTGATCCAGTTAATTTTTCTTCTGATTGGTAGATTCAACCCCTTCTGGTCAACTTATGCATTTATGGTATTTGCCGGAATCATGACAATCCCACTCTACTACGGAGTAAAAAAATTAATCAACCAAAATGCTGCGGTATTGGTAACTATTTTATATGCATTCTTGCCTTTTTCTATCGAGAGCACGATCGCGCTTTGGAATCCGTATTTCTTATTCGCGCTTTTGCCCATACTCGTCTATCTCATGGGATTATTTAAAGAAAAGAGGGGGGTTTTGACTTTTTTTCTTTTCGCTCTTCTTAATGGTATTCTTTTTCAACTCCATTACATGTATTTATTTACCGTCATCGGACTTCTTGTGTATTATTTTGTCTTTAAGCGACTGCGCATTGCCTATTTTTTTACTTTTCTTCTTGGATTTTTTCTTGGTTTTGGAAATATGATTCTGTTTGAGCTTCGCCATAATTTTTATAACCTCCGAACGCTTTCCTTCTATTTCACGAAACCGCAAATTGTTGCCGGCCATTGGCTTGCAGACTATTATTTTGCGAGTATTGTCTTATTTATTCTTCTCGTGGTTTTGTATCTGTTGAAAAAAAGAATAAGTGCAATTTTTTGCATCGGATTTTTCGTCATTATGCTGCTTGTTTCATTTCGTTATGTAACCGTCGATACCGAAAAACGAAACTTTCCTCCAAATTGGCATTATGCAGATGAACTGAAGGTTTATTCAATTATTAGAAAGAGTTTAGATACAATAAAAGACTTCAATATCTTTGAGTTCTATGTTGCGACTGGCACGTTCCAAAAATATTTACTCAAGCGGGATAATATTCTGATCAATTTCGACGACTATTATCATAATAAATACCTGTATGTTGTTTACAAAGATGAAACATTCCCGAACGACCCCGCATACGAGGTAAATTCCTTTAAGCCTTTCAAAATTCGCAACGTCTGGAAGATCAATCCAGCCTACAATTTATACCTTCTCGAGCGCATGGAATGATATAATTAGGCTTGATATATGAGTATGTTCTTGAAAAAACATTGGGCATTCATTTTGCTCCTTTTAATTTTCGGACTTGCCCTATTTTTGCGAGTATACAAGCTTGGTGTTTTACCCGCTACATTTCATGAAGACGAACTTCTCAACGGATATCTGGGACGATTCATTCTTCAAAACGGAAAGGATTTGTACGGAAACTTCTATCCGCTTCTTTATTTCAATAAATTTGGCGACTATTACATCATTTTACCCATGTATCTTTCGGGAATCGCAAGCTACTTCTTCGGAGTCGGTGAGTTTGCAACACGTTTTCCTGCGGCGCTGTTCGGCGCTCTCGCGGTTTTTCCCATCTATTATCTTGCGTATTTTATTTTTAATGAAAAAAGGGTCGGGCTGCTCGCCGGTTTTCTCTTTGCAATTACTCCGTGGTCCATAGTTCTCTCGCGGACAACCACCGAAGGAGTCATTGGTTCAACAATTTTCATTACAGGGATTGTTTTATTATTGGCGTCACTAAAAGAAATAAACGCGAGATATCTTTTATTTTCCGCTCTATTATTTTTTATTTCTTACTTTATCTATCACCCATTCCGCCTTTATACTCCTCTTATTTTTTTACCTCTTTTTTTCCTATTTAGAAAAATGCTTTTGAGGCATAAAAAATATGCCGTGCTTCTCGCGGGCATTACGATTGCTTTTTTTCTTTTGACTTTTTATATTTCGCAAACTCCGTGGGGAAAAGGAAGATTCGAACAAGCCTCAATCTTTAGTCCGGTATCAGGGGTATCAATTAGGATTCATGAAATTATGAACGATGAGGGGACAAATCAACGGCTCCTCGCTCGAGTATTTCACAACAAAGCCATCATGTACGGAAGAGAGTTTATGAATCAGTATCTCACCTATCTTTCTCCCCGCTTTCTGTTTGTAGAATGGCCTCTGAAAATCAGATATTATATCCCCGAACAAGGAGCTTTGTTTTTCGCATTCTTGATATTTGTTGGAATTGCATTCATTCGACTGACTAAGTATAAAACAAATAACTCTTTACTTTTTTATTCTCTTTTTCTTTTATTTCTTGCGCCTATTCCGGCCGCATTTACTTTTGTGGAATCGCCAAACCCGCATCGCAGTCTTTTTTTACTTTATATTTTGATTATTTTTATTGCCCTGGGATTCTATAAATCTTTTTTTATCAAATACAAAAACATTCGTCTGGGATACATCCTTTGTTTTCTTCTTGCTCTGGAATTTATCTATTTTTCCCATCAATATGTAAAACACAGCGATTCTTATAACGATCTCTACCGAAACGGCCCTCACAAAAAAGTAGCGCTTTATGCGATTGAAAATGAAAAAAAATACGACGAGATTATTCTTCCTGTTGAGGCAGGCATGCCGCTCTACTATTTATTTTTCAAAAAGGATTTTAGTCCGGAACTCGTTGGAAAATTTAGGTTGGATATCCGAATTGATAAGACCAACAATATCCGATACATTGATAATAGCTGTCCGACCACAATCGTACAATACGAGGAACTTAAAAATAAAAAAGCGCTGATTATCGATCGCTATGATTGTTTGAGATCGGATCGATTTAAGTTCATCGAAGAAATAAAAAGTAGTAATGCTCTTTTATCGTATAAGGTATATCAGTATTAACTATGTTTCAAATCGAATCAATCATCTCTTGGGTAAAAAAACATCTCCATCTGATTGATGTCTTGATTATTTCCTTTCTGGTTTTATTATTCCTTTTTACTCGCCTTGTCAATCTTGATAAATTTCCGATATTTGGAGATGAAGGAATATATATTCACTGGGCAAAGACTGCTTGGCGCGACGCAAGCTGGCGGTTTGTCTCTTTAACAGACGGCAAACAGCCCTTGCAGACCTGGGGAATAATTCCTTTTTTAAAATTATTTCCGACCAATGCGCTTCTTGCGGGAAGATTATTTTCCGTAACGACAGGGTTTATTGGTCTTGCTGGAATGTTTGGTCTCCTTTTTTATTTTTTTGGAAAAAGAGTCGCTTATGTGGGAAGTTTTCTTTATATTCTCACTCCCTATTTTCTTTTTTATGACCGGATTGCCTTGAGTGATTCAGGAGTAAATGCGGGATTCATCTGGATGCTGTTTTTCTCCATACTTTTGATCAAAACTCTTCGCCTCGACGTCGCGCTATTGTTTGGAATGATTTCGGGATTTACCCTTCTTACAAAATCCTCTGCTCGATTGTTTTTAGGACTGTCTTTCCTCGCCCCTATTCTTATTCTTGAAAAAAACATCAAAAAAATTCTTGCCAAGTATGTTAATTTCTTTATTCTTTTTGGCGTCGCTAGTGGACTTGCCTTGGTTATGTACAATATCCAACGACTCTCTCCCTTTCTTCATTTCGTCGAAGAAAAAAATAAAACATTTGTCATGACGTTTGCGGAATTTTTTGCAACACCCTACGCGTATATAAAGGGAAATCTTCCGCTTATTCCTTATTATGTTCTTTCAGAAGCAGGAATTTTTTTGGCAATTGGTGGAATCATAGGTTTGCTATTTCTTTTTAAATATAATCGTAGGCTCGGCGCATATCTTTTGTGCTGGTTTGTGTTTCCGTACATCGCAATCGCTTTTTTCAGCAAGGTTCTGTACCCGCGCTATCTTAATTTTTATGCCTCTCTTCTTATTATTACGTTTACGTTTCTTCTGAGCAGAATTAAAAAGTCTATTTATGTATATATTCTCGTTGCTCTTACGATTGCTTCCATCGCTTATTACGACTATACCATTCTTTTCGACCATACAAAGATTCCATTTCCTGACATTGATCGCGGTCAGTATGTGACAGGAATTACCGCAGGATGGGGTGTAAAAGATATCGTCGAATTTGCACGAGAAAAATCTAAAGATAAAAAAGTCATTCTCATGGCAGAGGGCGACTTCGGCGTCATCGGCGACCAACTCGAAGTGTTTGTCAATAGAGAAGATAACGTCCAGGTAAAAGGATACTGGCCGCTTGATAAAGAACATCTTCTTGCGAACCAAAAAGAACTCAAACAACATTATGTCTATGTTGTTTTTTCCCACCGTCAAGAATTCCCTTCCGACTGGCCGCTTCGCCTCGTAAAACGGTTTGAAAAACCAGAAGGTAAATCTTCTATTTATCTTTATGAATTGCTTGCAAAATGAAAAAATTTATTTTCCTTATTGCTTTCATTGCCGTCATTCTTTTTTTTGGCAGAAATCTGAATCCGTTTTCCGATACCGTGTTTACGTTTCATGACGAAACGCAGCCGGCAAGAATACAGCAGTTTGTCACAGAGTTGAGGAATTTACATATTCCTCCACGGCTGGCTCCTGATTTTTCGTTCAAAATGGGATACCCCGTGTTTAATTTCTATGCTCCATCTTCATACTGGATTACCAGTGCGTTTTCTCTGGTCGGATTCGATACCGTAAACGCCCTCAAACTTTCATTTCTTTTGTCAATTCTCGTGGGATTTATCGCCGCCTATCTTTTTCTGAAAGAATATTTTGATTTTTTTCCGTCTTTAACTGGAGCAGTACTTTACATTTCTTCCCTCTATTATCCTCTTGATATTTTCGTGAGGGGCAATCTTGGAGAGGTATGGTTTTTGGCACTTTTTCCTTTGGCGCTTTATTTCGTCGAAAGAAACTCAAAAAAACCGAATTCGTTCTTGTTTTTTTTCTTAACAATATCACTCTCCTTTCTTTTTACAGTCCATAATCTGCTTTCGGCAGTATCAGTATTGCTCGTCTTTGGATTTATCTTGATACATCCTCATAAAAAAATAAATCTTCTCGCTATGATTTTTGCCTTATTGCTGTCTTCATATTTTCTTTTACCCATGATGTTAGAAAATAATCTCACCTATGCTTCATACGTAGCTACGCTTACAAAATATTGGGACCATTTTGTCTGTCCATCCCAGCTTTGGCAATCGGCTTGGGGATTCGGAGGATCGACTAAAGGCTGTGTCGACGGAATGTCATTCAAAATAGGTAAACTTCAATTGATTTTTGCTTTCATGGGAATGATTTTATTTATATTTATGTCATTCCAGTCCCGCATCGCTGTGCGGGATAAACTCCGGCGGGAATCCAGATTCTTTTCAAACTGGATTCCGGATCAAGTCCGGAATGACAAACGAATAAAGACATACTTTATTCCTTATTCATTATTCTTTATTCTTTTAACCCTTGGTTCTCTTTTCATGTCCACCTATCTTTCCAAGCCACTTTGGGACGCGTTATCCCCTATTCTTTCTCTATTCCAGTTCCCCTGGAGATTCATTGCTTTTAGCCTGGTTGGTATTGCTTTCTTCGCTGCATTTTTTCTTGACGCAATTACATTCAAATTTAAAAATATATTCCTCGTTTTTCTTATTCTATTTCTCATTATCAATTATTCGAAATATTTTTCCGGTCAATCGGTTTCAAAACAAAGATTTGAAAAAACATATCTCTCAAAAGAATATATCGAACAAAAAGTCGCGTATAAAATCGCCGAATATCTGCCGCGAACAGCAAACTACAGTATCTGGAGAACATATGAAAAAACTCCCCCGAAAAAAGCAATGATTAACATTCATTACTTTCCTTTTTGGAAAATATTCATTGATGGAAAAACATATGTCCCAACAAAATTTGACGAACTTGGCAGACCAATGATAGATAGTAAAAAAGATTCAAACATTCAGATTCTTTACAAAGAAACGCCTATTGAAAAACTGGGAAATTTCATAACAATACTCTCGTTTGGCATACTGTTATATACCGTTAAGAGCAGAAAACTATGGAACAGATTGAGGGGTTAAAACGAAAAACCGTTATCAGCACAATGAGTCTTTTTTTTCAAAGCGGATTTTCTGCGGCCTTAGGACTCGTCGCCAATTTGGTTTTGACCATTCTTCTTTCGCCCGCGATATTCGGCATCTATATCACGATTCTCTCCATGATTTCTATTCTTAATTATTTTTCGGACATCGGACTCGCCGCATCTCTGATCCAAAAAAAAGAAATTACAGACAATGATGTAAAAACCACCTTTACCGTCCAGCAGCTTCTTATTTTATCCCTTATTTTAATCGCATTTCTTCTCACGCCATTTATCATGAGATTTTACAATCTTCCGGTCGAAGGTAAGTACTTGTACTGGTCGCTTCTTTTTTCTTTTTTTCTCTCTTCTTTAAAAACAATTCCTTCGGTATTTCTCGAGCGAAAAATCCGGTTCCAAAAAATCGTTCTTGTCCAGGTTGCCGAGAATATCTTTTTTTATCTCAGCGTTATCATCTTTGCTGTTCTTGGATTTCAGCTCAAGAGCTTTACCTTTGCGGTACTTCTCCGATCGATAGTCGGGCTCGTATTGATTTATGCCCTTTCTCCCTGGATGCCGAAAATCGGATTCGAGTGGACCCATCTCAAAACGCTTCTGAAATTCGGCGTTCCTTTTCAGGCGAGCTCTTTTTTAGCTTTATTCAAAGATGATTTGATTACTTTGTATCTAGGTAAGGCGTTAGGATTTGAAGGTCTGGGATATATTGGTTGGGCGAAAAAATGGGCAGAAGCTCCAATCCGAATCATTATGGACAATTTAAGCAGAGTTCTATTTCCTGTTATCGCACGCATTCAACACGATAAGGAAAAAATCTCGCGTCTCGTTGAGAAAACTCTCAACTATCAGTCTCTGATACTTGCTCCTTCAATCGTCGGACTCGCCCTTGTAATGTCACCGTTAGTGTCAATCATTCCAAAATACGCGAAATGGCAGCCAGCTCTTCCTCTTTTTTATCTGTTTTGTCTCTCTTCGCTTTTTTCGTCCTACTCTACTCCGTTTATGAATTTATTTAATGCCCTGGGAAAAGTCAAGATTTCGTTTACCTTCATGGCAATTTGGACTACGATGGTATGGATATTAACCGCAACGCTTACTCCTATCCTGGGATATTTCGGATTTCCGATTACACAGCTTATTCTCTCGAGTACTTTCTTGTTTGTCGTCTGGCGCGCAAGAAAAATGATTGAATTTTCGTTTGTGAAACCGATTTATAAACCGCTTATCTCTGCGGCCATTATGGGAATCGTTTTATTTTTTCTTCGGACAGCCCTTCCGTTGTCGATTTTGTATCTTATGATAACCGTCGCGGCCGGAGTGTTCGCTTACTTTATTCTTCTTTTCGTATTGTTTAGAATTAATCTTGTGAGCGAAATAAAGTCCTTATTGACTTATGAATAACATTTCAGCAGTGATCGTTGTCAAAGATAATCCTCTTCATCTATTTGAGACCATTTCCTCTGTTCAGAATTTTGCGAAAGAAATTATAGTCGCTGACATTGGTATTGATTCTTCGCTCCTTTCTAAACTCGCGAAGAATAAAAAAGTGAAGATTGTCACTATCAAAAAAAAGGTTCCGTACGTAGAACTGATTCGTGAAGAACTCAAACAATATGCATCGGAAGGATACTTGCTGTATCTCGATCCCGATGAAGTTCTTCCCGAAACACTCAAAAAAATTCTTGAAGCAGAATATAGAAAATATAACTACATAAAAATGCCGAGAAAAAATATGATTTTTGGGAAATGGATTCAGCGCTCGCGCTGGTGGCCGGACTACCAGGTGCGTCTTTTCAAAAGAGATTCAGTCACATGGCCGAAGGAAATTCACAAACAACCACAGGTAAAAGGAAACGGATACACAATAGAGGCCGAAGAGCAATGCGCCATTTTGCACTATAACTATGAATCGGTCGATGAATTCATGCAGAAAATGTCTCGCTATGCAAAATCAGAGGCAGGCGAACTTTCTTCGTTTTCATTATCCGAAGCTCTGAAAAAAGGACTGTCGGAATTTATAAGCCGCTATTTTGCGGATGAAGGCTACAAAGACGGCTTGCACGGATTTGTCCTGGCTTTTTTACAGATGTTTTATTATTTCCTTGTATATGTATACTATTGGGAGAGAAAAAAATACGAAGAAAGCTCTCTTGAATCGCTCCAATCAAATATTTCCGAATTCTTCAAAAACGGACTTCATGAAACAAACCACTGGCTTATTCAAAAGAAACTTGTTAGGGGATTTGCTGCATTAAAAGCAAGAATTCATAATAATCTCTCGAAGTTAATTTGATATTCTTATTCACCTGATGCTTTGAGAATTTCAATGGCAATCGGTTCTTTTTTTTTGTTGTACTCGATAATAATATTTGGCTCTACTTCTTCAAAGCTATCTTCTTTACCGCTTCTTATAAAGATATACACCGAATCTGACTGTTTGTCATACATAATTTTAGATTTTTTCATATATTGATATTTTAACGAAAATTACTCTACTTAACAACAGAAAGATTTCTCATTTCAATAACAAACTCCAGTCCGCAATCGGCGCTTGGTTGACAAGCATGAAATTGATTGTGTAGAAATAAATTGCCGGAAGAAGAAACAGAAAAGTCCACTTAAAAAGTTTTGAGGTGAAAAACGATTCAAATGTGAATAAAAAGAAAGGAAGCAGCGGATATGCGAAGCGTGTTACGTCGCGCTGTGGAATGAATACCAAAAAGACTGTGTACGTGAGAGAAAAATAAAACCATGAACGCTCTCTTTTTTTCCACAATGCAGCTATTAAGACAAACATCGCGAGAAAATAAAACACAACATCCTCTACCCACGCGCCCGCCCAGACATTTTGAGCGTTGAACTGTGAAAACGGAAAATAGAGATAAAGATTATTTCCTTTTTCCGCATGCAGAAATGCAAAAAAGTCCCCAAGTCTGAAAAAATAAAAGACTGACAGGCCAACAAACGCCAAAGGAATAAGAAACATCCATAAAGATTGTTGGCTTATTGGACTCTTAGTTCTTAGTTTTTTTTCTACTTCCGCAAAAAGATATGCCGGAAAAAGAAATAAGGCCTGGATTTTTGTAAGTACGCCGAGAAATCCGAATACAGAACTCATCAAATACTGCTTCTTTTCCCATAAGTACAGCGAGAGAAGCATCATAGATACCATCAGAGTTTCCGGCGCAATAATGCTTCTGGTCACAAGATAACGCGGCGGGAAAACGGTAAATACAAAAGTGAGAAATAACGGATGTTTTGTATATCGTTTTGCCAAAAGATAAAATAAAACATTCAGAAGCAGATCAAAAAAAAGCGTCAATAATAACCCTGCATACGGCCCGCTGACAAAGAAAGATCCCAACCATATAAGGAACGGAAATAATGGAAAATGTGCCGCGTAGTATCGAACGTCGATCGGGATAAAAAGACGTTTCCCGATTTCTGCAAGGTTATACCACGTCTTTGAAATCATAAGATAATGCGGCCCATCCCAGTTTTTGAACACATTCGCAAATCCTGGTTCTCTTATGGTGAGAAACAAAAATTGCTTCAACTGCAAAATGAAAGGAAGAAATATAAGAAAAACTGGAACGAAGGTGATTACACAAATCCAGAACATTTCTTTTGGCTTAAGTTTTGGCATGTGACTTTCTATTCATCATTATAACAATCTGCGAACCATCTATGTTAAGATTCGCAGTCTTTTAAGGTAAACAATTGTAATTGTTTTAACGTACTAAAATACCGTACGTTATAACAAGTAATAATACTGCCAGAGAAGCTATAGAAATTAGTTTTCCTATGAATCTAACTTTCGTATCGGTGAATTTTACAATAACTTCGTGTTCGCCTTTTGGCACGTTGTATGTAATCACTCCCCTGTACGCCGGATCCTGGAACTGGATTTCTGTTTCTTTTCCGTCGACATACGTTCTCCATCCGGGAAAAAAGAACGTATAGTCTACCATTCGAATATTTGTTTCCGCGTTTACTCCGTATTTTCTTAATGAATTCTGCGCGTATTTTGACGTAATAATTCCTTTTCCTTCAATAATTTCCGGTTTTTCTTTCTTGACTGGATAATCTTGCGTCGGTCCGGTCCAGATGGTATTCATGATGTTTCCATGAAGGTTTTCGTTGGTAAAATAATATTTCGATTCGGAATATAGTGTGTAATTTTTTCCGTAGAGCTGCGGGAAACGCAATAGACAAATAATAAATAATAATGAATAAATAATAATGTTTTTATTTTTATTTAATATGTCTATAAAATAAGAAAGAATAATCGGCGGCAAAAAAATAAAAGCAGAAAATAATCGCCATTGGTGTTGGATGTTGGAAAGAAGATTGATCCGCTCGAATATCGGCATCGCCCATTTACTCATCAGAAAAATAAGAATAAAGGCCGCCGGAACAAACAGGGTCAACGGGTTTATCCTTCCCTTTTTCTTGGTTAAAAAGGTATAAAGTACAACCCCTGTTCCAATAAGAAGTATTATTGTCTCGATTAATCCGGATTGGATAAAATGACCTCTTGTGAGTATGTCTCCTTTATAAAAATAAAACCAGCTCGGATCAAGAAAGTTCGCAAGACTCATGAACTGATTTTGTGCAAAATGATTACCCCCCAAACCATAGTAAAAATATTTCACTTCTTTGAGAAGCGGAATCGAATAATATCCGGTGAGTCCTATCCCTATGAGAAACGCTGCTGAAAAAAGAATAATTGGCGCGAATCTCTGTTTTCTTTCGTACATGTTGTAGAAAAAATAAGGAACAAAAATAAAAGAATAAATAATCAACATCATAGGATGCGTGAGGACGAGAAATGCGATTGAAATCACAATGAGTAAAAAACCTTTAAGCTGTTTTTTGTTAAAAAGAAAATAGATTCCAATAAGAAGAAGCGGTAAAAATACGCTCGCAAAAAATTCCGGAAGGGCTCCCCTAATGTAGAGATTAATGATGCGATACGGAGCCAGATGAAAAAATACCGCGCCGACGAATGCGCTTGCAGGCCTGAAATATAATCGCAAAAACCAGTAAAAAAACAGCGCGGACAAAAATGCTCCGATGAAGACGACGATGTTATACGAGAGAACGATATTATTGGCAAAAAAATTTACTATTGCTCCCAGATACGAGGTTGTTTGCTGTGCAATAAGACCTATCGGCATTCCGTAGTTGGCGAATCCGTCGGTCCAGGTTACATGCCATTCTCCGGATTTCATGCTTTTTAAAAACATCGCGATATTTGTCAAGTGTGTTGGGCCGTCGAACGTCGCGGGCTGTCCCTTATTTATAAAAAGATCAAGAACAAAGAGAAGTGATATAATAAAAAGCAGTCCTTTTTTCATGAAAAATAATACAAATGTCGTATCATTTATTATAACAGCAGCCTTCTTTATTATCTCATACCTCGTGCTCCAACCAAAAATGCTTCCAAAACTGTTTAACGTCCGCAATAGTGCTCTTCTGAATGATTTCATAGCAAAAACTGAGGCGGCGAGCAAAGTTGATGTCCAGGCGTTTTGGAAAATGAGAGAGTTTTACTGTCCCGGATCATTCGTTTTTGATAAAACAAAAAATCCGTTTCTCATTTATACTTGTTCATGGATGAAAAGTGAAGATTATTTAATTTCTCAAGAACAAAAAGATGCTTTTTTCCCAAAAGAACAAGTTCGGATTTCGAAAGATTCAAAAACAATTCTTATTACGTTTGCTGTTCCTATGAGCGAAATGAAAAAGGCAATCGGCTATTTTGACTACAATGAAAAAGATAAAGAACTCGTGAAAGACAAATATTGGCTCGACACTACATTCATTTCTCGAAAATAATCACTTCCGGGTTGTCATAGATATTTTTTAATCCTTTCGTATTTCGTACTTTATCAATCATTACCTGGTAGTCTTTATCGGTCTTGACGAGATAAAAATATCTCACCGGCAGATTTCCCAAATCGATGTTTCCCGGGTCGGAAAGCAATTTTTTCCGATCTTCAAAACGGATTCCGAGATTACTTATGACGTTTTCGTCTGCAAAAAATGCCGGTTTGGCAGAGCGTGCGGGAATATAGGAAAGTCTTGGAAACAGAGGAACGCTAAACACCGCGCCATTATCATTTTTCGTTTTTAAAAATGCCAGCGCCTTTTGTTCTTCGGCAGATACATCGTATGGCTTATATAATCTTTCTGCGGCGCGCATGACAAGCTCAATATGTAATGGTAAAGTCAATAAAACAATAACGACCGCAATAGTTAAACCCGGCTTTTTATAACGCTGAAGAATCTCATACATCATCGATGCGGCAAAAAAATTAGCAAGAAGCAGGCCATAACCGAAGAATTGAACTATGTTCCACCAGTCCCCTCCTCTCTGCACAAGCGTGACAGACAGAATAATGGAAATCAGTATGACAACGGTCAATGTCAATTCGAACCTGGTAATTTTTTTTGCAATAATCTGTTTCGCAAGATACAACCAACCTATGATTCGCGTGCCAAAGTTATAAACGAGATAGATAGCTACGGTAATTAATTCAATGACCGCGAGTCGAGGAGAGAAAAATTTTTTGGCGTCCAAAATAGAATAACGAGCCATGACAAACTGTGGGATATACAGTGCGTCGGGATCTTCTATTAAATTATGAGGTATCGCAAATGGTGAAAATGCAAAAACTCCCCCGCTCTTTATCGAATTAAACGGATCATAAAAAAAGACGAGTGATGCGCCGACGAAAAATAGTCCGCTCGTTACCGTCGCAATAAAATTTGGTAGATTTCTTTTTTGAAAAAATAACAACGATTCGTGAATCCCAACCAGCAATAACAGTATGATCCCTCCATAGAACTTTATGCCAAACGCCAATCCGACGAGAAAACCAAGTAAAACGCTTTGGATGATTGTCCTTTTTTTCTCTTGAAACATGAGCAAAACTACAAATAGAACCAAAACAGTAAGCGCATAGGAAAGATTCGTCAAGGCAGTCGGAGACTGCATCGCGGTCGGATAGTTAAACCCAAAAAATAGGGTTCCTCTTTTATATAAAGACAGAAGATATGAAAAAGGGGTTGCAAGAAAAACAAAAAAAGTCAATGATGTGACATAAAAAATCGATTTATTTTGCCTGATGGCAAAATAGATAACCAGAAACGACAATAAAACAACATACAGAAGCGGAACAACAATAAAATAGACATATAGAGACGGAATGCCGAGTTTCGTTATCAAAAACATGAAAAAATCCGCGAGATAGTTATAGCCTTGGAGCGGAACGCCTGAAAAAATCGGCATCTGGAATGGAAATGTTTTGAAAGCGACTTCAACCAATGCAAGATGCCAGTAGACGTCATGACCAATGTTGCCTTTTATAGGAAAAAAGAAGCTGAGGTTCACGATCCAGCCAAACGCGAGAATGATGAGTAAAATCGGATATTTCTTTATGTAAGAAAGAACTTCTTTTATTACTTTCATATTCGCATTAATCAATCAAAAAGAATGCGGTCCGCAATGAAAAGTCTTTGAAATAAATTTTTTTTACCTTGTCGTTATTGTTTAGAGATTCGTAGAGCGGAATATCAGTGCAGGAATCGGCGATAATTGTTTTTAGAGCAAAAGTAAGTTCCTTTGGACTACTTGGACACTTCTGAAGTGTAAATCCATCGAAGTTATACGGCTCTCCTTTTACAAAATCATTTTGAGCCGTTCGGATATCAACTGACGGTTTTAAAAATAAATATGTCGCATAGATATTTCTCGGACTGTCATCATAAATCAAATAATTATCCTTATGTTCCAGAAGATATTGTCCCAGCTGTTTTTCACTTTCAAAAAACGACTCGGACATGGTCACCGGCCTGCGAAAATAATAGTTATAGCCGAAATATGCTAGTTCAACCAAGAATAACACCCCTAATAGCCCCAATATTCCTGACATTAATGACTTTTTTAAGCTTGCCAAAAGAGTCCATCCCAGATAGAGACCGCACGCAATAATGAAGGCGTACCCGATGGACGCAGGCATTGAGCGGATCGCAACGCTTACATAGTCAATGTTAACAAGCGATGAAACGAGCGAAACCGGAATGATTCCTAAAACAAAAAAATAATTCCAGTCCCATTTTTTGCCCAAAAATAAAAGTCCGAGATAATAAAATATCAGTCCGATCAAGAAAAACTGTCCGGTAAATGTCGTTGCGTATATTGCTGCGTCGTCTCCTTTGAGAAACAGATAGCGAAGATCCTGTCCTTTCACCAAAACCTCGAGCTGATAGTACAGAGTTGAGGTAATTTTGTTGTTGAAAATCTGTTTTAAGATGAGCGGATCGATCGCAGTGTTTCGCCTGAATACGACCAACGGATCGATTTTATCGTAACTGAAGAAAACTAAATCTTTTTGTCTCGACGCGGTCATGTGGCCATCAACGAAAGTGAAACTAAAAACGAATAGAATGATGAAAAAAAGAATGTGCTTTGCGCTCTCGACAAAAAATTCTTTTGGCTTTTTTTTGATGAGCAAAGAATATAATTCAAGATAAATCAAAACAAAAGGAATGACCGGACGAAAACCATTATAGGCAAAGAACGTAAGGACAAAGAAAATATATGAAAGTAATTTTTTTTGTTTCAAATAGGAAAGCATCGCCAGTAGTAATAGCGGCATCGCGAGTCCTATTTCCAAAGAAAGCCTAGTGAGGTGAAATACGCCGGGGCTGAATGAAAAGATTAAGGAGGTAAGTAGGCTTATTTTTCTATCTTTCGTCATCGCGAGTACGACTTCGTAGACGAGAAACAAAAGCGAAAGCGATAACAACACATACGGAAGCCGCGCAAAAAAGACCGATTTGAAAGGTATCAATAACCACCAAAGAGCGCTGTAATAAAAAGCAAGTAAAGGAGTGGGCATGTCAAGATTCCTGAATTCCAAAGGCAAGAAATTTCCATATAAGTCTCGAGCGGTTTTCGCCAGAGAATATCCGGTAAATGCAATGTCCCTCTCGCCTCTCAAAAGATAGATCTGGTCGAGATTGATGAGTTTGATAAAAAGCAAAATTATCGCGGCGATTACGAGAAGTTTATTCTTCGAGAGATAACCTTTAATTTTGTCGAGCATAGTGCAAAATACGTATCAACATTATACAATACACCTATTAATCATGCGTAAACTGTTGGTTTTTATCGCTCTCCTTTTATTTCTCGCTCTCATGGGATACGTTGCGTATAATTTTTCTCAGTCCGAGCGGTTTGGAGACGAAACCGCGCATTTCATCGGTGGGCACTTCATCCTCCAGGGAAAACGAATTTATCAAGACCTGCAGTTTAACCATCAACCGCTCCCTTATTTCTTTAGCACAATTTCAGAGTTTATAGCCAATCCCAAAAATCTATATTTATTTATCGCGCGCCAAAGGGAAACTGTTTTTGTCTATGCAGCAGTGTGGAATGTTCTGTATTATTTTGCTTTCGGTCCTATTTTTTTTCTTTTTACTGTTCTTTTCGAGATTATAAAATATTTTTTTCAAGGGTATAAGGTTTTGAACGAAACCATCGCCGTATATCCGCTTGTGTATATGTTTGGTGTTGTCGTAGACACCTTTCTTTTCAAGAAAAAAACTTCTAGGTTATCACTCATATTATTCTCTGTTGCATCATTTGTCGTTACCTTTTCGCTTCTACCTCTGTGGATCGTTGTCGTTCTCTTCTATGGAATGCTTTTGTATTCTTTGAGGAAGAATCCCCGATCATGGAAATACGCGCTTCTTCCTTTTTTCGTATTGACCGTCATCCTCTCCTATTTTGTTTCTTTTCCTCATCTTTTAAAAGAAACCGTCATCAATAATTTCGTCTATTTCCTTCCGAATTCAGGCGGCAAGATTTCTTTTTTAAGAATGATATTGTTGCCGTTTGCTTCTTTTTTTCCTCCGTACCCCCCGCAAAAAATCTTGATTGCAGTATTAATGGTGTTTTCGATACTTAGCTGTGTCAGCGCTTTCAAAAAACGCCTGTTATCAAAATATGCATTGGTCTTATTGACCATCGCGCTTACCAATTTTTTCCGCGTGGATGATTATTCGTTCTCCAACTTTCACCTTCTTCCATGGCTCGGAGCATTGATGGCCGTAGAAATGTTTTGGATAAAAACAGCAAAGCTAAAAATAATTCTTGTGTCTATTCTCGTTGTTTTTCTCTTTGTTGCAAATGGTCCAAGACTTTTTTCAAAAAAAAATCTCGCTACCGAATATTTCATCAACTACTCTGAATCGGAATCGTACGGGAATGCAATGCGCATAATGAAACATCCGAGAGACCGAATGCTTGCTCTGCCAAACGATACGCTCGTCTACTGGGTTGCTGAAATGGATATTCCGACCCACGTGCTTGAATACTATCCGTGGATTTATCATATTCCGGAATACAGAGATGAGCTTATTACGCTTTTCAAAAAAAATCCGCCTGAATTTGTCATTAACACCGGCCTCGACCCGATTCATAAGGAAGAAGAATATATTCTCTCGATTCTTGAAACTCAATATCAAAACCTCTATCATACGGGTAGTCCGTCAAGATTGTATGTCCTGAAAAAAAGATTGAATACTATTTCCGACGAACAATGGCTTAAATTAAAAGAAATGCTGTATTCAAAATCACTATGAATAAACATCTCGCAATCATCACCGTCGTCTATGAGAATTACAAAGTCCTCGATGATTTTTTCAAAAGCCTCGAGAAACAAAAAAATCAGTCGTTTCATCTATTCCTCGTGGATTTATCAAATCCTCTTAGTCATTCCAGTGAGAACTGGAATCCAGTAATTAAGTATTCTGGATTTCGTGTCAAGCACGAAATGACAATGGTAAGATCAAAAAATCTCGGTTATGCTCACGGAATAAACACTGGTCTAAAAGAAGCGCTTAAGCAGAGATATCAATATTTTTGCGCGATGAATAACGACACATACTTCAAGAATAATTTCGTTGAATCTGTCCTATCTTCTATCTTCCATCATCCATCTTCTATCATCGGTGGTAAGATCTATTATGCGCCTGGGTATGAATACCACAAAAGCAGATATGTCAAAAAAGATTTAGGAAAAGTGCTCTGGTATGCCGGTGGCGTTGTCGATTGGAATCACGCTCTAACTCCCCATCGAGGCGTAGATGAGATTGATAAGGGTCAATTTAACAAAGTTGAAAAAACCGGATTCATAAACGGCTGTATGATGGCTTTTGACAAAGAAGTCATTGAAAAAGTCGGATACTGGGACGAAGGATATTTTCTTTACTATGAAGACGCCGATTTCTGCGAGCGCGCAAAACAAAAAAGAATCGAACTATGGTACGATCCGTCGATCGTCATCTGGCACAAAAACGCGCAGTCGACTGGTGGCTCTGGCTCAAAACTGCACGTCAAATATCAGGAAAAGAGCCGACTGCGCTTCGGATTGAAATACGCGCCCCTCAAAACAAAACTTCATCTAGCCAAGAATTATTTTATGAAATACCTACCCATATGAAACGGATTTTTGCAGGAATCAAGATTTAGTCTTCCTTTTTTTTAAAGAAGCCTCTCAAAACCAACCATATGATATTGAGGAAGAAGAATACGAGAATAATCTGGTGTTTAAGATTCACTTTTTCAATAGTATCCCAGCCGCCGAGACGAATATAGGGATAGTACGAAAACAGGAGCCCGGCAAAAAAAATGTTGAAACGGGAAAGAATCGCTTCATAATAGGGAATGAATACGAAAAGCGCCAAAAAATACCAAGATTGAACTTCTGAAACAATGCTGTAATACACAACGATTCCTATTTGTAAAATAAAGACGAGATAATTCAATAATTTCTTGTTTTTTGTCAAAGCAATAATCGGCAACGTGAAATATTTTATCCCCGCCGAGAGTATCAGAAATATGCGGCCAAAGATATTTTTATTTTTATACAGATAAAAGATTCCCATTATTCCCAAAACCAGCGCAAACAAATCATTGTGTCCATTTATTAACCCTTCGACAAGAATTAACGGATGCGTCGCAAAAACAATCGCCCACTTTTTATTCATTTTATTCAGAAAAATTGCCGCAAGAAAATAAAAGACCACTACAGTTGTCTTGAAAAAAATAAAACCTAAAAGAAATTTTCCGAATGACAAAAACGAAGGAATTAACGATACTCCCAAGAATACCGGGCCGTATGGATAGCTCCGGTGAGTCCACTGCAAAAACCTAAGCCAAGGGTCATTCGGAAAATCAAGCGCTTTTTGCAGATACGGATTCTGGTGATAGAATGTCAATATCTTCGCGTCAAACATATAGTTGAAGAAATCGTGTGACAAAAAAGGATATGAGAATAATAAGATCGCTCCAATAACAAATGCTATTTTTAAAGGATTAAGCTTATTGAAATGTTTTAAAACATTAAAATGAAAGATAAACAAAAGTATTACCAAAATTAAATATATATACCAAGAGAACTCTCTTTGATAATATCCTATCGGAATAACGATGCTTCGAAACTGATTCCATAAAGGATTATTAATAAAGGTGAGATTCGGATCGACAAGCACATAGGAATAGAAAAGAAATCCTATTAATGTTAATGCGTATAGAATTATCATGCTAGGGTCGCGTAGCAATGGTAAACAAATTATTTTGCTCCAAAATTTTGTATGGGATTTTTTCTTCGTCAAGATGATTGAGCGCCCAGTTTCTGGTCGCTACTATAAAATCTTTTTCAGGAGACTGAAATAATTTTAACAATGTCTTTTTTTCACCAGGCTCATATGATAATTGGTACACAATTCTATCAGCATAAAATACCGCGAGCGGCGTGTAGTCGTCGTCTAGATAAAAAATCTTGTCATATTTTTGGGCTGCTTTGGATATCGCCACGTCGTCCGGAATGTAGCGCGATTGAGGATATACTTCGGGAATAAATATTTTTGCCTGGATACCTGCAAGCAAAATGAAAAACGCGGCGTATGCAACTACATATAGATTCTGTGGAACAATCTTAATCTTTTTTTGAACAAATAAAGCTCCTTCATACGCGCCAACCGCGATGATGAATGCCATCGGTACATAGGTCGGGATAAGATGCCAAAGCTCTGTCTTCTCAGAAGTAAGAAACGGATACAAAATAACAAAATTCCACAGGAAAAGAAAGAGGATGTTCTTCTTTAGGAATTTTAAACTAATTACTAGGTAACCAGTAACCAATAACCAAATATAGTACCATTTTCTCACCCCCATATGGAGATAAAAAAAAGGCTTATCGAGCATGATATTAAAATATGATTTGAGTGTTTTATCCCTCATGCCAATGGTAAAAAAATGATGTTGTATAAAATCACCGTAGGTATTGGCCTGTATTTTATACCAGGGGAAAACGAGTATAAAAAATCCCCCAATCCCTAATACCAGATACAATATGTGCTCTTTTTTGAAAAACTGCTTCAAATTTAGAAATAGGATCAAAACCAGCGCGGAAATCCCAACAAGCGTTTTCGACAAGATTAATCCTCCAAAACTCAGCCCGACTAATGGAAACCACTTGAAATTTTTTGACGAACGAATCGATAGATACATCGTGAGGATATAAAAAAATACGAAGACAGAATCTAAATCCCCGGAGCGCACGCGGATAAGATACCAAACCGATGTTCCAAGAATAATGGCCGCAATAAAGCCGATAATTTTTTTTCCGAAAAGTTCTATTCCTATTTTGTAAACAAGAATAATGGATAGTAATCCAAGAACGGCCGAGGGAAAACGCGTGGCAAATTCGTTAATTCCAAACAGTTTGTAGGAAAGGGCCATGAGCCAAAATCCCATCGGCGGATGATCATAATACGGCTTACCATTCCACATCATGCGCATGAAGTCTCCGGTTCGCGCGATGTTTCGCGCGATTGACGCGTACCACCCCTCATCCCAGCTCGCGAGTGTGTTATAATCTAACCGATAAAAGAAGAAAAAACCGAAGACTGCGATTAAAATAATCAAAAGTATATGCGTCTTAAACCAATTAAAAACCTTCATACGTTTGTAAAGATTTGTGTTTTGGGCATCCTGTTTTTACTATTGGTGTATTTTAGAATAAATCCGATTTATTATCAAACGGTCGCATACACCTACGATCAAGGAAGAGATTTTTTGAGAACTGCAGAAATCGTTCAGACAAAACATCTTACATTCATCGGCCCTACCACAGGAATTATGGGACTGTTCCATGGAGCATGGTGGTATTACATACTTGTTATTCCTTACATCCTATTTGGCGGCTGGCCTCAGGGATTTTACTACGGTGTATTGGCACTGCACATAATCGCGCTCGTTCTGTTTACCATTTTTCTAAACAAAAGAATTGGATTTTGGGCTACATTTTTATTTCTTCTTATCGTTTCCGTGTCTCCATATTTTATTAAAACATCAGTGTTTGCCGCGAATAACACGTTGACGCCTATAGCAATTCTCTTTTTTCTTTTTGCCTTATTTCAATTTTTTCAGACAAAAAAAAAGGCATACGCATATTTAATTGCATTATCGCTCGGGCTTATCCTTGAAACAGAGCTCTCGTTTGGAATATATCTCATCCCCTCATTCCTATTGATGGGAATTTTATTTAATGACTTCAGAAAGTTTATAGCAAAACCAAACTCTATCTTTTTTTTCCTTTTCTTTCTTTTTGTCTCGAGTGTTCCACGCATGCTTTTTGAGATAAAAAATCGCTTCCTACAAACAAAAACGTTTATGACGTATCTGTTGAATCCTACCTCAACCAACCCCCAGTCTCTTTCGGGTGCATTCTTTGATCGCCTTCGATTTTTCGAATCCTATTTCTTAAGCGTTTTTTATGAATATTCAAAACCTATTGCTTTTCTTGTTTTGATTACCGCAATTCTTGGCATATTTCTCTTTTGGAAAAAATATAAACACCATGAAAAACACGTTATTACATTTTTATCGCTATTGATATTGATGATTTTCGCGCTCTCTCTCACAAATAGAAATAATTTTTTCTGGGAGAACTATCTCGAAGGACTCCAGTATATCTTTCTTTTTGTTCTTATTCTTGGTTTAAGAATACTTCAAAAAATCAAAAAATTATCTCTTGTTCTTTACGGGCTTATTCTTCTTTTTCTTTTTTTAAATGTCTCAAAATTCAGGGCAATGGTCACGGATAAAAAGGGGGTTCCTTCTCTTGGACTTCGGGCAGACGTCGCAACGGTCAACTATCTCTATGAGCAAAATAAAGATACACTATTTTGTGTACGCGTCTATACGCCGCCGGTAATACCTTATACCTATAATTACCTTTTTTCTTATTATGCTTCTATCGGCTATGTAAAACCGAGCGAAGGATTCATCAATAGAAGCTGCTGGTACATATTTGATAAAGAGCCGTATCAGTTTAGGGTTAATCAATGGCGAAAAGATAACATCCCCGAAAAAGCAGTACTCAAAAAAAAGATTATGATGAAAAATGAAACCGCAATCGAACTATGGGAAGAACCGAAATCATCTAAAAAACAAGGTCTGTATTAAATTTGGATCGGACTCTATTTTTAGTTCCTCGTCGGTTAGTTCGTATTTCTCTACTTTGAACCCTTTTTCATATCGTCGTACCCAGATAGGCTTTTTTCTGATTCTTACTTGATTTATCCTCCACCACTCGCCATTTAAAAATAATCTGTCGTCTGGAGGTGGGGCGATGATGAGATAGGTAATTGTTTTTTTGGTAAACGGAAAGGCTTTTTTATCGGACCGTTTGTCTTGAACATAGTTAAACGCATACCGGGGCGAATATCCAAATAGATCAGGCGTAAAAATATAGTAACCAAACTCTTGCGGAGCGTCGTTAAAAACAGTTTTCGCCAGATCATAGTTAAATCTCCATGAGCTTCCGTCTTTCCCAAAAAAATTTCCTGCATTTTGGACTCCATGGACGTTTTGAACAAAATTGAAAAGAAGAACAGTAATAAATACGAGATAAAAAATTGCTCTATTGACGTGTTTGTAAAGAGAGGCATATATAATAATT
>Ga0233420_10000145_pt1 | contig 32105 bp, 29 predicted proteins | sample Watercolumn_Mata_4_FD_183009 | JGI IMG/M metagenome (GOLD analysis project Ga0233420, IMG submission 183009) | Freshwater microbial communities from Lake Matano, South Sulawesi, Indonesia - Watercolumn_Matano_2014_102_MG | ecosystem: Environmental > Aquatic > Freshwater > Lake | place...
GCTCTTGGCTTCGGTGGCGTCTTGCAACTGCGCCGTGCGCTGGGCGATCTTCTGCTCCAGGTCGGCATTCAGCGCCAGGACTTCGGCCTCCATGGCGCGCCGCTCGGTCACGTCCAGCAGAATGCCGTGGGTACGCAGGAAATGGCCCTCGGCGTCTCGCTGAATGCGGCCGGCGACATGCACGGTGATTGGGACGCCATCGCCGCGGCGCATGAGCAACTCCCCCTCGATGTTGTGATGGCGCTTGAACTCGTCGTAGCTCGGGTTATGCGGATGCCTGATGGTTTCGTCCCAATAATCGATAAACTCCTTGCCCAGCATGTCCTCTGGACTGGGGAAGCCGAGCAGGTCGGCCAACTTCTGATTGGCGTCCAGCCATCTGCCCTGGATGTCCAGGGACTGGTAGGCGATGGGTAGATGCTCGAACAAATCGCGGAAGCGTCGTTCGCTTTCCGCGAGGTTTCGCAGAGCCTGTTGGCGGCCGGTGATATCCTCCGTAAGGATCAGGATGCCGCCGATGGCACCGTCTTGCCGACGCCAGGGCAGGACTTCCCAGCGCAGCCACCGCACCGTGCCGTCCGCGCGCTCGAAGCGGTCCTCCTCGGCGCGAAGCGTCTGGCCCGCCAGGGCGCGGCGGTGTGCGTCCTTCCAGCGTTCCGGCATGTCGGGGAAGAGTTCATGGTGGGACAGACCGATGACATCGCGATTCCCGAGCGCGTAATCGTCCTTCCAGCGCTGACTGACGGCGAGGTAGCGGAGATCCTTGTCGAGCATGGCCAGCGCGGCCGGAGCGCGCTCGATGAACAGGCTTAGCAGATGCCGGCTCTCGTAGAGGGCCGCCTCGGCCGACTTGCGCCCGGTGATGTCCTGAATGATGCCCGTGAGCAGACGGCGGCCTCCGCCATCGGTACGGGGCTGGCCGCAACCGTGAATCCACCGGATTTCGCCATCCGTCCGCCGGATGCGGCACTCGAAATTCCATACCCCGCCGCCGGCCATGGCGTGTTGAAACTCCTTTTCGAGACTCGTTCGATCCTCGACCAGTACGTGCGCCAGGAACCTTTGGAAGGTCCATTCCGGCAACCCGGCTTCATAGCCGAAAATTCGATCGATGAGTTGGGTGCAAACTGCGGAATGGTCGGCCAAATCCAGTTCCCATTCGCCCGCGCCCAGGGCTTCCAGCGCGAAGCGATGGCGTTCGTCGGCGGCGCGCAGCGCCAGATGCGCCAGATGCTGTTCGGTAATGTCCTGAACGGTGCCGGCCATCCGTACCGGCAGTCCCTGGGAATCGTATTGCAGCTCGCCCTGGCCGGACAGATAGCGTAGCCGTCCGTCCGGCCAGTAGTGGCGGCAGATCAGGGGACCAGGCTGTTTCCCTTCGCGGCAGTCGGCAATCCAGGCCTCCATGAGCGGCCGGTCCTCGGGATGGACCAGCGCCGCGAAATTTTCGGCGTTCGGCAGGTGGGCATCGGGCAAGACGCCCCAGACGCGGTAAGCCTCGTCGGACCAGGTGATGCGTCCACCCAGATCATAAACCCAACTGCCGATATGGGCGATACGCTGAGCTTCGGCCAGTTGCCGTTTCTGCTCGCCCAAAAGTTGCTCGGCTTCCTTGCGCGCGTGGATGTCCATGATCAAGGCGATGGCGTGCATCGACTGAGTGCGCGGGTCCCTGACCGGCATGGCCTCGATCTTGACCCATAGAGGTTCGCCATCCTTGCGGAGGAATCGTTTCTCGAGAGAGTAGGGCCGGCCGGCCCGGAACAGTTCGTCCAGCAGGGCCAGATTGAGCTCCTGATCGTCCCGGCAGGTGATGTCCTCGATCCGTTTGCCGATCAACTCCTCACGGGTATAACCCAGCATCTCGCAGAAGCGGTCATTGACCTCCAGAATGCGGTGCTCGGCGTCGGCTTCGCCGATTCCCATCAAGCCCTGCCCGATCACCGCACCCAGCCGCTGTTCGCTTTCGGCGCGGGCGGCTTGCTCTCGCCGCCGGAGATCGGCCCGTTCCCGGGCCAGGCGTTCGCCGATGTCCTCGATCATGCATAAATGCCGGGGGCGTTCGCCCTCGGCGACGGATACCGGCGCGATGGTCATGCTGATCCAAACGATCGATCCATCGGGCTTCAGGTAGCGCTTGTTCATCTGGAAGCCGGGGATTTCGCCGGCATTCAGCCGCGCCATGTTGTCCAGGTCTTCCCCCACATCGTCGGGGTGGGTGATGGCCATCCAGTCGATGGTCGCCAATTCCTCGCGCGGGCGGCCGGCGATGTCGGCAAAGCGGGTGTTGGCGCTGTGGATATGGCCGCTGAGCGAGTCGATGATCGCGATGCCCAGGGGCGCTTCCTCGAACAGAGTCTCCAGCCTTTGCGTGGTCTCCTTAAGCCGCGCCTGGTTGAGACGGAAATGCTCATGGAAGGCGGCGAACAGGATGCCCATGGCGGTGAACACCGCAAGTCGCGAAATGTCGGATTTTGCGGCGACGGAAAAGGTGCCGGTCGGCTCCAAGAAGAAATATGCCACCAGCCCGGCCGATATCGCCGTGGCCAGCAGTCCGCCGCGCCATCCGCTCAGCCAGGCGGCGGCAAAAACGGCCGGATAGAACAGCAGGGTGACGGAGGGGCTGATCCAGTCCCAGGCCCGGGTCTGGAGGTGCCAGGCCAGGAAAGGCAAGGCCATGGCGAGCGCCAGCCGCGCGGAGCGGGAAAGCGAGGTATGCATGCGGTTTACCGGCAGGGACTAGTGGATTGATTATCCTAGAAAAAGCAGTTGGACAGGAATCCACAGGATAAACAGGATGATGCGATTTATCGCCTGCCTACCGGCAGGTCAACTACCGTTTCTAGGATTATAGGCTTCTTGGACTCCGGTAACAGCCGTATGAGAGCTTGTGAATAAACCCCCGGCCTACTGCGGACACCCCTGGACGCGGTGGGCGGCGTTGCGGGGACCCCCAAAATCGAGTCGTTTAGCGCGGCTAGACTCCCCGATTTTGTGCACCCCCGCGCCTTGCCCACCACGCCCAGGGGCGCCCTCGCTACGGCCGGGGGTTTATTCACAAGCTCTGAGGCATTGTCCGTTGGTTCCGCGGCGCGGTTCGAATCAAGACCTTGCGTTTCCCGTAAAATAGCGCCGACCTTCCGAGCCGACCTGGAGCATGTACACCCAGCACTTCCGCCTGTCCGAACCGCCCTTTTCGATCGCCCCCAATCCGCGCTATCTGTACCTGAGCCCGCAACACCGCGAGGCGCTGGCGCATTTGTTGTATGGGATAGGCGTCGGTGGCGGTTTCGTGGTGCTCAGCGGAGAGGTGGGCACCGGCAAAACCACCCTGTGCCGCGCTTTGCTCGACCAGTTGCCGGAAGACGTGGAGATCGCCCTGATCTTCAACCCGCGCCTGAATTCCCGCGAATTGCTGGCGGGCATCTGCGACGAATTGCACATTCCCTATTCCGGGCCCAAGGCCAGCCTGAAGCAACTGATCGACGCGCTCAACCGCCATCTGCTGGATGCGCATGCACGGGGGCGGCGCGTGATCGTGCTCATCGACGAGGCGCAGAACCTCCGCTTCGACGTGCTGGAGCAGGTGCGCCTGTTGACCAATCTGGAAACCAATCAGACCAAGCTGCTGCAGATCATCCTGGTGGGGCAGCCGGAGCTGAACCAGATTCTCGACCGGCCCAATCTCAGGCAGCTCGCCCAGCGCATCACCGCCCGGTATCATCTGAACCCCCTGTCGCTGACGGCGACCCGTGATTACATCCGCCATCGGATGACCGTCGCCGGCGGATCGGAGCGTGTCTTCAGCGGGAACGCCATTCGCGCCATACACCGGCAGGCGCGCGGCATCCCCCGGCTCATCAATGTGATCGCGGACCGGGCTCTGCTGGGCGCCTACACCCTCGGTAAGTTGCGGGTGAGCGCCCCGACCGCCCGGCGCGCGGGCCGGGAGCTGAGGACTTCGGCGCGCGGGCGGTGGGGCTGGTGGCTGGCGGGCGTCCTCGGCCTGGCGGCGGTCGGCCTGGCGGCGGCCTGGCGCCTGAATGCGTTGCCCGCATTGCTGGACCGAGTCGCCGATGCCATCACGATCGAATCATCGCCGGAACAACACCCAGGGGAGAAGCCTCGGGCAGGAAGTAGTGCGGACCCCGCCGGCGCCGCCAAGACCCCCGCGACGGCGGCTCAAGCGCCACCCGAATCCGACCAGCCGGCTACGCCGCCGGCACCCGTTTTCGCGGAGTGGATCGCCCGATCCGAATTTCAGCGTGGCGGCGCCTTGTCCAGCCTGCTGGCGCTCTGGTCGCTCACGGTACCGGAAGGGTCGGCCGACCCGTGCGTCTGGGCGTCGACTCAGGGTCTTAGGTGCCAAACCCTGCAAGGACCTTGGAGCCGGATCGGCAGCCTGAATCTTCCGGCGATGCTGGAGTTTGTCACGGCCGGTGGCGAGCGCCGCTACGCGGCCCTGATCCGGCGGCATGACAGGCAGTTGGAACTGGCGAATGGCAATGTATCGGCCCGCTTCGACCTCGGCGATGTGCTGTCGCTGTGGACCGGAGCGGCGCTGACGGTATGGAAGCCGCCCATGGCGGAATCCGTCAAGCTGCGGTTGGGCGAGACCGCGCCGATCGTCGGCCGGATTCGCCAACAACTCGGGCTTGGCGCGACGCCGGGGGCGGAAAATCTCTACGACGAGGGACTGATGACCCGCATCATGGAATTTCAGAACGCCCATGGCCTCAAGGCGGACGGCATCGTCGGCGCCATGACGCTCTTTCACCTTCAGGCGGCCGGCGCGGACTCCGGCATTCCCCGGCTGATTGCCGCATCACCCTGACCCCTTGCCCCCAAGATGTCCTTCATTCTCGATGCACTCAGAAAATCCGAGCGCGAACGGCAGGCCGGACAGGTGCCGGGTCTGCCCCATCTCGCCTCGGAGACGCCCAAACCGCAACCCCTCTGGCTGTACGCCATGGTCGGCGTATTGCTGCTCGTCAACCTGGCCGTGGTGGCCTATTGGCTCCTGACCCGTCAGGAGACCTCGCCCCGCGCGCCGAAGCCGGCCGGCGCGGAGGCCTCACGCGCCGCCGACCAGCCCATCCCGACCGCCATCGCCAATCCCGGCTTGCCGACCCAGGCCAATGTCCAAGCTCCATCCGCGCCCACGGCGTCGCCGGTTGTGCCCACGCCGGCGGTCGCGCCACCCGCTCGGACGCCGCCGGCTCCAGCCGCTGTAGCGATAGAGCCGGCGACCCCGCCTTCCGTGCCGGCCAACCATGCCGCCGCGCGGCGGTCGGCCACCGAATCGCGCCGGGAGCTTCCACCGGCGCCGGGGCCCGGCGTGGCGTCCCGCGAGAGGCCACAACCCGCGCCGCGCTCCCGTCCGGCCCCCTACCTTCCGGCCGGGAATGACGAACCCGCCTTGGCCGGGATCGATGACGAAACGGCAAGCCAGGCGGAGGCGTCATCCTCGGTCACGGTCAGGCCGTGGCCTGGCGTCCGCCCGGGCACGCCGGATCTGCGCGATCTGCCGCTGGATTTCCAGGAGCGCATTCCGCCGCTCAAAATTTCGATGTTTGCGTATTCCCGGGAGCCGGCCGAACGTTTCGTCATCATCGACATGAAGAAGTATCGTACCGGCGATCGCCTGCCCGGCAACTTGCTGCTGCTGGAGATTCAGGCCGAAAACCTGTTGCTGGAACTGGACGGGCAGAAATTTCGGGTCCCCCGGTTTTGAAATACCCGGTGCCCTTACGCCGCCGCCTTGGGCTGGGCTTGCTGCTAGGATTGGTGATGTTGCCTCCGGACGGCTTGGCTTATGGCTGGACCGGGCGCGTGGCGGCCATACATGACGGCGACACGCTGACGGTCTTGCGCCACGGTCATGGCGTCAAGCTGCGGCTGAACGCCGTCGACGCGCCCGAACTGGGCCAGCCCTATGGTCGGCAGGCCCGCAACTCCCTGTCCTCGCTGTGTTATGGCCGCTACGCCACGGTGGAGCCCGTCGGCGAGGACAAGTACGAACGCATCCTGGCCCGCATTCGCTGCGGCGGGTTGGAGGTCAACCGCGAGCAGTTGCGACGCGGCATGGCTTGGCACTATGCCCAGTACAGCCATGACTCCAGCCTTCAGCGCCTGGAGGATGAAGCGCGTTCCCGGCGGCTGGGGCTCTGGGCGCAGAGCCGGCCCGAACCGCCCTGGGAATTTCGGCACGCCGAGGATTCGGCGCCCGGGCCGTCCTCGCGACCGGCAACGACGAGGCACTCCAGCCCCAGCCATTGCGGCGCCAAACGCTATTGCAGTCAAATGCGCGACTGCGCGGAGGCCTATTACTATCTCCGCCGCTGCGGCGTCGCGACGCTGGACGGCAACCGCGACGGCACGCCCTGCGAAGACCTCTGCGCGCCGCACTCTTTCCACCGATAAGCCCCATGACCATGCCCCGACTGATCCGGCGTCGACACCTGATAGCCCTGCACACCATCCTGGGCAAGGAAATCCACCGCTTCATGCGCATCTGGCCGCAGACCGTCCTGCCGGCGGCGGTGACGACTTCTCTGTATTTCCTGATCTTCGGCACGCTGATCGGCCAGCGCATCGGACCGATGGCCGGGATTTCCTACATGGATTATCTGGTGCCGGGCGTGGCCCTGATGTCGGTCATCACCAACTCGTACAGCAACGTGGTGTCGTCGTTTTTCTCCAGCAAGTTTCAGCGCAACATCGAGGAGCTGATCACCGCGCCCGTGCCCAACTGGGTCATCCTGCTGGGCTATACCGGCGGCGGGGTGGCGCGCGGTTTGGCGGTCGGCGTCGTGGTCACGGGCATCGGCATGTTCTTTGCCGACCTGTCGTTTCTGCATCCCTGGGTCATCCTGGCCGTGTTCCTGGTGACGGCCAGCCTGTTCGCCCTGGCGGGATTCATCAATGCGGTGTTTGCCGACAACTTCGACGACATCTCCATCGTGCCCAATTTCGTCCTGACGCCGCTGGTGTATCTGGGCGGGGTGTTCTATTCCATCGATCTGCTGCCCGCATTCTGGCGCAAGGTGTCCTTGGGCAACCCCATCCTTTACATGGTCAACGCCTTCCGCTATGGGTTCCTCGGCATCAGCGACATTCCGGTGGGACCCTCGCTGGCGGCCATCGCCGGTGTCGTCGTACTGATGGCCGGCTGGGCGCTCTGGCTGTTGCGGCGCGGCACGGGATTGAAGAGCTGAGCAGCCGGTGGGAGCGAAGAAACGGCGGGCATTTTGTGGTCTCGCTGGAGTCGATCCTGGAAACGGCGGTTGGGCTTGATGTAGGGGCGAATTCATTCGCCTATTCAGGGCTTTGTGTGCGAATGAATTCGCACCTACGATAAATCGCATCATCTTGTTGATCCTGTAGATTCCTGTCCAACTGCTTTTTCTAGGTTGATCCAGAATCCACGGTGACCTCCCGGTTTGACCGATCGCGCGGCATAAACCCCGGTATGAAGGAGCGGGATGTTCAGCCGGCGAAGCAAGAAACGGATGTTGAAGCAATCCCCCAAGATAGGCCGCCTGTTCCTCCTCATCATCGTCCCACAACCAGTCGCCAACCTTGAGGCGATGGCTCAGAAAGTCGAGAAATTCGTGACGGAAGGACTCGACCCAGGACATTCTATCTACTAGTCCGCTGGCAAGCTCGGTTGTCTCCGCTGGGTCGAGAACGGCAATGAGGAAACGATCATCTTCGTGGCCATGAGCGACAAGGCGGATCACGTCAGCTTCGGCTTCGAGATCGATCCCAAGCGGCAGGTCGCCGGTCTCCAGGAGTCTCAACCATTCCAGCAAGTTTGGAAAGGGGTCGTAATCGTATGAAATGGGAATATCAACGGTCCGTTCACCTAGTGCCCTAACCGCTTTAAGTGACGGCAGGCCGGCGGCGGCAGGCCGGCTTGGCCGGGTAGCCGATTTCAGTCATCATCGGACACGCCCAAGTCTGACCCACGGAGACATTGCCATGAATCTGCCCCTGGCCGGTATCAAGATCATCGACTTCAGCCATGTGCAGGCGGGTCCCGCCTGCACCCAGTTGCTCGCCTGGTATGGCGCCGACGTGATCAAGGTCGAACGGCCCGGCGCCGGCGACGTGACGCGCAACCAGTTGCGCGACCTGCCGGACGCCGACGCGCTGTACTTCGCCATGCTCAACAGCAACAAGCGTTCGCTGACTCTGAACACCAAGACGCCCGAGGGGAAGCTCGTGCTGGAGCAGTTGATTCGGGGAGCCGACGTGATGGTCGAAAACTTCGGCCCCGGCGCGCTGGACCGCATGGGCTTTACCTGGGAACGCATCCAGGAACTCAATCCACGGCTGATCATGGCCTCGGTCAAGGGCTTCAGCGACGGCCACCATTACGAGGATCTCAAGGTCTACGAGAACGTGGCCCAGTGCGCCGGCGGCGCGGCGTCCACCACGGGCTGGTGGGACGGTCCGCCCACCGTCAGCGCGGCGGCCCTGGGCGACAGCAACACCGGCATGCACCTCACCATCGGCATCCTGACGGCGCTCATCGCCCGCCAGCAGACCGGCAAGGGGCAGAGGGTGGCGGTTTCCATGCAGGACGCCGTGCTCAACCTGTGCCGGGTCAAGCTGCGCGACCAGCAGCGGCTGGATCGGCTGGGCTACCTGGAGGAATATCCCCAGTACCCCCATGGCGAGTTCACCGATGTCGTGCCGCGCGGCGGCAACGCCGGCGGCGGCGGGCAACCGGGCTGGGTGCTCAAGTGCCGGGGTTGGGAGACCGATCCCAACGCCTATATCTACTTCACCATCCAGGACCACGCCTGGGAACCGATCTGCGACGCCATCGGCAAGCCCGAGTGGAAGACCGACCCGGCCTATACCACCCCCGGGGCGCGCCAGCCGCACATCATGGACATTTTCGCGGCCATCGAGGCCTGGCTGGCGGACAAGACCAAGTACGAGGCGGTGGATATCCTGCGGCGGTTCGACATTCCTTGCTCCCCCGTCCTGTCGATGAAGGAGCTGATGCACGACGAGTCGCTGCGGAAGAGCGGCTCCATCGTCGACGTGCCCCACAAGGTGCGCGGGAGTTACGTGACCGTGGGCAGCCCGATCAAGTTTTCCGATCTCAGACCGGCGGACATCACGGGTTCGCCGTTGCTGGGCGAACATACGGAGGAAATCCTCGCCGAATTGGGCTACAGCGAGGAGCGGATTGCCGCCCTGCGCGCCGCCGGTGCGATCTGATCGCGTCGCGCCGGAACGAAGGCCCCAAACCAACCCTAACCCTAGGAACAACGCATGCAATTTCTCCATATCCTGGCGCTGATGATGCCGGTCATCGTCCCGGTGGCCCTCGGGCATTTATTCATCCGGGTCGGGATTTTCCGCCCGGAACATGGGGATGCCCTGCTGAAGTACCTGCTTTACGCCACGTTCCCCGCCGTCATCCTCGACCATCTGGTCGAGCAGCCGATTTCGGCCTTGTTCCAGCCGGCATTCACGGCCGCGACATTGGTCTTCGTCGGCGTGATGTATGTCGGGGTTCTGCTCATCTACCTCTACGGGTTGCGGCGTTCCCTGAGCGAATCGGCGATGGCGGGGCTCAATGGATGCTTCGTTTCCGCCGGCATCGTCGGCCTGCCGATCATGCTGGACATCATCGGTCCCGCCTACACGATCATTCCCGTGATCGTGAACACGGTCCTCAGCCTGGTGACGGCCGTGCCGGTCACGATTCTGCTGATGCAAATGGACCGGAGCAGGAATCGGACGAACCTTCTCGCGACCCTGGCCCGCACCCTCGTCGATGTACTGAAAAATCCCCTGGTGCTGGCTTCCATCGGCGGCTTGCTGATTTCCCTCTCGCGGGTGCCGATCCCCGCCTGGTTGCACGAGACCTTCGAGAAGGTGGGGGAGGCGACCTTCGCGACCTCGTTGTTCGCGGTCGGCTTGGGCATCGATCTTTCCCTGCTCCATCGAAACCTGCGGCTGATTCTGGTGCTTTCCTTCATGCGCGTCGTCGTCTCGTCGGCCCTGGGCTTCCTGCTGGCGGTGGTATTCCATCTCGATTCCGGCTACGCCGTCGCCTTCGTGATCATGGCCTCTCTCCCGACCGCGAAAAGCGTTCCGCCGATCGCGCAGGAGTACGGGGTTTTCGTCGGCGAGTCGTTTCAGGTCGTCACCCTGACGACGCTGGCCATGGTCCTGACCATACCCGTCGTCTGCTATCTGGGGGATCTGCGCTGGCCAGGCATCATCCGCTAATTGCCAGAGGGCCGGGACGTATTCCGGCTCGAAGAGCGCGGCGAATAGCACCCGGCCCACCGCCTACGCGGCGGGTTCGCCCAAAGCGGAAAGCATGGAGACGGATGACAACAAGCCGTTTGAGATGTAGACATCGAGATAGGAAATAAGGGGACAACGGATACATGAGCCAAGAAGAAAAACCAAGCTCTTCCGCCTACAAACATTCGCAAAAGAGCGTGCAGAGGCCCGATGCCGGGGTCGAGGCGCAATTCGCCCACAAGAAAGCCCCGAAGACCTGCCGCTACGATTCCAGCCTCGCGCCGGAATTGTGCTGGGATGAGAACGCCGAACGCCCGGTTGCCGAATGGCTGCTGAATCTGGTCGCCGAAGCGGCGGAGAAGGGGGAAGACGTGGTTTTTGCGCAGCCGCAAGTCTGGCGCGGTTCCGATGGGCACGCTGCGCTTTGACCATCCTACGTTGGGTGCAACGGGATCATGGGCGGAGTGGCCATCGAGGACGCATGAACCATGGAGTACCGGCGTTTGCATCAACCCGGTTCGCGTTATTTTTTTGCTGTCGTTACGGAGGGGCGGCGACCATTGCTGGTCGATCATATCGAGCGGCTACGCGAGGCATTCCGGTTGAGTGTGTCACGCTACCCGTTCGAAATCGAGGCAATCGTCATTCTTCCCGATCATGTGCATACCCTGTGGAAGTTACCGGACGGCGACGTGGATTTTTCCACCCGTTGGATGGTCATCAAGCGCAAGTTCTCGGCGGGTTTACCGGCAGGCCCGGTGAATGTCTCCAAGTCATCGAAGCGCGAGAAGGGGGTTTGGCAACGGCGGTTCTGGGAACATTGCATTCGAGACGAAGGAGATTGGCGTCGGCGCCTGGATTACATCCATTACAACCCCGTGAAGCATGGCTACGTCTCCGCGTCGCGAGACTGGCCGTATGGTTCGTTTCGGCCCGCGGTGGCCAACGGTTGGTATTCACTGGACTGGGCGGCGCCTACACAGCAGTGAAATCGGCCAGTTATTTTTTACGGTTTCTAATGGTCTAAAACACAATGCCAGGTTTCGACATGGGTTCAGGAAAAGAGGCTCTGATCATCATCGACATGCAGAACGATTTCGTGTTGCCCGGCGCGCCTGCCTGTGTGACGGGCGCCCGGGCGACGGTGCCGCGGATCAAGAAACTGTTGGAACATTTTCGGGAGCGGCGCCAGCCGATATTCCACGTTACCCGGGAATACCGCGCGGATGGGAGCGATGTCGAACTGAACCGTCTGGGCGATTTCCGTCATGGCAATACCTTTGTGGTGCCGGGCACGCCGGGTTGCCAGATCGTCGACGGACTCATGCCGCTGCCGGGCGAGTACCGCGTGATCAAGCAGCGATTCAGCGCCTTCATGCAGACCGAGCTGGATTTCATGCTGCGCCGGCTGGGCGTCACGCGCCTGGTCGTCTGCGGCACTCAGTATCCGAACTGCGTGCGGGCCACGATCTTCGACGCCATTTGCTACGGCTATGCCGTGCTCAACGTGACCGATGCCAGCTCGGCGCAAACAGCGGATATCGCGGAGGCGAATATCCGCGATCTGCGCAACGTGGGCGTGGAGTGCCTCACCCTGGAGGCGTATCTGGAGCGCCGGCCCACCGGGGCATGATGGCAGCCACCGGGGAATCGGCGCGGTCCCTGCGCGATATCCAGTCCAAACGCCCGGATCCCGCCGCGCTGATCCAGGCGCGCGATCTCAGGAAGAACTATCCGCTGGCGGGCGGCGAGCCGCTACCGGTGCTGCACGGGCTTGACTTCAGCATCGAGGCGGGGGATTTCGTCGCCATTATGGGCCCGTCGGGTTCGGGCAAGTCGACGCTGATGAACATCCTCGGTTGCCTGGACGTCCCCAGTTCGGGGCATTACCTGCTCAACGGCACGGACACGGCGGGTCTGAATCCCGACCAGTTGGCGGACTTGCGCAACCGGCTGATCGGTTTCGTGTTCCAGGGGTTCAACCTGCTGCCGCGCAAGAATGTCCTCGACAACGTCGCCCTGCCGCTGGTCTATGCCGGGGTGCGGCGCGCCGAGCGGGAGGAAGTCGCCCGTCGCATCCTGACCCGCGTGGGGCTGGGCGACCGCATTCGGTACTGGCCCAACCAACTCTCGGGGGGGCAGCAGCAGCGCGTCGCCATCGCCCGCGCGCTGGCGAACTCGCCCCGGCTGATCCTGGCCGACGAGCCTACCGGCAACCTGGACACGCACACCAGCGAGGATATCCTGGCCCTGTTCGGCGAGCTCAACCGGCAGGGCCTGACCATCGTGCTGGTGACGCACGAGGCGGACGTGGCGCGCCGCGCGCACCGCATCATGTCCATCGTCGACGGCCGCATCGCCGGCATCCTCAGGAACATCCCTCATGACGCTGACTGACACGTTGGAGGAATCGTTCCAGGCCATGGGCGGCAACCGCCTGCGCACCATGCTGACCATGCTCGGCATGATCATCGGCGTGGGCGCGGTGGTGCTGATGCTGGCGGTGGGGCAGGGGGCGCAATCGATGGTCACCGAGTCGATTGCCTCGATGGGCAGCAATCTGTTCATCGTGCTGTCCGGCTCCTCGACCTCGGGCGGCGTCCGCATGGGCGGCGGCACCATTCCCACGCTGACCGCCGCCGACGCCCAGGCCATCGACGAGTTGGCCGACGTCGCCGCCGTGGCGCCCATTTCGCCGAACAACGCGCAGATGGTCCACGGCCCCAACAACTGGACCTCGATGATCGGGGGCACGACGCCGCCGATCTTCGACGTCCGCGACTGGGCCGTCGTGTCGGGCGCCGGCTTTACCGACAACGATGTGCGCTCGGCCACCCGTGTGGTGGTGCTGGGGCAGACCGTGGCGCACAACCTGTTCGGCGAGGAGGACCCGGTCGGCAAGACCGTGCGCATCAAGAACAGCCCGTTCCTGGTGGTCGGCGTGCTCGCGCCCAAGGGGCAGAGCCTGGACGGGCGCGATCAGGACGATACCGCCCTGATGCCACTGACCACGGCCCAGCGCCAGTTGTTCGGCAACCAGTTTCCCGGCATGGTGCGCTTCATCATGGTCAAGGCGGTATCGGAGAAGGCGATGGACCGGGCGGAGCGGCAGATCAACGAGCTGCTGCGCCAGCGGCACCGCATCCGCGAGGGACAGGATGACGATTTCACCGTGCGCAACCTGACCGCGCTGGCGGCCACGGCGGCCATCGCCACGCGGGCCATGTCGATGATGCTGGGGGCGATCGCCGGCATTTCCCTGCTGGTCGGCGGCATCGGCATCATGAACATCATGCTGGTGTCGGTGACCGAGCGGACCCGGGAGATCGGCATCCGCATGGCCATCGGCGCGCGCCGCCGGCAGGTGATGGTTCAGTTCCTGATCGAGGCTCTGATCATCTCATTGGCGGGCAGCCTGATCGGCGTCGGGCTGGGCGTGGGCGGCGCCTGGCTGGTGGCGGAAGTCCTGGGCATGACGGTGGTGGTGACGCTGGGCTCCATCCTGCTGTCCTTCGGCGTGGCGGCGGCGGTCGGCATCTTTTTCGGCTTCTACCCCGCGCGCAAGGCCGCCCAGCTCCGGCCGATCGAGGCGCTGCGCTATCAGTAGGCGTTCCTTCCCATAGGGATCAAGCGATCTTCGCCATGTCGATGGCCGAGGCGAGCAAAGGGAGCAGAACTTGGCCGATGCCTCCATGTGCTTCGCGCGATGGTCGGGGTGGTGTCCTGCTCGGCCTTCCCGCTGAATGCCGGGTGAGTCTGGCTATCATCCTAGAAACGGCGGTTGACCGCTTTATCCGATACTTAAACCTAGAAAAAGCGGTTGGACAGGAATCCACGGGATAAACAGGATGATGCGATTTATCGTAGGCGCGAATTCATCGCACACAAGGTCCTGAATAGGCGAATGAATTCGCGTCTGCATCAAGCCCAACCGCCGGATTTAGGTTAAAGTGCCCGCGACGACTAATAGCGCCTTGTGATGGGAGTCCGCCGGATGGGTGCGGCCGCTGCGTGCCCGAGAGCACGGTTCCCGAGCCGCCTGGCGGCGTTGCTCCTCCTGACAGTGGGCTTGCCCCGCGCGTCGTCGCGCCTTGCCGGACAATTCGGGAACCGCACTCTCGAACACGCCCAACCGCCGTTTCCAGGTTTAACAGGACTTACGCAGAGATGCCATATATTGTGTCACTTTCATTAGTAAGGCACTGCTGGTGGTGGTCCCGAGCGTTTTCTGCGTAAGTCCTATTTTATTATCTGGCGTTCACGGATAGCCCGGTCGAGCACTTTCCATAATCACCGACTTTGCATAATCGGCCTAAGCGGTTATCCCGCCCACCCGGAATTTCAGGCGAACGGCTGCTTTCTGGCTCAGGCTTGAACCGTCGCAAAAGCCAAGAACCGCGGCTATGGGATATTGTGGGAAGCAGGGCTCGCGGTGGGGCAGATGGGATGGAAACGCCCCCCGTACGGAAAGTGAGCAAGTAGCCCGATGACAACTGTTACCATGGCGCGCTATTGAAAATCACGTAAATCCAAGGCCGGTTTTGAAATCCCTAATCGTTATAGCGTTCCTTTGCTGCCATCTCGCCGCGCTAGCGAAGGAAGCTAGCCTCCCGGAACGGGAAGCACTGGCTTACACCAACTTTACGGAAAGCCGCGAGCTTTTCGTCGAATTCAAGGCGCTGGTAGTCGGTGAGGAATCGCCCTTCGCGGCCCACCTGACCAATCTGGCCGATTTTTCGGCCCTAACCGACGGCAAGGTCACGGTGACCCTATCGGGGGGCGGGCAGCCCGATGAAACCTTCGACGCTGGCCCCTCGCAAAATCCCGGCATTTTCCGACCCGTGGTAAAGCCGGCGTACTCAGGTGAACGCCAACTGACGGTTACCGTTCAGTCGCCCCGCGTGAAATCGATTCACCGCTTGGGGACCGTGCAGGTATTTCCCGATCTGAAGTCCGCGCCCCAGGCCAAGGAAGAAGGGAAGGCCCCCGGCGAAATCGCCTTCCTCAAGGAACAGCAATGGCAGGTGGAATTCGCCACGGCATTGGTCGGTACGAAATCCCTGCGGGCATCCTTGCCGGCCACTGGCCTGTTGCGCGCTCCCGCCAACGCCGAGACTACGATTTCGGCCCCCAGTGCCGGCATCGTGGTGTTTCCAACCGTCATGCCGCTGGTCGGGCATGAGGCGCGGCGCGGGCAGTTGCTGGGCTCCATCGTGCCGCGTCTGGCCGAGCGGGGCGACATGGCCCTGCTGGTGGAGGAAGCGCACAAGGCCCAGCTACGCCATGAACTGGCGCACCGGGAGCAAGACCGTGCGCAGATGTTGCTGGACAGCGGTGTGGTCGCGGAGCGCCAGGTCCTTGCGGCCAAGACCGCCCACCAACTGGCGCATGCCGAATTTGAAGCTGCGGAGAAGCGCCTGAGCCAGTACAGCCAGCCCACCGGAAGCGGAAGCACCGGTATTCCCCTCCAATCCCCCATCGCGGGTGTCATTGCCCAGTCCTTCGTCAGCAACGGCCGCTACGTGGACGGTGGCGAAAAGCTGTTCCACATCGTCGACCGCAGCCGGATTTGGCTAGAAGCGCGCCTTCCGGAGACGGACTCCGCGCGACTGGCGCAAATCACCGGCGCTTCCTTCAAGGTCGACGGCTTCGATGGCGTCTTCGAAATCAAGCCCGGCGACAATGCCAGACTGGTGTCTTCGTCCACCGTGGTCGACCCGGTGTACCGGACCTTGCCCGTCGTGTTCGAGTTCGACACGCCTAATCCCAGCCTGCCGCTGGGTTCCTTCGCAAAGGTTCGGCTGTTCCTCGGCCAATCCGTCGATGCCACAGCCATACCGGAATCGGCGGTGGTGGACGACAACGGCGTCAGCGTGGTCTATGCGCAAACCGGCGGCGAATCCTTCGAACGTCGCGTGGTCAAGCTGGGAATCCGCGACGCCGGCTACGTGGAAGTCAAACAGGGCGTCGCGCTGGGCGATCGTATCGTTACCAAGGGCGCTTATCTGGTCTATTTGTCCTCCACCGCGCCCGGCGCCGCCGTGCACGGCCACGTCCACTGAGGCGTCGTCATGATCGGCTTGTTGTTGGAGTGGTCGCTCAAGAACCGCTCGTTCGTGCTGCTGGCGGGACTATTGTTGTTGCTGTGGGGAGGTTACCAGACCAGCCGCATGCCGGTGGACGTGTTTCCCGATCTGACCGCGCCCACGGTCACGATCATGAGCGAAGCCCATGGCATGGCGCCGACGGAAGTGGAGCAACTGATTACCTTTCCCATCGAAGCGGCCATGAACGGCGCTCCTGGCGTGCGCCGGGTCCGCTCCACCTCGGGCGTGGGTTTCGCCATCATCAACGTGGAATTCGGCTGGGGCACGGACATCTACCAGGCTCGCCAGATCGTTTCGGAGAAGCTGCAACTGGCGCGGAGCACGCTGCCGCGGGATTTACCTTCCCCCATCCTGACGCCCATCGCCTCGGTCATGGGCGAGATTCTGTTTATCGCCCTACGCTCCGACCGCCATGACGGCATGGCGCTGAAGACCACCGCCGACTGGACCCTGCGGCGGCGGCTGCTGGCGGTGCCGGGCGTGGCCGAGGTGATCAGCATCGGCGGCGACACCAAGCAGTACCTAGTGGAAATCAAGCCGGAGCGGCTGGTGGCCCATGGGCTGGCCCTCAAGGACGTGATCGAGGCGGTGCGGGCCGCCAATACCAATGCCCCGGCCGGTTTCCTCACCGCGGGCGGCCAGGAATATCTAATTCAGGGACTGGGAAGGGCCAAACAGCTCGACGATCTGGCGCAGACCGCGGTGTCGGGACCGCGAGGCCCAGTGCTGCTGAAGCACCTGGCCGACATCAAGATCGGACCGGCGCCCAAGCGCGGCACGGGTTCCCACGACGGCCAACCCTCGGTCATCGTCGGCATCCAGAAACAGCCCGCGGTCAACACCCTGGATCTGACCGAACGGCTGGAGGAAACGCTGCGCCATATACAGACCGCCTTACCGGAAGGCATGCGGATCGAAACGGACATCTTCCGCCAGGCCGATTTCATCGCCGTCGCCATCGACAATCTGGGCCGTGCCCTGCGCGATGGCGCGATCCTGGTGATCATCATCGTCGCCGTGTTTCTTTTGAGCCTGCGCGCCACCCTCATCACCCTGGCGGCGATACCGCTGTCGCTGATCGCCGCCGTCTTGGCCATGCGCGCTGTGGGCGCCACCCTGAACACCATGACCCTGGGCGGACTGGCCATCGCTCTGGGCGCCCTGGTTGACGATGCCATCATCGTGGTGGAGAACGTCGTGCGCCGGCTGCGGGAACGGTCTAGGCAAGCCGCGCCAGAACCCGTCGCCCAGACCGTGCTGGGCGCCAGCCGGGAAATCCTCGGCTCCATCGTCTACGCCACCCTGATCATCATGCTGGTGTTCGTGCCGCTGTTCTTCCTGTCCGGCATCGAAGGCCGGCTGATGCAGCCTTTGGGCTTCGCCTACGTGGTGGCCATCGCCGCGTCCTTGCTGGTGGCGGTGACCGTTACCCCGGCGCTGAGCAGTTTTCTGCTGCCCCGCTCCCGCACCGTGACCGAGGCCCGCGAAGGTCGCCTGGCGCTGGGCCTGAAACGGTATTACGGCGAATGGCTGGGACGGGTGCTGCCCCATTGGCGCTGGGTCATCGCCTGGTCGACCGCCGTCCTCATCGTCACGCTGATCGCCCTGGCCATGACCGGCCGTTCCTTCCTGCCGGAATTCAACGAAGGCAGCCTCACCATCAGCGTGGTGACCTTGCCGGGAACCTCACTGGAACAATCGGACCAGATCGGCCAGATGGCCGAGAAGATCATCCTGCAACTGCCCGAGACCGCCGCCACCGCCCGCCGCACCGGGCGGGCGGAACTCGATCCCCATGCCCAGGCGGTCTATGCCTCGGAGATCGACGCGCGCCTGGCGATGAAGGTCCGCGACAAGGAAACCGTCCTGGCCGAACTGCGCCGCAAGCTGAGCCTGGTGCCCGGCGCCAACGTGGTCATCGGCCAACCCATCTCCCACCGCATCGACCACATGCTGTCCGGTACCCGCGCCAACATCGCCGTGAAAATATTCGGCGACGAACTGCCGGAACTGCGCCGCCTGGCGCAGCAGGTGAAGGGGATCGCCGGGAACATCCCCGGCGCGGTGGACGTCTCCATCGACAACCCGTCCGACGTGCCATTTCTGTCGGTGAAGTTCGACCGCGCCGCCCTGGCGCGCTACGGCTTCACCATGGAGCAGGCGGCGGAGGCGTTGGAAATCGCGTTCCAGGGCAAGGCAGTATCGCGCATCTTCGAGGGACAGACGGCTTTCGATCTGGTGGTGCGTTACCCCGCCGAGGCCAAGGAAAATCTCGATGCGGTTCGCAACACCCTTCTGACCACCGCCAGCGGCGCGCAACTTCCTTTACATGCCTTGGCGGACATCCAAAAGACCCGCGGTCCCGACACGATCAGCCGGGAGGACGTGCAGCGCAAGCTGGTGGTCATGGCCAACGTGGCGGGCCGCGATCTGTCGGGCGTGGTCAACGACATCCGCCGGCAGGTGACCAGCCAAGTCCAACTACCTTCCGGGTACCACATCGAATACGGCGGCCAGTTCGAGAGCGCCGAGGAAGCGGCGCGCGCGCTGACGGTTTTGGGGGCGGCGGTGACGGCCGGCATCTTCCTGCTGCTCTACGTGGCGTTTCATTCTCTGCGCGACGCCCTTCTGGTCATGCTCAATCTGCCGCTGGCCCTGGTGGGTGGGGTGATCGGCGTGTACGCGGCGGGCGGCGTGTTGTCGGTGGCTTCGATGATCGGCTTCATCACCCTGTTCGGCATCGCGACCCGCAACGGCGTGATGCTGATCGCCCATATCCGCCACCTGCGGGAAGAGGAAGGGGTGACCGACTTCGCCGAGGCGGTGCGGCGCGGGGCGGTCGAACGCCTGGTTCCGATCCTGATGACCGCCCTGGCCGCGGGGCTGGGGCTGGCGCCCCTGGCCTTCAGCGGCGGCGAACCGGGCAGCGAAATCCAGGCGCCCTTGGGCCTAGTCATCCTGTTCGGATTGCTGACCTCGACCCTGCTCAACCTGTTCGTGGTGCCGGCGCTCTATCTACGTTTTGGAACGTTACGAAACACGGTCATCGACTACAACACCTGAAGGATCCATGAATAGATGCTGCTAAGACCCGCCATTAGGCTGGGCTTAAACATCGCCGACATTGCCTATTGGCTTGGCGGGAACTTAGACTGTAACCTACTCCGGATACTGAATTTATGCGGCGTGACATTCCAATCCTACGTTGGAAAAACCTACCCCTACCGTCATCCGTAGGGCTGAGCGAGGCTCAGGCCGCCGACTCTCGCCGTCGCTACGGCAGCAACGAAATCTTGGAAACGGCTGGCAACCCCTGGTGGGCATTGGCGGCCGACACCCTCAAAGACCCCATGATCTGGTTCCTGGCGGGAGTGGGCGCGGCTTACTGGTTACTGGGCGGCATCGCCGAGGCGCTCACCTTGTTTGCCTCCATCCTGCCCTTGGCCGGGATGGATGCCTTTTTGCACCGCCGCGCCCAAGCCTCGACGAAAGCCCTCGGCCGTCAACTCGCCCAGCGCGCCTGGGTCTGCCGCTTGGGTTCCTGGCTCGAAATTCCCGCGGTGGAACTGGTTCCGGGCGACAGGGTACGCGTCACTACCGGCGAAACCTTCCCCGCCGATGGCCTGTTTGTGGTGGGCGAGAACCTGCAAGCGGATGAATCCACGCTGACCGGCGAGGCGTTTCCCGTGGTCAAACGCCCTTATGCTGGCGGGGCATTTGCTCCCGGGGATGGCGTCGACGAAGATGTCGTCTGGGTGGACGGCGAACACTGGGGCTATGCGGGTACGCGCTTGCTGACCGGACAGGCCCAATTGTGCGTGGTCTATACCGGCCAGCAAACCCTCTACGGCGAAATCGTCCGCGCTTCCCGTAGCGACAAGGCGCGCACGCCGCTGCAACAAGCCATCGGCGCACTGGTGTCCCTGCTGCTGGTCGGCGCGGCGGTGCTGTGCCTCATCCTGGGCGCGGTGCGCCTGCGCCAGGGCTATGGCTGGATGGATGCCCTGGTGAGCGCGGCCACGATGGCGGTGGCGGCCTTGCCCGAAGAGTTTCCCGTGGTATTCACCGTTTTTCTGGGCGTAGGCGTCTACCGCTTGGCCAAGCACAAGGCTCTCGTCCGGCGCGCCGTGTCGGTAGAGAACATCGGCCGTATTACCTGCATCTGTTCCGACAAGACCGGCACCATCACCCATGGACGCTTGCGGCTGGAGCATCTGATTCCCGCCGAAGGCGTCTCCAAAGATGACTTGTTGCAGTGCGCGACTTTTGCGTCGCGCCGGGAGACCGGCGATCCTTTGGACGTGGCGATCCTCGACCGCCATGCGCGCAGGAACGACGGCGAAGCCGAACCCCAGCGCCTGGCCACCTACCCATACACGGAACAGCGCCGCCGGGAAACCGCCGTATTGGCCTGGCCGGGCCGCCTGAGGGTGGTCACCAAGGGCTCGCCGGAGACGGTGTTGGCGACATCCGAACTCGGCGGGGAGGAACGCGTTCGCTGGGCCGATGAGGTGGACCGCCTCGCGGCGTCCGGACATAAGGTGCTGGCTTGCGCCTGGTGGGATTTGAAAGAAGTTTACTTTGGCGGCGAACCGGACCGGGGAGCCCGTTTCGCGGGCTTGCTGGCTTGCGAAGACCCGGTGCGCGAAGGCGTGCCGGAAGCGGTGCGCCAGTGTCGGGAGGCGGGTATCCGGGTCATCATGGTTACCGGCGACCACCCCGCCACGGCGCGGTGTATCGCTCGGGAGATTGGCCTGGGCGGCGATGCGCCAAAGGTGATTTTGGGCGATGACTTGGCAGCGCGACTGGAAGACCCTCGGGACGGACTGTTGGCCGACATGGACGTGGTGGCCCGCGCCATGCCGACGCAAAAACTGGCTTTGGTGAACGCCCTGCGCGCCGGAGGAGAAGTAGTCGCTGTCACCGGCGATGGCGTCAATGACGTACCGGCGCTGCAGGCGGCCGACATCGGCCTTGCCATGGGCGAGCGCGGCACTCGCAGCGCCCGCGAGGCCGCCGCCATCGTCCTACTGGACGACAATTTCAGCACCCTCGTAAAAGCCATTGCCGAAGGACGGCAACTGTTCCGCAATCTTCAGCTCAGCTTTCAATATCTGCTGATGATCCATGTCCCGCTGGTCATCACCGCCACTTTCATTCCCCTGGCCGGTTATCCGATCCTGTACCAGCCCATCCACATCGTTTGGCTGGAGATCATCATTCACCCTACCGCCATGCTGGTGTTCCAGGAGCTGCCCGCCGCCGGGCGTTTGCAAGCGGCACAGCGCAATCGCGGCAAACGTTTTTTTTCCGTCGCCGAGTGGCTGGTTATCGGCTTGGTAGGAGGGCTGATAACGGCCCTGATCCTTTGGGCCTACCAGCGCAGCCTTCTACCCGGCAAAAATGTGGAACATGCCCGCGCCATGGCGCTGGCGGCTCTGACCGGCGCCAGCGCCATGCTGACGGTGTTGCTTAGCCGTATGCGCGGTGTCTGGGCATGGATCATGGCGCCCCTGTCGCTGATTTTGTGCGGGATCATGGTGCAAGCCCCCGCAGTGGCCAGTTTCCTGCATTTGCAACCCCTACATTGGGACGATTGGGCGCTGGCAATGGGCGGTGGTTTGATAACAAGCATGCCAGCCTTCTTGTTATCGAGGCGGAAACCAGCAAGACAACTTGACCGTGATTTGCCACGGTGAAAACCGGAGCGCCAGCTTACAGCCAGCATGGAACCGCCTTCCCAGGCCCCAAGCCTGCTGATCCGCAACCGCGACTTCACGCTGCTGTTTTCCGCCCAGGTCATCTCGCTCACCGGTAGCGGGGTGACGACCGTGGGGCTGGCGCTCTTCGCCCATAACCTGGTGCTGTCCTGCTCGGTCTTTCCGCTGAATGCCGGATGAATCTGGCTATCATCGTGCTCACGAGCCGACCCCATGGGACGTGGGAGAGGCTGGAATGATGGTCAAGGGTCAGCGATACAGGCGATCATCGGGATCGGTCTTCGGTTCTTCTTCTTCCCGCGCCTGTCCTGCCGCCTGCCTTCCGCCGGAATAGGCGCAAGCCTGTAACCCCAGGGCGATAAGGATCAGCGTGAGCCAGACCTTCTTCATGTTCGATGTACCATGATTTCAATAGGTTGCGTACGCCTGACGGGTGACGGTATTCCACAAGCGGGAGCGCCCGGCGAGGGGGTGCTTTCGTTCAGCCGCGCCATAAGATGATCATGCCACTGCCCATCGCCTGGACCGAAAAGACCGGCTATTTGATCAGCATGACTGGAATTTCGCTGAGCTGGATGACCTTGGAAGCCACGGAGCCCAGCAGCAGTATGGAAAACTTGCCGAGTCCCCGCGTGCCCATGACGATCTGGTCGCACTGATGGTCCCGGGCATACTGAACGATCACCTCGGCCGGATCGCCCACGCCGATGTGAAAGGTGTAATCGACCTCGGCCGCATCCAGTCGTTCGCGCGCGACCCCCAGGGCCTTGATGCCCTCGTCGTGGTGATAGTCGCGAATCTGCTCGCGTGAGAGGAACATGCCGATCTCGCCGTGCAGGCTGGGTTGGACGTTGAGCAGGTGGATGTCGGCGGTTTCCGCCAGCCGCTTGAGCCATTGGATCAAATAGTCGATCAGGCGGGTGGAATTTTCCGAGCCATCCACGGGCACTAGCAGTTTCAACATGACGGATTTCCTCGCTTAGCGGCGCTCGTGATGGGTTTGCTCTTCCTCGCGGGCCAGGTCCACGAATACCGGCGCCCGCCTGGCGGCCTGCCGCACCGCCAGCCATTTTCCGAGTCCCAAGACCAGCAGGGCCGACCATAGCGGCAGGAAGGCATGCAGCATGCCGTCCTCGCGGAACATGGATAGATGCCCCAGCGCCTGTTCGGTAATCAGCATCTCCCCGGCGACGTAGCCGAGTATCGCCGCGCCCAGGATGACGATGATCGGGAACCGATCCATGAATTGCAGGATCACGGTGCTGCCGAAGATGACCAGCGGGATGCTGATGCCCAGTCCCAGCACGAGCAGCAGGTTGTCGCCATGAGCGGCGGCGGCCACCGCCAGCACATTGTCGAGACTCATGACCAGGTCGGCCACCAGAATGGTTTGGATGGCCGCCGCCAGCCTCGGGTGGGGGATGATCCCCTCGCCATCGGATTCCTCAGGGGTCAACAATTTCAGCGCGATCCAGAACAACAGCCCGCTGCCGATCAGCTTGAGATAGGGCAGACGCAGCATCTCCAGCGCGACCACGGTCAGGATGATCCTCATGACGATGGCCGCCACCGAACCCCAGACGATCGCCTGCCGGCGCTGCGTTTCCGGCAACGAGCGAGCCGCCAGGGCGATCACCACGGCGTTGTCCCCGGACAAGACGACGTTGACCAGCATGATCTGGCCAAGGCTGACCCAAAAGTCCGGGCCGAGACTGAAAGCGGGCATGCGTGGTTCTCCGGTGATGACGCGGGAATGAGGGGCCGAGGATCGATGCCCCGGTCAAGGTGCAGGTAACTTTGAATTCTAACAGGATGCTGCCGGTATCGACATTGGTAGCGCCTCCCGCTTTGTCGCCGTGCCGCCTGACCGAGACGACGAACCCGTCCGCGAGTTTCAACGCGTTACGGTTGACCTCCAGGCCCGGGCCGACTGGCGGGTAGCCTCCGGTGTCGATACGGTCGCCATGGAATCCACCGGCGTGTACTGGATACCCTTGTTTGAATTGCTGGCGTCGAGTGGCTGCACCGTATTGCTGGTCAATGCCCGGCACGTCCAAAACGTCTCGGATCGTAAATCCGACGTGCTGGACTGTCAGTGGCTGCGGCAACTGATGACCTACGGTTTGCTCAGCGGGCCGTTTCGTCCGAACGACGCCGTGTGCGCGTTGCGCTCGCTGTGGCGTCAGCGCGGCATGGTGCTGAAATCCCAAGGCCGGCAAGTGCCGCAGATGCAAAAGGCGCTCACGCCGATGAACATCCAATGGATCAACGTCATCTCCGATGTCGTCGGCGAGACGGGGCAGAAGATCCTGCGCGCCCTTGTGTTGGGCGGGCGGGACGGACAGGTGCTGGCCGCGATGAAGAAGGCGCGGATTCGCGCCAGTGCGGATGAAATCGCCAAAAGCCTGCCAGGCAACTGGCGCGCCGAGCACCTGTTTGCGCTCCAGCAGGTCAAAGGCAAAAACGTAGCCGCGCTCGCCATGCACCGAACTTCGCTTGGCGCACCCAACTGTTCAGAATGTGTGGCGTTGACCTCACGCGGATCGACGGCGTTGATGTCACCACGGCGCTGGCGGTGATCGCCGAAAACGGCGCGAACCTGTCTCGATTCCCCACTGTGGGCCACTTCACCCGTTGGCTGGGTCTATGCCCAGGCACCTAGATTACCAGCGGCAAGGTCATGAGCGGAAGAACTAAGCGTGTCGCCCGCCGAGCGGCCCAGGCCTTGCGATTGGCCGCCGCGGCCCTGCACAGCAGCCAATCGGCGCTGGGCGCATATTTCCGCCGGTTATGCTCACGCATGGACACACCCAAAGCCGTGACCGCTGCGGCGCACCAACTGGCGCGTCTGATTTACCCTCTGCTCACTAAAGGCGAGCAGTACATCGATCAAAGCCAGGACTACTATGAAGAACGCTACCGCGAAAGGGTGCTGAAACACTTGACCCAGCGCGCCGAAAAACCAGGCATGAAACCCGTCGCCAGCGAAAACAGCGCGTAATTTTGTCGTGTGCAATCAGTTAGTTGGGGGGCGGTTCTTGAGAGAGCCCAACATTTCGAGACGCTCGGCAAGCCACACCTTAATAATGGACTGTCGAGTTACTCCAAGCTTTCCGGCCTCGCGGTCTAGTGATTCAACCATCCATGTGGGGAAATCAACATTAACGCGCTTTTGTGCAAGAACCTTGTGGACACGGTAGGAACCCAGGTTTTTGTGGGGCGTTTAACGCCAGGGGCCGCCGGCGGGAAGCAGCGACCCGCCACGCCTTGATCCAGATGGGTGACCGGTGCGGATGATGCTTCATCCGATGCCGATCAATGAACTAAAGGGCGTGAGCGGATGTCGGTGGATGGAATGAATAATTCGGCTGATTTTGATCGGCAGAGTATCGGCTAGTTTGTTGACACCGGCTGGCTAATGGGTGACCCCATCTGTTTTCTTGAGAACCCCAGAGCCCCAGTATTGGGATGTCCCCAAAAACAACCCCGAGAAACTCTGTGGTACCTTGATGTCGATGCGCAGAGACCGATTAGCCAATGGTGCGGACGCGCCCGATTTGAGAGCTTGGTCCGGGGCTAATGGCGACAACATCATTGGTGGAGCCTCGGTTACCCCGTTCGAAAGAATGCTCTTCTTCACGCCAGCCCTGCGCATCTTTTTTCAAAGAACCGGAGTTATCGGAGGACTTCGTTTGCCCTTAGAACAATCGATGATCAGTAACTATATGATTTTATTGCAACCTCATCAGGTTTGAGTTTCTCGAAAGGCCCTCAGCGACTCGCCCAGCGTCAGACCTCAAGTTGCTATTATCTTTCCGGAAATCACCACGCGACGGGCGCACGTAGTCACTTTCCGGCCATAAAACAAGAACTTGTCTCATGCCATCAAGGATGTTTTTTATGTGCTGTCCCATAAGCTTGAACCGTTCGTAGATGACTTAAAGTGAAGCCATTTACTGGTATTTTTGTTCCACAGTCAAGAGCAATTTTACGGCCAAAATATAAACTCTATTTATAAATCAATAAGTTATGACAATAAGGCACGACGTTTAAGGCATAGATTGCGCCCGCTTCCACAAGGTCTCTTACGGTAGGAACCCCTGTTGCCAGGAGCCCCCCGCACAAACCCGGACGTGCAGTTTTCCCGCATCCGGTTCCTCTGTTGTACTCGCTTGCGCGTCGAGCTAAATCATTATGCAAATACCCTGTGGCGTCGCTTTGGTTCGGTGATGGTCGGACGGGCTATACCCAAACGTTCCAGCGCTCGCGTGAACGTTTCCCAAGTGAAGCTGCTCTTCTTGCCGCCCCTGCGGTTGAGCCATTTGAAGGTGCAGTCCTTGGCCCATCGATAGAAACGGTGGATGGATTCGCTGTTCCCTTGGACTCCATAATAATGATAATGCCCTTGCAGTCGCCGGTTCAGTTCCTTGATAAATTGTCGTCCTTTTAGATGGCGGTTTTCCTTGATCCAGTCCTTGCTCCGCCGACAGGCCCCCAGCAGTTTCTTTCTCGCCGTGCGGCGCTTGACCCGTGGGGCTCCCTACCGATCCGGATACCAGTAAAACTCGAATCCGAGAAAGGCAAACCGGCGTTTCATACCCGGATGAAAGCGGCTGAACCGGAGAATTTGAGTCTTTTCCGGCGCGATTTTCAGTCCGAATTTGTCCAGCCGTTCGGGCAAGGTCCGTAGCCAGCGTTGGAGGTAGCCATCTTGGTAACCCTTGTCACTCCGAAGGAAACGCCCCGTGCGGACCCGCATGCGGGGCGTTGTGGGGGCTGGGGGCTAGAAACCCCCGGCTACCCGATTAGGCTGGATATGTGATTGCAAGACCTGACCCCATCTGTTCATCACCGGCAGCAAAAAGCAGAGCGACGAAGGAGCGGCGCTTTTTGCTGTCCGAGTGCATGTGATTGTTAGGCGATTTACTCACCCATTGCCGCCTTTATTTCCAACCATTTGGCATGAGGCAACACACTTGTTTTTGGGTTCCCAGCTTCATATACGGTAAGTGCATAGAGCTTGTTAGTGGCGGGATTCTTGAATTTCTCAACTACTTCAGCAGGAATATCCTCGCCTATTTTCCAATGGGCTGTATAACTGCCTGTAGGGTCGAGAACATGAACTTCGACGACCTCCTGCTTGCTTATCAGGCCATCCCGCTCCCATCCCTTGAACTGCTTTTCAGAAACCAGTTTTTCAAACGGATTGCCATTCTCGTCTTGTCCTCGGATGGTTACTTTTTTACCAAATAGTGAATCCCATAATCCCATTTTCATACCTCCTCAGTAATGACGCTACTGGGTTAACATCTGCTGTATTCTGGCCTCGGCAGATTCAGCGTTGTGGATGAAGTAATTTTCTGCGAAGGAATACGCGTCCTGCCAATTTGGAAACACTTCTGCAAATGCTCCTATCATTTCTGTAAGTGTTTCGCGGCATTCTTTTGCACCAACATTCCTTGCGACCGCCCCATCGACAACCATTGCCAGCAACGTGTCTCTCAATACGTCTTCAAATTTCTTGTAAGCATTCAGCCCCTTGTCCTTTCCGAACAGAGTTTTCTTTCCCTTGTTCTTCTCATAATCCGCCATGGCCATTACAAGTTTTTGTAGGGAATTGAATGTATGCGGGAATCTTGTTTGGAATGTGCTCGCAAGATCCCAATCAGTCGTTGCCATTTCGCTTCCTCTTTTTTTTCGCCTAACGCCCAAGCTCAGCCGCCGTGCCCCTCCGAAGCCGACAAGGAAACGGAGGCCGAAAACCCAGAGGAACCCGAAAAGACCAAAGGGGGCGCGGTCGGCTGAAGCGCCTTGTTAGGCTGTGCGCCAATTCCTGTGTCGATCATAATTAACGCGTGGTGGATTTTGATTAGGAACATGAAGATCGCTATTACAAATGGTACACCGATAGGTTTTGCCAGAAGCATATTCGCTGAACAAATTGAAGATCCCTTTCTTCGACTCGTTGTAGCATTTGCAGCACAGCCAATGAAGTGGTTCGCTTCCGCGAGCAGATTCTTTAATCACGTAAGCACAGACTTCAGGAGCGACATTCTGCAATTCATAACGCTGTCGCTCTGTTTCCCATGTTTCAAGCTCAGCAATTTGTTTTTTCAAATCGTCTTTTTCTGTAACCAAAGACGTATTTTGTTGAATCAGCGCAAGATAGCCATTCTGTACGGATGCAAGCTCGGATTGGATTGCGGTGACTTTATCAATAGTTGCGGAATCTACTTTGAGTTCAAAAATCGCCTTGATCAGATTGTTTGCATGATTGAACGAGGCGAGTGCAGAGGAAACGATGGTCATCGGATCAGACATGAACTTGATTCCATACTTTATGTTTTGAAACCTAACGATAAAGCTCAGCACCTTGCCGTCCGTGGACTCGGTTATCGCTCATTCGCATGAATCATCACAAAATTTCTCAATGCCTCAACCACGAATGGCAAGTGTGCTGCAGCGACAAGTTGGGCCGGAATAGGCCGGCAAGTAAGGAAATCGTGGCGATGGAGACTAAATCGGAAACGCTTTGCTAGCGAAGCTCCGTCGCGAGTGTGCATCAACTTTGGTTATGCACCTCGCAAAGGTGCTTCGCTTATTAGCAGATTTTTCCTGTTTTGTCTACCGTGGCCGTCGATATTCCATTACTTAAATGGGTATCTATTCTGGCTCAACTACAAGTCGGCCTCAAAAGTGAAACCTACCCTGGGAACGAATTTTAGGTGACGCATTCTAAGATTTCAATATTGAAATCTAACTCAAAAAAGCCGCATACTGCGGGCTTTCCAGCTTGGGGTTCGCACCATGAGCAATTTTATGGCTTCATCCGCGGGGCAGCCTTTAGAGCCATCGCCAGCCCAGCCACCCAAGCTGCTCGACCAAGTCCGGGAGGCCATCCGGCTGCGGCATTACAGTATCCGGACGGAGCAGGCCTACACCGACTGGATCAAGCGTTACATCCTCTTCCATCACAAGAAGCATCCCCAGGAGATGGGGGCGGCGGAAGTGGAGAGGTTTTTGACCCATTTGGCGGTGCAGGGCAAGGTGGCGGCATCGACGCAAAATCAAGCCTTGAGCGCCCTGCTGTTTTTGTACAAGGAGGTTTTGAAGGTGGACTTGCCTTGGCTTTCGGAGGTGAAGCGGGCGAAGAAGCCGCGGCGCTTGCCGGTGGTGTTGACCGTCGAAGAGGTTAAGCGGGTGTTGGCCCGGTTGGACGGGCAGCATGGCTTGATGGCGGATCTGCTGTATGGCGCGGGGCTGCGATTGCTGGAATGCGCGCGGCTGCGGGTGAAGGATGTGGATTTTGCGATGGGCCAGATCACGGTGCGCGACGGCAAAGGCGAAAAAGACCGGGTGACAATGTTGCCGCGGTCGGTGTTTGAGCCTCTGCGGGCGTATCTGGATAAAGTCAAGGTGCTGCACGAACATGATCTGGAGGAGGGGTTCGGCGAGGTCTACTTGCCCCATGCCTTGGATCGGAAATATCCCCATGCCGCGAAGGAATGGGGTTGGCAGTATGTGTTCCCGGCGGCGGGCAGGTCGGTTGACCCGCGCAGCGGCAAGGAGCGCCGGCGCCATGTGGACGAGCAGAGTTTGCAGCGTGCGGTGAAGAAGGCGGTGCGGGCGGCGGGCCTGACCAAGCCGGCTTCCTGCCACACCTTGCGGCATAGCTTTGCCACCCATTTGTTGCAGTCGGGCTACGACATCCGCACCATCCAGGAATGGCTGGGCCATCAGGATGTTTCGACGACGATGATTTACACCCATGTCTTGAACCGGGGTGGGCACGGCGTGGCGAGTCCTTTGGACCGAATATGATCGGCTAGCGGACCCCCCCATGCTTCGATGCCTGTGAATACGACAAAGAGCACACTCGATACTATCGGACCCACCGTTTGACTGATTCCAGTCACGGCAGGCGCAAACCGGGACCGAGGCGGCGCCGGCCGAGGAGCCACTCCCCCGCGAATGGGTTGGCCAGCCGCATTGCCTGTTGATCGACGCCCGGAGTCAGCCGTGGCAACATACGCAATATCATGAACGGCGGCTGCCAGGCATCGGTGTTGGCATCGCGCCGCCGGCAAACACGGTTCCCCGACATGGTTTCCCTGGCCCGCTCCTCTCTGATCTATGAATGGCGCCGCTATACCGCCGCGGCGTTCGCCATCACCTTCGCGGGGCTGCTGGTCATCGTGCAACTGGCTTTGCTGGTCGGGCTGTTCGGCACGGTCTCGGTGGCGATCGACCAGTCCGACGCCGATCTCTGGATCGGCTATCCCAAGACTCAGAGCATCGACCTGGGTCGTTCCATCCCCGATGTGAGCGCGGTGCGGGCCTGGATGCATCCGGCCGTGACCCGGGTCGAACGTCTGACCATTGGGGTTGGCGATCTGCGCCGGCGTGACGGCGTGGCGGTCTCGGTGCTCCTGTACGGCATCGATCCCGCGCGCGACGGGCTGGCCTTCGTCCGCAAACTGACCCCCGCGCAACGCGACCTGCTGAATGACCCGGACGCGGTGATCATCGATGCGGCGGATCAGAAGAAGCTGGGCGCCTTCGTCGGCGCCCTGGTGGAAATCAACGGCAAGCGCGCCCGCATCGCCGGCATCGTCGAAGGCATCCGCTATGTGGGCGCGGTCAGCGTGCTGACCTCGCGGGCGACGCTGCGCCGGCTGGCGCCCGCCGTGTCCGACGCGACGACCTTCCTGCTGGTCAAACTCCAGGCGGGCGCGGACCCGGCGGCGGCGGTGGCCGACATCGCCGACCGCGCCTCGATCCGGCGCTACGATGTCTGGACGGCGCGGGACTTCTCCGATCGCTCCCAGCTTTACTGGCTGTTCGAGTCGGGCGTGGGCATCGGCACCGGTTTCGCCTCGCTGCTGGCGCTGCTGGTCGGCGTGGTCATCACCAGTCAGACCCTGAGCGGCGCCATCCTCGCCTCGCTCAAGGAATTCGCGGCCTTGCGGGCGCTGGGCGTGTCCAACGCCAGCCTGCGCAACGTAGTGCTGGAGCAATCCTTCTGGTTGGGCGTGATCGGGTTGACCCTGACCAGCGTTCTGACCTTCCTGACGGGCTGGCTGGGCCATGTCTACCATATCGCCATGGATTTTCCCTGGTGGCTGCTGGCGGGCACCTCGACCCTGATCCTGCTCATCGCCCTGGGTTCCGGACTGATCGCCCTGCGCCCGCTGTTCCAGGCGGATCCCGCCAACCTCCTGCGGTAGCGCCATGGATCGCCGGCCCACCCTGTCCAGCCATGGCATTTCCAAGGCCTTCACGACCGGCCACATCACCCAGCAGGTCATCAAGGACAGTTCGCTGGATATCTATCCGGGCGAGCTGACCCTGGTGGTCGGTCCTTCGGGTTCCGGCAAGAGCACCATGCTCTCCATGCTCGCGGGCCTGTTGCGACCCGATAGCGGCCAGGTGCTGTCGCTGGGCGTCGACCTGTGGAAGCAGGAGGAGGCGGACATCGACCGTTTCCGCCTGAACAACTGCGGCTTCATCTTTCAGGGCTTCAATCTGTTCTCCTCGCTCACGGCCCTGGAGAATGTGATTCTGCCCCTGCAATATCTGGGGGTTCGGGGCAACGCCGCCGAGCGGCGCGCGCGCCGGTCGCTGGTGGAGGTGGGGCTTGGCGAGCGCAGCCATCTGCGGCCCATCGAACTGTCGGGCGGGGAGAAGCAGCGGGTGGCGATCGCCCGCGCCCTGGTCAAGGAGCCGAGACTGATCTTCGCCGACGAGCCGACCTCGGCGCTGGACAAGACCAACGGCCAGATCACCGTGGACCTGCTCAAGCGCATCGCCCACGATCACAAGGCCACGGTACTGGGCGTGACGCACGATCCCCGCCTGCTCTGTCATGCCGACCGGGTGATTCATGTCGAGGACGGCACGGTGAAGAGCGACCGCCGACCCGATCCCCATGCGCCGGCCGCCATGCCTTATGAGGAATGAACCCATGGCACGCATAGAACGAGGGCCGCGCGCCGGCCAT
>Ga0233420_10000146_pt1 | contig 32066 bp, 32 predicted proteins | sample Watercolumn_Mata_4_FD_183009 | JGI IMG/M metagenome (GOLD analysis project Ga0233420, IMG submission 183009) | Freshwater microbial communities from Lake Matano, South Sulawesi, Indonesia - Watercolumn_Matano_2014_102_MG | ecosystem: Environmental > Aquatic > Freshwater > Lake | place...
CCTTATTATAAAAGAAGTTATGAAAAAGAAATTTTTGCTCAAGAGAGGGCTCTTGCCCTCTCTTGTTCCTCAAGAAATCCACCAAGTATGATTTGGTCGGGGCGACAGGACTTGAACCTGTGACCTCTTGAACCCCATTCAAGCGCTCTAGCCAAGCTGAGCCACGCCCCGTATTGCATCTTGCGTGGCGAAATCCTCGTAAGGATGAGCCACGCCCGCGATACCTATCGCGCACCCACGCAATTCCGATTAGCGTTGGGTGCTGCAAAATATCTAAGTTACAACTTACTCTTCCTTGCTTCTTCTCGTCATTAAATCCCGCACTACCTGTTGAGGAGATTTATTTAAATAGAGCAGCCGGTATACCTCTTTTGTTATCGGCATATCTACTTTATATTTCAAACTTAAGGCATACGCAGATTTTGCAGTTGAGACTCCTTCAGCGACCATCTGCATATGTCTGCAAATTTGCTTTAAATTCCTCCCTCTGCCTATCTGCTCCCCAACAAATTTATTGCGGCTTTGTTTACTTATGCAGGTTGTAACCAGATCGCCTAACCCGCTTATCCCGCTAAAAGTTTGTAATCTTGCTCCCATAGCCTTTCCCAGCCGCGATATCTCAGCCAGTCCGCGTGCGAGGATTGCCGCTTTAGTGTTAGCACCAAATCCTAAACCATCCGATACGCCACAGGCAATGGCGATTACGTTCTTTAGGCTGCCGCCCAACTCCACTCCTACAACATCGGGATTAGTATATACCCTGAATCTTTCGGTACTGAATAACTCTTGGACAATTCCGCGTATTCTCCTGTCATGCGAAGCGGCCACTATTGCAGTAGGTATCCCTTTAGCAACCTCTTGAGCAATAGTAGGTCCGGATAACACCGCCAGTTTTACCGGACCGAGTATTGTATGAATAATCTCAGAGATTCTCTTGCACGATCCTATTTCAATACCCTTAGTCACACTTATAAAAATGGTCTGCTTGGTAAACTTCCCCTTAACCTTACTTAATACCCCTCTTGTGTATTGCGAAGGAACGGCTAAAACTACAATCTGCCTATTAACGAGCGCGGTTTTAATATCGCTGGTAATTTGCACCTCCTGCGGGATTTTAATTGCCGGGAGGAATTTGGGGTTGAAGCGAGTCCTGGCCATTAACTTAGCGTAATCTTCAAAAGCACTCCAAAGCGAAACTGAATAGCCCTTATTAGCAAGTAAAACTGCTAAGGTCGTGCCCCAGCCACCGTCGCCTAAAACTGATATGCGCAGCTTATCCATGTTTAGCCTTAAAATCCTTTTCGAAAAAATATGTCTTCGGATAAATATTATCGAAATTCTTTTCTTCCCTGGTAATAAACCTTACCCCTATATTGTAAGTCCCCACTTCATCCGGCTCAACCCTGGTCACATTTCCAATGATGCCATTTTGATAAATGAGTACGCGTTTTTCTAATTCTCTGCAAAAATCCAGCGTGGCGCGGTCAAAACAGAGCCATAATATATCATCGGGGTTAACCTTTTCACGTATACTGCAAGATATCCCTGATTGGCTTATATTAACGGAATATCCTGCGCAAAGTTTAGAAACAGTCTCCTTATTGCAAATCTTAAAACCTAAAGGGACAGAATAATCTAATCGCGCAAAAGAACGCCGTTCATTTTGAGTATAAGTATTATCCATTACCTTGGCGCACCCCTAAATCCGCCGCTCCTGTTTTATTTGTCCTTAACTTTGCCAGATCCCAGGCATAGTCATAAAGATGCAGCCCTTTGCTTACCGCAATAATTTCTCCGTCCTGCACGCCGATCTCCTCCGCCATGTACTGCTTAACTAGCTGCAATCCCCCTAAGTTCGAAGGAAACCCTCCCCAAAGATCCCATGAACGAAAATAAAGAATGAAGTGTAACCTCCCATAACGCAAACGCGTATCAATCAACCTCAAACATGGCGGGTCAACTAATTTAATATCCGAAGGCATGCCAATCTCCATAACTGCCTGGTTAGTTCCCGGCCCCTTCTCTTTATACATCTTAATTACCTCTTCTATCTGGTTAACATTTAAAGGCATGTCATAAGTCAAATCCTTGCCATCTAAACTTTGTTTAACCTTCACCTTCGGATCAACCAACCTCTCGCCATAGGTATAATCCTCAGTTTCTGTCTTTGCCCCAGTAAGCAGGTAACTTAAATACCCCTGTATATAATCCATATCCGTGGGTGCCGGGATACTCATCCCTTCAGGTATAATCGGTATAATCTGATGCGAAGGTTTGCGTACCCTCACTGTAACAAAATCAAACTCCAGGCGCTTCTGCCCTTCATAACTACCCCGGGTAATTGTGTATGCATGGCCTTTATCAAGTATGGCGGATAAACACTGAAACCAGGCGTCGTCCAGGTCAAAGGCGTCGATATGTACAGGTTTTAAGAATTCTTCGCTCATTTTAAAGGTTATTCTCCGTTTTCGCGTTTTTTGCAAATTGTTTAAAAGTGTCTATAATCTGTGCCACCGGGATATTCTTTCCAATGTATCCAGAACATCCGAACTCTTTTGATTTACATATCAAATCCTCGTTATATCCAAAGCCAGTGATCATAATTACCGGAAGCTTCTTGTCGGTATCCCTTATATTCTTAAGCACCTCTAATCCGCTTATCCCGGGCAGTTTAATATCCAAAAGCACGACATCAAACTCCTCCTTCTTAAGTAGATCAAGGGCCTCTTCTCCGGTAGAGCAAATTGTCACCTTGCAATCTTCCCTTTTAAGCAAATCATTTAAAAGTTCCCTTACTGACGCCTCATCATCAACTACCAAAACTTTATAAAGCATATGCACTCCTCTTTTTAAATAAAAGGTAGCTTAATAATAAACGTCGAACCCCGGTTAAGCTGACTTTCTAATTCTATCGAGCCGTTATGGTTTTTAATAATGTTATGACAAATCGACAACCCCAGCCCCTTGCCCTCGTTTTTTGTTGAAAAAAATGGCATGAAGATATCTTTTAAGTGCTCTGCTGATATGCCCAATCCGGTGTCGCTGATTTGGATGAGCGCAGAAGAATCATTAAAACTGGACGTAGTAATCTTGATTACCCCGCCTTTAGGCATAGACTGGTAAGCATTAATGAGCAGGTTTAGAAATACCTCCTGTAGCTGGTGCAGGTCGCCATTAACCGCAGGCAACCCTTCTTCAAAGTTCTTTTTTATATCCACCTTAACATTCGGCTTGCTGCTATAGCTAGCAAAAGGCAAGATAAACTCAATAGCTTCATTTATCGCAACCGGCCCAAAAACCGACTTTGTTTTCTGAGAAAACTTTAAGATTCTATCTACCAATTTTTGAATGCGTTCGGCCTGAGAACTAATTAAATCCAGATCATCTTTGGCTTTCTGGCTTAGATCCTCTTTCTTTAATAAAGCTGATCTTCCGGCAATAACCAGAAGTGGATTATTGATTTCATGGACCATCCCTGCAGAAAGCAGGCCAAGGGCAGCTAATTTTTCAGACTGGAATGCTTCATATTCAAATTTTTTCCTCTCAGTTATATCCTTTGCAATGAATATATACCCTGAATGCTTGCCGCTTGAATCAAGGAATTTATTTACCGTTAGCATCACGGGGATAATTTCACCGCCTTTAGTAATCAAGGCTGTTTCCTTTTCAAACTTCCCAGTTAAACCCACCTGCTCCAAGATAAAATGCAGGTTGCCTCCTGCTTCCTCGGTATTATGCAGAATATTAACGTGTTTGAAAATAATATCCTTCTTATTCCAACCAAGCATGACTTCTGAGCCAATGCCAAAATAAGTAATATTACCTTCCAGATTAATCACGTATAAGGCGTAGTCTTTAAGGCTAGTGAGTATATTCTTAAGTGTTTCATCAATGCTTTTTACAGAATTACCTGCTTCTCTTATCTTAGTAATATCATGCCCGATTAATATGCTGCCTCTGGCCTGACCCTCATCGGTTAAAATAGGAGTAAAGTTCCACGAGATAAGACGCTGGTTGTTGTCGCTGTCTAAAATTACTCCTTCAAAATCCTTCTCTCTTTTATGCCTCATGCATTCATCAAGCACTGCCTTAAACATATCCTGTTTAATATTGCTATTGCTGCCGCGGAATAAAACCTTTAGCCAATTAGAACCAATAATATCAATCTGCCTAAGACCTGTAAACTGCTCAGTTCTCTTATTGCAAAAAATAATCTTCTCGCTTAAGTCCAGGTAAATTACTAATACACCTGCATAATCTAAGATATCACGCAATATTTCTTTGGTTTCCTTAATATCCAGGCGCATAATCTTTTTTAAAATCTGCTTCCAATTTAACAAGGCTGCGTTTTATTTAAGCGGGAGAGGGGAATCGAACCCCCATATATAGCTTGGAAGGCTATTGTTCTACCACTGAACTACTCCCGCGGTACGGTTAATCCTTAATACTTCCGCGGGAGTATCCCGCGGTACGGTTAATCCTTAATACTTCCGCGGGAGTATCCCGCGGTACGGTTAATCCTTAATACTTCCGCGGGAGTATCCCGCGGTACATAATCAAATGGTGGGCAGGAGAGGATTCGAACCTCTGAAGCACAGGTGCAACAGATTTACAGTCTGTCCCCTTTGGCCACTTGGGTACCTGCCCATGAAAAACGCAATTCCTAAAATGTAACTAAGCAAATAAAGCCGGCGAGAGGAATTGAACCCCCGACCCATTGTTTACAAAACAATTGCTCTACCAACTGAGCTACGCCGGCATCAGCTACTTTTTCTTAATGCTTCTGGTATTTGATCAATAATATCAGAGGCGATTAACCCCATCTGTGTTTTCTTTTTTGCCGCTAGATCTCCGGCTAAGCCGTGAATATATGTTGCGTATTTGGCAGCTTCAAAACCGCTCAATCCTTGAGCGAGAAATGCGCCTATAATCCCGCTAAGTACATCTCCGCTTCCAGCAGTAGCCATGCCCGGATTTCCGGTGCGGTTTATATAAGATTTGGTTAACCCATCGGTTACGATACTATTATGCCCCTTAAGGATAATTATACTATTATAATATTTTGCGTACTCTTGCGCAACCAATTTCCTGTTATTCTTTATAGTATCAGTACTTATACTAAACAGCCCTGACATCTCTTTTAGATGTGGTGTTAAAATAATCTGCCCCTTATGATGCTTAAGTATTCTGGGGCAATTATTAAGGGCATTAAGCGCATCAGCATCTATAACTATAGGGTGTTTTGTTTTAAGTATAACCTTCTTCACTAATGCAAAAGTGGAATTATTTCTCCCCAACCCGGGGCCGATAATCAAGATATCAATACTTTTAAGCAAAGAAGAGATCCTTGCAAAAGCCTTTAAGCTTAATGTTCCTTCACCGGTTTCCGGCAAAGGAAAGGTTATTAACTCTTTGGGTTTAGATTTAATCAGGGCGAGATTAAGGCTCTTAGGTATACCCAATGTTACCAATCCTGCCCCTGAACGCAAAGCTGCCTGCGCGCAAAGCAAGGCCGCTCCGGAAAACCTGCTTGAACCGGCCAAGATCAATATATGCCCGTAATCCCCTTTATGAGAATCAGCCTTTCTTTGTAACAACTGCGCTGGCAACCGCATATGTTTTAACATGAGAAATCGAAATATGGACCTTAATATTCTTTCCTCTGCCGTTCAGAAACAGGCAGACCGGCTTACCTGCCTGGTCATTACTTATCTGAATATCCTGCCAAGAAAGAGAGCTGTCCCCGGCGGCTTTAAAAACCGCCTCTTTAGCAGCAAATCTACCGGCTAGATGCTGATAAAAAGAATTCTTGGTCTTGGCGTTTTTAAGCTCGGGGGCAGTGAAAACGCGCCGCAGAAAATCATCACCCCACTTCTCAACCGCTGCGCGGATACGCCGTACTTCGGTTATATCTACCCCTGTTCCGATAAACATTATTTAATTAAACATCGCATCTGCCTGACTGCTTGGTATAAACCTATATAAAGCGCCTTGCAAATAATGGAATAACCGATGTTAAGCTCCTCTATTCCGTCAAGGCAAGCGATCCTGCTAACATTTACGTAATCAAGTCCGTGACCGGCATTCACAGTTAACCCCCGAAGCTGGGCATAATTAACAGCCCATTTTATTTCACTAAAAAACCTCGCCCTTTGCGCATCGCTTTTAGCATCAGCATAACGACCGGTATGCAACTCGATAACCCTAGCGCCAGCCTTATCAGCTGAATCGATCTGCTTCTTGTTAGGGTCAATAAACAGGCTCACCTGAATACCGTAATCTTTTAACCTAAGAAGGGAAGCGGAAATCTTTTTGAGATTCCCGGCTACATTCAATCCACCTTCAGTAGTGAGCTCTTTTCTCCGCTCAGGAACCAATGTAGCCTGATAAGGCCTTAGCTTACAAGCAATCTTTACAATCTTAGGCGCAATAGACATCTCAAGATTAAACCGGGTTTTAATATTTCTGCGCAAACGTCGGATATCTTCATCCTGAATATGCCTGCGGTCCTCTCTTAAATGCGCTACGATGCTATCAGCGCCAGCTTTTTCGCATAAATAAGCCGCGTAAACCGGATCGGGGAATTCTGCCCGTCGCGCCTGACGTAATGTTGCTACATGGTCAATATTTACACCTAATTTAGGCATATTTATTTTTTATTAAACCTTTTCACCTTTTACATAAAACCAAAGCGCAATTGCCAGCAGCAATGCAATCAGTTTTAGCCAGGGGTGAATGGTAAATAAGCGCACCAGGCGCAAAAATATATTGACTTTGTTCTTACTCATCTTTTCTTGTCTTGATTAGTTCTTTTATGCGCAGCTCTAACTCCATACCGCCTAGATCTCTGTAAAATTTCTTGCGGTAAATCACCGATATGTCATGCCTTTCTTCAGAGACCACAATCAGGATAGCATCTGTTTCCTCGCTCAGGCTTAAGGCTGCCCGATGGCGGGTGCCAAAAACCCGGTTTAACTCCTGACTTATGGCTAAAGGAAAAATACAGCCCGCTGCAGCAATTCTCCCGTGCTGAATAATCAACCCTCCGTCATGCAGTGGGTTATTGGGAGTAAAGATAGCCTGCATTAAATCCGCTGAAACACGCGAATCTATAATCTCTCCGCTCTGAATATAAGCTGCCAGGGAATCATTTTTTTCTATGGCAATTAAACCCCCCAGCTTATTTGCCGCCAGATTTTCACATGCCTCCACAATCTGCTTGATAAAAGTATACGTATCTTCGCCTTTTAAAAAGTTTCTAAAGATATTCCGCTTACCCAGCTGAGCTAAGCCCTGCCTGATTTCGGGATGGAAGATAATCAAAAGCGCAATAACCGAAATACCGAAGAGTTTTTTAAGCAACCAATCCAAAACAATAAAGTTGAATTTTTGTGAGATAAGAAAAACCAATAAAAGTATGCTTATCCCGCGCAGAACCTGCAAACTCCTTGTTCCTTCAAAGAAAAGCATGACACGGTAAATAAAAAACCATAAAATAAGTACCTCCGTAATAGGCTTCCAATAAAAAAATAGATTATGCATAAATACCTCTGATGGCCGCAGCCATTCTTAACCCCTGGCTTACCTCTTTTATATCGTGCACCCGCACTATATTTGCACCGCGCTCGACAGCCAAAACACAGGTGGCCAGGGTACCAAAGGTTCTTTCTTTAGGGCCTGTCTTCAGGACCTTGCCAATAAACGATTTTCGACAAGGGCCGATAAGTATGGGCTTACCTAAAATCCTAAACTCCTCTAGCTTTTTTATGAGTTCAAGATTTTGTTCTGGTTTTTTACCAAATCCAATTCCTGGATCTATGATTATTTTATCGGCATTTATACCAGCGCCTTCGGCAGAATCGACAGCGTTCTTCAACCAAAGGATAATATCTCCGATAAGAGATTTATATAAGATCTTTTTCTGCATATTCATGGGATTGCCCAGCATATGCATAATCACCACCGCAGCCTTATATTTAGCAACTACCTTAAGCATACGCTTATCTCTCAGCCCGGAGATATCATTAACTATCTGCGCCCCGCAATCAATGGCCGCAACAGCCACCTCTGCTTTAGTGGTATCAATAGAGATAGGCGCGGTTATATTCTTTGCTAATTTCCTTATGACTGGCAAGACACGCTGTAACTCTTCCTTGACGCTAATCCTCCTGGCGCCTGGCCGGCTGGATTCTCCTCCCAAATCAATTATATCTGCCCCGTCCTTTAGCATCTCCTGCGCCCTTCTTAAAGCCAAAGAAGAATAATCATTGCTTTTAATGCTATATAAACCATCTCCGCTGAATGAATCCGGGGTTAAATTAATGGCACCCATAATGTAGGTTTTGCCGTTAAGATTTAACGCGCCTTTTCTCAGGGGCACAACAAAACTATTCCGGGTATATTTTTTTATATTATCATCCAGGTCATCAGCAAGTCGATGCAGCCCGAACGGCTGAACTCTTATTTTTTGAATAAGGGAAAAAATCTGCTGGGACTGCCCGATAATTAAACAGCTGGTTGTTTTGTTTTTACCGGTAAGCGCTCCCCGGGCTACCGCAACATCTCCGCCTAAAGAAAGCATCTCCTGCTTCAAAATATTAGCGGCGATATTAGATATTGCGCTTAAATGAATTAAGCAGCTTATGGCTTTGGGCAGCATAATCTTAACCCCATAAGGGTCAACGCCTATATCGCGCATAAGCTTCCCTACGTCATCGGCGCCACTAAATTTTAAAATACGCATTTATTCTCTAAGCCAGATCGCTTTTCTGTATTCCTAATATCCGTTTTACCTCTTCTCCACTCAAAACCTCTTTCTCCAATAAGGTCTCGGCAAGAAGCCTGAGTTTATCCTGACTATTCTTTAATAAATTCAGTGCTTTATCATAGGCATCGTCAGTAATCTTTTTTACCTCTTCATCAATAACCCTGGCGGTTTGCTCGCTATAGTTCTTCTCCTCCATAATATCTCTGCCCAGAAAAACAAGACCTTCGCGCCGGCCGAGAGTCAGATTACCCAGCTTCTCCGACATACCGAATTGCGTAACCATGCGCCTGGCCATAGCCGTAGCCACCTCTAAATCGTTTTGCGCACCAGTAGTAACTTCATTTAAATTTATCTCCTCTGAAGCCCTGCCTCCGAGTATCATGGTAATCTCCGCCAGGAGCTCTTTTTTAGTCCAATAATGGCGATCCTCTAATGGCGGAGTAAAGGTATAGCCTCCGGAGAGTCCGCGGGGAATAATAGAGACCTTTTTCAGAGGATTAACTTCTGGCAAGAGCAGAGAAAGCAAGGCATGCCCTGATTCATGCAAAGCAGTTATTTCCTTCTCCTTTTTTGAGATAATATGGCTTTTCTTTTCCGGCCCCATTAATACCCTCTCCACTGACTTATCTAAGTCGACCTCTTCCACAGCCTCCTTGTTATTGCGCGCAGCCATAAGCGCTGCCTCATTACAAAGGTTAGCCAGGTCTGCTCCAGAAAAACCGGGAGTTTGGCTAGCCACGGATTTTAAATCAACGGAAGCGGCAAGCTTAATTTTACGAGTATGTACTTTTAGTATCTCTTCGCGCCCTTTAATATCCGGAAGGTTTACAATAATAGTGCGGTCAAATCTTCCCGGGCGTAAAAGCGCAGGGTCTAAAGTATCCGGGCGGTTAGTGGCGGCGATCAATATCAGGCCTTGCTGGGCATCAAATCCATCCATCTCTACCAGCAGCTGATTAAGTGTTTGCTCGCGCTCATCATTACCGCCTCCAATTCCGGAAAAACGCAGGCGCCCGACAGCGTCAATTTCATCAATAAAGATTATCGCTCCCTTGCCCTCAATCTTTCCCGCCTTACGCCCCTGCTCAAATAAATCCCTTACCCGGCTGGCTCCAACACCTACAAACATTTCTACAAAATCAGACCCTGAGATGCTAAAAAAAGGTACCCCCGCCTCTCCGGCTACCGCCCTGGCAATCAAAGTCTTCCCGCACCCGGGAGGACCGATTAAAAGCACGCCCTTGGGGATCTTTCCCCCGAGCCTCTGGAATTTCTTAGGATCTTTAAGAAACTCTATCACCTCTTTTAACTCCTCTTTTGCTTCATCTACCCCGGCAACATCATTAAAGGTAGCTTTCTCAGTTTCGCTTTGAATCTTGGATTTAACCTTTCCAAAGCTCATAATCCGGCTTCCTAATTGCTCGCCCCTAGCCGCCATCATCCGCCAGAAAAAAATAAGCAGCAGAATCGGGCCTAAGTTAAAAAGCAAAGAGACCCAAAAAGTACGCGCAGGTTTAACCTCAAAACTCTTAAGGTTCTGACGCATAAGCGAAAGCATCTCCGGGTCATTTTCCGGCAAATTAACAAAGAACTTTGAGTTATCCGTAAATTCACCCTGCAAGATAGTTTCGGTCTTGGTAACCTGTTTTATGCTATCAGGATTATCTCTTAGAGTACGAAAAAACTGGCTATAGGGGATCTCTTTGGGGATACCGGTTATGGGTATATTATTAATAGTATTGACCAGCATAATAAACAAGAAGATTAACAATAACCAACCAAATGGAGAGCGTTTAAATAAGTTTCTTTTATTCGATTTGGGCTTGTTTTGCATAGACATCTAATTCTCCAGGTTCAGGAAAATCGCCATTGACGATATCCGGGTCTCTTAATAACAATTGAGAACTTTTATTATATATTTAAAAAGACGCAAAATCAAGTATTTTATGGATTTAGCGCTTATAAAATCGCAGGGTATTACGGGTTTTTTGCACTGAGATTCCTTTAGGAAGATCGACAATTGCCCCGGATGGCCGGTTATTAAGCAAATCCTCTAGCTCTTTAATATGCTGAAAACCTATCCTGCGCGTATTACCCTGAATACAGGATATACTTTGCCTGATTTTAAGTCGCAGTATTGCCGGGTGCAATCTTCTGATTGCCCCTATTTTAAGGCTCAATTTACTTCCTTTTAGCTTATTCCTGGCAACCTGATCTAAATACTCGTAATCAAAGGATATGCTTTCAGCCAAATTGGCTAAAACCTTGACGATATTATGATTATATTTCTTCCGAAGTAAAGGTAGCAGGTTGTGCCGAATCCGGTTACGCAAAAAGACATCTTCTTGGTTAGTTGAATCCATGCGCGCCTTCACTCCTCTGGATCTTAAAAAAGCTTCGATCTCTTTACGATTGGTTTCTAAAAGCGGCCGGATAAAGATTATATTTTTAATTTTGCGTTTTAAGGATATCCCGGATAATCCGGATAATCCGGTTCCGCGCAATATGCGCATGAGTATAGTTTCTGCCTGGTCATCAAGATTGTGCCCTAAGGCTACTTTATTTGCCTTGATTTCTCTGGCAGTCTTGATAAAAAAATCCAATCTTGCCTGCCGATACAATTCTTCCAGCGAACCACCTTTATCTTTGAGTTTAGGATCTAATCTTGCAATACTTATAGGAAGATCTAGCCTCCTGGCCCACTGTTGCACAAAAAGCGCATCAGATCGGGAATCCTTACGTAAGGCATGGTCCACGTGCGCAATATGTAAAGTCAAGCCGAGTTCTTTCTTAAGAGAAAAGAGCTTTAAAAGCAGGGTCAGTGAATCTGGGCCGCCTGAGACAGCAACCAGAATCTTGTCTTGTTTTTGAATGAGGTTATATTTTCTTATTGTTTCCAGGAATTTAGCTTGCATGTTTTTATTTTAACATAAATATCATGAAATTTATAGACAGATTTATTAATATTGACTTTTTTGCCAGTAGATAGTAAATTAAATAAAATGTCAGCCAGAATAGTAACCCATAAGGAAAGAAAGATAGTTTTTCAGAACTTTCTCTCTCTTACTACCCTTCAAGGGGTAAATTATCTCTTACCCCTGGTTGTCCTGCCATACCTAATCAGGGTAATCGGCATAGAAAAATTTGGTTTAATCGCCTTTGCCCAAAGCCTGGTGCAATATTTTATGATTATCACGGATTACGGATTCAGCCTCTCAGCCACCAGAAAAATATCCCTATGCAAGGATTGTCAAAACCAAACAAGCGCTATCTTCTCATCTGTAATGACCGTCAAGTTGCTTTTGGCGGGCTTGAGCTTTCTAATCCTGTGTATTGTGACGTACTTTGTGCCCAGGTTTAGAAATGATTGGCTGGTTTATATCTTAAGCTTCGGCGCGGTAATCGGCAACACGCTTTTCCCGGTCTGGTTTTTCCAGGGGAAAGAAAAGATGGGCTACATAACACTCATTAACGTAATTGGCGGGATTAGTTATGCGATATGCATTTTCATCTTTATTAAAGGGCAAAGAGACTATCTGCTATTGCCAATCCTTAACTCCTTACTCTTCTTAATCAGCGGGATAATGGGATTGCACATTGCCTTTAGTAAATTCAAGCTTGAGTTTATTTTTCAAAAATATGCCGATATTAAAAATGAGTTAAAGACTGGCTGGGACATTTTTATTTCAACCGTCTCCATAAATGCCTATACCACTACGCGTATTTTTGCAGTTGGGTTACTTACTAACAACGCCATTACCGGATACTTTTCACTTGCCGAAAGGATTGCCAATTTCATCCAAACCTTCCCCATGGATTCATTCTCCCGTGCGGTTTTTCCAAGGATTAGCAAGGTCTTCGCCAGAAATCAGAAACGGGCCCTGGCTATAATGCAAAGAATCCAGCTTGGCATTACCTCTGGTTTTGTAGTGAGCCTGCCCATTGCTTATTTTATCGCTCCCTGGATTATCCGTTTTGCCTGCGGCAGTGCACATCAAGAAGCCATATCAACCTTGAGGTTATTACTTGTGGCTGTTTTTTTCGTAGGGGCTAATGCATTTAGAGTGCAGTTTTTGCTGGTTTGCGGCAAACCAGACTTTTATGCTAAAATACATGTAGCCGCCGCAGTCGTCTGTTCACCGCTGATATTTCTGTTAATCCAGGAGTTCTCCTATATAGGAGCGGCGCTTGCAACAGTACTCACTGAGGCAGGAGTTTTTGCTATAACCATAATAACTATCAGGAAATTGTCAAAAGGGATTTTAAAAAAATAATCAGCGGGTTAACAACTTTTCTTTTCTTTTTGAATTCCATTCAAACAATGATTCCTCAAGCGCCAAACAGCAATTCCGGCTATACCCATAAGCAAGCATTTCAAATAGAGCATTTTCCAAACTCCAATTGTCATATTTGATTTTATAAGCTGCGCAAACCATGCCTGTCCTGTCTTTACCTGCCTGGCAATGTACAAAAACTGGTTGCCGCAAGGCATCATGCATTATATTGATGCATTGTTCTATCTTCTCCGCCGGTTGTTTTTGACTAGCATTCATTGGAATATTAATATAATCCATGCCTAATTTCTCAACCAGCTGCCTTTCCCATTCAACATTTTCGTTATCACTGCGCAGGTTCAGGATGGTTTTAACCCCGCAGTAATCCTTCAGTAACCTAAAGCTGTCCTGCGAAGGCTGGCTACCACGCATAAGACCAGGAGCGACAATATGAAAATTAAAAATCTCCCGCACAAAGGAAATATCTTTGTTATAAACAAGCTCTTCGGCTGTTAAAAAATTATGAATATTTGCAAAGAATAACAAAAGAAACACAATTATTTTCATGTTCATTAAGCAAGGCAGGCTATAAATTACTTATAAAGCGTACCCCATTTAGTAATCTTCCAAGAACCGGCTTCATTTTCTAAGCTAGCAACTCTTTTTATCTCTCCACTGTCTTCTTTGAGAGTTTTCTGGTTGATGCCTTTCCAGCTATACTTAAATGCAATAATGGCAGTATCATTATCGACATCCGCTTCTAATATAGTAATCCCGTTCACCTTTACTTTTTTAAAATTCTTAGAACGCCTCTCGTTGAGACTGCTTAATAATGCTTTAAAAGAAACATAATCCCTGCCTTGCGCATCATCTTGGTTAGCATAATTAGGGGAAACAAAATCCATCGCAGAATCAATCTTTGATGCGGTAATTTCCTTAATAAAGCTATTGAGGGTATTTTCAATTTCCGGATAGCTTTTATTCCCTTGCCCAAAACTAGGAATATGGTTTAATAAAATCAGCGCAATAAAAGCAAAAAACACCAGAAAACTATATTTCTTCATTTCTCCACCCCCTTTTATCTTTATCTCTGATTATTTATAATTATAGGTACCTGAATTGCGACTGTCAATAACTATAACGAGATAATATAATTACTGCATTAAGAAACCTCTAAGGACTTTGTGGTATCTATCCTCGGCCAGATATATGGATTCTTTTTAAAAAGAAAAAACTTTGCGCTTGCGCTCACCCGGGCAAATGATTCTAAACACACTGCTCCGATTGTCCAAAGCAGATGCTTAGGCTGAAAGCTTAAATTCTTCATTACTAGTTTTGCAATAAGCCGGCTATCCAAAGAAGAAACACTGTAATGATAGTTCTTTCTCAGCCATAAGTGGCCGATAAAGATTCTCTCTCTTTGAGATAAGAACTCCTTAACTGTACCCGGCCCTTTGTTATAAACCACAGCCTCGGGTATATACTTTATACTTAAGTTTCTCTTACAGAAGAATGATTAAAGATACGCCTCATCAACTGCAGTTTCCTTAGGGATCTCTTTTACTAAGTTCTTAAAAGCAACGAATTCGCCCAGCTTTGGTCTACTAAGAGATAGCTGATGGTGCAGGCGCCATAGTAGATTTACCCCATACCCCATAAAACTAGTATTGCTATCAACCGGGACTGGCCTGCCACCCGTCATCCCTAAGCCTGGCTGGCGCAACGGTTCCAATACTTTAGAAAGCACATCAGCAACTATTTTTAAATCAGAACCAACCAAAACTATAAATTCACCTTTGGCCTCTTTTAAGAATAGATTTATAGCCGCAGCCTTTCCCTGCCTCTGCTCCTGAATTATCAATCTAATCCTGCTATCTTCTTTCTGAAGACCAGTGATGATATCCTGAGTTGAATCCGTGCATCCGCTAGCTACCACGATTATTTCAACAAGTAAGAAATTGTGTGTTTGCTGCCGCAGTAAATCCAAGAGCAAAGATTTTATATTTACTGCTTCATTATAAGCCATTACTCCTATACTACAGGTGTGCATCATCATAAAATTAAAACCTTGCAGAAAAATAAATCTGAATTAATTATTAGAAAACTTGTTTATTTTCTCTTTAGGCAGCGTGGTATCAATGAGGCAGGAGGCTTTCGCTTATAATTATAGTTATTTTTTATTTGTCAAAAACTTCAGTTTTTACAGCTGTCAATAGTGGCCCCCTACGGGAGCTGCTTACATAGCTTCATCGCCACTTCTTCGTAAATAGCTGGTGGCGGAGAGTGGCCCTGCTCCGCTATCGCTTCGCAGGACTCACTTCTCTGACACTGGTGGCGGAGAGTGGATTTAAACCACCGACCAAGCGGGTATGAGCCGCGTGCTCTATCAGGCTGAGCTACTCCGCCAAATCTATTTTAAATTATCAAAGGCAGACTATTTTTTCCTATATGCTTCCAAATATGAATCACAGTAAATATTTTTATTTAAAATTAACTCTGCAGTAATTAATGTATCGATGAGCTGTTTATCATTAGGATCAAGTATAGCAGAATCCAGACCATATGCAACAGCCATGGTCAAAAATGTGCGATTAATTAGGCTGCGTAGATGGGTACCTTGTGAAATATTGCTCAGGCCCAATATAGTCTTGGGACCCGGATGAGAAATAATCTTAAATTCAGCAATAGATTCTAGGATATCCCGCATTTGCCGCTGCGCCACGTTAACTGGCAAGACTATGGGGTCCAAATATAAGTCTTCAATAGGAAAACTTTCGCTTAAGCAACGGTCAATAATATTTGCCGCCAACTCCAGGCGTTGATCCTTGTTTTGCGGAATACCTTTTGCGCTGATAGTAATCCCGATCAACTTTGATTTATATTTATTGGCTAAGGGCAAAAGTGTATCCAGTTTTTCTTTATCCGCGGTAGTAGAATTAATTATTGTTTTATTCCTGGAGACCTTTAACCCCTCTTCAATAACTGCGGGCTTACTTGAATCCAGACAGAGCGGTTTGTCGCTTACCTCCTGAATTACCTCAACCAGCCACGGCATGTCTTTTAAAGGCTCCCTAGAGGCAGGACCGCAATTAACATCCAAGGCGTCCGCACCAGAGGCAATTTGATCTAAAGCGCATTTTTGTACCTCTTTCTTATCGCGCTCTTTAATTGCCGCGCTTATATTCGCATACATACCGTTGATTAATTCACCGATAATAAACATAATACCTTAAGCCCTTTGCTATCTTTTAAAGAGAGATTTTATATAATCGCTTACTTTCTTAGCCGCAGCGGGATGGCGCATAACCAGAAGATCAGCTCCAGACTGTATAAGGCTAGTAGCCGTAATAATCTCCCAGATAATCCCCTGCTCTGGCCCAACCTTTGCCTCTTTTGTCCTCCAGGTCTCCTGCCCTACAAAACAGATAAAAGGAGCAGCTAATGTTTTATCCCCTGATAAAGCAGCAAGCCTGGCCCTTTCCATAATAGAATAGGCATATTCAAGCCCATAACCTAAAGCTCCAATAGTAGGGTTAATCACAATCCTCTCAAGGCTCAACCCAATATCAGAAATCAGTATATTTAGCTGTTTGGCAATATTGATATCTATGGGGCTTTCAGCAATAATCTGGTGTCCATCCGCCAATGCGCTAGCAACTAATGTTTTATAATTATCTTGTACCGCACAGCCAATTAGGCAACGCTCTGCTTTAGCTGCCTCTGAACAAGCAGGCAAAATAAGGTTATCTTTGGCATCATCCCCGCTTCCGATAATGATTAAAGGCACCTTTACCTTGCTTAAAAGTGTAGAGATAAATTTTGCTGCATCTTTAGGGGTTTTATTCCCAAAATCAGGATGCGTACCCTGCATCTTTACACAAAGCAGCTGCGCATTAAATTCGCTTACGCATTTATTCGCCCAATCAAACGGATCATTTAAAGCTTTGCCGTAAGCAGAAACTAACTCTTCAGACCAATCCAGTGGCGGAATATCCCAAATTTCAAAGGCTATCACAGGCGGGTTAGGAATACTGCCCTCTCTAAATAACAATGGCAGGCTGCCTTGGCCTCCGATTTTCACTATATTTCCACGAGACCCACCATCCTCTTTACCCGCACCAATTACAAGAGTAGAAATTACACCAGCCCATTTTTCAAGCGCTAATTGAGTTTCCATATTTTTTCTCCCAGACGATTAAGTGCTGCCAGTATCGGCGCATCATTTTTTAAATTAAAAACCGAATCACCTTTTAAGCTCAACCCTTCGATTAAGGGATCTACGGGCAGGCAGCCAAGATACTCTAAACCAGATGGCGGGACCTTGCCTGTATTAAAGTTTTCATTACAACGATTTACTAAAAGAAGACTCCTCTTTACTTCAAACTTTAGCTGCCCTGCCAATTCATTGATTCTTTGAGCTGATTTTAATCCTACCTTAGTAGCATCTGATACAACTACAAGCACATCCGCAAGCCGGCTTGTACGCCGGGACAAATGTTCTAATCCCGCTTCATTATCAACAATTATATAGTCATAATCCCTGATTAATTTGGCCATCACTCCCCTTAAAACATTATTTACATAACAATAACATCCCGGGCCTTCGGGCTTACCCATGCTTAAAATGTCGAATCCATCCTCCTCCTGAATAGCTGACTGTACCTGATACTCTATAAAACGTTCTTTCGGCATACCAGCAGGAATTATATCTGGATTTACGCATATCTCATCCAGAATAGCGCCGATATTACGGCCAGCCTTTGAACCTAAAACCTCTCCTAAATTACTGTTCGGGTCGGCATCTATAGCTAAAAGCGACCCTATTTTCTTTTCCCTGATAATACGCACGATTAAGGCCGCAATAGTTGTCTTTCCTGTACCGCCCTTTCCGGCCATGGCAACTATGCGCCCCATTTAAAATCTCACCGTAGGAAACTTCGTTAAATCCGTATGCGGGAAAAATAACGCCTGACTATACTCGTCCATATAAGCCGGGTCTACAGATAGCTCAAAATAGGTAATCTTGGATGCAAGGGTATTGGCCATAAGCATAGCCTGGTTCGATAAAAGAATCTGTTTAGCTCCTGCTAAAGCACTGTTGCCGATAAAAGTAAATTTGGAACGCTCAAGATCCGGCAATAATCCGATCCTGATCGCCTTCTCAATATCTAGAAACGTACCAAATCCACCGGCGATAAATATCTTAGAAATCCCGGAAAACTGCAACCCCAGATGTTTAGCTAAAATGGCAGTGGCAGAATATATCGCTGCCTTTGACCGCTTCAGGTTTTCAATATCTGCCTCAGTAATTAGAATGTCCGAAGGATAATCAGATTCTTCCTTAAAACAAACCACAAACTCTCTCCCGGTATCGGTCTGACGAATACGCTTACCTTCAGCCTTAATCTTTCCGCTTTTATCAATTATTCCAGCCTCAAGCATTGCACCGAGTAAATCAATATAACCAGAGCCGCAGATTCCCCGCGGCTTCTTATCGCCGATAGTTGAGTATTTAACGCTAAAATCAGCTTTATTTATACTTACTTTCTGGATAGCCCCGTTGCTTGCGCGCATGCCGCTGCTTACCCCGCTGCCCTCAAAAGCCTGACCGGCAGAAGCTGCACAGGCAACCAGAAAATCTTTATTGCCTAAAACAATCTCTCCGTTTGTGCCGATATCAATGAGTATGCAAAGTTCATCCTTCTGATATATGCCGCTGGAGAGTACTCCAGCAGTAGTGTCGCCCCCCACATAGCTGGATACTCCCGGAACACATGAGAGTAACCCCCTAGGGTTGATATTTATTCCTGCTTCCGCAGCACGCAAAACAGGCAGGAAATTTGCCGTAGGCACGTAAGGTTCTTTGCGAATATGCGCCGGATCAACGCTTAAAAGCAGATGAATCATTGTGGTGTTGCCTGAACAAACAATACAGTTAACATCATTTAAATCAATATTATGCTCAAGTACCAGCTCACGGATGATCTGGTTCATCGTACTGCAAACAGCTTCATGCAATTTCTCCAGGCCATCAGCCTGGCCTGCATAGACTATGCGCGTAATTACATCATTACCAAAAGTGGCCTGCTGATTATAAGTTGCCTTTGTCCCTAGGATCCTTTTTGAATTTAAATCCACCAATTGACCTGAGATTGTGGTTGTGCCTATATCAAAACAAAACCCAAAATTCCTCTGCGTTGTATCGCCAGATTCAACTAAAACAATCTCCACGGTATCATTGCGCTTGCCCAAAGTAACAGTAACCTTCCAGTCAGAATCCCGCAATAACTCACCGAGCTGGCGGATGTTGAATAATCCTGTTTGTATCACGGGGAAGTCATCAAAATCACGTAAAGCACGGTAGAGCCTCTCTAAATCACCCGTGCTATCATTGAGCGTTGGTGCGGGCAACTCCAGATATAATTTTGTGGCAAATGGAGAGTGCTTAAAAAGCCCCTCCTTAATCCTTGTTCTTACTGGCTGGATATCCTCTGCCTTCGAATAAAGGCTGCCTAATCGTTCTCCAAGAAACGCGGGAGAGGTATCGCCAAAATTAAGCCTGGAGCTATCGGGAATTTCAACCTCCAAATCGCTATGAATATTTGTAAGACAGGCCAAGTAGATATTATCTTTTCTTTCTCCGGCTGTGATTATCCCATTAGGCTGCGCATTTACCTTGCCCTCTTTAAGAATAACCTTGCACCTTCCGCACACCCCGTCCCCGCCGCAAACAGAGTTGATATACACTCCGGCAGAGATCGCCGCAGAAAGAATAGTTCTATCTTTTTCCACAAGAATAGATTTATTATCCGGCAGGAAAGTAACTTTGAATTTTTGCATAGGCGAAAACGCCATGGCTTGCCTTTGTTTGGCAAGACCACGAATATTAGTTCAGGTTCTTTAAAAATGCGGGGATCCCCGCTGCTTCCTTGGGTCCTACAATTACCTTAAAGCCCGACTGCTCTTCCAGATCTCCGCTTAAGATAGCTACATAACCCGGAATAATTAGATTTTTATGCCTTACTACATCCTTAACGCTAAACTTATCCAATGACTTAGTAATTGATTCTGCATTAAATTTCTCCGCAGCCCAGGCAGTAAGCACAGACATGCCTTCGGTATCTACGCTTAAAATATAAGAAGGGACCTTGCTCGCTTCTACCTCCCCTAAAACAGTATAATAACTCAAGGAGAAATTAGTGGTGATTAAAACCGGTGATTTTTCAGTAGCCCCTCCCACAGGATAAAGCTTAGGTTCAATTTGCAAAGGTTTTTGCGGATCAGTGTAAATATTTTGCCTTAATGTCAAAATAGACAATACCTGCCAAGACTCCAGGCCTTTAATCAGAACAATTCCCGCATATTTAGCAATGTAAGCAGTTGCTTCCATTGCTTCTTCATAAGCATCGGCTTTATTCACAATGGCTAGGCTCGGATATCCTAGCGCGCGGTTTGATCTCTTAAGCGCCTGTCTACGCAATTGGGTTAAATCCCATATTTTATCAGCAACAGACTTCTCGCCCGTATCCAAAATCAAATCCTTCACCCCTAACGCATTAAGCTGTTTAGTCAAATACATAAGTCCGTCGATATCCTGCGCAAACACAACTAATGGCAACCCAAACTCCCTGGCAATAAGTGCAACCTGGGCAAAATTATCTTCTGTTGCGGAGTAAAGCAATGGCTTGCGCGTTTTAGCAGCCTCTGCTGCCTGCCTTAAAGCAAGCATATCGCTACTCATTAGCATTATCGGCAAGGGGGTATTGCTTAAAACCAATCTGGTTGTTTCCAAAAATCTTTTGACATCTGAATTCTGCTTGATAGCAATGAGATTTACCTCTAATAGTTGCCCTACGCGCTCAAACTTTAACCGATTAATTTTCTCAAGCCTCATGCTTATTTCAATATCGCTAAGATTGTCATCAATAATAAAACCCAGCCCTGCCGGATTACGGAACTTTTCTTCATGCCTAAACATTACTGTTTCATTTCCAAGTTCAAAATTTAAATCAGAGCTGCCTAAAGTAATCGGCTTAATCGGAGGCAAAGCCTGCTCCTCTAGAGTAGCTTTAGCCTCTACTGAAACAAAAGGACATTTCTCAATTGACAATGCCTTCTTAGCTAACTGCATCGCAAAAGCAAGACAAGTAGCCAAGCCACACTGGCGGCAATTTGTCTTTGGTAACAACTTATAAATATCCAAACCAGAAAGTGCCATATTATCTCCCGTTGATTAAACTGGCGAAGTAACCTGCGCCAAAACCATTGTCAATATTAACTACTGTCACACCCGGTGAACAACCATTAAGCATAGACAAAAGCGCAGCTAAACCGGAAAAACTGGAACCGTATCCGCAACTAGTCGGAACAGCAATAATCGGTGATTTAACCAGACCGCTTACCAAACTCGCTAATGCCCCCTCCATACCTGCTACAACTATGATAACTTTAGCCTTCTTTAACTTTCCAATATTGCCCATCAGCCGGTGCACACCGGCCACACCCACATCATAGAGCTTATCAACGCGATTTCCCATTATCTGCAGTGTCTGCGCCGCCTCTTCCGCGATTGGAATATCACTGGTGCCTGCAGAAATCACTAAAACATGGCCCTTGAGATGTTTTTTGGGGAGAGCTAAAAAATAACCAATTTTTGCCAGGGAATTGTACTTTAAAGCAGGGATGGACCTCTTTAAATAAGAAAATGTATGCTTGTCTAGCTTGGTTAAGAGCAAATCCTCTTTTAGCCGGATAATCTTCTCGGATATCTCTTTTAAATGCTCGCGATTCTTTCCTGGACAATATATTGCTTCTGCAAACCCCTTACGTTTTTTTCTGTCTGTGTCAAGCTTAGCAAATCCCAAATCACAGAAACCTTTTCTTACTGACATTATCTATAAACCCCGGTAAACAAGAAAAACAAGCAGGATTATTAAAAGCGTCGCAATAATATAAAAATCGTTAAAATAAAAAAAATCAAGAAATCTGTCTTGTAAGGCCCTCTCTTCTTTTGCATGGCTTCCCAAATGCATGCGCTGGTGGGTTTTCTTGTATTGCTCTACCTGCTCTTGCTTAAACCTTAGGTATAAACCGCCTATTTTATAAGCCGGGATCTCCCCTTTTTCCGCCAGGTCCAGAACATCTTTTTCGAATACCCCCAGCATAACCGAAACGTCTCTGACGGTAAGTAATTTTTCTTCAGCCATATTAGTTTATTTGCCTATCTTCCCCGCAGCAACCCAGCTATCAATTGCCTTGCGTTCAAATTTCCACTCGTTTCCCTCTTTGCTGCCCGGGACCTTTCCTGAATTGGCCCATTCCATTATTGAGTTTAATTCCACCTCTAGATATTTGGCCAACTGTTCTGAGTTAAGAAAATCGTGCAACATTGAACACTGGCCTTCTAAGATTGCGCCTTCAGCAATATTTAGCCTGGCAGGATAAATATGCCCTTCCACAATAGCCTGAGGCAAGAGGGTAAGCCTCTCCTTGGCAGTAATCTTTCCTTTAACCCGGCCACCGACAATTATATTGTCTCCAATGATATCCGCATTAATTACCGCTGTAGACCCTATAGTAAGATTGCCGCGAGTATCAAGATTGCCTTCAAATTTTCCGTTAATGCGCAAATTAACCGGATCCTTAAAACTTAAACTCCCCTGCATTGCGGCATCCACATCCAGAACTTTTTCCTCCAGCTTCTTTTTAAATGCCATGCGCCCCCTCCTTGTTTTTAAGTTTAGGGTTATTTAAAAGATGGTCCTCTATATAGCGCAATAAATACAAAACTATTAAAACTAATACAGTAGTATAAATTGCTACCCGGTTAAACCCGCAACCCACTGCCAGCCCAATACCGGAAACTACCCAAAGGCTAGCAGCGGTAGAAAACCCTCTTACCCCCTCGCGTTCACGAATAATTGTACCTGCGCACAAGAATCCAATTCCCGTAATTACGCCAGCGGCGATACGAGCCGGATCCAAGGAAACCTTATCTTTATATATATCAAAAACATATAGAGATGTCAACATGATAAGGCAGGAACCCAAAGCAACTAAGATATGCGTGCGCAGACCCGCATCCCTGCGATGCACCTGTCGTTCAAGGCCGATCAAACCGCTTAAAATCAAAGTTAATAACAAACGCATAATCATTTGAAGATCGTTAGACATTAAACCCTCCTCTAATTACTTAACTCTGTATTTAAATAAAGGTTGCCCTTTGCGCCTTTTTTATAAAGAAAATATGCCAATCCGCTAACCATAGCCGCATTATCCATACACAAGCCAATACTCGGAAAAAAGCATTCAATCCCGGCATCTGCTGCGCAAGAATTAAATCTTTGGCGCAGGCAATTGTTGGCAGCCACTCCTCCTCCGATTAGAAGCTGCCCGGCATGTTTAAGCTTACAGGCCAGCAAGGCCTTATTGATTAACACATTAACTACGCTCTCTTGAAAAGAGGCGGCCAGGTCTTGCTTGGAGTTGGCCTTCAGTTGATTATCTCTTAAATAATACAGGGCGGCAGTCTTAATTCCGCTAAAACTAAAATCGAATTTGCCTCTTGTGCCGGAGCAAGCAAATTTAATTTTATGCCTGTTACCGTATTTTGCCAATCTCTCAATTAACGGCCCTCCCGGATAACCCAGCCCCATAATCTTAGCTACTTTATCAAAAGCCTCACCACAGGCATCATCCTGGGTCTGCCCCAAGATTTGAATATCAGAAAAGTCTTTGAGATAAAAAAGGCTGGTGTGCCCTCCGGAAACCACCAAAGCTACACAAGGAAATTTTATATTGCGGTGGCAAAGGATATTCGCATAAATATGGCTGTAAACATGATTCACGCCTAATATTGGCTTAGCTAAACTTAATGCCAGTGCCTTGGCAAAGGAAATACCTACCAAAAGCGAACCCGGGAGACCCGGGCCTGTAGTAACCGCAACCAAATCAATATCCTCGGCTTTAATCTTAGCTACTTTTATCGCCGTTAAGTATACTTTGGTTATACACTCCAGCTGCATACGGGAGGCAATCTCCGGTATTACCCCTCCGTATTTACTATGTATCTTCAGACTCGATACAACTGTATTTGATAAGACCTTCTTGCCGTCTTTGACTATGCCAATACCGGTTTCATCGCAAGAAGTCTCTATGCCTAAGACAATCATTTGGCTATCTCCGAAACAAAAACAAATTTATAACCTGCCCTTACTAATTGCGGGATAACCTCCTGTAAAACAATCAGCGTATTCTTGCGATCATGCCCTATACCTACAGCCTGACCATTCTTTCTGGCTAAATTGCATAATTTGATGATCTGGTTCTTAATATAACCGGGGTCATCGCGATTATCCAAGAATATATCTCTTTTGGCAAAACGTATCTTTATTTTCCGGGCTAACAAAGGACAGACAGATTTAGCAGTTACAAAGCTATCCAAGAAATATAATTTGCGTTTCTTGCTTTCAGAGATGATTAATGCGCTCACCCTGCTGTCTTCGGTAATACGCGACCCCATATGGTTAGATATGCCTTTTGCAAATTCTACTGAAGCCAAATCCTGTTTGAGGATAGCTTGAACCTGTTTTAAATCCATAGATGTCGTGATCGTATCTTTTTCCAGCCGGTATTTCTCCTTAGGCTCCATGGGCAAATGCAGGACGATTTCAAAGCCAAAATCATTCAGCTTGCCTGCCACCAATTGTGAATTTTTCAGGTTTGGCAAGATTGCGCAGGTTAAAGGTTGTTTTATTTTTCCGATTACTTCAAGATTATCTAAATGATACCCCCAGTCATCTATTACAATAGCAATCTTCCCTCTGATAGTAACAACTTTGGGCACTACCCTCTTGCTAATTACAACCAGAATAATGGTTATAGATACAAGCAGCGCTAAAATCAAGGCAACAATAACCCATTTTTTCTTCATTTCTTGGCTTGCTTGTAAAGCTCTATGGCCTTTAAGGCATCCACGGCTCGCATAATCTGCGGGTCTTGCTTATAATCAAAGGTACCTTCAGAAACCTTGTTCTTTTTATCCCTGGATTCGATCTCTTTAAATATCTCTTCGGACTTATTGATTTTTAGCTGTTCAGGGTTAGTCTCAAGGCTCTCCTTTTCTTCCACTATGATATCGGGGATAACTCCCTTTCCGTGGATAATCTTTCCGGAGGGAGTAAAATAATAACTGGTGGTCAGGCGCAATGCCGAACCATCTGCTAGAGGGATAACCGTCTGCACCGACCCCTTGCCAAAAGATTTGTTCCCGATAATTATGGCGCGCTTATAATCCTGCAATACACCGGCTACGATTTCGCTTCCCGAAGCAGAGCCTTCATTGATCAGAATCACTAAAGGTAGGTCTAAGATTGTATTTTTAGTATCGGAGAAAAACTCAAAGTTTTGCTCCTGCTTTCTGCCTTTAGTATAAGCAATCATTTTATTAGGAGGTATAAATTTACCGGCTATCTTTACAGCAACATCCAGCAGCCCTCCGGGGTTATTGCGTAAATCTATAATTAAGGCGCACATCTTCTGCTTGGATAAATTACTCAAAGCGCCATTTAGCTCCTTTAATGTATTTTCGCGAAATTCTGCCAAACGAATGTACCCAACCCCATCTTCCAGAATACGCGCCTGCTTAATATCTTTGATTTTTATAATATCCCGGATAATCTTAAAATCCAGAAGCTTCTTTTCTGAATCCCTTAAAATGGTAAGATTTACCGCCTCGCCGGGCTTACCGCGCATTTTTTTAACCGCATCCGTAAGCGACATCTCGCGCGTCAGATCCTCATCAATTTTTACGATATGATCATTCGCTTTTACGCCTGCCTTCCAAGCAGGGGTATCTTCAATAGGAGTAATGATGGTAAGCAACCCGTCCTTAATCGTGATTTCTATTCCTATCCCGCCGAATTTGCCTTGCGTATCCACCTTTAGTTCATCATAGGTCTGCGGATCCATGAACTGACTATGCGCATCAAGAGATGCCAGCATCCCTTTTAATGCCCCATATATTAAATCCTTAGACTTCGTATCCTCAACATATTCCAAATTAATAATCGCCAGGGTGTCCGAGAATAAAGACACCTGCCGATACAACTCGTCATGGTTTTTCTTTTTATTCGCAGAATATACTGCCGTAACCGTAACGAATAAAAGCACGGCTAATAAAAGGCCAGTGAATAAATTCCTACGCATCAGTCAACCTCCGTTTTATTAACTCTCCAACCACCTTGGGATTGGCCTTGCCAGAACTTTTTTTCATCACCTGGCCCACCAAAAACATAAGTGCATTGGTTTTTCCAGCTTTAAAGCTAATTACGGTTTTCTCATTGTCCTGGATAACCGAACTGATAATCTGCTCAAGTTCTCCGCTATCCGATATTTGCAACATATTATTCTCTTTAATTATAACGGCTGCGGGTTTCTGTGAATCAATCATCTGGGTCAACGCCAGCTTTGCAGAAAGATGCGAAATTGATCCATCCTCTACAAAACCTATAAGGTTAATCAACTCCGTTTTATTAATATCCAGCTCGTGCAGATTTAATTTACGGCTATTAGCCTCGGACAATAGAGGACCGATCAACCAATTAACTATGCCCTTTTTATCCTTTTGCGGGTAACTGCGGATACACTCTTCAGCGAATTGAGCGTCCTTTTTAGAGCTCACCAGGATCTTGGCATCGTACTGCGTCAAAGCATAATCCCGCATAAACCTGTGCATTTTTTCATGCGGCAACTCTGGCAACTCGGCCTTAATCCGCAAAACCATAGGTTGTTCAATAATAAAAACAGTTAAATCCGGGTCGGGAAAATAACGGTAGTCCTTGGCCCCCTCTTTATTGCGCATGGATAAAGTTACCCCTTTATCCGCCTCCCAAAGACGAGTTTCCTGAAACAGCGTTTCCCCGGACTCAAGCAATTCATTCTGACGGCTTACTTCAAAAGTCAAGGCGTCTTTTACCCCTTTAAAAGAATTCATATTTTTTAGCTCAGTTTTAACCCCTAACTCCTTAACCCCTTCTGGCCGCAGAGAGATATTGGCATCGCAACGCAAAGAGCCCTTTTCCATATCGCAATCGGATACATCCAAATACTCGATAATACTTTTTAAGTTAGTCAAATAATCAAATGCCTCCTGAGGGCTGGATAAATCCGGCTCGCTGACAATCTCAAGCAAAGGCACCCCTGCGCGATTAAAGTCTACTAAGCTTGAGTTTAATTCATGAATGAGCTTGCCTGCATCCTCTTCTAAGTGCACCCGCGTAATACCAATACGCTTAACATTATTTTCACTTAATATATCCAGGTAACCTTTTCTTGATAGCGGTAAATCAAATTGTGAAATCTGATAATTCTTCGGTAAATCCGGATAAAAATAATTCTTGCGATCAAATTTAGTAAACTCCTGTATCTGGCAGGAAAAGGCCAGGGCTACTTTAATTGCTGAACTTAATGCCTCTTTATTATAAACCGGAAGGGTTCCGGGAAATCCCAGGCATACCGGGCAAACCCCGGAATTAGGGGTTTTCCCAAAATCAATAGCGCAGCCGCAAAAAGCCTTGGTTTTAGTTTTTAACTGCAAGTGAACCTCTAAGCCAATAACCGTTTCGTATTTCATATCTTTGGTTTAAGTTTATGCCACTCTGTCTCTTGTTCAAAGGCATGTGCCAGCCTAAAAAGCATTTCTTCATTAAAAGGCTTGGCCATAATCTGCAAGCCTACGGGTAATCCTTTCTTGGTAAACCCGCAAGGAATGGAGATTGCCGGGATTCCGGCTAAATTCACTGATATAGTATAAATATCTGATAAATACATTTTTAGAGGATCGGCAGATCTCTCGCCAATCTTAAAAGCAGGAGTTGGCGAAGTAGGCGTGACAATACAATCAAAATCTTTAAACACCGCATCAAAATCATTCTTTATCAACGTACGCACCTTTAAAGCACGCAAATAATACGCATCATAATAACCGTGCGATAAAACAAAGGTGCCTAAGATTATCCTGCGCTTGGCCTCCTCACCAAACCCCTCTGCGCGCGTCTTTTTATACATCTCAATAAGATTATCTGAATGAGCACGATAACCGTACTGCACTCCATCAAACCTGGCTAAATTTGAACTGGCTTCGGCTGTAGCAATAATATAGTAAACCGGAACCGCATATTGCGTATGTGGCAAACTAACCGGATTCAAGATAGAACCCAGAGATTTGAGTTTACTTATCGCTTCTTGAATAACCCCTTTTACCTCTGAATCCATACCCTCAATAAAATACTCTTTGGGGATACCGATTTTTATCCCTTTAATATCTTTACCCAGGCTGCGGGTATAATCCGGCACATCCTTATTTACAGAGGTTGAATCATTAGTATCATAACCCGAGATAATCCCTGTCAATATTGCCGCATCTTCCACGTCTTTAGTAATCGGACCTATCTGATCAAGGCTGGAAGCAAAGGCAATTAAACCAAAGCGCGAAACACGACCATAAGTAGGCTTTAATCCTACCACCCCGCAGAATGATGCTGGCTGGCGTATTGAGCCTCCCGTATCCGAACCTAATGCCCAAATCGCTTCATCGCTGGCCACGGCAGCAGCAGAGCCACCGGAAGAACCGCCGGGAACACATGTTAGATTCCAGGGATTATGCGTCGGGCCAAAATATGAGTTCTCAGTCGAAGAACCAAAAGCAAATTCATCCATATTTGCCTTAAAAGGAAAAATACTGCCACCCGCATTTTTTAATTTACTGATAACCGTTGCATCATAAGGGGGACAAAAATGCTCCAGAATCCTGGAGCAACATTCAGTATTTAATCCCGCAGTACAAATATTATCTTTAATAGTAATAGGTAAACCGCCCAGCAAGGCATCGGCAGAAGGATTTAAAACAGGCCTTTCTCCCGCCTTAATCCTCACAAAGGCCTTAACCTTTGGCTCAACCGTTTGGATGCGGGAATAAAGCGAATTTAAGATATCCTCAAGGACAAACTGCCCTTTTTTAAGCTTAGCTAATAATTCATGAGCAGTAAGTTGGTTTAATTCCATAATTATTCGATTATTTTTGGTACGCTGAAGAAATTACCACTTTTACCTGGAGCATTTTCTAGAGCTTTATCCGGGGTCAAACAGACATGTGGCTTATCCTCCCGCAATACATTGCTTATAGGCAAGATGTGACTAGCAGGTTTAACCTGCGCTACATCCAAGCTGCTTAGTTGGTCAATAAAACCCAATATATCGTGCAATTGTCGGGATAACTTTTCTAATTCGCTGGGCTGTAATTCGATGCGCGCCAAATGCGCAACATCTTCAACTGTCTTTTTATCTATACCCATTAGCTCTCCATATTTAACTTATTATGATAACACCCATAAAATAAAAAGTCAAACATACCTTTCTCCATTTATCAATACACCTTCATCTTTGAAACAGGCTTCTCGCTTACCGATACCTCTAATCGGTCAGTTGAGCTGTTGCATTCTGTGCCTGAATCATCCTCTACCCTTAGGAGCACCTTGTATTTACCTCTCTTTTTAAAGACATGCGTTACTTGCGCGCCGCTGGCAGTCTGGCCATCCCCAAAATCCCAAAAGTAAGTTAAGGTATCCCCATCCGGGTCGTAGGATGAGGAGCCATCAAAAATAGATTCTACATTGGCGCAACATACCAGATTAGGGCCGGTATCAGCTACCGGAGGGGTATTTACTTTGACCAGCATACTTTGCGTGCTTATAGAGCAATCTGTGCCTAGCTGGTCATCTGCCATAACCTTAACTAGATACTCTGCGCCTTTTTTATAGGTATGATTTACTGCTGCAGGCCCCTTAATTACTGCCCCATCACCAAAATCCCAGGTGTAAACTAAGGTATTATCTTTAAAGTAGGGATCTTTGGAGAAGTTAAGAAAAACAGCGAAGTTTATATTCTTGCCTATACAAGCACCCTTTATCTGCCTTAAAACCAATTCAGGTTTGGTATTGACCAAAACCGAAACACTGTCCGTTGATACAGAACAATTCCTGGATTTGCTATCATGGACAGTAATGGTGGCTTTATACTTACCTGCAGTCATATAGGTGTGTTTAACCTTAGCCCCTTGCACATCAGGGGTGCCATCGCCAAAGCTCCAGGTATAGGAAAGTGAAGACAATTCTTCTCCTCTAGAAGCAGAACCATCAAGGATGATCTCTTTCCCTAAGCAGGCGGTTATATCCTTGCCGGCCTCTGCCTGAGGCTGTCTGTTTAATCTTACATAAAAAGTGGTATTTGCAGTTGAACAAGGCAAACCTAAACCATCATCAACAGTTAACCTCACCATATACTCACCACCATTTTTATAAATATGGGATACATTCCTCCCATTGGCTTGCCCGCCATCCCCAAAATCCCAAAGATAGTTTAAGTTAGCCCTTAGCTGGTTTTCTCTCTCTATAAAATTAAACGCAACTTTATATTCTTGATCTAACGGTACGCACAAATCAATATCTTCATAGGAACCTAAAACAAAAGGCGTATTTACCGTTAAAATCCTCTCTGCCCTAGAAATACTGCAAGAGGTTTTAGCATTATCGTTAACCGTAAGTATTACCCTATAAACCCCGCCTTGCGCATATCTCTTCTTTACCTTTTTTCCTTCCGCGCCCGTGCCATCGCCAAAATCCCATTCATAACTCAGCTGCTCTGGCGTATTATCGGTAGTAAGGCTGGCATCAAAAAAAGCTTCCTCATTATAGCAGATAATCTCTGGTCCACTAAAAGAGGCCTGGGGAGGAGAATTAACCGTTACTATTTGAGAGGTAGTTGCTTGGTTACATTTTAATCCCGTGGTATTTTTGACATAAAGAACAGCGGTGTATGTGCCGGCCTTTTCGTATTTATGTTTAACTATTGGCTGAGTGCTCCTGCTGCCATCCCCAAAATCCCAGAGGTAAGAAAGCCCCTGCTCATTCGGATCATAAGATTCTGTGGCATCAAAGGTAAAATTCCTGCAATCTGAATTAATTACCTCAGGCAAAACAGTATATTTTCCCTCCCGGAAATAAACCGGCAAGGCCCTGCCTAAATCATCCTTGAATTGCACAGCGGCTTGGGCATTGCGCTGGCTTCCCTTAGTTATAATATATTGCAGACGCCTGGTTTTCCCGGGCGGAAGATTAATTAAGGTACTCGACCAGAGGGCACTCCCTGAATCATTAACCCGATAAAATTTATTAGTCAGTGCGTCATACAATAAGCTTTTGCCGCCGTTAACATCCATATCATAGTTTTCGATACTGATTTTGGTTGTCCCCTTAGTAATCTCAGGATATAGGTACATTTTACTTCCTGGTTCTTCCAGCAGGCGAAAAGCAGCTTTATAGGTAAAAATCTCTGCGCTCTCAGGTGAAACCCGAAGACTAAAAAGATTGGCATTACTCCCTTTTAAGGCCTTCACATTTAATTTAAAACGGTATTTATTAACTATCTTCTCCCCCTGATTCTTAAGATACGGGCCAAATTTAAAGTATTTTCGATCATATTCTTTATCATCTGCAAAGCGCATTGAATCTAACAGGATATTGTTGCGGCCAAAAAGCATAAATTCTACAACTGTATCCCAGGTTTTTCCAAAACCCTCCTTACTATCAATGTTGTAACCAGTGTCCGGATCAAAAATATCAATGCTTAGCCCAGCCGGCGCATCCTCTGGAAGATCTATAAAAAACGATAACTCATGGTCTGATTCTGCGCCATAATCAGGATTCCCGGATTGGCCAAAAACATAAAAATATTTAATTTGGGAATCTTCTTCCGGCACAACATATGCCTGAGCATTGAAACTCAAAAGAATTACCGAAATAAAAAATAAAATCGCCGCGGAATATTTTATCCTTTTCATAATCCTTTCTCCATTTATCAATACACCTTCATCTTTGAAACAGGCTTCTCGCTTACCGATACCTCTAATCGGTCAGTTGAGCTGTTGCATTCTGTGCCTGAATCATCCTCTACCCTTAGGAGCACCTTGT